>WNFD01008373.1_pt1 | contig 10158 bp, 9 predicted proteins | sample 5400491 | NCBI WGS metagenome assembly WNFD01 (sample SAMN13153343, study PRJNA577476) | soil metagenome | isolation source: 120 cm saprolite under Douglas fir tree site 2 hole 2 replicate 2 | place: USA:California | collected 2015-04-18
ACCTTTCCGCTAGTCGCAGACTGCCGGGGACAGCCCCGCAGAAACATCGGTAGAATCGGCATCGGAGGGGGTTTCCGCACTTTCCGCTACCCTTTCTGAGGCGCGACGAGGCGGCCGGCGCAGGATTGTCAGGTTTCCGGCGTTTCCGCCGGTCGTTTTCAGTTCGAGCAGTCGAGGTATGCATGGAGGTCCTTGCCTTCCAACAGGAAGAAGATATAGCACGATCTTAAGTGATATGCTAGTTTTTTCTCAGAAATACTTTTTGGGGCAGCCTCCTGATGGCCTCATGAGATAAGCTCGCGCGTCGCCCTTGCCGCAGGTGCTTACCTAGCCGCAATGGCTCCCGATGATCGCCGCCGGGCAATGCTGTCGGGACCGCTGGTGCCGACCATCCTGGCGCTCGCCGCACCCAACGTCGTCAATGTCTCGGTGCAGAGCCTGGTGCTGGTCGCCGACGGCTGGTTCGTCGGCCGGCTGGGCACGGCAGAGCTCGCCGCCCTGGCCCTCGTCTTCCCGGCGCAGACCACGCTGCAAATGATGTCGGCCGGCGCCATGGGCGGCGGCGTCTCCTCGGCGGTGGCCCGCGCGCTGGGCTCGGGCGATCGCGACCGGGCGGAAGATGCCGCCGCGCACGCGCTCGCCATCGCCGCCGTCATGGCGGTGCTGTTCGCGGTCGTGTTCGTGGGTTTCGGCCGCCCATTGTTCGGCGCCCTGGGCGGCAGCGGATCCGCGCTCGAGGGCGCCGTCGCCTTCTCGACCGTGATGTTCCTGGGCTGCGGCGCGCATTGGCTGGCCAACACGCTGGCCTCGATCCTGCGCGGCACCGGCGATATGCACTCGCCCGGCGTGGCGCTGATCGCGATGGCCATCGTCCAGATCCCGGCCTCCGGCGCCCTGACCCTGGGTTGGGCCGGCCTGCCCCAGCTCGGCGTCGCCGGACCGGCGGCGGCGGCGGTGATGTCCTACACCATAGCCGCGCTGTGGATCCTGCGGCCGATCGTGCAGGGCCGCGCCGCGATCCGCCTGCGCTGGCCGGTGCACGGCTTCCGCTGGTCCGCCTTCGCCGACATCCTGAAGGTGGGCGCCACCTCGTGCATCGTCGTCGTGCTGATCAATGCCGCCGTGCTGGTCGTCACCGGCCTGATCGGCCGCGCTGGCGATGCCGCCATCGCGGGCTACGGCGTCGGCAGCCGGCTGGAATATCTTTTGAGCCCGCTCACCTTCGGCATCGGCGCGGCGCTCACCGCCATGGTCGGCACCAACAAGGGCGCCCGCCAGCTCGGCCGCGCCCGGCAGGCGGCGTGGAGCGGCGCCCTGATGGCGGGCGCCGTCACGCTGGCGATCGGCCTCGTCGTGGCGCTGTGGCCCGATCTCTGGCTGCGGCTGTTCACCGACGATCCGGCCGCGCTGGCCGCCGGCCGGCTTTATTTCGGCATCGTCGGCCCGACCTACGGCTTGTTCGGCCTGGCGATGGCGCTCAACTTCGCCGCCATGGGCGCGGGCGACATGGTCTGGCCGACATTGGCGACGGCCGCCCGCTTCGCCATCGCCGCCGGCGGCGGCCTTTTAGCCCTCGACCTGCTGGGCTGGAGCGCGCCCGGGCTTTACGCCTGCGTCGCCGCCGGCATGGTCGCCTACTCGCTCCTGCTTGCCCTCTCGACGACGCGACGGGCGTGGCACGTCTGATCGGCCGCCCGATACCCTGATACAAGGGGCGGACGAGCGGACGAGCGGACGGAGTGGAGCATGAAAACCATCCTGATCATCGGCATCGGCGCCGGCGATCCCGACTACATCACGGTGCAGGCGATCAAGGCGCTGAACCAGGTCGATGTCTTCTTCCTGATGGACAAGGGCCCGGCCAAGGCCAAGCTGCGCGCCTTGCGCGAGGCGCTTTGCCGGCTGCACGTCAAGGACCGCGCCTACCGCTTCGCCGAGGCTAAAAGCCCGCCGCGCGACACCGCGCCGGCCGACTACCGCGCCTCCGTCGACGAGCTCAATCGCGAGAAGCAGGCCCTCTTCGAGCGCATGATCGAGCAGGAGATGACGGACGGCGAGATCGCCGGCATTCTCGTATGGGGCGACCCGATGCTCTACGACAGCACCATCCGCAACGTCGAGGCGATCGCCCAGGAACGTCGATCGGGCGGCCGGCAGCAGATCGACTACGACGTCATCCCCGGCATCACCGCGGTGCAGGCGCTGGCGGCCCGGCACAAAATTCCGCTCAACCGCATCGCTGAGCCGGTGGCGCTGACGACGGGCCGCCGGCTCGCCGAGGGCTTCCCGCGGGACATCGACAGCGTCGCCGTGCTGCTTGACGGCGAGGACACTTTTAGGCGCTTCGCCGACCCCAAGGTCCATGGCAACATGGAAATCTACTGGGGCGCCTATCTCGGCACGCCGGACGAGATCCTGATCGCCGGCAAACTCGCCGAGGTCGCCGACGAGATCCATCGCCGGCGCGCCGAGGCGCGACGGGTGAACGGGTGGATCATGGACACGTATTTGATGCGCAGGGATAGGGCGCGTTCATGATCTTCCGGACCGCGGGCGTCCCGCCCGCATCATGATCATGAGCGGGCGGGACGCCCGCGGTCCGTTTGATATGAGCGCGGCCTCCGGTGGCCATTGTCGGACGAATCGCCGAGGTTTATTCTCATGCCGCCGCACGGAAGGACACCACGATGACCGCAACAAAGGGTTTTGTCGTACCTGCGGGCGGCGGGAAGCATCTCGACATGATGGCGCCCGGTCGCTCCGCCGCCTTGAAGCTCCTCGGCCACGAGACCGGTGAGAGCATCATGCTGTTCGAGGAAACCGTGCCCGCCGGCACCATGAGCACCTTCCATCTCCACCACGACAGCGACGAGGTCGCCTGGGTGCTCGAGGGCGAGATCACCTTCAAGATCGGCGAGGAGGTCAGCGTCGGCGGGCCCGGCGCCTGCGCGTTCTTCCCGCGCAACGTCCCGCATGCCTGGAAGAACACCGGCAGCGAAACCGGCCGCGTGCTGTTTCTCTACACCCCGGCCGCCGCCGGCGCCTACGTCGAGTCGCTCCTGGAGCGCCCCGGCGGTCCGATCGACGAAGACGAACGCGATAAGGTCCGCCGGCGCTACCGCTGGGAAGTGGTCGGGCCGAACCCGCTTTGAGCGGGACGCTTTTCGCACGAGCTGGGATTAAGAAAACGGTGTCATCCCGAGCGAAGCGAGGGACCCTTGATTGGCGTCGCGAAAGGTCCCTCGCTACGCTCGGGATGACACCGAACGTAAACGACGAACGGTTCCACGCCATCTAAATTCGCGTCAGCCGCTCCGGTCTACGGCATCTTGTCGATGATGCCCTTCATGTCGGCCGCCGAGAACAACCTGAGCGTCTGCGTGCGGATGTTGCCCAGCGCGCCGACGCTCAAGCCAAGCGAGGTGACCGCGAGGTCGTCGGGCGCCTCGAGGATGGTGACGACGTCGTACTGTCCCTGCGCCCAGTAGACCTCCTTGACCGTCGCCCCGCATTTCTTCGCCATCTCCTTGAAGGCGTCGGCACGTTTGGGCGAGTCCTTGGCGTTGCGGACTCCCTGCTCGGTGAAGTTTCCAAGAATGCAATAGGTCGCCATAGCGATCCTCCCTCAGTATTGGGAACGCACTTCTACATGGGTCTTTCCTCGCGACTGCCAACAGCAAAGCAGTCGCCCTAGATTATGCCCGGATCGGCCGAGGGGCGACACCAGTTCACCCTGACGTCGATCGGCACGAAACCACCGCATTCCGGCTAGTCTTTCGCTCTGCTGATGCCTTCCCGCACTTTCTTCTGGTCTTCCGGGGCCAGTTGCGACGGTCCGAGGTTGAACGTCAGCTTGTCGAAGGCGAGGATCGAATCTGCATGGCGGCAGGCTTGTTCTCTAGTATGCTTGTGGGGGTTCTCGATCGAACCCACGGGGGAGAGCTTCTGTAACCTCGCTTCTTGGGAGGATGTCATGAAGTCTCTGACCACATTCATGATCTGTGCGTCGCTTGTCATGCCATTCGCAGCGCTCGCCCAGTCGGCCGACGCTAAGTACTGTGCGGCGCTGAGCGCGGAGTACCGAAAGCTCAACACCATGGCAACTACGGGCACTGAAGCCGATGCCATGGCGAAGTGCGCCGCAGGCGACACGGCTACCGGCATTCCCATTCTCGAAAAGGCCCTCAAGGACGCCAAGGTCACGTTGCCACCGCGGAGCTAGATCCCGCCAGCGTTACGCGACAGCCCTCGCATCTGCGTCCGGGGATGGGGGGCAGTATGACGGGCAGCGATCTCCATCGCTATCCAGATCGTTGGCTGGAGCCGAGATGTTGCGTGCGCCGCGGAGTCGCTGTCGCCCATGACCCCTCCGCCCCCTTCGACTTCGCTCAGGGCAGGCGCTACGCGGGCACCTCCCCACGCGAAGCGTGGGGAGGCAGGACTTTGTCGTCTAGGGCACGGGGCACGGCTTCGCACCCCAGATTTCGGCGGCGTACTCGGCGATGGTGCGGTCGCTGGAGAATTTTCCGGAACTCGCGATGTTCAGGATGGCCTTTCGCGCCCACTCCTGCGGATCGGCGTACAGCTCGAGCAGCCGTCGGTCCGCCTCCAGATAGGACGTGAGATCCGCCAGGTGCATGTAATGGTCGTGGCCCATCAAGGGGCCGCGCAACGGCTCGAAGATGCCCGGCTCCTTGGCGTTGAAGTGGTCGGAGAAGATCAAGTCCAGCGCCTGGCGCGTCTCCGGCTCGTTGTCATAGTGCCACTGCGGGCTGTACCAGCCGCGGCTGCTCGCCACCTGATCGGCGCTCAGCCCGAACAGCAAGAAGTTCTCCTCGCCGGCGGCCTCCGCCATCTCGATCGTGGCGCCGTCGCGCGTGCCGATGGTCAACGCCCCGTTCATCATGAACTTCATGTTGCCGGTGCCGCTCGCCTCGTAGCCGGCGGTCGAGATCTGGTTGGAGACGTCGCTCGCCGGGATCAGCCGCTCGGCCAGCGACACGCAATACTCGGGCAGGAAAACGACTTTTAGACGGCCCTGCATCGCCGGATCGGCGTTGATCGTGTCGGCGAGGCTGTTGAGGAACTTGATGATCAGCTTGGCCAATCGATAGGCGGGCGCCGCCTTACCCGAGAAGTAGAACGTGCGCGGCGCCGTCTGCAGATCCGGGTTTACGCGCAGCCGGTTGTACAGAACGACGACGCGCAGCCCATTCAGCAATTGCCGCTTGTATTCGTGGATGCGTTTGATCTGACTGTCGAAAATGGAATCGGGGTCGACGACCAGGTTGGCGGTCGATTTCAGCCAGTCCGTGAACCGCGCCTTGGCCTGGTGCTTGGCCGCGGCGACGGCGTTGCGAAAGCCCGCATCGCCGGCGAGCGGCTTCAGCATCGCCAGATGGGCGAGGTCGGTGATCCAGCCGTCGCCGATCGCCTCGGTGATGCAGCCGGCGAGAGCCGGGTTGGCCATCAAGAGCCAGCGCCGCGGCGTGATGCCGTTGGTCTTGCTGTTGAAACGCTCGGGGTACAGGTCGGCCAGGTCCTTCAGCGTGACCGTGCGCAGCAGCCGCGTATGGATGGCGGCAACGCCGTTCGTGCTGTGCGAACCGACGATGGCAAGGTTGGCCATGCGAATGTTGCGCTCGCCGCCTTCCTCGACAAGGCTCACCCGGTTGACGCGATCCTCTTCACCGGGGAAGCGGGTCCGCGCCTCGTCCAGCAGGCGCTGGTTGATGTTCAGAATGATCTCCAGGTGGCGCGGCAGCACTAGCTCGAACCAACTCAACGGCCATTTCTCCAACGCCTCGGGCAACAGGGTGTGGTTGGTATAGGCCAGCGTGCGCCTGGCGATGTCCCAGGCCTGGTCCCAGCCCAGGCCGGCTTCGTCGAGCAGGATCCGCATCAGCTCCGGGACGGCCAGGCTGGGATGGGTATCATTGAGCTGGACCGCGACCTTATCCGGCAGCGTGCTCCAATCGGCATTGTGCCGGCGGAAACGCCGCACGAGATCGGCCAGCGAGCAGGCGACCAGGAAATACTCCTGCACGAAGCGCAGGCCGCGCCCCAGAGCCTTCGAATCGTCGGGATAGAGAACCCGGGTCACCGAATCGGCCGCGAGTCGCTTGGCGAGCGCGCTTACGAACGCACCGGCGCTGAACCTCCGAAGGTCGAAGACATCCGGTGTGGCGGCGGCCCACAGCCGAAGCGTATTGATGGTTCGGCCGCCGTAACCAACGATCGGGCGATCGTAGGGAATGCCCAGCAGGTTCGACGGCTTGCCGAAGATCGCGCGCAAGGTTCCTCGGTGCACCGCGAACGAGCAGCCGAGCTTGATCTCGACCGTCTCCTGCGGTCGGGCGACTTCCCAGGGATCGGGGTGCCGGAGCCAATTGTCCGCATGCTCGCGCTGCCAACCGTGCTCGATGGTCTGCCGGAAAATGCCGTACTCGTAGCGCAGCCCGTAGCCCATCGCGGGCAACTGCAGCGTCGCCATCGAATCGAGAAAGCACGCCGCCAGGCGACCGAGACCGCCATTGCCGAGGCCGGCGTCGGGCTCCTCCTCGAGGAGCGCCGTCCAGTCGAGCTTGCCTTCGTCGATGATCCACTTGGCGACGGGATCGAGGCGCAGATTGAGGATGTTGTTGGCCAGCGACCGGCCGATCAGGAACTCCAGGGAAAGATAGTAGACGCGCTTGGGGTTTTCGCAGTCGTAGGTCTGCTCCGTCCGCCGCCAGCGCTGCGCGAGGATGTCGCGCACCGAGCGTGCGAACGCCTCGTACTGCTGGCGTGGACCGGCCTCGGCGGGCTCGGCAATGTTGTCGAACATCAGATGCCGCTGGAAGAGCGCATCGCCTGTTCCGGTGAACTGCATGGGACCGCAGCCGTATTGCTCGAGGAGCTGGTCGAAGCTTGGCGCGTTCTGCCTTTCGGCCGCTTCGGTCTTCTTGGTCATGGCTTCAGCCGATGTGGTCCTGCTTTCGGACTTGATCAAGGGTCCTGACGTCCGCGGCCTGCATCGCTCAGAAGCGCGGAGGTCCGGCGTTCTGGTCCCAGTCGGGATCGTCGCTGGGGCTGAGCGGCGTCTCGGACGCGAGCAGGCCCTTGCCGGGGATGAAGTTCACTTCCAGCCGGATGCCGTCGGGGTCCTCGAAGACGAAGAAATAGTAGCCCGGCGCCCAGTCGCCCTCGAGCGGCCCGCGGTCGATATGCGCGCCCATCGAGCGCAGCTTGCCGGCGACCTTGTCGACATCCTCGCGCGAGCGTGCGCGGAAGCAGAGGTGATGCAGGCCGACCCGGTTCTGCACGAACGGCGCGCCCGCGTGCTCGCTGGCGCAGCGCTGGATGCCGAGCGCGGTGCGGCCGCCGACGTGATAGAGGAAGTTGTTGCCGTCATAGACCTTCTTCATGCCGAGGAAGGGCAGCAGCTCGGCATAAAAGGCGCGCGACTTCTGCCAGTCGCTGACCGTCAGGATGACGTGCGCCATACCGTTCACTTCGATCATGCGTTCTCCTTACCCTCCCCACGCAGTGGGGAGGTGGCCCGCAGGGTCGGAGGGGTCATGCTTTTCGTCGATGACTCACGACTCATGACCCCTCCGTCCGCTGCGCGGACACCTCCCCAGCTTCGCTGGGGAGGAATGGCCTCAATCGATCACCCAGAATTCATGCGGCAGCGTGATCGTCACGTCGTAGTTGGCCTCGTGCTCCTGCGCCTTGTGCAAATGATAGCGCTTTTGGTTCACCTCGACGATCGCACGGCCTTCATGCCGTTCGATCACCGTCCCGCCGAACGGATCGCCGTCGGGCAAGCTGCCGTAGAAGGTGTCGCCGCCGTGCAGGGTGGGCACGTCCCGGTCGTCCGTCTTGTCGCGCTGAAGGACAAGCACCGATCCGGTGCTGAGCGTTTGCATGAGCAGCGACGCCTGCCAGTTCGCCATACGGACCTCTCCCCCTGTCGAGTCTCCGAGCATACCCGCGAACCGACCCGGGATGTGCTAACAAAGCAGGCAATCATCCAAACAACAGGAGATCGCCATGAGCGACGCCAACAAGACCACCGGACTGCAACTTCGCTCCCTGATCCGCAAGAGCGGCGAACTCGAATTGTCGCTGGCCGAGGTCGCCGTGCCCGAACCCGGGCCGGACCAGGTCGTCGTCAAGGTCGAGGCGACGCCTATAAATCCGTCGGACCTCGGCCTGCTGCTGGGCCCGGCCGACATGGCGACGGCCAAAGCCACCGGCAGCGGCCACGGCATAAAAGTCACGGCGAAGGTGCCGGCTGCGTTGCTGTCCTCGCTGGCGACCCGGCTCGACGAGCCGATGCCGGTCGGTAACGAAGGCGCGGGCACCGTGATCAAGGCCGGCTCGTCGGACGCCGCGCAAGCGCTCAAGGGCAAGACGGTGTCGATGGTCGGCGGCGCGATGTATGCGCAATACCGTTTGCTGAAGTCCACCGATTGCCAGCCGCTGCCGGCCGGAACGAGCGCCGCCGAGGGCGCCTCGTGGTTCGTCAATCCGCTGACGGCGCTCGGCATGACCGAGACCATGAAGCGCGAGGGCCACAAGGCGCTGGTGCACACCGCGGCGGCCTCCAACCTCGGCCAGATGCTGAACAAGATCTGCCTCGAGGACGGCATCGGCCTAGTCAACATCGTGCGCAGCCCCGAGCAGGCCAAGCTTTTGCGCGGCATCGGCGCCAAGCATGTGGTCGATTCGAGCGCGCCGACCTTCACCGAAGACCTGACGCAGGCGCTGGTCGAGACCGGGGCGACCATCGCCTTCGACGCCATCGGCGGCGGCAAGCTTGCCAGCCAGATCCTCACGGCGATGGAAGTGGCGATCAACAAGACCGCCACGACCTTCAATCGCTACGGCTCGAGCGTGCACAAGCAGGTCTACATCTACGGCAGCCTCAACACCGGGCCGGTCGAGCTTTTACGCGCCTATGGCATGGCCTGGGGCGTCGGCGGCTGGCTGCTGACGCCGTTCCTGCAGAAGATCGGCCGGCCTGAACAGACCCGGCTGCGCGAGCGGGTCGTCAAGGGCCTCAAGACGACGTTCGCCAGCCACTACACGCGGGTCGTCTCGCTGCCGGAGGCGCTCGATCTCAAGAACATCACCGCCTACGGCAAGCGCGCCACGGGCGAGAAGTTCTTGATCAACCCGAACAAGTAATCATGGCTGGGGGATCGCGATTCCAATCGCGCGGGCATGATCTTCCGGACCGCGAGCCTCCTCAGGGCGAAGTTTACTTCGCCCGAATCGCTCATGACCATGAGCGAGCCAGAGGCTCGCGGTCCAAATGAGCATGAGAAGACCCGCCCTCAGTCGCCCGCGTGCGTCCTTCACTGCGTGATCGTGAGTTCCGACACCGCATACAGCGTGTAGGCAAGCCCGAGCGAGAGGGGGCAGAAGCCAGCCGAGCGAGCCCACCTTGTTGGGCTCGGACGAGCGAAATCGGTCGCGTTCACCAAGCGGCGGCAAACGATCGAGATGAAGGACGTCGACCGTCTTCCACCCCGTCGGCATGGACGCGGATCACGAAGTCGACGCGTTCGTAGCGGGTCGCGGGCATGGCTGCTTACCGGAGCTGTTGCGCGAACGCCTGCAGGCCCTGGAAGGTCTGGCCGGCGACGGCGTGCAGGCCGGCGCCCCACAGGAACGCGACGGCGACATCCCACCAGCCGAACGCCGCGTTGGGCATGTAGAGCACCTGCAGGCCGGACACGACGGCGAAGACCAGGACGATCGCGGTCAGAATGATCGCAAGGTTACGCAGGCGGTTGTTGACCTCGGCCAGGGTGGCGCCGCGGCCGAGCGGCAGGGGGACGATGGCGCTGAAGGCCGCACTGGCGATCGAAGACGGCACGTCGCCGGCGGAAGCGGGCGCGGAGGCCGTCGCCACGCCCTCTGCGCCCATCGACGAACCGGCTATTTCGACCTCGGGACGCGCCTTCTCGGCTTCCGCCATCGCCTGCGCATAGGCGACGCTGGCGGCGGAAAGGTTGTCGTCGGCGAGCGCAACTTGCGCGTCGGCCAGGAGCTTGGCCGCCCCCTGGAGCGTCGGCCTCGCAGCGGGAACGCTGTTCGCCTGCACCAGGGCGTCGATGCGCGCCTTGGCCCGCTTCACGACCTCGACGAGATAGCGGCGGTTGGCGT
>WNFD01008375.1_pt1 | contig 10158 bp, 8 predicted proteins | sample 5400491 | NCBI WGS metagenome assembly WNFD01 (sample SAMN13153343, study PRJNA577476) | soil metagenome | isolation source: 120 cm saprolite under Douglas fir tree site 2 hole 2 replicate 2 | place: USA:California | collected 2015-04-18
TTGACAGTGCCGAGGGGGCAAGATTGCGACCAGGGTTGCAGTCACCACTTAGCACTCAGCAGTCAGCCATGACAAAGTTCGAAAGCAGCACCTTACCGCTGATTAACGCATATAAAGGCTGATGAAAAAGCAAAACGGCTTCCGACCAGAGGTAGTTCGGTTCTGAAGGATGGATGTGTGGATTGTTTCCGTTGGCCGTGGCCAGAACGTTGTGATAATTCGTGGCGAATGAGACCTGCTCACTGATGCGGACATCGCGGCCATCCACTTTGGCAACGGCGGTCCCGTTTACCAGGCTGTTGATGAACGGCGCGGCGGGATTCTGGAAAATCTGTTGGATACCACCGTTGAACTGGTTCGCGGGCTGGGTCCAGTTGTGGTTTTCCATCGCGATCACAAAAACGGTTTTAACTTCTTCCGCGCTGGCAATTGAATTCCCCAGCGTAATCAACAGCGCAAATACAGACAGCATGAGGAGACGTCTTACGTGCGACATTAAAAGCTCCGTATATAGAAGATGTGAGGCGTACGCTTGAACCTGCTTCAGGCCACCTGCGCGGTTCTGACGATTACTGCGCCCCCGATATACGGATAACAGTTATGTCTAACGGAACGGTGAATGCCATGTTACTTTTTGATGAATGCAACTTTACGTTCCAACAGCCATCTTTGCTTTGGAAAGGCTATGGAAAGGCAGGCTTATAGCGTGACGCCAGGAGACCTGTCGCTGCGGTTAAGTCAATATCCGCGATCAGCAGCCCGGATTTACCGTATGGCTGGTAGTTGAGCAGTGTTCCGTCGGGCCGCACCACTGCGGATGTGGTCGGCGATCCAGCGCTGGCGAAGTTGACCGTGGCGAAATAGCAGGTATTCTCTGCGGCGCGACACAATGCCGCTTTTTCATGGAATGTGTTTGCAGGATCAGCGAAACTGGAAGGCACGTAGCTGCCGGGCTCAGCCTCGTGGAAATGTGGATGAAACACAATGTGTGCTCCTCGCTGGACCGGCCAGCGGACTGTTTCCGGGTAACGCCAACCCTCATGACAGATCGCGATGCCAAATTTCAATTGATCGCACTGGAAGAGCTGCCTTCCCTGGCCGGGTGAATAAGTTCCGTCTTCAGAGGGATCGATCTGGACTTTGTCCTGGAAGCCGGCAATCGTGCCATCGCGATTGACGACGAGCGCGGTTGCGAGCAGCGCGCCATCCATCACGCGTTCCGTGCCTAGTATCACCGCCACTTTTGCCTTTGCCGCCGCGGCCGCAATGGCGGACCATGCACGTTCCAGAAACGCCGGGTCGGGTGGAGGCACTGATTTTCCGGCTGCTCTGTAGCCGGGAACAAAGCATTCGGGAAAGCAGATGATACGTGCGCCTTCGTCGGACGCTTGCGCAATGGCGTGTTCCGCCAACCTGACTGATTCTTCAGGTGTCTTTGGAAAGCTGAGATTGGCGAGTGCGATACGAATCGTGCTCATTCGGTAATCGCGATTTTAGCTCAACTCTGGGATCAGACTGCGAGCGTTTACGTTTTACGGGATGGAGTCAATCACACAAATCCGGGTAGCCGATTTCCATGAAGAAATTGCGTCGAAATGCAATGTCGAATTGTTTTCCGGCGAAGGGAACTAGCGCCATGAAGCGCCAATAAACGCCAACTGGTTGTCGCGGTTAAAGGGTACAAACATTTATGGTGCACATACTTAGGAACCCATGGCACGTGGGGGTTACTTAGAACTAAGCACAAAAGGGGTGAGTTACGCCTCAATCCAGCGCGTATGATCCTGCCCAGCAGTTTTCCGGGTTTGTTGTACCCAGGCCAGAACGTTCAAATCTTTCGACGAAGAATAACCCTTATCTGCTCTGCGACCCAACGTCAGAGCCTTAGTCGTACGCACGTCGCTGGAAGTGAGAAAGAACTGTCTGCGCAATGACCCGAGACCTACCCTCAGGAGATTTTTCCTCCATGAATCAAAATGCAACCCCACGCTTGATTCCATTCCTCGCCACTTTAATTGCTCTAGCCGTATTTACCTTTAGCTCTGCTCATGCGCAGACGCCGGGACCTGTTGTCAGGCAGATCCCATCCACTGGACAGGGAACGTTTCAACCCCAACCTGCCGGTACGGATGGTATCCAGGCCCTCGAAATCGACGATCTCGGTCAGGATGCCGATAACAATGACCCAGTCAGCGGTTTTATAAATCGCACGCTGCCCAGCGCGAAGCCCGGCAACGGGAGTTCCGCCAATTCCGGCAAGAAAGCGAAGTCCAACCCGGAGATCAATGCAGCTTTTGATGGACTGAACTTCCGGCAACAGAGACTGGCCAACCACGGTAACCAGTTCTCGGTCGAGCCTCCTGATCAGGGCTTGTGCGCCGGCAATGGCTTTGTGATGGAATCCGTGAACGACGTGGTGAACGTTTATGACGCAACAGGAAGCCAACTCCTGGGCGTGACCGATCTCAACACCTTCTATGGTGACGCACCCGCCATCGTGCGTGGCTCGCCCAATAAATTCGGGCCATCCATTACCGATCCGAGCTGTATTTTCGATGCCCAGTCGCAACGCTGGTTTCAGCTGGTATTGACACTGGATCGCATCAACGTTGACGCCCATGGCCAATCCACCTCTCAGTCGCTTTCCGGGCGGAACCACCTCGACTTGGCGGTAAGCAATACGTCGAGCCCACTCGGCACCTGGACCATTTACACCATTCCTGTTCAGGATGATGGGACAGAAGGAACTCCTAACCATCATTGCACTCCAGGGAGCACGACGCCGGCAGGGCGCACTCATCCCAACGCTTGCCTGGGTGACTATCCACACATCGGTGCGGATGCTAACGGAATCTATCTCACCACCAATGAGTTTGATTTGTTTGGGCCTAACTTCAACGCGTCGCAAATATATGCGATTTCAAAAAATACTCTTGTCAGCGGCGCTCCCAGCCTGACCGTCTTCCAGTACGACACGAACAACACGCCCACGATTACACCCGATTTTGGCCCTCTGCCTGGCTTTACGGTCTGGCCGGCGCAATCACCCGGAATCTCGAGCTTTGCCACCGCCAACGACGGCACTGAATACTTCCTGAGCTCGTTTGCGGTGTTCACACGACGCGACAGCCGCATTGCCCTGTGGGAACTCAGCAACACGCAGGCTCTCAACTCTGGGACTGCGCCCGCTCTGACGAACACACTCGTCAACACGGTCGCATTCACCAACCCGCCACGGTCGAACCAGCCGGGATCGCAAACCAATGATCAGACAAAGCAGTGGCCGCTGGGGCAGTGCATTGAAAATGCTACATGTGATCTCTTCCTGAACGGGATTCCATTTGGAGTTGCGGAGAAGATTGGCCAGCTTAACTCTAACGACTCTCGCATGCAGCAGGTGATGTTTGCGAACGGCAAGCTGTGGGGCGCGTTAGGCACAGGTATCAGCACTGACAATGGCGCGACTACCCATGCGGGAATTACGTTCTTCGTCTTTATTCCCCAGGGCACTGGCACGTCGCTCAAGGCCAAGGTCGTTCAGCAAGGTTACGTGGCTTTGAATGATGCCAGCGTTACTTATCCCACAACGTCAGTGACGCCGAGCGGGCGTGGCGTGATCTCATTCACGGTTGTCGGGCCAACGGATTTCCCAAGCGTGGGTTATGTCAGTCTCGATGCTATCGTCGGCGCGGGCGATGTGCACATCGCTCAAGCCGGCTCGGGCCTGCAAGATGGCTTCACTGAGTACACGAATATATTCGGTGGCCGTCCCCGCTGGGGCGACTACGGAGCTGCCGCAGTGGATGGAAACTCAATCTGGTTTGCCACCGAGTTCATCAACCAGAGTTGCGACCTGACCACGTATGAAGCGGCCTTCGGCGCTAACTTCGGAAGCTGCGGAGGCACTCGCACCTCTCTCGGCAACTGGGCGACGCACATCACCCAGGTAACTCCTTAACAGCAGCAAGGATTGCTTCTTTGTGGGCCGGACATCTTCCGGCCCATTTTCTGTGTACCAAATCTTCAGGGCAAATGCGGTAACGGCGAATGCCGGGAGATCTGCGGCGGATCGCGCGCCCGCGTGTTTGCCTTGACCGGGGAACTGTTTGGCCAGGACCCCAGTTGCATCTATCAGCCCAGGCGTGGACAGTCCGCAAACACTAAGCGTGTTGCTCAGACTGAGGCTGAGGCCAAGATTATTTCCCAATAAGTTTGGTTCGACGGACACCGCGCCCGGTGAAGCCTGCGTCATTCGCCGGGCGCTTCTGTTCCCTCCGCCCACGGGCCCTAAATACTCACAGTCCCATACCTTGACTTCTTCCTGTCCCTGGAATCGAGCGTCCGTGCTCGCTTCCAGTGCGTGCGACGTTCGTTGGGCAAGTCTGGTATTGTTCCTGCATGAGGCGATTTCTGACCACGCTCATTGCCGTACTTGCTTTCGTTTTCTCCCTGCCCGCAACTGCTGCTGATCGCTTTGCCAAGCCGCGGCCCGTGGAGTTGACCAAGGAGGGCAGGCAATGGGCTGCGCGAACCTTGAAGAAGCTCACGCTTGAAGAGAAAGTTGGCCAGATGCTGAGCGTACGCTACTTCATGGACTTCGAGAACTTTGATGGCGACGCCTACAGGCAATTCCGCGATCAAATGCAGAAATATGGAATAGGTTCAATTGTGCTGACGGTCCATGTGGACGGTGCGGGCCTGCTGAAGAATCCTCCGCTGGAAGCTGCGGTCATGAGCAATCGCCTGCAAAGGGATTCGAAGCTCCCCCTGCTGATCGCCGGCGATCTGGAGCGCGGTCTGGCCACCCGCATGAATTCAGTGCCTATCTTTCCTGATCCCATGGCCTTTGGCGCTGCTGGAAACCCTGCTTACGAAGAAAGGTTTGGAGCGATTGTAGGCGCGGAGTCGCGGGCCGTGGGCATCCATTGGAATTTCTTCCCTATTGCCGACGTGAACAGCAATCCCAGCAATCCCATCATTAATACACGCTCCTTTGGAGAGGATCCGGCAACGGTCGGCGACCTGGCGGCTGCGTTCATTCGCGGAGCCCGGTCCCAGGGGATGCTGACCACGGTTAAACACTTTCCCGGACATGGCGATACTGGGACCGATTCACATCTGGGTGTGGCCAGGGTGGCAAGCGATAGAGAACACCTGAACAAGGTTGAATTGCCACCGTTCCAAAAAGCGATTGCGGCGGGAGTGGATTCGGTGATGGTGGCGCATCTGGCTGTGCCGGCGCTGGAGCCTGATGCGAACAAGGTAGCCACGATTTCGACCAACGTAATTGGACAGGTTCTGCGGCAGGAGCTTGGCTTTAAGAATCTAGTGGTCACTGATGCGCTGGAAATGCGGGGATTGACCAGCTTGTATCCGCCTCAACAGGGGAACCCTGCGGGAAGGGCTGCGGTGGATGCCGTGAAAGCAGGCAATGACGTTCTCCTGTTGCCTACCGATCTGGATGGCGCGTTTCGGGGGATTGTGGATGCAGTGTACCGCGGTGAGATCCCAGAATCGCGCATTGACGAGTCAGTGCAGCGGATCCTGGAAATGAAAGCGGCGGTGGACTTACACAAAGCGCGTCTGGTGGATATTGAGCAGGTTTCCTATCTGGTGAGCAGGCAGGAAGACATGCAACTGGCGCAGCAGGTGGCTGACGATGCGGTCACGGTGATTCGTGACAATCATATGGTGCTGCCATTAACACGTTTTCAGCCTCCGAAAACCGAAGGTGAGATTTACCGCGCCCCCGTACAGCCGAGTGCAGAAGTGGTGACGGTGATTTTTTCTGACAATGCGCACGGCTCCTGGGGACGAGGATTTGAATCGGCCTTGAAGGCACGCCGGGCCGACGCAACGGTTTTTTACGTTGATAGCACCTTGGCGGCCGCACTTTCCGGCATGGTGCTACAGGCGGTCAAGGATGCAGGAAAAGTTGTGGTAGCAGGCTATCTTTCGCCCGTCGCGGGCAAGCAGGTGATGGTAGACGGCCAGCTGACCAATAGCGTGTCGCTGGACCAGCCGGATTCGGCCCTGCTTGGTCAGATCCTGGCGCTCGCTCCCACCAAGACGGTTGTGGTGGCGCTGGGTAGCCCTTACCTGGCTCAGAGCTTTCCCCAAATTCAGAACTATGTATGTACCTTCTCCAATGCCGGCACCTCCGAATCCAGCGCGGTGAGAGTCTTGTTCGGTGAGCTGAAAGCAAGAGGCCGGTTGCCGGTTACACTGCCGGGGATCGCCGATCGGGGGGCCGGGCTTTCCGGCCAAACTGCATTGAAAACTCAGTAAATGCCAGGTGGGAAAGTGGAAAACTAGACGCTTTCTTGTTTAGGTCGCAGACTCGGTAAACTGCTGAATCTAATTAATTTAATTGATGAGCGAGGCTGGTGTGACCGACAAATCAGCTCGGGATTTTAACCTGTTTTTAACATAGGTTACCGCCCCCTCCAGCTAGCATAATGCGGTAATAGACATACACACTACGACCTTAATCCCCGAAAGGATCGCAGAGATGAAGATCGTGCGCCACCCATATCAAGCCAGTATTGTTCCCCAACCTGTGCCGAAAGAGACCTTGTGGCATTGCGTGATCCGTCGCGATGGATCGCAGGAGATTCTTGTTCGCCGTGATGCCATCAGCAAGGAAGACGCTTGGGCAACCGCACTGCTGGAAATTTCCCGTCTTGAGCGGACTGAAGCTCCCAATCCCCGCCTCCGTAATGTTGGCTAGTTAGTTGCTCGAGTAAAGCTGAAGGGCGGCCCAGTAATAAGGACGCTTCCAGAAGGAATTTGAGTGCAGCAGCTCAAGCTTTGCAGTTCGCAATGCTCCGGCCGGGTCATCCCGTTTGCCCATCTCGTTATAAAAGGTTTCCATCAGCTTCACGTTGGCTTCATCGTCCGTTTCCCACAACGCGCCGATGACGTTGTGCGCGCCTGCGCGCAGGAATGCCCATGACAACCCGACCAGACCTTCGCCTGAATATTGCCTGGTTCCGGCGCCATAGCAGGATGAGATAGTTACGAGTTCGGGGTGAATCGTGGTCTTGACAATGTCGCGGGCGTAAAGCTTGAAACCGTCTTTACCGGGCGAAAGAATGATCGCAGATTCCAGCGGGTTGAGATCGCTGGCGGTGCCATGCGTGACAAAATGCAGAAACCTGAACTGTTTCGGCTTGCTGGCGTCATAGGCTTCTGGCGTGGCGTCAGCCTGTGCGTAGATTGATGCAGCCGATTGAGTGAATCGTCCGGCGACGGTCTTCATTTCCTGAGCCGCATGGCCAAGACCGGGAAACTCGCCGGTAGCCTGGACCGGATTCCCCATCAAGAGGAGTTGTTTGGCGTAATTAGCCCGAGCTTCTTCCGGTTTCTCTAGCGAAGCAAGAAAGCTGGTGTTCTGAATGCAGACGTCCTCGATCCAGAAATGCGGTTTGTTTCCGTCGGTGACAAGCGTCTCAAAATTCAACTTGTGCAGTCGGCGATGAGGAACAATGGTGACTCTCGCGTCCCGGGGGATATATTTCGCGGCAGGCGCTACAAGCATTTTGAAGAGATTCTGTCCGTGCGCCGTTTCGCTGTCAGATTGATCCAGTGTCGTTTGGTTGTAGGCTTCGATTTCTCTGACGATGTCCATTTCAGGCGCCAGCGTAAAAGTTTTGTATTCCGTCGGCGAAATCAGCCAGAGATAGGACCGCTTAGTTGTCAACCAGTAGGCAAGAACAATTTGATGGTTGTGGCGGCCCAGATTGCGCTGAATGGCACGAAGGTTTAACGGGCTTCCCAGCGGATGCAACTTGCGGGCTTCCGCCAGAGTTCTTGATCGGCCGCGCTCTGAAACGCTCAGCGCATCCAGCGTTCTGCCTTGAGAGAACAGGAATGAAATGTAATCATCATAGAATGGGTCCTGGTCCAGGAATGAAATCCGGAATCGCTCGTTCGATATCCGTTCTAAGCCTTGCTCAGACGTTGCGATGGCCTTCTGAAACATTCGGTCAGCATCCGCCGTACGTTTTTCTGCCGCAAAGGTCTGGCCCAGCCCTGCTTCTGCGAGCCATTTTGCGCGGCCCTGCGGATTGGCAGTCATGACATCATTCAGAATCTTCTCTGATTCTTTTGCATTTCCTTCAAGACGCATAAGCCAGGCCTTGGTCAGTAAAAGGAAGGGCTTCCATTCGCCCAGGTTGGCGACTTGCTCGGCAGCCGCGATCTGCTCTCTGGTGTGAACCAGGTCTCCCTGGATCATTGCAGCTCCAGCTGAGTTGATCAGGCAAAGCCCCACCAGATCTGACCTCCTGGTGCCCTTGGCAATCTCGCTCCCTTTACGAAATGATTGCTCAGCATCAGCGTATTCCATTTGTGAAACCTGCTGGTGTCCAAGATTAACTAGCCAGAGTGCATGGTCTGCCTTAGCGTCTTTGATGTGTGACGCAGTTTCTACAGCCTGTTTAAGATATATGCCGGAAGTAATCCGTTCCCCCAGCTCTCCCGTAGAGACCCCTTTGTTCCCGAGAAGGGTCTGTTTGAGGTAAGGCGATTCCGTAATAATCAGAGCCCTGTCAAACAACTCAATTGCTTTGTCGTAATACTTTGATTGCATCAACAGGTAACCGTGATAGGCAAGGGCCCGGCCCTCAAGATAGCTGTCATTGCCATGGGCGAGTGACGCCGACTGAGTGAATAGCTGCATCGCCTCTTCAGGATGATCATCCGAGGCACAATCAGCGCGCGCATACAGTAAGTCCGCTCGCAAACTGGGCGTGGTCGTGGAGATAATCCGTTCCGCATCCGCGAAACGCTTAAGCGCGTCTTCAGCTTTGCCAGTCTCGCACAGCGCCACTCCGGCAAACACATTCCGTTTGACCATAATTTCATCGGGCAGTTTTGCCGGGAAAGAGGACAAAAAACCTAGCGCCTGGGCAGGTTGATATTGGCGTAGAAATATTTGAGCTCGGAGAACGCGAGCACGCCAATACCAGAGGGTCGGATGAGCGCCTGGTGATGCAGGCAGGTCGGCGATCAGAGTGAGCGCAGCGTCAGAATTGCCATTGCGGAATTCGGTCAACGCGCTCGAATAACGGGTTTGCCAGTCAGGTTGGCTGCAGCCGGTCACCAGGGCTGCCGCCACTGCCAAAAAGAAAGAGACTAGCCCCCACCCGGCTTGGAACCACCGGTCCCAGTACTCGTGGTGGTTCCGGTTCCGGTCCCCGTCGAGCACATGTCCACACGTAGCATCGTCAGAGTGCAATGGTGATGATAGAAGGTCAATTCGGCAAGGCGAACCACGCCAAATTTGGGAATACAGATGATGGACCCAAAGCCACGCAACTCGGTGTCTTTCCCCGCGTGGTCCTTGATGTCCATATGATTTAACGCCGAGAAAGGGATTTGATCTGTTCCTCGGGTTGCCGGCGCTTTCTTCCATGTATTAACCACCTCTGACATGCCTTCCAGAGCGTGATACTCCTCTTCCAGTTCCGCAAGCTGTCTGGCACTCAAAGCCCTCAGCTTGCCTGCAAACAGCCAATCATCCAGCTTGCCGGCTTTATGCTTCGTGGCCACCTGGGAATGACTGTTGTTCTCGTGAAATACGTGGGTTGCCAATTTTACATCGATCTTGTGACCGGCAATCTTGAGGTTCTCGAAATGGCTCCCCGTGATGTTATAGGTGTTCTCCGCCTTCTTGTCATCCATGTCTCCCGAGTACAGCGCGATGCGGGAAACCACTCGGTCCGCGGTAACCACGTCAAGGATGTTCAGATTTTCAATGATAGCGCTGGAAAAGCTGGTGTGCTGATTGTGGCATTCGTCATAGCTGCCACCCACTTCAACGTATGCGGCGTCAAAGGAAATGATTCCTTCGTGCCGGAAGTTTTCTACCCGATCGTGTCCCTGGCCGCCGTGCGTACCCAGGACAGTTGTTGCTTGGGTTGGTATGGTATGACGGAACGGCCGTTCAAGCTGACCGGCGAAACCGTAGGCATGATTGTGATAATTGTACTGTGAGTGGTTGCGCTTGGCGCATCTAGTCATTTTGCTCTCCCTGGGCCAAAGGAATCGCGAACTGTTTTTTCTTTCGAACGGAAATGTGAGGTGCGTCGTTCACCTCTGGAGGTCTTATGCAGGGGATTGTACTACTCTCGTGTTACTTTCAATCTGGCGACC
>WNFD01008377.1_pt1 | contig 10157 bp, 7 predicted proteins | sample 5400491 | NCBI WGS metagenome assembly WNFD01 (sample SAMN13153343, study PRJNA577476) | soil metagenome | isolation source: 120 cm saprolite under Douglas fir tree site 2 hole 2 replicate 2 | place: USA:California | collected 2015-04-18
ACATCAAAAGCGGGACGACGATGGTGGAGATCAGAGTGCGGCGGTCGCGGAGCGCTTCGGTGAGTTCTTTTCTGTAGACGATGGCGATGTTTCGCAAGGACATGTCAGTGGGCCTCCGCGGGGACGAAGTGGGGTGTGACGACCTTGACGAAAATCTCTTCCAAATCCTGTTCGTGGTACCGATCGCGAAGCTGCGCCAAGACGCCTTCCGTAAGAAGCTTGCCGTCATGAATGATGCCGATGGTGTCGCAGAGCTTTTCGACTTCGCTCATGATATGGGTGGAGAAGATGACGGTCTTGCCCTGGTCGCGGCACTCGCGGATGAAGGCGGTGATGGCGCGAGCGGTCATGATGTCTAGGCCGTTGGTTGGTTCATCGAAGATCATGACCGGGGGATCGTGAACGAGGGTGCGGGCGATAGAGGTTTTCTGCTTCATGCCAGTGGAGAGCTTATCGCAGCGGCGGTCGCGGAAACCGTTCATGTCCAAGCGGTTGAAGATGTCGTCGACGCGCTTTTTGAGGGTAGCTTCGTCTAAGCCGTTGAGGCGGCCGAAGTATTCGACCATCTCCTGTGAGGTCAGGCGCGGGTAGAGGGCGGTGGCGGTGGAGAGGAAGCCTACATTGGCGCGGACTTTTTCCGGCTGTTCGACGACATCGTGGCCGTAGACGATGGCGGTGCCGTCGGTGGGTTCGAGGATGGTCGCGAGCAGGCGAAGGGTGGTGGTCTTGCCGGCGCCGTTGGCGCCGAGGAGGCCGTAAATCTTGCCAGGCTGGCAGGTGAAACTGATGTTATCGACGGCTCGGATTTCACCACGCTTCTTGTCATGGAAGCGTTTGGACAGGCCGCGAGCTTCAATCATCGAGAGACCTCTAGATGGGCGATCGTAAGACAGGGCACGAAGCGTTCACAGTCTACTACGCAGGGCGGGGGGAAAATGTTACAAGCGGAAAGGGGATGGGGGATAGGGAATAGGAGATGCGAACAGGAAATGCGAACAGCAGGGCCAATTGATGGCGCGCCGGAGTAGGAATTGGGAGCGAGAATTCAGCCTTTGTGACAGATGGGGCACTGCTTGGCATCAAACCTGTCAGGAGTGACGCGGAACATATTATTGCACTGGATGCAGACGCGGTGGATTACGGGACTTATGACGGCACCAGACTGTGGTGATTTGTGCAAGCCGCCCGTGTGAGGAGCGACGGATTTCTCGGGTATGCTCTCAGCGGACATGAATGGATTCTAGCACGGCGAGGTGTATCGTCCATAGGAGCCGACGGCATCCCCAGGACACAAAAGACGCATCCGTTAGAGGTGAGAGATGCTCGATCGCTGGGATGGGTTAAGAGAGAACAGGGCGCAGAATAAGCAACGCCTGCGAGGAATCTAGAGAAAGCCACGCTGCTCTTGTTAGAATGAAGTACCTTGGCGCCTTCCGGACAGGGGTCAAGCAAGCCACGGACAAGTAAGAGAAACGCCGCGCCTGAGGGCTGTGTCCTTGCGCCTTGCGGAGCGAGGGACCGCGCAGAATAGGAAAATATGGATCGCAGGCTGCGAAACCGAATTTTGCTCTACCTGGCGTTGGCCCTAGCGCTGGCGTACGCGGGGGTGGAGTTGAGCGGGCGAAAGCCGATACCGAAAGTTACGGCGGTGACGCCGATGCGTGAAAACCTGGTCTCGTCGATCACCAGCAATGGAAAGGTGGAGCCCATCGCGCCTTACGTGATGCGAGCGCAACTGGATACGTTTGTGGAACAGGTGCGCGCGAAAGAGGGCCAGACGGTCAGGAAAGGACAAGTGATTCTGGAATTGGACGTAAAGGATGCGGCAGCGAGGCTCTCCGAGGCGAAGGGCAAGCTGCTGAAGGCGCAGGACGATTTGCGCGCAGCCAGGGCGGGCGGCAGGGCGGATGATGCGGCGAGAGTTGCGGGCGACCTCGCCAAAGCGCAAGCGGAGCGCGAGCGGCTGCAGAAGAATCATGATGTGCTGCTGCGCTTGATCGCGCAGCAAGCCGCGACGCAGGACGAGGTCGCGGCAAACGAGCTGGCGTTGACGAAAGCGCGAACGGAAGTGACGCGGCTGGCGGCGGCGAAAGAGGAGTTTGAACGGAGCGTGAAGCTGGACACGGACCAGGCGGCGCTGCATGTGCAGCAGATTCAAAATGAAGCAGAGGCGCTCGAGGAAAAGGTGCGGCAAGGACGAATTACTGCGCCGGCGGATGGAACGCTCTACTCGTTGCCGGTGAAAGCCGGAGACTATGTGAAGCTGGGGGAGCTGCTGGCGGAAATGGCGGACCTGCACAAGGTGCGCGTGCGGGCGTTCATCGATGAGCCGGAGCTGGGGGCGCTGGAGGCGAATGAGCCGGTGAAGATCACCTGGGATGCGCTGCCGAGCCGAAGCTGGGTGGGAAGAACGGAGATTCTTCCGAAGCAAGTGGTGCCGCACCAGAACCGCAGCGTAGGTGAGTTACTGTGCGCGGTGAACAACGACAAGCTGGAACTGCTGCCGAATATCAATGTGAACGTGCGCATCAACTCGCGAGAGCGCATCGGCGTGTTGGCCGTGCCGCGAGGCGCGGTGGCGGCGGAGGGCGGGAGGCGCTTCGTTTTTGTGGTGAAAAACAGCCAGCTGGGTGTGGGGAAATCCACGCTGGAGAAGCGGGAGATCCGCGTAGGCATCGCGGACGCCACGAACTACGAGGTGGTGAGCGGCCTCCAAGAAGGTGATCTCGTGGCCCTGCCGGGGGACGTCGATTTGCGAGATGGAATGACCGTCACCGTCATTATAACGGAAGTTTTTATTTTTCCGGAACGATGGAATGGCTAGACGGATGAAGTGGCTGGTCGCAGCTCTTTGCTTCGCAAGCGCGGCGATTGCGGCGACGAGTGTGAAGCAGGAAGCGAGCCTCGAAGCGGGACGGCGGGCTTACGAGGCCAGCGATTATGCGAAGGCCATCCTGGAGCTGCAGGGGGCTGCAGCCAAGGAGCCGCAGAACGGCGACGTGCAATTGCTGCTGGCGAAAAGTTATCTGGAGCTACAGGAACGTGACCCGGCGATCAAGAGCGCGGAAAAGGCGGTGGCGATCGACCCGCAGAATTCGACCTACCACGAATGGCTGGGGAGAGCGTACGGAGAAAAGGCCGATCACACCACCTGGTTTTCGGCGATATCGCTGGCGAAAAAGACGCGCAAGGAATTCGAAACCGCCGTACAACTCGACGGCAGGAATTATTCGGCGCGGCAGGCGCTGATCGAATTCGATTGCAGCGCTCCGGGCCTGGTGGGAGGCGGCGAAGACAAGGCGTTGCCGCAGATCAAGCAATTGGCGGAGATGGACGCCGCCGAAGGGCATTTCGCGGCGGGGAATTGCCGGCGACAGAAGAAAGATTTCGCCGTGGCGGACGAGGAATTTGCGAAAGCGTTGGAGAGCCATCCAAAATCTGCGGAATTAATTTACGACATCGGGGATTACGCGGTGAAACGCAGCCAGCCGGAATGGCTGCTGGCAGTAGCGGACACCGGGGAGCGCGTGGCGCCGGGCGACCCGAGGGGGAAATTTTACCGGGGCGTCGCGCTAGTTTTGAAGAGGGAGAACCTGGAGGAAGCCGAACGATTGCTGCGAGAATACGCGAAGAAAGCGCCGAAGCGATCGGGATACCCGCGACCTGCCGCGGTGCACGCTTGGCTAGGGCGCCTCTTCGAAGACCAGAACATGATGGAAGAGGCGGCGATGGAATTTGAGATCGCGCTGAATTTGGATCCAAAGAACAAAATGGCGCAGGAAGCGTTGAAGCGGCTGAAGAAAGGTTAAGAGTTTCATCAGCGGCCGGCGGCAAGATGGGCCGGAAAATTCCGGCCAAAGAGCGATGATGGATATCCGGGAAACGATATCGGTGGCGATCGACGCGCTGCGAGCGAATAAATTGCGCGCGATCCTAACGTCGCTGGGCGTGATTATCGGGAGCGCTTCCATCGTTCTGGTCGTCACCGTGGCGCTGACCAGCAAGAAATTCGTGCTCTCACAGATCGAAAGCATCGGCTCCAATCTGGTGTGGGTGGAGCTGGTCCAGAGGCCGGACAAGCCGCAGCCACTTAGTTATGAAATGACGCTGGAAGACATGGAGGCCGTCAAGACCGTCCCCAATGTGATCGAAGTTGCGGGAACGCGGGAACTTCCGATGGCGGTGATTGCAGGCGGAGTGGAGCGTCCGGTGAATCTGGTGGGGGTGACGGAAGGGTACCAAGCCATTCGGCGACTGCTCATCCTGCGCGGACGGTATTTCGACGCGGCGGATATGGAGATGCGCAGCAAGGTCTGCCTCATCACTACGCAACTTTCGGACCGTATCTTTGGGCAGGAGAATCCCGTCGGGAAATCCGTTCGAATGGGAGAGCTGACGTTCACGGTCATCGGCGTTTTCCGCGAGCGCGTCGAAACCTTCGGGCTTTCCGACATTCAGGAGAATTCCGTCATCATCCCTTTCACGCTTATGAAGTACTACACCGGCCAGGAGGTGGTGCGCCTGCTTGACGTACAAGCGGCGCGGGCCGAAGACGTGCCTTCCGTCGAACGGCAGGTAGGCCAAGCGCTGCGAAGCCGGCATCCGGACGGAGCAGAATACAAGGTGCAAACGCTGACGGCGATTCTGGGGGCGGCGAAAAACATCTCGTTGGCGCTGACCATCGTGCTCATCATCATCGCGTTCATCGCGCTGGTGATCAGCGGAGTAGGGATCATGAACATCATGCTCGTGACGGTGACCGAGCGGACGAGGGAGATCGGGATTCGCAAGGCGATAGGGGCGGCGCGACGGGAAATCATGTACCAGTTCTTAATCGAATCATTCTTGATCAGCGGAGGCGGGGCAGTTGTCGGAATCTTGATTGGCATCGCCGTGCCGGTGGCAATCCAATCTTTTTTGCCGGGAAATCTGCGGGTTCCCGTGTCCCCGCTGAGCGTGATCATAGCGTTCGCGGTTTCGTGTTCGACAGGACTTTTCTTCGGGTACTTGCCGGCGAACCAGGCGGCGAGCCTGCAGCCGGTCGAGTCGTTGAGATACGAATGAACGACGGAAACAGGGGATAGGAGATCGGTGATAAGCACGGAAAGTGAACCAGGGGCAGCGAATGGCGGCCCTTTTTATTTTTCGGGAGAATGAGTTTCGGCAAAGAGTCCGGAGATTCATTGAACCAGACTGTATGAGCTATTGCTGCGGCGAGCACGTTTAAGTGGCGATGAGAAAAAGGAGCATGAAAATGCTACTACTGCGTCGTGTTGCGGGGATGACTGCGCTGTTAGTGTTGTGCGGTGACGTTGTGGGAGCACAAGAGCCGTCCGTGCCACAAGCGAGTCAGCCTGCGGCACAGGAAGCGCCGAAGAATGGGGCGCCGGTGGCGCTGACGCTAAAACGCGCGATTGAACTGGCGCTGCAGAACAGCAAAGAGATGCAAGTGGCGAAGATTCAAGCGAGCGTGGCGGATCGCGCCGCGCAGATTACGAAAGCGCAGTTCATGCCCAATCTCTATGCAGGCTCCGGAGCGGGGTATACGTACGGCATACCGGAAACGCCGGGCGGACGCGCGCCATCGATCTTCAACGTGTCGTACACGGAACAGATTTTCAACGAACCGCTGCGGGGCCAGGCGAAAGAGACGCAGGAGCAGGCCAAGGCACAGAAGATTTTGCTCGAAGATGCCAAGAACAGCGTGATCACGCGAACCGCGATGGCCTATCTGGAACTAGGGAAGGTGCGGCATTCCCTCGAGCTATTGCGCAAGGAGCAGGAGAGCGCGGAGAAGATTGTGCAAGTGACGCAGGAGCGGCAAGGTGAAGGATACGAACTTCCGGTGGAAGTGACGAAAGCCCAACTCACCAAGGCGCAGGTAATCCAGCGAATTTTGCAGCTCGAAGGCAGGGAAGATGAGCTGGAAGTTTTTCTCAAGTATCAGCTCGGATTTTCGGACACGCAGGCCATCGAGGTCACGCCCGAAGAGTTGCCCGGCGAAGCCGAGCAGGCGGGAGACAATCTCGTGGCGATGGCGATGACACACAATGCCGGCTTGCAACTTGCGGCCTCTGACGTTCGCGCGAAGGAGTTTCGGCTCAAGGGAGAGAGGCGCGGCTATTTCCCGACGCTGGAACTCGTCAGCGTGTACAGTGTGCTGGCGAAGTTCAACAATTACACGCAGTTTTTCCGGACGTTTCAGCGCAACAATTTCAACGCAGGAATCGACGTGCACGTGCCAATCTTCAGCGCGCAGATAAAAGCAGCGATAGGATTAGCGCAGATAAACCTGGAGGCGGCCAAGGTCAATCTGGCAGACAAGAAAACCGAATTGACCGCGGATGTCAGGCAAAGGACGCGGCGAGTGCGCGAGAGGGATGCGGCGAAAGAAGTGGCGCGACTGGAATTGCATCTCGCACAGCAAAATGTGGCAGTGCAGCAGGCGCAGTTTGCCGAAGGGAAATTGAATCTCCGCGAAGTGGAGAAGGCCAGGCTCGAAGAGAACGAAAAGTGGATGGCCTATCTGGATGCAAATTTCCAGAAGCAGCAAGCGCAACTGGAATTGCTGAAGACGGCGGGGCAATTGGATAAGGTGTGGCAGTGAAGAAGTGACTGGTGACTCGTGACTGGTGACTAGTGATGCTCGATCAAGATGGTTTGCCAGCTTTTTTGGAGGCTGTAAAGAAGCTGGACGCCGGGTTTTCCGAATTGCCAGGGTACGAGAGCGGGGCGCCGGGAATCGAGCGGCTTGCGGAAGTGCTGAACGCGACGGCCGAACGGCTGCAAGACAACTATCCGTATTTTCATCCATTGTACGCGGGACAGATGTTGAAGCCGCCGCACCCGGTGGCGCGGCTGGCGTACGCGCTGGCCATGTCGATCAATCCAAACAATCACGCGTTGGATGGCGGGCGGGCCACTTCTGCGATGGAAAAAGAAGCCGTGACGGACCTCGCGGGCATGTACGGTTGGAAAAATTTCCTTGGCCACTTGTGCGGCGGCGGAACGATGGCCAATCTCGAAGCCTTATGGGTGGCGGGACAACTGCATCCGGGAAAGAAAATTCTCGCCAGCGAACAGGCCCACTATACCCACGGGCGGTTCAGCGGTGTTCTGCAATTGCCATTCGAAACGGTGGCGTGCGATGCGCGGGGCCGGATGGACGCACATGCGCTGGCGAAGCGGCTGGAGAGGGGCGACGTGGGGACCGTCGTCGCGACAATGGGGACCACGGCCACGGGCTCGGTAGATCCACTCCCGGAGGTTCTTGCGCTTGGCGAAAAACACAGATTCCGAGTACATGCGGACGCGGCGTACGGGGGCTATTTCGTGCTCGCGGCAAATCTTGACGAAGATGCGGCGCAGGCCTTTGCGCGGATTGGAGAAGTGGACTCGATCGTGATCGATCCGCACAAACACGGCTTGCAACCTTACGGGTGTGGCTGCGTACTCTTCCGCGATCCCGGAGTCGGCCGATTGTACAAGCACGATTCCCCCTACACTTATTTCAGCTCCGCGGAGCTGCACCTGGGCGAGATAAGCCTGGAGTGTTCGCGGCCGGGGGCGGCCGCGGCGGCCTTGTGGGCGACGCAGAGATTGCTGCCGCTGAAGAAAGGAGGCGAATTTGCGCGTGGGTTGGAGCGCGGAAGGAACGCGGCGCTGGCGCTCTTTGAAAAGCTGCGTGCGGATGCGCGGTTTGTGACGACCTTTGCACCCGAACTGGACATTGTCGTATTTGCGCCAAAAGCCACGAGCGTCAGCGAGGCTTCTGTTTTAAGTCGCAAGGTATTCGAAGCTGCGGCCAAGCACGATCTGCATCTCGCGGTGGCGGAGTTGCCGGTTCGTTTTTGGGAGGCGAATCTAGGAGCGATGAAACGTGATCGCGAAACGCTCACATGTCTGCGCTCCGTGCTCATGAAAACGGAGCATTTCGATTGGATAGATCGCATTTGGGACTTGCTCTCTTCATCTGCGCACGAGATCCTGGGCTTCCGGAACTGATCCCCGGAGCGAAACGCTGCGAACCCATTCAATGAAAGAGATAGCCGTTCGCTGCAGGCAACACCCACTAGCAGAAAGGTTTGAGGGGATGCGACGAAATCAGGTAAACTGTTATCTGCTGATTGGGGGGCCGATCTATACGTGTACGTGCGGACCTTCCATTCCGTGGGTCAAGCGCAGAACCCAGTTCTCTGAAACGGCCAAGATTGTAAAGCGAAGGCTGAGGGTGAAGAATGCCGGATGTAATGAAGACATTGCTGTTGAATCCGCCGAGTTTTGAGAACTTCGACGGCGGTGCGAGTTCGCGATGGCCTGCGACGCGCGAGATTGAATCCTACTGGTACCCGGTTTGGCTGACGTATCCCGCGGGAATGATCCCTGGCAGCAGGCTGCTGGACGCCTCTCCCCACAAAGTGAATTGGCAGCAGACCATCCAGATCTGCAAAGACTACGAATTCCTGATCTTGTTCACGTCCACGGTCGGTTTGGAGAGCGACGTTAAGCTCATCCGGAAAATCAAGGAAGCCAACCCCGGCCTGAAGATTGCTTTCGTCGGGCCAACCGGACACATCAAGCCCGATGAGACGCTGAACGCCAGCGCGGACATCGATTTTGTGACGCGCGGCGAGTTCGATCACTCGGTGGTGGAATACGCGCACGGCAAGCCGCTCAGCGAGATCCCCGGTGTGAGCTATCGCAAAGACGGCAAGATCGTGCACAACGCCGAACGCCCGCAGTTGCATACGGAAGAGCTCGATGCGCTCCCGTTTGCCACGGACATCTACAAGCGCGACCTGCAGATCGAACGCTACAACGTGCCGTTCCTGTTGCACCCCTATGTGTCCTTCTACACGACGCGCGGATGCCCGGCGCTCTGCACCTTCTGCATGTGGCCGCAAACGATTTCAGGACATGCCTGGCGGACGCGCTCGACGGAAAACGTGGCGCGGGAAGTGAAGCAGGCGCTCGGATACTTCCCGCAGATGAAAGAGATTTTCTTCGATGACGACACCTTCAATATCCGCAAGGACCGCGTGCTGGATCTTTGCGCCAAGTTCAAACCGCTGAAGTTCCAGTGGTCTTCTACGGCGCGCGTGCACAGCGACTACGAAACGGTAAAAGCCATGGCGGATGGCGGAGCGCGGCTGTTTATCGTGGGCTTCGAATCCGGCGACGCGCAAATCCTGAAGAACATCAAGAAGGGCGCTACGGTCGAGATGGGGCGCGCCTTCATGAAGAACTGCCGCAAAGCCGGAATCAAGGTACACGGCGACTTCATCATCGGCCTGCCAGGCGAGACCAGAGAGACGATTCAAAAGACCATCGAGTTCGCGAAGGAATTGGATTGCGAAACCGTCCAGGTTTCGCTGGCCCATGCCATGCCGGGAACGGAATTGTACGACACCATGGCGCAGCAAGGTTTCCTGAAGGTCGAAGCACTGGCGGATTCCGGCGGCCACCAATTGCCACACATCGAGTACCCGCACCTCTCGAAGTCAGAAATGATGGCGGGTGTGAACCGTTTTTATGATGAGTATTACTTCCGGCCCAAGGTTGTGTGGCGCATCGTGAAGGAAGCGCTGTGGGACAGCCACGAGCGGAAACGCCTGTACCACGAAGCAACGGAATTTCTGAAGCTGCGCGCAGAGCGCCTGAAGTGGGTGCGCAAGGGCGGCGATTTCGACAAGCCCATGGTCTCCGTGCCCGGAGCGTCTCCGGCTTCAGGTAACGACTAACCTCCGCAATATGGCAAGCGAAAGAAGGCTGCGAATCAAGACGCTGGTCATGGTCTTGGCAATGGTGGTGTGCGCCAATGCCGGGGACCTGCTGCTGAAGCGCGGCATGACGGAGATCGGAGCGGTACAACTGACGGCTTCGGGGCTCGCGCAAGCCTTCCGGCTGACGGTGGCCAGCGGGACGATCTGGGTTGCGATTCTGTTTCTGACCGGCTTCATGCTGAGTTACATGACGGTACTCAGCTGGGCGGACTACAGCTACGTGATGCCGGCGGGCGCGTTTGGATATGCGTTACTCACTTTGCTCGCGGTTGTTTTTTTGCACGAGTCGGTTTCGGCGCGGCGATGGGTTGGTGTTGTATTGATCTGCGCGGGCGTGCTGCTGGTGGGGCAAACGAAACCGCGGACGACCTCGGT
>WNFD01017232.1_pt1 | contig 10157 bp, 13 predicted proteins | sample 5400491 | NCBI WGS metagenome assembly WNFD01 (sample SAMN13153343, study PRJNA577476) | soil metagenome | isolation source: 120 cm saprolite under Douglas fir tree site 2 hole 2 replicate 2 | place: USA:California | collected 2015-04-18
GCCATGCTCGCGACACACGGCCAATCGCTGCCCGCCGGAAGCATCGTGCTCACCGGCGGCGCGACCGCGGCCGAGCCGCTCGGGCCGGGCATGATCGTCTCGCTCGAGATCGAGTCCCTCGGCCAGGTAAGGCTGAGCGTCGAATAGCCGAAATATCTCCTGCGCGAGCGCGTAGCGGCCTCGTGGCCCGGGCGTAGAGCCCGCGAGCCCCCAAGGAGGCTTCCCATGAAGTTGATTGCAGCGATCTGCGTCATGCTGGCATCCGCGTGTGCGAGCACTTCGTCGTCGCCCAGGTTGGCGGGCTCGGGAGGCGACAGGGCTGGGGACACCAACTCGTGCGCTCCTCTGGCGGCGGCGATGGTCGATCGCGGCACCACGCTCTACTCCAATCCGGACAGCACGTCGGCAGCCGTCACAAACCTGGACACCGACACCCGCCTCTGCGCGTCCTCCTCGACCGCCGGCTTTGGCTTCCGGCGGGTCAGGCTCCCCGACGGCCGGGACGCGTACGCGCCGGCGGACCACGTCTCGGACCTCTGACGGCGCGCAAATCCGTCTAGTACGTCTTGATCCCTTCACCGGTGGGCCGCCAGCGCAAGAGGTGCCGCTCGATGACGCTGACGAGCCAGTCGAGCAGGAGCGCGAAAGCGGTCAGCACCAGGATGCCGGCGAAGACGGTGTTGATGTCGAACGCGCCCTCCGCCTGGAGGATGAGATAGCCGACGCCGGCGGCGGAGCCAAGGTACTCGCCCACCACCGCGCCGACGAAGGCCATGCCCACCGAGGTGTGCAGGCTGGAGAAGACCCAGCTCGTCGCCGAGGGCAAGTAGACGTGGCGCAGGAGCTGCCGCCGTGTCGCGCCCAGCATGCGAGCGTTGGCGAGCACCACCGGGCTCACCTCCTTCACGCCCTGGTAGACGTTGAAGAAGACGATGAAGAAGACGAGCGTGATGCCGAGCGCGACCTTGGAGAGGATGCCGAGTCCGAACCACACGGCGAAGATGGGCGCGAGGATGACGCGCGGCATGGCGTTGGCGCCTTTGATGTACGGATCGAGCAAGCTGGAGGCGGTGGGAGTGAGCGCGAGCCACAGGCCCACCGTCAGGCCGAGGAGGGTTCCGCCGCCGAAGGCGAGCACGGTCTCCACCAACGTGATGGCGAGGTGCTTGTAGATCTTGCCGCTGGTGAACCAACGCGCGCCCTTCTCCAGCACCACGAGGGGCGAGCCGAAGAAGAAGCGCGGCAGGATGTCCGACTCGGTCAAGAGGTGCCAGACGGTGAAGAGCAGGAGCAAGAGGAGCAGGCGGAGCGCGAGCAGCCGCAAGCCGGCGCGCGGATGATGGCTAACCGCGTTTCTGCTGGGCATAGCCCTTCAGGACCTCCGCCTTGAGCAGCTCCCAGATCTTCTGGTGCAGCTCGAGGAAGCGCTTGGTCATCCTCACCTCGGAGACGTCACGCGGCCGCGCCAGATCGATGACGAACTCGCCGATGGGGTGAGTCGCCGGTCCCGCCGAGAACACCATCACGCGGTCGGACAGCGAGATGGCCTCCTCCAGATCGTGGGTGATGAAGACGACCGATTTGCGGTCGCTCGACCAGAGCTCGAGCAGCTCGTTCTCCATCAGCTGGCGCGTCTGCACGTCGAGGGCGCTGAAGGGCTCGTCCATGAGGATGATCTTCGGGTCGAGGATGAGCGTCTGGGCGAGCGCCACCCGCTTGCGCATGCCGCCGGAGAGTTGGTGCGGATAGCGGTTGCCGAAGCCTTCCAGTCCCACTCGCTCGAGCCACTCCTGGGCGCGCCGCAACGTCTCCTCGCGCTCGACGCCGCGGAACTGCAACCCGGCGGCGACGTTGTCGAGCGCGCTGCGCCAGGGCATGAGCGCGTCGGCCTGGAAGAGATATCCGGCGTCCTTGTTGAGCCCGGCGAGCGGCGCGCCGGCCACCAACACCCTGCCGGAGGTGGGGGCGATGAGGCCGGCGGCGATATTGAGCAACGTCGACTTCCCGCAGCCCGTCGGTCCGACCACGGCGAGGAATTCGCCTTTGCCAACCTGGAACGATGCCTCCCGCACCGCGGTGTAGGGCGCCTCGCGCCGCCCCGCGGGAGGGAAGGTGCAGGTGATGGCTTCGAGCGCGAGCGCCGGCACCTGCGCGCGGGCGAGCGGCCGGGCCAGGGAGGAAACCTCGCTCACTTCGCCCTCTTCTTGGCGAACTCGTCGACGAAGCGGTTGTCGAACGTTTTGCTCACGTCGACGGTGGCCGACATTACCGAGGGCTCGAAGAGCTTGAGCACCTTGTAGACGTTGCGCGCGCCCTCCAGGCTGAAACGCCCGTCGGGCGAGTACCCCTCGATGGCCTTGGCCAGCGCCGCCCGGTACGTCTCCTTGTCGGCCGCGTAGTAGTCGGCGGGGATGGCGGCCAGCACCTGCGCGAGCGAGGACTTCTTCGCGAATTGCAGCGCCCGTACCATCGCGTTCGCCACCGCCTGCGCCGTGCCGGGGTTCTTCTCGATGAACTCCCGCTTCGTGTAGATGCAGCTCGAAGCGTAGTCGCCGCCGTAATACTTCTTCATCCCCTCGGCGGTGCGGGTGTCGGCCACCGCCACCACGTCGCCGTCGAGCTCGAGCTTGGTGATCACCGGGTCGAGGTTGGAGATGGCGTCGATCTCGCCCTTCTTCATCGCCGCCACCGCGTTCGACGACGCGCCCACGCCGATGATGGAGACGTCGTCGGGCTTGAGGCCGTCCTGCGCCAGAAGCGCGTTGACGAAGAAGTTGGTGCTCGAGCCCGGCGCGGTGACGCCGATCTTGAGCCCCTTGAGGTCCTTGGGCGACTTGTAGGTCGCGGCTCGCGCCTTGGGCATCGCCAGCGCGATGGCGGCGTAGCGAAGTTGCAGCGCGATGCCCACCACGGGCACGCCGCGCGCCTGCATGTTGATGGTGTGCTCGAAGGAACCGGAGACGAGGTCGGCGCTGCCGCCGACCATCGCCTGCAGCGCCTTGGCGCCGCCGGCGAAGTCGACGATCTCCACCTCGAGGCCCTCCTCCTTGAAGTAGCCGAGTTGCTCGGCGAGCGTGAGCGGCAGGTAATAGAAGAGCGTCTTGCCGCCGACGGCGATGGTGATCTGCTTCTTCTCCGGCGCGGCGCGCGCGCTGCCGGCGGCGAGGAGGAGGGCGACGATGCCGATTCGCTTGAGCATGGAGCCTGCCATCGAGGATCCTTCCGGCGCGGAGCGCGCCTGCTAGACCACGCCCTGTTTGCGCAGTTCCGCCATTTCGCTCGCGTCGATGCCGATGGAGGCTAGCACCTCCTCGGTGTGCTGGCCGAGGGCAGGCCCCAGCCACCGCGTCTCGCCCGGCGTCTCGCTCAGCTTGGGGACGATCCCGGGCAGGTCCACCGGAGTCCCGTCCGGCAGCGTGAAGCGCTGGATCATTTCGCGCGCCCGGTAATGCGGGTCGGCGTGGATGTCGGCGGCGGTGTAGATCTTGCCGCATGGCACGTCCGCGGCCTCGAGGCGCGCAAGCACCGCGGCCGAATCGTTCTGCGAGGTCCAGGCAGTGATGACCTCGTCGAGCATGGCGGCGTGCTCGACGCGGCCCTCGTTGCGGGCGAGGCGCGCGTCCTCGGCGAGGTCCGCGCGGCCGATGGCGCGCATGAGGCGAACGAAGATGCCGTCGCTGTTGCCGGCGATGATGACGTAGCGCCGGTCCTTGCACGGGTACGTGTTCGAGGGCGAGATGCCCGGCAGGCTGGCGCCCGAGCGCTCGCGCACGTGGCCGAGCGCGGAGAATTCGGGGATGAGACTCTCCATCACCCCGAAGACCGCCTCGTAGAGGGCCAAGTCGATGAACTGGCCCTTGCCGGGGTTGGCCTGGCGGTGTTGCAGGGCGAGCAGCGCGCCGATGACGCCGTAGAGCGAGGCCAGGCTGTCGCCGAGGCTCACGCCCACGCGCACCGGCGGTCGATCAGGAAACCCCGAGAGGTAGCGCAGCCCGCCCATCGATTCAGCGATGGCGGCGAAGCCGGGGCGCAAGCGGTAGGGGCCCGTCTGCCCGTAACCGGAGATGCGGACCATGATGAGCGACGGGTTCACCTTGGAGAGGTCTTCCCAGCCGAGCGCGAGCGACTCGAGCCACCCCGGGCGGAAGTTCTCGATGACGATGTCCGCGCCCTTCACCAGCTGGCGGACGATCTGCTGCGCCCTCGCCGACTTGAGATTCAACGTCACCGACTTCTTGTTGCGGTTCAGCGAGTACCACCAGTACGAGGTCCCGTTGTGCAGCTTGCGCCAGGAGCGCAGCGGATCGCCGGTGCCGGGCTGCTCGATCTTCACCACATCGGCCCCGAACTGCGCGAGCAAGGCGGCGGCGTACGGGCCAGCGATGAGGCTGCCCAGCTCGATCACCTTGACCCCGCGCAGCGGTGTTTGCATCTCGCTCGTCACGCCTGCCTCGCCCATCCGAAGGATGCGCCCGCAGCGGTTCCTGGTAAAGCAGTCTATGACGAACCTGCCGTCGTGACGCCGCGGGCAGGCAGCAGCTACGGCGATGAAGTCTGCCGAGACCGTGACGTTGAAGCGGCGCAGATCAGTGGTGAGCGGCTTGATGACCTCGCGCGGCGGACGCGGCGGCTGGTTCCCGCGGGCCCGCGGGAACCACGGCGAACGCGACCTCATTCCGCAGGTCCGGTCGATGCTCCGTCGCTCGGCGCGGCGCAGACCATCAGCCCCAGGGTGCCGAGGCCGCAGAAGGCGAGCGGAGCCAGTGCCGGCGGCCGGGCACCCATCTTGATGCCGCCGTCCTGGCCGAGCGGAATGCGCCAGGCGCCGAGCAGATCGCGGATGCCGCCGAGAAGATGTCCGTCGGTGTGAAACCAGAACCCGACGATTCCGACGGCGACGCCCAGGGCGAACAATGCGCCGAGAGCGGCGCGGCCCCAGGTGTGCCAGCGGAGCAGGGCGAATGCCCCTGCCGCCAGCGTCAAGCCGCAGTACACTAGCGGTATCCACGAGCGCCACGTTTCACCCAGCACTTCGCGGTGCTCGAAGCGCACCTCGAGAAGGAGGAACGCCACGCCTCCGACCAGGAACGCTGCGATGCGCCGGTCGCGATCGGTTGCCAGAAAGAGCAGGATGGCTTTGCGCACGGTCATCTCCGTCACGGTTTGACGACGATCTCTCCGGTCATCTCTTCGTGCCCGCTGCCGCAGAAGACGTCGCAGTGGAAGAGGAAGGTGCCGGCCTTTGCCGGCACGATGCGCACGTGCGTGACCTTGCCCGGCTCGATGTTCTCGTCGATGTTCAGGTCGGGGACCTGGAAGCCGTGCTTGCGATCGAGCGTGGTCAACTCGAGCACCACCGTCTCGCCAAGCTTCAATTCGATGACCGCGGGGGTGAACTTGAACTTCTCGGCGGTCACCTGGATGACCTTTTCCTGCGCTGCCACGTCCGGCGGCGCGGCTGCGAGGATGGCGGCGAGCGAAGCTCCCAGGATCCAGTGCAGGCCGCGCATCAGTAGCTTCCGCCCGCAGCCGCCGGCTGCACCGCTCCCGCACCCTCGAGCGAGTCTTCCTTGAGAGTGAGCACCAGGCGTCTCTCGCCAACGGAGATCTCCCGGAAGCCGAGGCCGCGGCGCGGGTGCGCCGGATCCCATGGCACCGGGGCGCGCTTGGGCTGCGAGAGCGGCGCAGGGAGCGGGAAGATGAGCGACTGGGCCGCGTGATGCGCGATGGCTCCGGTGCGGAAGTGGTGCTCCTGATGGATGTGCCCGTAGAAGACGGTCACGTTCTTCCAGTGCTGCAGGAGATCGATGGCCTTGCTGCCGTCTTTCGTGGCCCAGTCCCACTGCGGGGCCAGGTCGAAGAGCGGCCGGTGCGTGAACACCACGATGGGCGCGTCGGCGGACAACGGCTTGAGGTCCGCGAGGAGCCAGTCGAGCTGCGCCTCGCCGATGGCCGCCTGCGGATCGGAGACGTTGTCGAGCACGGCGAAGTGAATCCCTTTGTGATCGAACGAGTAGTGCGTCGCGCCAAAGTGTTCCTGGAACGCCTTGCCCTGGTCGAGCGAAGCGTCGTGCTCGCCGGGCATGTAGCGCCGCACGGGCGCTTTCAGGTCCGCGACGATGGCCTTGAACTCGCGCATGCGCTTGTGGCGCTCGGCCTCGTCGTCGGTGGTGTGGGTCAGATCGCCGGTGAAGACGATGAAGTCGGGCTGTTGCGGGAGCGCGTTGACCGCCCGCACCGCCTGGCGGAGCGTGTTGGCCGCCTCGGGGTTGGGCGGACCCTTGAAGCCCCAGTGCGTGTCGGAGAGCTGGACGAAGAAGAAATCATCGTCCTGTCCGCCCGACTTGCGCAGGATGTTCGTGCACGCTCCGGCCAACCCCGAGGCGAAAACCACGCCTCCAAAGCCGAGCAGCTTGATGAGCTCGCGACGCCCTTTTGGTTCGTTCATGTCGAGACCCTCCGGCGCGATGACTGGTCGGGTCCGACGTCTATTCCCGCGCCGACAGTCAGCCTTGGCGGCGCACCAGCTCGACGAACTTCTGCAGCTCGGCTTCGTTCAGGTCCGACACTGCCCAGTAGTGCATGCCGTCCTTCGCCCAGCAGTAGGCGTTGTAGCCGCGCCGCGAGATTCGCTGCACCGGCTCGTCGCCGCCGCGCTTGCTCGGCCAGACGAAAAGGTTCACCACGTGTTGGGCGCGCCTGTACACGAGCGATGCCGCGGGGGTGTTCTCGACGTAGTCGAGCCGGCCGCCGACCAGCAGGAACCCTTCGGCCGCCCAGTCCGTCACCGATACGGAGTAGTCGAGCTTGCCTTGGAACCAGGGCTTGACCGTGTGCTGGTCCGACGAAGCCACGTCGGTGAGGTGATTGGCGAGCAGCGAGCGCACGTGTGCCGCGACCACGGCGTCCGCGACCGAGGCTTCGGATGGCTGCGGCCAGAACGCCGCCGGCGTGGGCGCCGCCGCACGTCCGGATGCGGCCGGCGCGGCAGGTTCTCCCGCGCGCAGCACGGCGCGCAGGCGCGCCTCCAGCTCCGGGGGCATCGGGTATCGGGTCAGGTTCGCCCGCGCGGTTTCCTGCAGGTCGCGCAGGCTCTTCTCTTCGGCGCCACAAGCCGGGCAGCGCGCAAGGTGTTCCTCCACCTCGAGCGCGCCGCGAAGGTCGAGCTCGTTGTCCACATAGGCATCGAGCAGCCGCTGCGTGTCGTGGCAGATCATGACGTGCTCCCGGCCTGCTCGCGCCGTGCGACCGCCGCCTGCAGTTGACGCCGCGCGCGCGAGAGCCGCGACATCACTGTTCCGATGGGAATGCGAGCCAAATCGGCGATCTCCTTGTACGAAAGCCCTTCCATCTCCCGGAGCACGAACACCTCGCGGAATTCGACCGGCAGCGCCTCGACGGCTTCGTTGAGAAACCGTTGTTGGGCGGAGCGCAGCAGCAGCACCTCGGGCGTTTCGGAGGTGCGCCCGTCCGAGACAGCCTCGGTGTGCAGCTCCTCGTCGAACTCGGTGCCCAGTTCGCGCGCCCGGTTTTGCTGCAGGAAGCTATAAGAGCTGTTGCGGACCACGGTGAGGAGCCAGCCCCGCGGGTTGGTGCCGGCAAAGCCGTCGAAGAAGCGGAATGCGCGCACGATGGCCTCCTGCATGACGTCCTCCGCGTCGTGATCGTTGCGCAAGAGCCAGCGCGCCAGGTTGTAGCCCGCCCGCAGGTGAGGCAGCACGAGCTGCTCGAATGACGCGACGCTTTCCGGCAACGCCCCTCCGTATGCCCCGGGTCCAACCCAAGCGACCGAAGCCCCGGCTAGTTTATTCCCGCTCTAACGGGTGTGTTGCTGAGCGCGGCGCCTATCGGCGTAGATCGAGCACCCACGGCGTTCGCTTGTTCGCCTCGAAGCCCAAACTACGATAGAGCGCGCCCGCTGGCTCGTGGCCTTCATCGACTTCCAACTCGATGGCGCGCATGCCGGAAGCGCGGCTGTCCGCTAGAAGGCGACTGAGAATAGCCCGGGCCACGCCGCGTCGCCGCGCGTCCGGCGCCACGTACAGCTCTTCGATGAACAGCACCGTGCCGCCATGTTCGACGCTGGCGATGCGGTTGGCGAGACACGCGCCGACGGCGCGCGGCCCTTGCATGGCGACGAGCAATGGCGCGCCGGTCTCGAAGGCAACTTCGATCCCGCGACGGATCTGCTCCCGGCCGGCGGCGAGCCCGTGTTCCGAGAGCTGCGCTGCGAGCAGGTCGATCAATGCGGCGATATCCCGGCGATCGGCCGATCGGACCTCTGGCATTGGATTACTCGTCGTGATCACCCTCGTCGTGGTCGCCGCACGGCCCTTCGGAGCGCGTGCGCGGCTTGGCCCAACGCCGGTCCTTTGGGTCATAGACCATCGGCCGCAGATAATCATCGGGATCGACCATCCAGCGCGCCTCCGGCCGGTCGCCCGCCGCCACGTTCATCTGATCGAGCTGCGTCAGGTACGCCACCTTGAAGTAGAGCGAAGAGGTGGGCAGCGCGGCGTTCGTCTGGTGCACGGGAATGTAGACCTTCGGATGCACCGCCAGGTTGTACATGATCGGGTCGCGCATCCCGTTGACGGCGTAGCCGAGGCTCACCATCGAGCCGAACTCGACGTCGGTCGGCGGCAGCGACTTGATCAGGTTGGTCACCTGATCGCCGACCGCCTTGCCCCAGCAATTCGGAGGTGACCTGTCGAGCGAGCAGCCCTCCTTCAGCGCGCCGGAGGTGTTGTGCCAGACGAAGGTGAAGCGGTTATCGTCGCGCGTGACGAACTGGTAGAAGATGCTGATCGGTCCGCCCGCGCCGCGAAAGGCCGGGAATGAGTGCGCGGTACCCGGCGGGTACATATCGGGGTCGCGTGGATCCGCGATGTTCTTCACCGGCGTGATGGGGAAGTCCGGGTCCTTCGGAACCGTGGTCGAATGCAGATGCCGGAAGGCGGTGATGCAAGCCACCGGCTCGAGTTGAGGGATGACGACAATCTCCGAGCCAGGCGTGGAGCCGCTCGACGTCACCTCCCGGCAATCCACCGTCCAGACCCGGATCGTCCCAGCGTTGTAGAGGTTCTGCGCGTCGGTCTGCATGTCGCGACACGTCTCGGCCGACGCATAGATGGGGATTCCAAGACTGGCGGAGAGGAACGCGGCGTTGTCGGCGTGGTCGAAGTGGCCGTGGCCGAGGAAGATGGCCTCGGCTTTCAAGCTGATGAGATCCTCCACCACGAAAGGCGTGCGTCCCGGCGCGGTCTCGGCGCGGTGGATGTACGTGTCGAGCAGGACGATGCGGCCTTTCACGGACGCGAGGATGGTCGAGTTGGTGAGCCAGGAGAAAACGACCTTGTCCTTGTCGACCGCGCCGGACCGGGCGTCGACATTCTCGGCGCCGAAGAAGAACTGGCGCGCCTTGACGACCTCCGGCGCGGCCGCCGGAGCCGCGCCTGCGCTGGAGGCGGCGAGGGAAAGCAGCACGAGCGCAGTCCAGCCCATGATGCGTGTCATTGCTTTGCCTCCTTTCGAGGGTTCGAACTCGAGTGTGCCGGCGCGAAGAACCCCACGTCGAGCGTGTCCCCTTCGGCTTCCGCGCCCGCCCGTCCCAGGTGCAGCCAGTCCGGTGTGCCCGTCGGGTCGCTGTGCGTTGCGAATCGCGTCTGGAGCATGGTGGTGAGGAAGTCGGCGTTCGCCGGATCGCGCGTCGCGTTGTAGAAGTCCGCCACGCTGTCGAAGTTGCCTGGCGTGAGGATGAACTGGTTGATGTCGTTGTGCGCGGTATAGGTCGCGGCGCTGGTCCCGGCCTGGCCGACGTTGGTGATCAGCGTCGAGCCAATCGCCTTGATCCCGCGCCCGTGGAGGATGGCGACCATGTTCTTCAGCGAGGCGATGCTCTGGCTGGAGGGGATGTGGTCGCCAAAGTCGTTGGTGCCCGCGTAGAAGAGCACGTCGGTCACGCCGCTGACGCCGAGGATGTCGCGCGAGAAGCGCTCCGGCAATACCTGCAAGAGCGGCCGCGTCTGGCCCGGCTCAGTGGGCGCGGCCGCGGTGTCGCCGCCGATTCCCTCGTTGACGACCGACACGTGCTGCCCGTAGGCCTCATGCAGGCGCCGCGACATCCAGTTGAGGAAGCGATCATTGTTGCCCGGCGT
>WNFD01018264.1_pt1 | contig 10155 bp, 10 predicted proteins | sample 5400491 | NCBI WGS metagenome assembly WNFD01 (sample SAMN13153343, study PRJNA577476) | soil metagenome | isolation source: 120 cm saprolite under Douglas fir tree site 2 hole 2 replicate 2 | place: USA:California | collected 2015-04-18
AGAAACTGGCGCAAATTTCCGTATCATTGTTGATAGGCGCAATGATCTGGATACTTTTGACATCAAGGTCGAGGTAAAGGATGCTTCGGTCTTGAGCGATGATGAACGCAACCGCAACGTGAGCCGCGAGATGGCTGAGTCTGTCAAGACGATTACTGGTAACTCTCCTAAAGTAGAACTGGTGCCAGCAGATAGTCTGCCTCGTGCAAGTGGTGGTGAGTCAAAGACAGCTAGCGCTCGTGTAGAGGATCGTCGTAAGAAGTAGGGATAAGACCATGAATTGCTCACGAAGGAAATTTCCTTCGTGAGCAATTCATGGTCTTACTTTATGACTCCTTGCATTGTCAGTACAATTACCAGCGCTGCGATGCCATTGTTGAGCATGTGTAGCATTATGCATGGCCAGATCGAACGGGTGCGCCAGCGAAGAAAGGCAAGCGCCAGGCCAATAACGAAGAGTACAGGAAATGAACCTGGGTCAGCGTGAGCCACACCGAAGAGCAGCGAACTGATGATGATGGCCCAGCCCACAGACATACCACGGCGAAGTCCTGGAAAAACAAATCCTCTAAAAAACACTTCTTCACAAAAAGGCGCTATGATGACGGCTGCGAAAAGTGTTGCATAGGTTGATAAGGGTGCGACTTTACTCTCTTGGAGGATGAGCTGGTCGTTTGTTTGCACATTGAGATGCAGTACTGTTATCAGATATGCATAGAGCGTATTGATACCAAAGATGATTATGATCAATACCACAATCCAGAACAATGCGTTGCCGATACGATAGCGACGAAATGCGAGAGCTTGTAATGCGAGGCGCGCATGTGGAGTAATTGAGCGGAATGCAATGTTGGCGAAGTAGAAAGGGGCGATCAAAAAAGCTCCTTCGATCAATGCAGAAAAGATAATTGTTACAATAGCAGCGGTCAGATCCGCTTGAGGGGAAAGTGGTGTAGTAACTGTGACTGATCCATTCAGGCTCGAGAGTATCAGTGTCAGTACTATCCACGGTATGAGCGTTATTAAAGTGCCGAGAAAAGTTTGCTGAGTTGTCCAGGGAGCTATATCTGCAGAGGTATTCGTCTCGGGCTGTTTATCTGCTTCTGGTTCTAACAAGTCACTCTCCATTTTCCACTAAACATGATTCCAGGAATAAATTTGAGGCTGTTTGAGTTGTGAATATGGTATACTTCGTACAATATTATCTTACCGCATGTAGTCTGTACCAGGAAGGATGAATTGTTGTCTGGCACAATCGAAACTAATCCATCTGAAAATTCCAATTGGCGTAAACATAAAAATGCTTGCCCGTTCTACCGCGAACGCTGGTTTCCCTGTAACGATGTAGCAGCGGGCGAGCCAATGTATCAAGTGTTTTGCATGCAAGGCACGCCGCCGATTACACTTGAGGAACAAGAACGCTGCTTACATAGCAAAACCTGCTGTTGGCGTCTTACAAAGAAGCAGCAAGCCTCTGCTGAGCAACCTGCTGCTGAAGAAACACCCTCTCCCACATATTAAAACAAAAAGCCAGCAGCCGAAACCGCTGGAGGGTTTATCACTCCGACCTCTAAAACTCCGTTACTCCTCGTAGACCCATTGATCAGTGACTAACCCATAACTGAGTAATTCCTGTGATCTGAAGAAGAGGTTGATCTCCTGTACGGCCGTTTCAGGTCCATCTGAACCGTGAATGATGTTGAAGCCAATTTCCAGTGCGTAATCACCGCGTATTGTGCCTGGAATGGCTTCAGCAGGGTTTGTAGCACCCATGGTAGTTCGTACGACACTGATAGCCTCTGGGCCTTCTACTACGCCTACTACGACTGGTCCAGAGGTGATATGTTTTACAAGGCCAGGGTAGAAAGGCTTTCCTTTGTGTACTCCGTAGTGCTGTTCAGCTAATTCCGGGGTAATGTGCATAAGTTTGAGACCTACAAATTTTAATCCTCGTAGCTCGAGTCGGGTGATTACATTTCCGATGAGGCCTCTTTGTACGCCTTCCGGTTTTACAATGATTAATGTGCGTTCCATGATTCCTCTTGTTCAATCTTAATAAGCTGCTACGAGTTGCATGATTTGATGGCTGGCTTTTTTCATCTCCAGGCGAACATGTCCAAGATTGCTGGCTGTGTGGGTCGTAACTACCAGGATGAGATCGCCTACTTCCTCAAATTGAATTGTTCCGCTGTGCGTTTCAATGATGACGTGATGCATTTCGCCATTGTTAATCTGACTTGTAAAATTAGCAATCGAGCCAAAGACGGCAGCAGACATTGCTCCCAACATTTCCTCATCCTCATTATGCAGCGCTCCCGACACGATCAGACCATCCTTGCCGATAAGAATTGCGCCTGAGATTTCATCAAGGTCGGTCAATCGTTGTAGAATTGTTTCCACCTTCGACTCCTTTGGTGCTAGCTGCTCTGACTTTTTGCCTTTTTAGCAATAGTAAGAGCTTTATTGTATGCCTCCATTGCCTGTAAGTATTCACCCTGTCTCATATAGGCATCACCAAGTACGCGGAAGCCCGCTGAATATCTGGGTGATAGTTTCAAGAGCGCTCGAACATTGCTGATGACTTCGCTGAGCAATTCGGGCGCGTTACGAATGATAATGCGGTATTCGGCCATGGCGTCGTCGTAAGCACCAGCGAGTTGGAATTGATATCCTCGAAGTAGACGCTCTTTGTTATTTAAATTGTCATCTGTGACTCTACCACGATCTCCAACACGCCCTTTTCCTAGCATAGATAAGGTATCTGACTGCTGCATTGATTGTAACCTGATAGCAGGCCGTTTCATTGTTGTTTCCAAATCATCTTCAAGCAATGCATCTGGACGATAAGCTGGGATGAGTGGGGTTTCCTGTGCTACATATTCAGCAGAATTATCTATTGGTTCAAAAGTTTGACTTTCTGCTTCTCGAGGAACAGGGTACTGTGTAGGAGTTTCCGACTGCATGAAGGTATCTGGGTTGACTTGAGCAACTGGTTGTTCGGGTGTAACAGGATCTGCCGAGAAGTTGGCTAGTTCCGCTAAAGCAGAGGATAGAGAGGGTTCTTCTGCAAAGGTAGCGAGCGTTCCTGGCTGCAAGGGTACAAAGCCTTGAGAACGCAAATCGTCTTCAAGGTGTTCAAGTGTTGCCACTTGCTCTTGTTCAGTTTCAGATAAAGTCTGGTCAAACTGCTCTGTCCATGACGAAAATTCGAGGGACTTCTCCGGCTCAAGGTCAACCGTTGCCACTGCTGGTTCTGGATCAGGCTCTATGGTTTCTGCGCCAAGCGACTTCAGCCATTCCGGCCATTCCATTTCTGATGTGTTCTCATCTGTTGAGAAGAAGAAAGTTGGTTCCTCCGCGACATGAGCAGCAAGTTCTGGTTCAGCTTGAGATTGAGTGGGTATTGCATTTTCAATTGATTCCTCAATCCCTTGTGACGGAGCAGAGGTTGTGGATTTTGGATCACCTGCTTGCCAATCAAATTTGGTCAGCACATCAAGCCAGGCAGGTGGTGTGGGGAAATCTTCTTCTTGAGTTGCAGCTGACCATGAATGTATGCTTTCAGCAGGTTCTACACTACTCGGAAATTCATTGGTTGTGTCTTGTTGTGAAGTCGTTCCATGAGGCTTCTCTGCCTGGAACCAGGGTTGTTGTTCAAGCATGGTCGAATCGAAATCGTCGTCAAATGCAGGTGATGATTTGATTGTATCAAGCTCCGTTTCGCTTTGACTGATATGGTCATTTGTGGTTATTACATCGGAATGTTGATCGTTCGAAATCTCTGTCCAGGAAGATGAGGCTGAGACCTCTTCCACAGGTTTGATATCGATCAGAGAAGATTGCTTTGTATCGAGTTCGCTCCAAGTCTCCAGATTGCTTGGATTACGAACCTTGTCTTTAGATTCGGCGAAGGTTTGAGCACCATTAGACTCAGCCGTAGCATTGATTGCTGTCTGAATGTGAGTTACTTGTGTATCATCTGAGGGATCGCTGAAGACAATTGGTTCTTTTTTCAACAGTGCGAGAAATGGATTATTGGGTTGGCTTGCAATCAGGTCACTGAAGAGTTCCTGAGCCATTACCAGTTCTGGATCGAGAGATTCGGCGCGCAGAAGAAGTTCTTTTGACCGTTCCAGATTGAATGTTGATGTGACATGTGCAAGGAGAAGCAATGCTTTTAAGCAGGTTGGGATCTCTTCGAGAATCTGCGTAGCGAGTTGTTCAACTTTGTCATATGTACCTTCACGCCAGCATGTCTCGAGCTGACCTGCTCGTGCATCGAGTCGTTCTGGACTGGCATTGAGAACAGCTTCCCACTCTTGCTCTGCTTGAGTAAGTAGATCTCCACGCATATAGAGGCGCGCAAGGCCTGCCCTCGAAAACATAAATTCTTGTTGCCCTACTTTTGCGCTTAGCTGGTTAAATTTCTGGCGAATCTGGCTGTTGCCACGACTTAGTTCATAAGCTTGCTGATAACAATCGAGTGCGGTATCAATGTCTGAAAGACGTTCGCTCGTGAGTGCGCGATCGCAATAGACAACAACATTCTCCGGATCATTCACCAATATCCAATCAAAGGTTTGTTGAGCCTCTTCTAGTTGACCCTGTGCTAGATATACCTCGCCTAGAAGACGTTGAGCCTCAAGTGCATCAGGAAAATATGAGAGAATGTGCTGACAGTTAGCCATCGCATCATTAATGCGGCCAGAACTTATGGCGTCTTCTGTATTTTGCAAGTATTCAAAAAAGGTTGTTTTCGCCATGTAGTTAGATCTCCTGTTCCTGCCTCAACTCGCACGTGTAGCTTAGGGCGCTCGCTTAGCGGGGTGTAGTTTAATCCACGCCTTTGAGTATCATCCCCAAAAACTCCGCTTGAATTGGCTCGCAAGGGCCGATTAGCGCTAGATGACGCCATTGAGGAGTAAAGCAGGTTTGCGCAACGCGCTGAATATCTAGTGCGGTGACAGCCTCGATATGCGCTATTATTTCGTCCACATCGAGTATTTTGCCACGCAAACTTTCCTGGCTGCCGAGCCAGTAGGCGACCTGACTTGTACCTTCCAGTCCTAACAACAGGCCACCTCGTACATATGCCTTAATTCGATCAAGTTCGTCTGCTGCTACAGGTGTGGTACATAAGCTAGTGAGCTCACATACAATGGCTCGTAATGCAGGTTCGACTTGTGAAGGGTCTACTCCAGCACTCACCACAAAATTCCCGGTCTCAGCATAACTATTAAAGTAACTTCCAATATCGTAAGCAAGTCCCTGCTCTTCACGGATTGTCTGGAAGAGTCGAGAGCTCATCCCATCTCCCAGGATAGCATTAATTAACATAAATGTATAATAGTCGGGAGACGAATAGGCTATGCCTAATGTTCCAAGGCAAAAGTTGACCTGCTCAGTTTCCTTTTCAATCAGTACGGTTGGCGTAGTATCCGCCGGTGGTAAGCATCTCGCCCACGTTGAATGCTCGCGTGGTTCCCAATCACTAAAGAGACGCTTACATTTTTCAGTTATCTTAGCCGGGTCGATATCACCTGCTACACTGATGATCAGTGAATTTGGTCGATAGTATTCATCTAAATATTCCAGCATCTGCTGGCGTTGAATCTTTGAAACTGTCTCGATGTAGCCTGCATCATCGCGACCTAAAGGGAGTTTGGGCCACATTGCCTCGTCTATTAGTAGACCGACCCATTCTTGAGGGTCATCGCGAGTAGAACTTAGTTCCTCGATAATAACGGTGCGTTCTTTCTCAATTTCGACTGGATCAAAGAGTGAATGATGCACCATATCCGCCAAAACATCCAGAACCACTGGTAAATGTTCCCCAGGCACACGCGCGCTGTAATGAGTTAGTTCCTTGCCTGTGCTACCGTTAAATATTCCACCGACACCCTCGATTGCCTCTGAAATAAGCCTGGCATTAGGGTATTTTTCCGAACCCTTAAAAAGCATATGCTCGATAAAATGTGATATTCCTGCAATCGTATTCGATTCATAACGAGAGCCGACTGTAAAAAAGAATGAGATACTAGCTGAACGCATACCCGGCATTGGAGCCATGAGTAAGCGGAGTCCGTTCTGTAGGGTCGTTCGCTCGTATTGCATTGAAAATTGGTACTTCTTCCTTAACCATTAACCACTGCACACCTCGTCGCCAGCACAGCGTTTCACTATTATAGACGTTTTCTGCGTGATTGGCAACGGGAAAAGAGGGAGGGCATAGCCATTTTGGGTGCAAAATGTGAGCTTGTACGATTGTTACAAAGAATAGGCCGTGGATCATTTACGGTCCCACGGCATTATTCGTTGCTCTTGCGATAATAGTCTCACAGGTAAAGATTCGGGCTTAGAACAGGCCGATATCATTGGCTACATTTCCTAGACCTCCTAGAAGACCATCTCCATCGCGGTCACCATAGCCTCTGTTTCTATCAAAGCCACCCTCAACCTCGTGAAGTAGTATCTCCCCACCAATGACTGCTGCCGCACCCCCTAACGCACCCATAGCCATGTTTCCGCCAGGGCCCTGGAAAAGTCCGCCCAGTCCTCCCTGCTGGTTTTGCATAGGTACGTTCGCTGGTGTTGGAACAACATTTGCCAGACTCGTGTGGCAACTCAGGCAATTGGGAGTGCCAGGTGGCGACATTGCCATGCATATGGGACAGCGTAGCACCATTGGTTGCTGGTTCATCATAGGCTGCTGAGGGTATTGCAGAAATTTACGCCTGGATTATTGTGTAGTCCACAATTGGCGCAAATGGGAGCAACTGGTGTTGCTGAGACATCAGGTGTAGTTGATACCCGCATACTTTGACCACAGTTCGTGCAAAATGCCATCTCTCTAGGGACCTCAGCATGACAGGCAATACAGGTCTGTGTAAGTGGTTGAGATTGCACAGCTGGTGTTGGTGTGGCAGTTGCAACCGCTGTCTGTTTAGTGAGTGACGAGCCACAATGCATGCAAAATGCTGCTCCGAGATCCACAACACCGCTACAACGGGGACATACACCCGGTGAATTGTTTTCACTTTCGGCACTACCTGCTGGCTGTACAGGTGTACCGCACTCTGGGCAAAATTTCTTACCAGTAACGTCATGACCGCAAGATGTACAGGATGCCATGGGTTTTATCTCCTTATGAACATGCGAATGGCCATCTCATGTAGCTTACTAGCAGTGTAGCATAGTTTGGTAATTTCGTCGAGATGTGTTTCAAACACATTCCTTGAGTGTAGCACTATTGCTGATACCGCGCAGTTTCATGAGCGCTACAACTTCAAGTTGACGCACGCGTTCGCGCGAAATGCCCAACTCTTTACCGACTTCCAGTAAAGTGCGGCTACGCCCATCGCCAATCCCATAACGGAGTGTAATGACCGAGCGTTCACGCGGTGTAAGTAAGGCAAGGGCGCGATGGAGTTCTTCGCCAAGCAAATGCTGTGAAGCGGTTTCTGCCGGAGCAGGAGCCGCGCTATCTTCCAACGTATCTGCTAAAGAATAACGAGCTTCGTCGTCAACAGGCGCATCCAACGATACAGGCTGCTCAATTATACCGAGCAGATCAACGACCTCATTCACATCCATATTGCATGCTTCAGCAATCTGCTCTGGCAACGGATCAAGCCCATTTGCTTGAGATAATTGAGCTGCAATGCGACGCACTTTACGCAAACGAGTAGCAACATGTTCGGGTAAATGGATGAGTCGAGATTGTTCACCCGCGGCACGACTGACTGCTTGCCGTATCCACCATGTGGCATACGTACCAAAGTGACAACCCCGGCGATAATCAAATTTCTCAGCCGCTCTCATAAGGCCGAGATTTCCCTCTTGTATCAGGTCTATCAGGGGAACTCCGGTGCTTGTATAACGGCGCGCAATGGCGATCACCAGGCGCAGATTCGATTCGATTAACCTACGACCTGCCAATTCATCGCCGGCGGCAGCTCTTTGAGCCAGTTCAACTTCTTCCGCATGTGTCAATAGTCCTAAACCTCGAATATCGCGCAGGTAGCTCTGAAAAGCATCTTCAGAACCCAGCGCTGTACGAGCAGTTGATGCGCGAGCACGTCGCGAATGTACAGGTAATGCTTCCAATGCATCCGTGTCGGTGCTTTCTTCTACCACATTAGCATCATCTAGCAATAAAACGGCTGCTTCATCTAATAACGGGTCAGCCTCGATGAGCGGTTCTGTATTGCGTTTTGACGGCTTTTTTGCCAAAAAAGCATCAATGCCTGATTCAAAGTCAGACGTAGTGGTAGAGGGAAACACTACCGTTTGAGCAGTAGTGGATAGCAATGGAGTGAACACATCACTCATAGGATCAACGATTGCCATTATTCCACGCTCCCTTCGGGAAATCTACCGGCAAAAACAGCTGCCGGACTCCTCCGTGTGGCCTCGTGGTCAGCACCCACATGCTCGAGACATGTGTGCACTGAACGTATGTATATACCTAGCCAATATCTATTCTTCTCTAATTGTATAGAGTGGATCAGGTCATAACATCGGGTAAATACCCTAGATCAAATCAGGTTCTAACCGTATCTTCATAATATTACCATACCATCGACTGGTAGTATGAGTAGCATGATGAACAGTTTTCAGCGCTTCGATACAAATCAAAAGCCAGGGTGCCAGATGTCCTGGGGAATGATCCTGGTAAGAGATGGGACCCCAGGAGTTGCTTCTACAAGTAATACGGTCAATATGACCTAAATGTTACGCAGATTTGTAAAACGTATGCTCCTTATCATTATCTCTGATGAGATTCGTGTTTCTGAACTTTGACATCAGTGGCAAGATGTATATATCTCAACCTGAAGTGCTATATTTTCATAAATCTTCACATATTCTCAACTCGATGTCAACCCGAAAACAACCATTCAGGCAGTACTCTTATGTGTAGGGGAAAGCCACGTGGGGGTGTCCTGGGGGACATAGAATGGCTCAACACCAGGGTCATTATTCTGGGGAACAACGGGGAACTCCTTTCTTTCGCCTGTTGTTTGAAAATCGGAAAACGCAACAAAATAGCGTTTTCCGGTTTTTTTGGGGTTTTCTTTACCGGGTGACTGACAGAGGAAACCCGCCGCAAGCCATGCCTTTTCAAAGCGTGGTCAGGCGGGTTTTTTCCTGGCTTTAGCCAGAAACCCCGTATGGACGTGCCCCAAAGCAGATAGAACAGAAGAAACAAACAGAGAAAAAGGTCTTCTTGAGCGGCGAGAGCATGCATCAGCACATTCCTCGGCAGCAGACGAATTGTGGTGTATACTTAGAACAAACATTCGCATCGTCGTCTGCCCAATGAGCAGGAAAGGGGGGAGTAGTCCTCGTGGCAAAGGCAACCAAAACCATCCGACAATCGCTTGGCTATAAGCCTGCTCATGCCGCCTGGTTTGCTGCAACCAAAGACCTCTTCAACCAGGTGGCCGCCTTCTATTTTGCGGTCATCGCTGCCCATGAGAAGGTCCTGGATTGCTCAAACCAGGAAGCGCTCACCGTCCTTGAAACGCTCACCCATGCGACACACAAGAACCCCTCACCAGTCATGCCGCTAGCAGCGATCGTAGAGGATATTCCTGCCATGTTTCGTAGAGCAGCGATTCATGCCGCCCTTGGATCAGCCCGTTCCTTCTACTCGCATCTGCGGCAGTGGAAAAAGCGCAAAGAGCAGGCGCAAGCAAAAGGCAAGCAATTCACCAAGCGTCCACCAGTCCCACCCCGTTCCTGGAACAAGTCTGTCACGTTGTATGCTGGTCAGTGGAAGGAACGGACCAGCTCGTCTATTGTGCTCAAAGTGTGGACAGGGACGTGTTGGAGTTGGATCAAGGTTCGCATCACTGGACGGGAACTACCTGAAGATGTCGAGATGGGAAGTCCTTCACTGATTTGGCGCGGCGATCACTGGTGGTTGCATACGCCTCTTGAAAAGCACTTCGCTGGCCCTGGCACCATCGAGAAACAAGTCACCACACAAGCACGCACAAAGATGTGTGCCGTCGACCTCAATTTGCAGGAACATCTAGCAGTATGCACCATTCAAACTGTTGAAGGTACGATCCTCGCCACCACGTTTATCGGAGGGGGCAGACGGATATCCGGCTTTAGGAAGCAGCAGTTAGGACGGATTGCACGCAACCG
>WNFD01008382.1_pt1 | contig 10153 bp, 10 predicted proteins | sample 5400491 | NCBI WGS metagenome assembly WNFD01 (sample SAMN13153343, study PRJNA577476) | soil metagenome | isolation source: 120 cm saprolite under Douglas fir tree site 2 hole 2 replicate 2 | place: USA:California | collected 2015-04-18
TTCGCGGCGATTGTAGGCCGCGTACAGCGTGGGCAGGTAGGCGATCTGCAGGGCGACAATCACCAGCCCCGAGGCAGCCGCGAAGAAATCGACGACGCTCGGCTCCGCGCCGCGCGTGGCGGCGAAGCCGAGGGTGAACGATGATCGGCAAACGTGTCCCCGGCCAGGAAGGCCGCCATCGCAGGCGCCAGGTCACGGGCCATTCCAGGGCCAGGCTCGTCAGCCCGAACATTCGCATCAGCGCCCGGACGAGCAGCGGGTTCTCCCTGACGCCGTGCACCTCGCCAAGCAGCAGCAGGCCAGATTCATCTAGCGACTGCTGCGCCGCAGCTGCAGCGGACGGCTCGGCCTGCAGTTCCAGGTCGGCCACCGCGAATTCGGCTGCCGCCTGGAGAAAAGCCTCCATCGAGTCAACGCCCGGCACACTAGCAGCGTGGCACCGGCCCCGGAAATGCGTTTCGACCTGCCGCAACGCTGAGGTGATCGCAGCGAAATATGTTCGGGCGTCAGGGCTTTGTCCTGGCCAGGCGAGGACATGGGGCAGATACGCGGACGAGCCCGGCTGCCGGCAGAGGGGCGTGGAGCCCGGTAGAGGTGCTCTCTCCACAGGATCTCCTGCTGGAAGGTTCCGCGTGATCGCCGGTCGAGCAACGCTTGACGTGCCCGGGGGAACTGGCCCGGTTCGTCGCGAAGCTGCTCGCGGCTGAACGCCGTCGCTGCAGCACATCCATGGCAGTCCATTCCGGCGGTCCTGGTTCGTCGTGAGGGTGACCGGTCAGATAGCCCTGTCCGCCAACGGCGGCGACTGACCGCGTAGAACAGGAGGACAGGGAGTCTTCGATGCCTGAGACCGAACCAGCCGTGCAGTTGAACGAGGGATTCAGCGAGCCGGGCGCTGCCGCCCCGCCGTGGGCCGAGGTGGCGCGCGTGCTGTCGGCTTCCGAGATGGTGAGGCTGTCGACCGTGCGCCGCGACGGGCGGCCGCACGTCACGCCGCTTCCGGCGGTTTGGGCCGATGGGAGGATGTACTTCTGCGTCGGCTCGCATGAGCAGAAGGCCAGGAACCTGGAATCCGACGCGCGCTGTGTCCTCGCGGCGGGTGCCAACCAGTTCCGCTCGGGGCTCGATGTGGCGGTCGAGGGAACTGCCGTCCCGGTGACCGGCAATGCGCAGCTCCAGCGGCTGGCGGCAATGTGGAAGTCGAAGCTTGACTGGGATTTCGAGGTCACCGATGGGGGGTTTTGTGATCCCGCCGGTCGGCTGGGCCTAGTCTTCGGCGTCACCCCGGCCAAGGTCCTCGCCTTCGGCAAGAACCCCTACACCCAGACCCGCTACCGCTTCGCCGGCCGGTAGCCCGCCGGCCAGGCAGCGCGACGTGCGGTGGGATCTCGGCAACACCGCCGACCCGGCCGACCTTTGTCCGAGCCGAGCTGCGCGGCTTCGACCACGACGCGATGACCGTCATCCCCGGGCCGCGGGCCCGCGTCCTCGCCCAAGGCCCACCGGTTTTGCCCGCACGGTCATGGCCCCGGATGGCAGGCGAGATGCTCGCGCCCAGCCCACCCGCACGCCACGACGGGGGCCTGGCCGGGCAGCGTCGCCTCGGCCTCCGCGTCGGTCGCGAGCCGGGCGAGGCCGTTGACAACCAGAACCGGTCGATGTATCGCTTGAGCCCCTACATCACCGGTTGCCTGAATTGCCCATCATGCCCTGGCCGTGACCGTGGTGACAGGGGCCATGGTGGCCTGATTCCTCGCCTCGGTACTTCTGTATCCACTGGGTGATGGCGGTGCTGATCGCGCTGGCCTGGGCCTTGGTGATGGTGTGGTTCTTGACCTGCTGGCGGAGCACCGTGTCAAGCATGTTCCGCCAGTGGTCACGCACGTAGGTAGTGAAAGCATCGTGGATAGCGATAGCCTGCGCGTGCGTGATCGTGCCCTTGGCGACCAGCGGCCCCAGCGGGCCGCAGTCGGGCGCCTTGGAAGTGCTGGACGCGACAGCGGCTGTGCTCGCCGCCGTTGCTGGTGCGCCAGCAGCGGCCCAGGCCGTCGCGCTTCCTCCGCCCGCCAGGAGGCCGACAGCCGCCAGGCCTGCCAACAGTTTCCTGTTCATGATGTCCCCCCTGCGCATGTCTCCCCTTCGTTCTGATTCTAGGAAAGAGCTCCGGCCTGGAGGCTCTGGGTAAGGGAGGCGGATACGAACCGAGTCTCGGGCATTGGCCATGCTGACACCGGCCGAGTCACCGCGCCACGCCGTAAGATGCGGTCACCAGCCCGCCGCCGCGGCTAGAACATGTTTCCCAGTTAAGGCAGCGTGGCTGCGACCTTCGCTGTGTAGATCTCGGCCTGCTTCCCGCTCGCGGCCGGGTAGTCGCTGCCCCAGCTTGCGACGATGTCAGTGGGCGAGAGCACGGACAAGCCGGTCGTGTCCGCAACTGGGGACGCCAGGATCGGCTCGCTCACCCGCTGAACACGCTGCTCGACTACAGCGAGCCAGGGGTGCTCGGCGCATTCGCGGACGCGCAGACGATCGCCAGGCTCGAGGCCACGATGGCGCGCGAGGGCGTCATGTCCGGCACCAAGATGGCGGCGACCTTCGACGTGCTGCGGGCCAACGACCTGATCTTCAACTATGTAGTCTCAATTCACTCGTTCTACCTGCATTCGCTGTACGAGAAGAACCAGCTCGCCAGCGGAGAGCTCGTGCTGGCCGGCCAGCCGCTGTCGCTGAAAGACATCAAATGCGACACGTACCTCGTTGGCGCCGTGAACGATCACATCGTGCCGTGGATGTCCTCCTACAAGGCCACTGGGCTGCTCGGCGGCAGCGTCCGCTACGTGCTGTCCAGCGGGGGCCACATCGCCGGAATCGTCAATCCACCCAGCCAGAAGGCCTGGTATCAGGTCGCCGAGCACCATCGGCAGCACGCGACCCAGTGGCGCGAGGGCGCGGAGCGGCGCGCCGGCTCGTGGTGGGAAGACTGGGCAGCGTGGTCCGATTCACGCGCGGGCCAGCTCATCGCGCCGCCGCAGATGGGAGGCGAGCGGTTCCCCGCACTCGGCCCGGCGCCTGGTGACTACGTCCGAGGCTGACCCAGCCAGGCGGTTGGCATACATGCCATCTGTATGGTATAGTTACCACAAGACGATCCGAGGAGGAGAGAAAGATGACTGACCCCACCGCTGTTGTCCAGGACCTGCAAGGACAGATCCTGGACACGATCCGCAAGAGCCAGGAAGCCGTCACCGACGCGGTCAGGACATGGGCCGATGCCGTGCACTCGATCACGCCGTCGGTGCCTCTTCCCCCTGCGCCATTCGCCGACAAGCTACCGAAGCCGACCGACCTAGTGGCCAACGCCTACGACTTCGCCGAGCAGCTTCTTGCTACGCAGCGGAAGTTCGCCGAGGACATCCTGCAGGCGACGGCGCCGGTGCTGGCCGCCAAGGAGAACCCGGGCGCCGCGCCCAAGAAGGGCGGCGGGGCCGCCAAGTGACCTCACGTGCGCCGCGTGACCATGAGTAGCGGCCGGAGGCAGATGTGACCGATCCATGGGAAGCGCAGGCAGGAGTCCTGGGGGCGTTCATCAGGAACCAGCGTGAGCTCGCCCGGCTGTCGCTGCGCCAGCTGGCCGAGCTGACAAGCTTGTCCCATCCTTACCTGAGCCAGGTGGAGCGCGGACTGCACCAGCCTTCGGTCCGTGTGCTCAAGCTCATCGCCGAAGCGCTGAACGTGTCCGCTGAAACGCTGCTGGTGCAGGCCGGCCTGCTCAGCGGACAAGACGAGGACGATGCGGATGGCTCCCGGACCACCGAGCGGGTGACCGCCCTGATCCGAAGCGACAAGAGACTGAGCGGCGCGCAGAAGGCGGCGCTGCTCGCGGTCTACGACAGCATGCTGCGGGAGTGACGCTGGACGCCTCAGGCGGCTTCGGGTCGCGATGGCTGGAGCTGACTAAGGGCGAGTGCTTCGAGTTGCTCGCCGGACAGCACCTGGGCAGGCTGGCCTTCGTCGACGAACTCGGGCCGATCGTGCTTCCCGTCAACTTCGTCCTGGACGCCCACATGGTGGTGATCCGTACCGACGAGGGAACCAAGCTCGACATCGCGAGTCACGGTGGCCGGGTCGCGTTCGAGGTCGACCAGATTGACGCGGTCACGGGCTCGGCCTGGAGCGTCCTCATCCGCGGTGAGGCGATCGAGGTTACCGACGGCCTGGAGCTGGCCCGGCTGAGCACGCTGCCGCTGCATCCGTTGGCGCCCGGCCAGAAGAGCCACTACGTGCGCATCTTGCCCGCCTTGGTCACGGGGCGGCGGATCACGGCGGCCGGCCAGCCCGGCCGCGATCGGAGCGACTAACCGCAGTGGGGCGACCCGCGCCCGGAGACGACGAGGTCTGCCGATGGGACGAAGCATCGACCAGGACGAGTTCGGCGAGCAGGATTACTCGCAATTCCGTGACCGGCTAGACGAGTGCCTAGCCACCCTTGGCCGGCTGCTCGAACGACCAGGTTTCGGGGTGGGATCGAGCACGATCGGTGCAGAGCTCGAACTAGTCCTTGTTGACGATCTGGGGCAGCCGCTGCCGCTGAACGAGGCCATCCACGCCGCGCTGGCAGATCCGCGGGTCACCTTTGAGCTGCACCGCTTCAACCTGGAGCTCAACGCCTCGCCGGTGCAGTTGGCTGGCCGGCCATTCACCGAACTCGGCAAAGAACTGACGATGCTGCTTGACCGAGTGGACACGGCGGCGAATGACCACGCGGGCCGGCCGGCGCTGATCGGCATACTGCCGACTCTCAGCCGAGACCACCTCACCCCGGACATGATGACGGACTCGCCGCGCTACCGAGCCCTCAGCCGCGGCCTACGGCGGATGCGCCAGGGTCCGTTCCAGATCAAGATTACCGGCGATGACCCGCTCGATCTGGCTAGCAGCGATGTCGGACTGGAAGGAGCGAACACGTCGTTCCAGGTTCACCTGCGGGTGAATCCATCCGATTTCGCGCGCGTCTACAACGCCGTCCAGCTCGCGACCGTACCAGTCCTTGCGGTGTCAGGTAACTCACCTACCTTTCTTGGGCACCGGCTGTGGGAGGAGACGCGGATCGCCCTGTACAAGCAGTCGGTCGACGACCGTCCGGGTGTTGGCCCGCGGCGCAGGCTGTCCAGGACGGCCCTGGGAACGGGTTGGCTGCGAGGCGGGGCGCTTGACTTGTTTGTCGAGAGCGTCCGACTGCACGAGCCAGTGCTCCCCGTTCTCGGCGAACAGGACCCGGCCGGCGCCCGGCTTGACCCGCCGCCGCTGGACGAGCTCAGGCTGCACCAGAGCACGGTCTGGCGCTGGAACCGGGCCATTTTCGACCCGGCGGCAGGCGGGCATCTGCGGATCGAGATGCGGGCTCTGCCCGCTGGTCCCACCATGATCGACATGCTCGCGAACGCCGCCTTCCTGATCGGGCTCTCGCTGAGCCTCGCGGCGCAGGACGATCACTGGACCTACGCGATGCCGTTCGAGCGTGCCGACGACGGCTTCTACCGTGCCGCCCAGTACGGCCTGGCCGCTCAGCTGAGCTGGCCAGCAGGCGGCCGAGACCGGATCAGGACACTGCCTGCCCCTCAGCTCGTCGCCGAGCTGATCCCAACGGCAATGCAAGGCCTGCTCACTGCAGGAGTGGTATCGGCGGAAGCAGAACGCCTGCTCGAAGTGATCTCGCAGCGGGCGGCGGCCGGGCAGACGGGCGCCGTGTGGCAGCGTGCCACGCTCGCCAATCTCGAGCGAGAACGAGATCGGCACGATGCGCTCGCAGAAATGTTCGGGCGGTATCTCCAGCATGCAGACACCGCTCAGCCGGTCCATACCTGGCCGATCGGCGATTGACAGGATTCGGGACTAAGCGCCTTAGCGGATAAGTCCGAATGGCCCTGCCTGTCGCGATGGTGGTCAATGCACGCTGAGCTCACCGTCATTTAATGCGAGGGAGATCGTGATGCGGGCAGCAGTCGTCCACCAGTTCGGGCAGCCTTTGACAATCGATGACCGGCCGATTCCGGATCCAGGACCCGGGCAGATCACGGTGCGGATGGAGGCATCCGGGCTCTGCCACACCGACATTCATGCCGCGCATGGCGACTGGCCGGTCAAGCCGAGCCCGCCGTTCATACCCGGCCACGAGGGAGTCGGCATCGTATCTGCGACGAGTGACGGCGTGACCAGCGTCGCGGTCGGCGACCGGGTCGCCGTTCCCTGGCTCGGCTATGCCTGCGGAACCTGCAAGCATTGCCAGACCGGATGGGAGACCCTATGCCTGAAGCAGCAGAACACCGGCTATTCGGTGGACGGATGCTATGCCGAGTACTTCCTGGCCGAGGCCGCCTACGCGGCCGGAGTGCCAGCAGGCATCGACCCGGCCGAGGCCGCGCCGCTGACCTGCGCCGGTGTCACCACCTTTAAGGCGGTCAAGGTCGGCAATGTCAGGCCGGCCGACCTGGTGGCCATTTCTGGCATCGGCGGACTCGGTCACCTGGCGCTCCAGTACGCCAAGATCTTCGGCGGTACCGTCGCGGCCATCGACGTTACCGATGAGAAGCTGCAGCTCGCCAAGGAGCTTGGCGCCGACATCGTGATTGATGCCAGGACAGAAGACCCCGCGGCGGTCCTGCAAGCTCACGGCGGCGCCGACGTAGCGGTCGGGCTCGCGGTAGACGACAAGTCGTTCGCCGCCGCCTACGCCGGGCTTCGCCGCGGCGGCAGGCTGGTGCTGGTGGCTTTGCCAGCCGCTGGCACGCTGAGCATCCCCGTGTTCGACACGGTTCTGAACGGAACCTCAGTGCTCGGTTCCATCGTCGGGACGCGGGCGGACCTGGCGGACGTCTTCACCCTGCACGGTCAGGGCAGGACCAGGGTGATCTACGAGAAGCGGGAGCTGGCCGGGGTCAACGACGCGATCGCCGAGGTTCTGGCAGGCAAGGCCAGGGCACGGCTCGTCCTGCAGCCCTAACCGCCAGCACGGATTCCCGCGGGTCGGGTGATCCGCGGGAATCTAACCCGCCGCACCAGGTGTGTACAGTTCCCTGTCGTGCACGTTGACCTGAATGCGGCAAGTCCTGCCGGTGCAGGACTTCTGTCCCTGGCTGAATACGTTCAGCACCCACATTCTGACGGCATGAGCATTGCGACACGACATATCAGCAGGCAGAAAGCGAGCCGGCCTCACCGCCGATTGGCGCAGCCCGGCAGCAGCGGTGCGCTCGCAGTCCTTGAGCTGGTGACCGGGGCCGCAGGCTTGGCTGGCGGCCTGCTGCTTGTTGTCGCGCCAGATGGGCTGCTGCTGCACGCGGATCCTGCTGTGCTGGCCGGCACCCCGTTCTCTAACTGGCGTATACCAAGGTTCTTGCTGGCAGCGCTGGTAGGCGGTGGCTTCCTGGCGACTCCCGGCGGTTCGACCCTCACTCAGACATGACTGTTGCGTCGCCGACCAGGGGCCTCCGCGCAGCTGGGTTCCTCGCGATCGCCGACGCGGCGTCGCTGACGGCGGAGGAGGCGATGACCCGGCTCGCCAGCAGCCGCGCGGGATTGACCGATGCCGAAGCAGCGCACCGGCTGGCGGTGAGCGGGCCGAACGCGGTGCGGTCGCACGGAACCAGCGGGCTTGTCGTTCTAGGCCGCCAGCTGCGGTCGCCGCTTCTGATCCTGCTGGCCGTTACAGCGGTCGCTTCGTATTTCGTTGGTGAGCGCACCGACGCCCTGATCATCGGCGTCATCTTGGCGGCATCGGTCGGGCTGGGCTTCGTCAACGAGTACCGGGCAGCGAAGGCTGCCGAGGCCCTGCATTCCCAGATCCGGCACCGCTGTGCCACGACTCGCGGCGGGCACCCGCAACCCGTCGATGTCACCGAACTCGTTCCCGGGGATGTGGTGGCGCTGCAGCTAGGTGAGGTCGTGCCCGGGGACATCAGGCTTCTGGAGACTGCTGGCCTGGAATGCGAGGAATCGGCGCTGACCGGGGAGTCAATGCCCGTCACGAAGTCGGCGGATCCGGTTCCGAAGGGCACGCCGCTGGCCGAGCTAACGTGCTGCGCCCTGATGGGAACGGTGGTGCACGCCGGGTCCGGCACGGGCGTCGTGACAGCGACTGGCGGGCACGCAGAGTTCGGCCGGATCGCGCTCGGGCTAGGCGAGCATCAGCCGGAGACCGCATTCCAGGCTGGCCTGAGGCAGTTTTCCAAGTTGTTGATCGTCGTCGCCGGGGCACTGACGGCGGCGATCTTTGTCATCAACGTCGTACTGCACAGGCCGGTCATAGACGCGCTGCTGTTCTCGCTGGCCATTGCGGTCGGCATAACCCCTCAGCTGCTGCCGGCGGTGGTCTCCACCAGCCTAGCCGCAGGAACCCGGCAACTCGCCCGCCGGAAGGTCCTGGTCAAGAGGCTCGTCTGCATCGAGGATCTCGGCGATATCGATATCTTGTTCACCGACAAGACCGGGACCCTCACCGACGGACGGATCAGCTTCGTGCGGGCGGTGGGCAGCACCGGGCAGCTCGCCGCGGAGCCACTGCTGCTGGGCCTGCTGTGCAATGAGGCCGTGGTGGACGGCGGTCGGGCAGCGGCCGGCAACCCGCTTGATGTGGCGCTGTGGAATTCCCCTCCCGCAACCAGCCAGTTGGCCGCCCTCGGCCGCTACCGGCGCCTGGCCACGCTGCCCTTCGATCACGAACGACGTGCGGTGTCGGTGCTCGTCGAAGACCAGGACGGGCAGCGGATGATCATAACGAAGGGAGCGCCGGAGAGCCTGATCGAGCGATGCCTCGCCATCCCGGCCGCCATGCAGCAGTCCCTGGACGCCGAGCTCTCCGCCGGCAACCGAGTTGTAGCCATCGCCTCCAGGCAGGCCGCGCCCGGCCAATCAGCGCTCACCCGGGACGACGAGCGAGACCTGCAACTCGCCGGACTACTGGTCTTCATGGATCCGCCAAAGGCGTCGGCCCGTACGGCCCTAGACCGGATTGCCAGCCTCGGCATTTCGGTGAAGGTCCTCACCGGCGACAACCCGGCGGTCGCCGCGAAAGTATGCGCCGACCTCGGCCTACCGGTCAGCCGTGTAGTCACCGGATCCGATATCGACGCGGCTACTAATGCGCAGCTTGCTGCGCTCGTCGCCGACACCACGGTGTTCGCCAGGGTCAGCCCCGAACATAAGGCCCGGATTGTCCGGGCGACGCGCAGCACGGGTACCGATGTTGCCTTCCTGGGCGATGGCGTGAACGACGCGGTCGCCCTGCATGCCGCCGACGTCGGCATCTCCGTTGACTCCGCAACCGACGTGGCCAAGGACGCCGCCGACGTGCTGCTGCTGGAGAAAGACCTCGACGTACTCGCCGACGGTGTAATGGAGGGCCGGCGGATCTTCGCCAACACCATGAAGTACGTCCTCATGGGCACGTCCAGCAACTTCGGCAACATGTTCAGCGCCGCCGGCGCGTCGCTCTTCCTAAACTTCCTGCCGATGCTGCCGTCCCAGATCCTGCTCAACAACCTGATCTATGACGCGAGCCAGCTTGCCATCCCGACCGACAACGCCGATCCCGAACAGCTGGCCAGTCCATCTCGCTGGGACGTGGGCTTCATCCGCCGGTTCATGTTGTTCTTCGGGCCGATCAGCTCGCTGTTCGACTTCGCGACCTTCGGCGTCATGCTGTGGGTGTTCCATGCCGGACCGCCCCTCTTCCACACCGGCTGGTTCGTGGAGTCACTGGCCACCCAGACGCTGGTGATCTTCGCGATCCGCACCCGGCGGATCCCGTTCTTCCGCAGCCGGCCAAGCATCCCGCTGCTGCTCGCCGCGCTCGGCGCGGTCGCCGTCGCCGTGATACTGCCGGCGACCCCGGTCGCCCACACGCTGGGCTTGCAGCCTTTGCCTGGCCGGTTCTACGCGGCGCTGGCGGTCATGGTCGCTGTCTACCTGGTGCTCATCGAAGCTGGCAAGCGGTGGTTCTACCGCGTCCCGCCGGCGGCGGTGCCCGGAGTCAGGTACCGCATTCCCGGCCACCGCATACACCGCCGGGCGGCCCCCTTCACGGTCAGCTGAGCTGTCATCCGTCATCGTCATTCGTAGCGCTACCAAGCGCTCCGGGCAGCCCGAGCGACACGAC
>WNFD01016728.1_pt1 | contig 10153 bp, 18 predicted proteins | sample 5400491 | NCBI WGS metagenome assembly WNFD01 (sample SAMN13153343, study PRJNA577476) | soil metagenome | isolation source: 120 cm saprolite under Douglas fir tree site 2 hole 2 replicate 2 | place: USA:California | collected 2015-04-18
CCGTTTATGTGAATCTGGATAATGCGGTGAATGTGTATTGGAGCGAGCGCGACAAAGGCACCATCATAGCATTCGTTGGCGGCGAGAAGGATGCCGTCACAGTCCAAGAGAAGCCCGAACAGATAATCAAGGACCGATGAACGCTTCCGTCGTGAGCGGGCTGATCAAGTACCACGAAGCTCGGTTAAAACGAGCCACTGGGGCGCCACCAAGATCCATGGCGAGTTGCTCAAGCTCGGCATCCAGGTCGCCCAATCCACAGTTTCGATTTACATGGTGCCGCGGTCAGATCGACCATTGCAGACCTGGAAGACCTTCGTCCGCAATCACATGGAAGGGATTTCTTCGGCTGGATTTGCTGCTGTTGCTGCATGGCCGGCTGCGGCAGCATCTGGCGATTGTTGAACTCGCGCTCTGCCAGTTCGTATTCCGCAGATTGCGGCCAGAAGCCCGGCCTCCTTCGGTTCAATTGATCCAGGTGTGACCTGACGATCCCGTGGCTGCTTTGCTGATCGAACCCCCGCGTCCCATCGAGAGAGACGCCTAGGGACTTGGTCCTTGTCGCAATTCCACCACTGCATGACCGTCGTGGCCCAATGCCGAACGGCTGCGGCCGGAGGAAGGGACGCGCTAGCTAATCTGAGCTTCCGCGAAATCCAGAAATTCGCTACCATTCACGTCAGTTCGGGAGCCATCCGGAGATCCCGGTTCACAGGAAGAGGAGTCCCTGCGATGTGTGAAGATCGAGGACAAGCTGGTGACGACCAAGTTCAGCAATTCCATCACCCGCGGCTTCGCCGCGGTCGGGGAGCCGCATGTTGCGGTCTGTCTGCTGCCGGGCACCGAAATTGCGTTCGACGAGAATGTCGAATGCGAGCCGTCGTTCGGCGTCGGCATTCTCGCGAACAAGAAGATCGGACAGCAGCTCGCGCGCTTCCGGCAGATCAACATGCACAACCCCGTGACCCATCACGATGCGTTGGAGTTTCCGGACGGGCAGGTGGTCCTGCTCTCGCGCCTGTGCGAGGGCCAGCGCGCCACCGTGCTGCAGTTGCCCGCCGCCGCCCGCCCCGAAGCTGCGAAGGAGCGGGCGACGCCAGAGGTTCGCGAGCGTTCGCTTTCGTCCTGATGGTGCTCGCGCGTCGGCGCACACCCATGCTCATCGGCAAACATCGATGCGCTTAAGACCATGATCCGGCGCCGAGGGCCGCCATCGCAGACTTGGCGGACATTACGCTGATAAAGTCCTTCGAGCGTAGCGAGTAGAACGCACAGGGGGCTTGCGGAACGTCCATTTGCCTTCTGATACCGCCTGCACAGTCGCGAGGTTGGCTGTCATAGAACCTCCAATCAAAAGCCCGGCTCATCGGCCGGGCTTTTCATTCCTTTCAAAACAGGTACACTCAGATGTCCCCAGTCTGTTGGGGATGTTTCTGCTAGATCTCCTAGCCCCGCTTCGGCGGGGCTCTCTTTTTGCGGCTCGGACTCGGCCCCGGTTTTGCTCTAGGCTTCCGATGCTGCGGCCCCGCTTTCGCAACATCCCGAATGAACCGCTCAAAGCGCGGCTATGCGTCGGGCAGTAGTTCTATGTTTTTCTTCGAATCGGCCTTGTTCATACAGGGATACATATCATGACTGGCTACCGTTTGAAGATAGCAAAAGTTGATGAGCACGCCCACGCGGGCCCAGTTTCGTAAAGGTACCCCTATGGGAAGCGGGCTACAGCGGGTATAATGGCTTCATCGTATGAAGCGATTTCTTGAGTGGATTGGACTGAAGGAAAACTGCACGAAGCAGAACACCATTCGGGAATGCGCGCTGCTCCTGATGGCTCTCGCTGTCTGGACGGAGCCCGCGTTAGCTCGCAGTTTCCTAAATTGCTTAGCAAAAAAAGTCGTGATCGTAGACGCGCCAAAGGGAAGTACTTCGTCGAGCATCGAAGAGAACTTGGGCTTCTGGATCGATGAAGCGGCGAAAACCCTCGTGCTTGCCGATGGTACGCCGCTTACAGTCCGCCGGTTTGATGATCGCTGGATTAGCGCTGCTCGCGGCGATATGTCCTATGAGTTCGATCGTCAAAATGGCAACGTGATGTATGCAAGCTCGACCACGAAGGAGGGTTCTGCGACGATCGTAATCGGGTCAGGCCGATGCAACATTGCAGTCGGCCCGGCGGGGTAAGCGGACTGTACCGGCGGACTAACGGATCGGGGCATGGAATGATCCTCGCGGTTGCTGGTTTCGAGGGCGCTCCCGCGCTTGACAATTCCTCCCGCTCTCACCAAATGATTCATGATTAGTTCATAAAATATCGGCGTGTAGTCGGCAGTGCGAACCGATCAGCTCCAGAAAATCGTGAGCATTTCCTCGGGGGACCATTCTCCTGTCCTTTCCGAAAATTCGATCCGGCTTGGGATTCGCATCGTAGGAGAGAATCATCGCATGATTGGGGACGATGCTTGCAATCCTACACTCGCTCGGAATGTTCCTGGTCGATCTGTTCAAGCCGCGGCGCCGGCTTGAAGCCGAGAACCTGTTTCTCCGCCATCAACTCAGCATTGCCTTGAGGCGCTTCAAGGGCAACGGCTGGCTCTCGAACACCATCGGCAATCCGCTCGATACGACGATCGCCCTGCAGCATCTGATCTTCGAGGGCACGCTCGATCGCTTCCCCGGCCTGAAGATCATCGCCGCGCACGGCGGCGGCTATCTCGGCTCCTACGCGGCGCGTGGCGACCATGCCTGCTTCGTCGCGCCGCAGAATTGTAACCCGGACATTAAGCTCAAGAAGCAGCCGAGAGGCTATCTCAATCAGCTCTATTTCGACGCGCTGGTGTTCACGCCCGAGGCGCTCCGTCACCTGGTGGCGCAGGTCGGTGCGAGCCAGGTCGTCATCGGCAGCGACCATCCGATTCCGTGGGAGGAGCATCCCGTCGACCACATATTCGCGACCACAACGCTGAGCGACGAAGACAAGATCGCGATCCTCGGCGGCAACGCGGCGCGCCTGTTCGGCATGCAAGGCTAGGAGCTCGCCGGTGGATCTCGTCTCGACCGCGCCGGAATTCAAACGCATCGTCGGCCCCAATCCTCCGCTCGACCAAATCGCGCATGGCACTTTGTTCGGCGAAGGCCCGGTCTGGGACCGCCGCAAGAAGCGCTTCTTCTGGGTCGATATCATCGGCGACACGATCTACCAGTGGGCACCCGGCGTAGGGAAATCGGTGCTGGTGCACCTGTCGCTTCTGAAAACTCCATCCATTTGACTCGCAGTCACCGACGAATCAGAACATGATCGCCGAATGTTTGCAGTCGGCCTCTTATTGGTCCGTATGCTGTGCGACCTCTTCAAGCCGCGACCGCGGCTGGAAGCCGAAATCTTAATACTGCGGCATCAGCTCAACGTCCTGCGGCAGCGCACGCCGCGCCGTCGACTGCATTTGCGTTGGATCGACCGCGCCCTGTTCATCTGGCTCTATCGTCGCTACCCTCGCATTCTTGATGCCCTGAGCATCGTCAGGCCCGAGACTGTCGTGCGCTGGCATCGCAAGGGTTTTACTGGCTACTGGCGATGGAAATCCCGCTCGCCTGGTGGCCGACCGCGGATCGCCCGAGAGGTGCGCGACCTGATCCGAAGAATGAGCTTTGAGAACTCGCTGTGGGGCGCTACCAGGATTCACGGCGAGCTGCTCAAACTCGGCATCGCGGTCGCCCAGTCCACGGTCGGCCATGGCGGGTCGCCACTGTGGCGGGAATTGAAAGACTTTGTTCAGGACCGCCTTGGCCTGCCGTGGGACGAATTCAACCGGGTGCCTGTCGCGGGTGTCACCAACATCGCACGGCTGTCGGAAATGCTCGACGCCGCGGCGATTGCATTCTTAGTCATGACCGCCGAGGACGAAATGGCGGGCGGCGCGGTCCAGGCCCGCATGAATGTGGTACACGAAGCTGGCCTGTTTCAGGGCCGGTTGGGCTTCACCAAAGCCATCGTGCTGTTGGAAGAAGGTTGTGAGGAATTCAGCAACATTCAGGGCTTGGGGCAAATACGCTTTCCCAAAGGAAAGATCTCGGCTGCATTTGAGGAAGTGCGCCGCGTGCTGGAGCGTGAAGGTCTGATTGCCGGTCCTGAATGATCTTTACTCCAGATGATGTTCACCCTAAGTCCAGGCGAAAATCCTAGATGCCCCTGAAAGATGTTCTACAGTATCGGAAAACCTGCCGTCGCGAAGCACCGTGCGTCGCCACTACACGCAGTGGCGAAAGTTGCACAGCATTCCGATCCGTTGTGATGAGCCATCTTGTATCTTCCATCTGCGGCCATTGATTTGGAACAGAAAGCCGCTGCCACTGATACTAGATCACATCAATGGCAACAATTCTGACAATAGGCCCACCAATCTTAGGCTTCTTTGCCCAAATTGCGACGCTCAACTGACTGACACGCGCTAAGGCAAAATCAGGCTACGTCACGCCTTGCTCAACTCGCTCTCTTTTACGACGCGCTCGTGCAACTCTATTTGACTCTTGATTCGATACCGAAACTGCCCATCCTCGGCCGGCAGCGTCGCCCTGATCTCGTACACCCCGAATGCGGCGTTGCGCGTAGACAGGTTTGGTCGGAGGTAGACGGATTGACCGACATCGAATTTGCGAGCTAACACGTCCGATGCCTCCGCATGGTTTCGAGATCAAGATATCTGATTCTCTGCAGCCCTGAACAAGAATTGAGCAAGCGTGCGGTGCATATTTAAGTCTCGTCTCTCTGCGACCGCTCCGATTAGACGCAGCACCATCTTCTATGCTAAGGGGCGACGCTGGACCTGCCGCTACAGTCGCTGGTCGAGTCCCGCGCAGATGCCGCCTGCTGACTTGAAAATTCGAGTTGCTTTGCTCTATTCAGCGAGGCTTCGTTGATCCGCGTCGTTCGTCGGAAAAAGATCGAGCGCACGAAAAGGAAAATCGGAATCGCGGCAGCGAGGAAGGCTATGATTTTGAAAATCATTCTGTCAGTCCTGCTTCGCGGCCCTTGCTGTCCGTTTCTCGCATAATCGATGATCGTATGGGTTACTCAGGTTGCTCTTGAGGCTTCACAAACTCGATGACCATTTTGTGCAGCTCATCGGCAGCGCCCATCATCATGCCATACCGATCCATGAGTTGGAAAACGAGAGACATGCAGCGCACGTTTCCTTTGAGCGCGCATGCGACCAACATCTTGAAAACCGCCTTTTGATGCGTGATCTGCTTCTGCACGCCTTTTTCAGTGATGGAAAGAGAGGCATTCAATACCTCTTGCAAGATGCTTCTGCCACTTTGCGACTTTCGCGGTCGGCCCGTCGGATTACCGCACTCGCCCGGCCTAAAGCAGTGTGTCTTTGGCGGCTTGCCGTAACCGACCTCATAATGTCCTTCGCGGAAGCGTGGTGATTTCCGAGTCATGACGCAGTGCCCTTGGCATCAGCACCACGCCACCGGCGACTTCCGCATAGACCTGCTCTGTTGCCGCAAGAATGGCATCGTCCTTGGCGTACTCTTCCCAACGACGAATGATCCGATCGACGTAGAGCGTATCGATTTCGATCAGCCGCGCCTGGCGGCCGGTCTTATGTGCTGCAATGAGGGTAGACCCGCTGCCGCCGAAACAATCGAGCACGATGCCGGACCGGCTGGAGACGTCCTTGATGGCATCCGCGATCATGGCGACAGGCTTGACGGTGGGATGCAAGCCAAGTTCTTCCTGACGTTTCGCACTCAGAGAATTCATGCCGCGGTACTGCCACACATTGGTTCGGTACCGACCGTGCTGGCCTAGCTCGAAGCTGTTGACGTGTGGTGCGTCCCCGGATTTGAACGCAAAGATCAGCTCATGGCGGGAACGATAGAACGTGCCCATGCCGCCATTGTCCTTGACCCAAACACAAAGATTCTTCAGTTCCGAATAGGTGTCTGACCCAGCCTTTAGGATCTCCGGTGCATGTCGCCAGTCCATGCAGACGAAGTGGATCGATCCATCTACGCTGAACGTCGCCAGGTTCCCGAATATCGCTTCAAGAAAGCGCGTAAATTCGGCGGAAGACATTTCGCCCGCGGCCATTGCGAACTCGCGGTGCTTCACCCTGCCGAGCCCGCTGACATTGCCCTCGATCGGTAGGTTGTAAGGCGGATCGGTGAAGACCATCTGCGCCTTTTCGGATCCGAGCAGCGCTTCGAATGATTTGGGATCCCTGCTGTCTCCGCAATAGAGCTTGTGGTTTCCGAGGATCCACAGATCGCTCGGCCGCGAAACCGGCGTTCCGTCGGACAGCGACGGCAGCTGCTCATCGGCAGGGTCCCCTTGCTCTTCCGGTTTCATTGAGGCGACTAGGCCATCGATCTCGGCGGTCGAGAACCCCGTGATCTCGATGTCAAAGTCGAGATCGCACGCCAAGAGCTCCTGCAATTCGATCGTCAGAAGTTCCTCGTCCCAGCCGGCATTCAAGGCCAATTTATTATCGGCAAGGACATAGGTTCGTTTCTGAGCGACCGTCATGTTGGACAGGCGCACGCAGGGAATGCTCGTCATGCCGAGCAGCTTGGCTGCCTCTACACGCCCGTGTCCCGCCAGAATTGTTCCACTGTCATCGATCAGGACAGGATTGGTGAACCCAAATGCTCGAATACTGTCGGCGAGCTGCCGGATTTGTTTTTTGGAATGGGTTCGAGCATTGCGGCCAAACGGGCATAATCCTGCGGCGCCTATGTATTCGACAACAAGATCAGGGCGCGCATCCATCCGGTTCGCTCGGCGCAATGTTGGTTAGGGCGCGAGAGGGCCACTGACAGTGCCTTTGGGTCGCGTCGGTACACCTCGACCATAAAAAAGATGTACCCGCCTATGAAGCGCGGAAACCTGTATTCAATCCGAGAATTGAATACGGAGCTAAACTATTGATCTTGCTTACTTTTTACTAACCGCTTTGACTTCTCAACATAGCTGCTGGAATAACCGAATTTTTGCTGCGCCTTCTTGGTACCGTGGCGCCCAGATGCCAGTGCAAATTGCCCAATGTGCTTTTGGCGAGCGTGCGCGCGAGCCTGCGCCACAAGAGTGCTACCCTTCGGACTGCCGCCGCTTTGGCGCACGAATTTGAGACGATATTCCTCGGTGCTATTGGCCCGCGCCTCCAGCATGTCAGCAAGTATCGAGCGAAAATGCTTCGAGAGAGTCGACGTTTCGCGTAAATGCCGAGCAACAATATCAGCCCGGCGACGCCTTAGAGCCAAGACAGCAAATTCATCACTGACCGGCTCACCCGCAGCGGGATATCCCTTTTTATCCGTGACGAATCTCACATTTCCGTCGGGATCAAGTTCGGAACGTAAGCGTAGCGGCTCCGCCGCCTCGTCATAGGTTTCTTTTCTCGACTGTCGTGACTTGCGGACGCGTTTCATGCACCAACGTTAACACAAACGAGGGTCGCGATGCGAATGCTGAGGCCCGTGGGCCGGGTAGGAGGATCTGCAGCCGCGAGGGCTCTGTCGGCGGCGACTGGGCGACGTGGAAAGATTTTGGACGAGGGGGGGTCCGGGGGAGGCCGCCCGCCGGTTTTACCACTATCTGTTCAGCACAGAAAATTCGCTGTTCCGTAAAACAGATTCGCTGCTCCGTGAAAAAAATTCGCTGTTCTGTTGCGTAGGGAATTTGGCTGCAAGCCATTGAATCAGCCTGTCAATTGGACGCGAAAATCGCCGCGGAGGGCCCCAATCTGCAAAATACGCTGTTAATTTCGCTGTTAGCAGGGAATTGGGATGTGGAGACTGGTTCGATGTGGGCTGCATCCACCACCACGCAGTCCAGTGCGAACCGACGTTTCCCGGTCTCTGACGAACAGCCCGCCATTCGCGGGCATTTCCGCAGTTGAAATACCGGCCGTGCGGTCTCTGAGGCGAATGAAGACCGCCCGTAGGCGGTTTGGGGCCTTCCGTCTCTTGGCGTCTGAAATCCGTTTCCCGGCGGGCGGGAAGGCGCGGCCAGAGACTCGGTTCGCATGCGACAGAGATCGGTTCGCGTGGAGGGATTCGAGAGGATTGGTGGCGTGATCGATAAATTCGTTGTCGCAATCACGGGCCGAAGATCATGATCCGGTTCTTCACGGTCTCCGTCATTTGCCTAATCCTCGTCAACTCGTCGGATTAAATTCACTGAGCGCGTAGCAAATGTGCAGGAGGATATTATCCATGACAGCCCGCTCGAGAGAGGATGAGTTCAGAGAGGTTCCACTTTGGAAGGCGGACAAGGAGAGGTGGCCGCCCGGGGTTCGGGAAATCGCTATGGAGGAACAAGACTGCTTAGGCATTGATCGATACGGCAACCTCTACTGGGACGGCAGGCCAATCGAAGTCAGATATTTCTGGCTCACGCTCACGCGTTGGCAACAGGTCGGGGCAGTGATCGTCGTGGTATCCGCACTACTTGGCGCGATGAGTGCGGCTACCCTGGGATGGGTAGCGTATGCGGACTGGGCTTGTCGCGCTGGTTGGCCAACAGTCGGATGTGCCCAACGCGAATAAAGCCAGTGCCCGTGGCAATCTCATCGCCCAGCGCTCTTGAGCACGTGGGCGAGTTGCTACCCAGCGTGGGGTTGGGCTCTCGGGTTTCAGGACAATTTTGTTCAGCACGTTTTTGATGCCCCGTGCGCTCGCTGTGCTCACGGATGGTCTGTACCGGCTGCGGAATCGCGCAGATAGGGAGGGTTTCCGAGTCGCAAGCCACGTCATTGATGCAGATGATACTAAAGGTTGCGATGGCACGTCGGCTGCGAAATGAGTCTCCTGGTTCCCTTTCGGGAACTGCGGCACCGAGGCCGGTCCTCGAGGGGTTGGACTTACAATCTTCACAAACGTCTTGAATGTAGGAAAAAGGAGCGGCGCTCTCTTTCGTCCCGAGCGCAACAGCAGCGCCTACCTCGCTTGCATGGGCGCAAATAGGGGAGGGCGAAATGCCCTCATTCAGCAACGTCAAATATGTCTACGATCCCGAAACCCTGAAAATGATGGGCGCTGCATTCGATGCTGCCTGCCAGGCATTCCCTCCAGATCTGAAAGATCATAAGGGGGTGAGGAGGAAATTGGCGTTGCTCATCCTCCGACACATGGATCGGGGAGAGCGTGATGCAACGCGCCTTAGTGACTTAGCATTGCTCGATTTCATGAGATAGTCCGCTCGTGCTTGAGCAGCGGTAGAGCCACCTGCCATGATGCGCATTGTTGCATTGTTGATTTTCGGCGCGCTGCTTAGCGCTTGTTCGGGCAGCAGCAGAGTTGAAGACATCGTCCCCGGGTGGGCAAACACCCCGCCGCGGCGGCCAGCCACGCAGTACGCGGCACCCAAGAACCATTTAGAGGGCCGCGGCACTTTTGAGGCGGAGCGACGCAGCACACCGGAAGTAGAGCCAAAAGAGGCGAAGAAAGCTGAGGTTCAAAGCCCTTCCGAAGAGTAAAGCCCTCAAGTTCAATCGACGTGCGATGCAAGGGACGCCGACGAGCCGAAAGAGCGGGAGTAAGCCCCGTATCGCCCGATCAATTTCGAATGTGCACGGGGCGGAGCCGTCGCGTTGCGTTAGTGAAGTTCACGCAGAGTGAGGACTCGTGAGGCCGAGCATCCGGTACTGACGCGACCACTCGCAAACTGACCGACTACGCGCCAGCCGGAGTTGCACATGAAGACCGCCAGGATCAAATCGACAAGCCGAGCATCGCGTATTGGCGGGACCACTCGGCAGGAGCATCGCGCAGGCGAGTGACGCCGATGCCGCGAGGCAGTCGTCCTTCGACGGCAGCCTTCATAAGGTCGGGCGCGAGGAACGCGAGCGAGATCGTCATATTGACCTGTCGAATGCTGCATTTGTCGTGGGCAGCAATCTGCTCGACACCGGTCACGGTGCCAGCAACAATCTCATCAAGCCAACGCTGGCCACGCGCGATCGATGCGACGAGTGTGGCGCGGGTCTCGGCGCGAATCGGTCGACGGTCGTGAGGCGACACGGAAGCCGGCACGATGATATCGCGTCGCCGTTTCATTGGCGTCTTCTTCCATGGGACGCGCAGGACAAGTCGATCATGGTCCACCGCGTTCGGCGGATCGCTGGGTGCCTTCTCTGCCTTCAGCTCGACC
>WNFD01032161.1_pt1 | contig 10153 bp, 12 predicted proteins | sample 5400491 | NCBI WGS metagenome assembly WNFD01 (sample SAMN13153343, study PRJNA577476) | soil metagenome | isolation source: 120 cm saprolite under Douglas fir tree site 2 hole 2 replicate 2 | place: USA:California | collected 2015-04-18
CGTTCTAATAGCACAGATCTGGGCAGGGTTGCCTGGCTACTGCTGGTCAAAAGCGGATACGCCGGAGGTAAGTTAAACCTTCAGCCTCTCAAACTTTCTTCGCCAATCCTCTGCTGGTTATCTCATCTATCGCGCAGGCCTTCAGCCCTGCGTTTGCGCAGATGCTTTCACAAATATTGTATACACAAGTAGAGCTGCGGTCCTTCGTTCTAAGGGCGCTGCGTGTCCTCGTAGACTCCAATGTGGCAATTGCATCACAAGACCTGACTCTTTTGGAGAAGCTCCCTTCGGCCGTCCGTGCGGATACCATTTCTCAAGATCAGGCAGCGAAAAACATCGATTTCCTGCGCAGCCAAGCAGAAAGCTGGCTTGCAGTCTTATTTAATGTTTTCGGAAGTGTCGATCGGGAGACTCGGGGAATGGTCGGGGAGGTTGTCACCGCCTGGCTGGGCATTGCCGGGGATACTGTACGCCACGTTCTGGTCCTGGTATCATCATGGACTCATCACGCCAGCAGGCCATAAGTAAAGGGTACCGCAAGGTATTGGGCCTCTTTGCGCAGAACCTGAAAAATGTACAGCATAACCGCGGTTCGACCGACACTGGCAGCGTTATCTCGATGACCCAGGATATCCTCGTTCTCATCATACCCCATCTCTCAACCCAAGATGCGTCAGAGCTGTTTGACAACATCCTTTCCAATGAGGTGCTTGTTAACCCGGATAACGGCGTACAAAAGCGTGGCTACAAAATCCTCGCAAGACTAATCGAGGGCGGTAAGCTGTCGCTAGATGCGGAAGTATTAATCAAACAGCTAGACGAATTGCCCGATGGGCTTTCACCCGCCGCGAAAAAGGTGAACTCAATGATTTCATGAAATCTGGAACGTAATTCACAGTCTCTAATACACTCCTCAGGATCGGCTACAACTATATGTGAACCTGCTCCCTTTGATTCCTCCTTCCTCTTTACACGTCATCCCATCGCTCATCCCTGAGGCTGTCCTTGGCACAAAAGAGCCCTCAGAAAAGGCCCGTAGCGCAGCATTTGAGCTTATAGTCGCCATGGGGAAGAAAATGGCAGAAGGTGGCGTGGTAAAGCGCAACTTGGTCGATGGCATGGATGAGGATGATGTAGGTGAAGGTATGAGTATTTTCTTAATCGCCCGTACGCAGGTGTTCAACGCTTGGGTCAGCCAAAGCAAGCTTGGAAGAATACGTTACTATGATCGCGGCTGGCCTAGCTGGTGCAACCCCACATATGATCAGTGCCACCGTCACTGCCATATCGAGGCTAGTCTTCGAGTTCAAAGGTACCATTGATCAGTGCATATATAACCAACCTTGTTGATTGGTGCCTTTCCCTATGGTAGACGCGATTCCTGCGAACATGCTTGGCGAGGTTTTCTCTACACTTCTTGTCTTTCTCTCCTCTGCAAACCGCGAAATTGTCAAGTCGACTCTTGGCTTTGTTAAATTGGCAATTCATACCCTCCCAGAAGACGTGATAGAAGCGCAGCTGCCTCGGCTCGTGCCTGCTCTTCTTGGCTGGGCTCATGACCACAAAAATCATTTCAAGACGAAGGTTCGGCACATCTTCGAGCGTATGATCCGACGTTTTGGGTTCCAAAAGGTACATTCATGTACCAACGGGGAAGAGGCAGCAAAGGTTCTTGTCAATATCAAAAAGCGAAAAGATCGCGCAAAAAGGAAAAAGGCCGTCACTGCAGGCAATGTCAGCGACGAGGTTAGTGCTATGTCTTGTCTTAAACTACAGTAAGTATCAACTCTGTTCTCATAGGAACCACCCAAGAATCCAACTACAGGCGATGCATTTGAGGACGTGTTGTATGGTAGCGAAAGCGACCTCAGTGACAGCGATGACAACGACGATGACGAAGTTGCTGTAACGACCGGGAAGCGTAATGCTGGGGACTTCGCCTCCCGCCTACGACTTGACGACGACGAACCCATGGATTTACTCTCAGGAGTAGCATCCCGTATCACGAGTACGCAATACCCCTTACACTCCACTGACAAGAGTCACGAAAATGTCCTATAGGCACAAAAAGTAGCCATCGACCCAAGCACCGACAAGACTCTGCCCACTTCAAGACTGATGGACAGACCGGCAAGATGATCATCGATGAGTCAGACTCCGACGTCGGTAGCGTAGCCGAGCCGGACGTCGCTGGCACCGCCTACCGAGAAGCTCTCACATCGGCGGATGGATTTACGCGCGGACCAGGTGGGCGTATCAAATTTAACAAAGATACGAAGAGACGGCGGCGCGTGAATGCTGTCGAAGATGAGGATGTCGAGATGGCCGAAGAGGAGCCCGCGAGACCGGCGGGCAAAAAGAGGAGTGAGGTTAAGCTTGGCAACGAGTTCAGAGCAAAGGTATGGATAGGAATGCACAGTTTTCTTGAGCCAAGGTTAACTATTGTGCCTCACGCACACAGAGGGCCGGTGGAGACCTCAAGAAAAAGGGCAGGCTTGACCCATATGCGTACGTTTCTCTGAAACAGGCTGCAAAGAAAGGCAATCGGTGGAGCCGTCTTGGCGTGGCGGGAAAGTAATGATCACCCTTGAACACCCCACATTTCAGTGGGGTGGGCTCGACAGTACTAGTGTGGGATACTCTTTCGTGTCACTTATAACGGTCTTTCCCACGAAAGATGACCATCACAACGCCCCCGGTTTCTCTTATGATTGAGTACAGCATTCTTTACATTTCCGTTTCTCAAAAAATACCGTCATTAGCCATACAAGGTCTGGTCATGAGGGGTCCCAAACAGCCCTTGCTGCCAGCTGAATGGTTGCTTCCACTCTCGCACCTCTAATGAAAGTACCTTGGCTACAACTGCTGCCAAGAGTGACGCATCATATCTATTGTCGCCTTCGAGCACGAACTGAAGAAGTGCGGCTGTTGGAATTTCCCAAGACTCCGGGAGGCTGGAGAGGATCCGCCGTGTGAGGCCACCTCCGGGGATGAAAGGGATCGGCCCTTCATCGTGTGAAGCACTGGGGTACTGGGAAACAGGCGATGAATATTCTGGAATGGGAAGCTGGGAGATGGAGGATAGTGGTAAACTCTCCCAAGATGGAGAACTTGGTGGGCGAATGTAGTACGTCGGCGTGCTGGGAGAGATTATAAGCACCAACGAAACCGAGCAAAGGACTTGGGGGTTACGAACATCATCTGCGCATCCGTCCTGTTAGACATATCGACGCCGGATAAAAAAAGGGTTGCAGAAAGCCTTGATTCCTGGAGAAACTGAAGAAGTGCATCGATAAACTCTTGCTTTCTCGGCTGGAGGAAAACCCGGTTCAGGGGGGCAGCCTGAAATGCGACACGGCTGAAAGACGTACGAGCAAGACAGGTGACCGCTGTTGAATGACTAGGATGTCGCAGCCTTCTTTTCCGAACACTGCAGGGCATTCCTCCGTCTGAGTGGCGAGAAGGAGAGATCCAGATCTAGGAGGGGTCGAAGCTCACGTTCAAGAGGCGTGCTGACGCCCTCTTCTCCGTCTTCCCGTCCGCCGACGACGGGAACCAGGTCGCGCGAATCGAACAAGCCGATTACACGCAGAGAGAGCGAGGCTATCAGCAAGTCAACGGCGAGCTGCGCGACGTTTGCAGCGGATACGATAGGCTGCCTTGCGAACGGTGTGAGTACCCTGCGCCCGTCTTGAACGGCAGAGGCATGATGACACTGACGAGAACCAACGTCTTCCCGTGTAAGTTGAAGGGAAGAACTGGATGATAAAAGGACATTGTTTGGATCGACGACGCTTGTCCGTTAACGGTTACGAGAAAACTACGCGTGGCGTATCTCACCGCACCGATGGCAATACGTATCCACGTGCCACTAGCACAAGTTCAGGTCATTGGGTTGGGAAAGAGTTATGTTATGGGTTATGAAATCCCTGCATACGAACTCGGGAAATGTAAAACCCTATGGGTTATATCGGGTATGGATTAGAAGAGAGCCAACTGTACATCGAATCGAAGTGGTCATTATGCATTAATACTATAATGTTATGGGTATAGGAGCCTTGTTGGTGGTCAGTGGTCATGGCAAACAGGTGGGGTCAATTCCCAGAGGCAGCATTGCGTGGTTTTTCAAGCGCGTCTTCTCCCATCTTACCCTCTCAAGCTACACGTGGGAAGGTTAACGAGACCTGGATGAGAAGAAAAACACGCTTTACCCACATCGGACAGCGCTTCTGAAAGCTCCAACAAATTCATGTGGTCCGGTTGAGGCGTTCCGTTCTGAAGGGTGTGTCAGTAGGTAGAGTGGGCTAGTGAAAAGAGGAAGACCATTCCACGTACGACACGTTCCGCGTCGAAGTCACGGAAATGTAAGCGCAAGTCTAATGGTATCTTTGACGGTAGAATAAGGACATGAATGGGTGGCGTGAAAGGGCGGCTAGCTGCAAGCTTCGACGAAAAGTCCTGAGGCCGATTGAGTACAGCGATATCGGTGATAGAGAAAGTCAGCGCACCTTCGCAATGGACAACGCGAAGCGGATGTCCCGCCTTGCTTTACGAGCTTTCGCGCCGACCACGACGAACAGTTCCCAAATACAGTCAAGGAGGTAGACCGATAGATCGAGGTCCGATTGCGTGGAGAATGCCAGGGCGATCGTGAGCTGCTAATGATGATCAATTATAAACGCGACGTGTATTATCGGAACCGTTTCTTTACGTGTGGGGAAGATAAAGCATCCACCCGCCAAATTCGGGGCAAAGCAGTCGCCAAATCTGGTCGCCACTTCCAATAATCGGCCATGGCATAGTCGGCGTCGCCCAGCATCATCCAAAACATTTCGTTGTCATCGGATTCTTGCTCAACGAGTTCCACACGACTTGATCCAGCGCCGAGGGATACGGCTTATTCAAGTGCGGCCTGACGTTCTCCGGGAAGCGATCCCTTGCCATGCCAGACAGCAAGGTCAAACAGTAGCTGAAAGCAGAGCAGAGGTTTGAGACATGCTTCAAAGGCAGGTCAGTCCACCTAGCGAAGACATTCTTCCTACAATGACTGTCACTCACGAAGTCGTGCTCATCGATGAATATCTTTCCATTCATTAAACGGACTTGATGCATGGTAGTATTATCCGCACTCCAATACGAACGTATGCCCTTAAGCAACCGCCGGATCGTTAGCTGAATAGGATTATCGTATACATTTCTCAACTTTACCTGCCGTATAGCGAGTCGTCCACCGAGTGCGTGCACCAACTCAGTTGGTTCACAACCTTGGTGCACCGGGTACAGCTTCGTTCCATAATGCCGCGCCATATCTTTCAGCTTTCGCTGCTCGCGCTCGCCAATCTGACTACATCGACCCTGCCAACCCCAAAGCGTCGTCTCGACCAAGCCGGAGGATGTCGCCTTTGCTCGATGCACGATCGCCAAGATCTCCGAGTCGTAAAATACGTTCGTCTCACCCTTCACACCCGTGGCAGTGGCACCAGTGACCAACATAACATCGACGGAAATGGTGGTGAAGTCTGTCCTGGGCTGATATTCAGAGACGGGTAAGAGGAGCTCATCCAAATCAACTTGCGGAAGCGGTTCGTCGTGATAGGCTGTGATCCAGGCTCAGGAGCCTAACCACACGAGCGATGACCCTCACTCACGTATCTCAATGAAATTGTCGTCCTGCTGGACAGACAATATGCCACCAGAGCTTCCCCGCTCTTGTGCCCTCACGTCTGCGTTGATATCGACTTCCGTCCGTACGGCATGCTCAGGGTTTATGCCTCGCGTTGTCGCAGTGTGTTCTTCAACAAGCGGTGGTATCGCGCGGCCTGAGTACTTGTCAAAACTCGACTTGCGTCTCTCAATCGGCGGCGCACAAACCTCCGCCTGTCGTTGCGCGTCGATCGGGACCGAGCTTTGGTTTGCAGCTCCTGCTTCGTCTGTTGACGCTTGCGCCTCCTGCAACGCCTGCGCAACATCCATGACCAACGTCCGAGATCCCGTGCTCGGAATGCGGCTTTGTCGTCGTGGAGAGCGCGGAAATGCTGAAGAGGGCTGGGCCTGCGATCGTAACGGGGAAGGCGGCGAGGGTATAGAGGGGCCGGGGAGGGGTTGGGCTAACCCGACGAGGGAAGGCTTCTCCGGGAGGTTGGAAGCTGCAGAATCAGACAACCCAACGCCGATCAACCCTTGCCCATTCCACCGATCTGTGGTATTAGGGCCGAGTTTATCATGTCTGCTAGTGGGTGGGTGGGTGCTGAGTTGCGTCGGCACATCGGCATGAAAGGCCGTGCCAACTGCGCGTGTAGCGGGTGGGGTGATGCGAGTTGAAGAAGGCGTAGGTATTGCCGCTTTGGCTATCTCACTTTGAGCCGGTGGTCCAGACGGTTGTACATGCAGTGGTGGACCAGCAAGTGTTCTTATGGTCCTTGCCTCAGCCGGCCGTTCGCCCGCATCCTTTCGATTCGCCTTCTTTGGCCTAGGTCTCCCCTTTGTGAGCTGCGGAGAATGCACGGACCATCCACAGAGACAAAGAGAATATGTACCAGAACGCAAGAGGCAATTAATTATTGTCGAGTAACATGGTACCACTAGGGACGTACATGAACCAAAGGTCTGCCCGACGGCGGAGGAAAACCGCCCACACCATTCCGCTGCCGCTGACCACCCGAGTTCACTCCCGTACGATGACCCAGCTCGTCCACATTTTGCGTTGATTTGAGACCACCGGCTGATGCGCGCGAGTGAGGCGTAGTCGGCCGCGAATGAGGTAGGGAAGGGCCAGCAGCGGGATCATCGCCTGTTTTCATAGGTTTGATATATGAGAACATTGTGGATGAAGAACCAAGGCCATGGCCTCCCGGAGACGCGGGAGGAGTAGTCCGCTGGGACGGTGTTGATAGTGAGGGCAGTGAGGGAGCCTTACGAGGCGGATGTTCGGTTTGTTCAGGCGCCAGCACTCGCGGAGACTGCCCTGTATGTTGCTGCTCAGCTGCGTGCGTAGAACGCCCAGTCTGATGACTCTCGACAACGCGAACAGAACTGGCGCTCCGCTGGTCCAATGGGCGAGTCGGGCGTTCGTGCTCCGATTCCTCGACTTTCTGAGGCTCCGATGTTGTCCATGACTTGCGCTGTGTAACGGTCCTCTGCGGCGATGGGCTAGCGGCGGAAGGTGTCCAGGACTTACGAAAGTGTGTGGGAACAGATGTTGTTGCGGGCTGCGAGGATGATGATTGTGATGATTCGGGCTTCCACCGACTAACGATCGAAGGTGAGGACTTGGCTGGGTTGAGTTTTCCGACATCCACTACGGCGGACCCCACTGCCGCCGCTTCAAGAGCGCTGCTTGCCTTCACCATTGATTGTACGAATCCTCGGCCTTTGAGACGACTGATACTGGGTGTCGGGTCCTTCTCCTTTGGCGGGTGAAGGGAAGGTATGCGGCGTTGTGAGGTGAGCGGGGTAACCTTCGGTGTGGAAGCTTCCAGTCCGGGAAGAGACGGTGTAGGTGCGGAAAATGTGGGATGTTTAACGCCCGATGCGGGGGATGAGGTGCCTACAATTGCAGGCTTCTTGGGCGTTATAAATGCAGGGGCAGACGGCTTGGAAGGAGGGAGCGTAGGCGATTTCTCGAAGGACGACTTGCTGCCGAAGGTCGGTGGCGGCGAGCGCGCTTCGAAATTCGGACTGCGTGGGACAAGAGGACGGGGGGAGCCCGGGAGAGATTGTGGCGGTAATGTTGGAGGCGGGAGCGTCGTAGACGGGATGCTGGCGCGTAGTTGACGAGATGCCTCCATCCCTGAGCCGTGATCACTATTCGAAATGGGAACAGGTTCTGTGTTTGAAGAAACAGGCCCATCCTTCGCAATCGGAAAGTGGACTTGCGTAGATGAGGTAGACGCTGGTGAGTCAATTTCATGGTCTTGGATAGGAGAAACGACTCCACGTCCTCGTGAAGTAAGCCCAGGCATCGCTATGCCTCCTCGTCCAAATACCGGGTGAGGGACGGAAGAAGTGCTGATGCTCCGTTGTTCAAATAGCGTAGGGTCAGTGACATCCAACTGAGGCGCATGCTTGTTCAATCGTGGACCCGTCGCACGGCCGCCAATAAAGGTTGCAAGAGACATGGGTGCAGGAGATGACGGATCGGTCTGTGGGCGAAGGGACGGTTTGCCGACAAGTTTCTGGAGAGCATCCGTTTGCTCGCCACGGAGAACAGTGCTTGAACTCGCAGATTCACGAGCATTAGTGCGATGCGACGCGGTTGGAGGGGTGTCTAAGGGTATTATGTACGCACATCGTCCTGGTCAATGCTGATGTAGACCCGAGACGGACAAAGGGGAAGAGCATACCAGCAGGAGGACCGAGGGAGGCACGGCCAGGGCCGGCACTACGACGTACCCGAGCAAGACGGGACGCAGCAATCTCTTGCTCGAGCTTCCGATGTTCCTCCTCCTCGTCTTGATCAACCTGACGTTGTAGCGCTCGAATCTTCTGAGCCCATTCCGCAAGGCCAGGTTCCCCGGGCTTACGCGTGCCGAACTGGTGCGATGAAGGACTTGCTGGAAGCTCCATGCAAGGAGATACAAGGACAAGGAGAGGACTGAGCAAAACAAAGGTGGAAGTGGTAACGTGACCCAAACGTTGTCCGTAGCTAAATTCGGTAACAGAGTATCGTGTACGCATAATTATCATAGACCATGTCCAAGGTCCAAGGCCAGTCCGAGTCATTACAAAAGAACGGCCAAGAACGTCCCGAGCCCAGACAGAACCGTCAATCCATCCCACAATGCGAGTCGTAGGGCTCCGCTTTTGCTATTCGTATTCGTGTTAGGAAGGCTGTTACCGACCGCGGTCTGTGATATTCCTGCGGGTGTTTTCCCATCTGTAAAGAAACTGTCAACGATGGGCACCAACTGCAGACATAATATCGACCGACCAATAAAACTGGCACCACACTGGTTTGAAATGTTTGATTTGTCACTGGACGTAATAAGCTGGGGAACGTTCTCGATAACGATGTTGTAAGCCTCCTTGTTGCAGCTATTACACGTTGTGTTGTTCTGCAGGGAAGGAATACCCCCCGTTATAATATTGGGTACATCGCTTGCGTTGATTGTTCCCGTCTGATTTTGAATGCTATATAGTTCCTCCACGACGCAGAGCTGACTGGCGTTGTCACTGAGGTTAAGTAACGTGTAGGTCAGGTTTCCTAGGCAGATAATCGAAGTATATCATAAAAGACCTACTCTTTCAAACACAAAACCTGCCGCACGGTGGGATAGAGCTCTTGCACAGTACTTATGACGTTCGGGAGATCTTGATTGTTTAAACCGAGCGATGGGAAATCAGACGAGCACCCCTGCGTAATATTGGTCACGAATGCAGCAAGAGACTGGTTCGAGCATGCGTTCTCGGAGCACAACCCAGTCAACCAAGTGTTAATAGAGCCAACGGCGGAGGCGGAGGAGCTGCCGAGGAAAATTGGAACGAATCCGCCAACATTTAGACATTGAGCATCGGGAGAGGCGACAATGGCAGTGAGACTAGACTGGCATTGAGCAGAGATGCTTTGACCGCTGAAACAGGGAGAATAGGTGTTAGAATGTCGCAAGGCAAAAGCGAGAGAGGCGCACGAACGAGGATGTCGACTGGGCAAACACGCTGGAGGTGATCAGGCTTATGATGATAGCAGACGGGTAGAGTAGCATGGCTCGGAGACTGCGAGTGTGAATAAGGTTGGGGGACTTGCGGTGTGTATAAATGAATGATGGGGTGGCTACCGAGATAGGTACGGCGCTGGCGCTGGCGGTCATGCATCGGTTATGGGTAAATTGATCAAAGACACGCGGCAATGATCTGCCAAGACAAGATCGCCAGTTGTCAGTCTACGCGCGCTAACAAGCACAAGACCGAGTGACTTAACAAGGAAGGCGTCCTTAAAAACAGCAAATGTAGTAAAAAATCCCGCCCGCAGGTAGGCAACGAGTCCAAAATATTAATGCGCTCGCCCCACGGACGTGTGCTCAAGCGCTCAGAGCGCTCAACTTGCGGGGAAGCCGCGTTGACATGGAGTACTACAGTAGTCTGCACGTGTTTGCAGCCTCCGAGTCATGCCATGTGACTTGATGTCCTACTTGGACGGTGACGCCGATCGTCGTAA
>WNFD01037639.1_pt1 | contig 10152 bp, 6 predicted proteins | sample 5400491 | NCBI WGS metagenome assembly WNFD01 (sample SAMN13153343, study PRJNA577476) | soil metagenome | isolation source: 120 cm saprolite under Douglas fir tree site 2 hole 2 replicate 2 | place: USA:California | collected 2015-04-18
AGCCGTGTGGCAAAAACGATCCGGGCCAAGCAGCTTTTGAGGTCCAAAAGTTGATCGCGTTCAAACGGCAAGGGATGGGGTTGTTTCCCTGCGTAGTTTCTGGCTGCGATCAAGCTCAGGATATCGATCGTCTTCTGCGAAACGCGCCCGCAGCACGGCGCACATCCGTCGAACATCTGCTTACGCTTGGCTTCGATCAGATGCGCGCAAGACTTGATGGCGTTCGCGAGCAATTGAGCCAGCAAGACCGTGATGCACTGGAACGTTTCACGGTTCTGGATCAGAACGACCGCCGCATCATGAGTCAAGTGGAAGATGCCTTTACGCATCTGATGCAAGTGTTGACGGACGAGGCCAAAGAGGGTCCGCGCCTCTTCAGTTTCCAACCGATTGAACCTGGCTTCTTCGACCGGCCTAAGTGGATCAGTGAAAAGTTCCGCCTTACTTTATGGTGCGAACATTCTCGCCTGCCTCTGCCGGTCCTGAACGGAAATGACGACACACGCGGCGTGTATGACTTGAACTTGACGCGCGAATGGTTTGTAAAGGCCGCGCCGTTTCTCAAGGTTCTTGCGGGGACTCTAAGTCTCGTGTTACCCGTGGCATCATCAGCTACGAAACTGATGCTTGACGAAACCGCCTACAAAGGAATCGAAAAACAGTTAGAGCTGGGAAACAAGAGTGTGGAGTCAATCACAAAGGGCGGCGAGAAAATCGGAAGTTGGCTTGAAAAAAGTGACGCGCCTGACCTCGAACGCGGTGAATCAATTCAAGCACAAGGCGGTAGCTTGAGGCAGCTGCACGCGTTCTTGCAGGAGAAGGATCCGAGCTTTGGTGGGTTAGTCCGAGTACGCAACAAACGCCAAGAGTTCCTCTGGGTCCATCCGCAATTTGAGAAAGAGTATTAGAATTCAATTCAACGGCACCGCAGCCGATCGTGACTTCTTTCCTTAAGGCTTGACGGTGGTCTTCGTGGCTTCCGCCTTCTCCACAGGCAATTCCGGGCGGCGGCTCCAGTCTTCAAACGAGCCGTCGTAGAGATGCGCTTCGTAACCCAGATAGCGCGCTACAAAGTAGAGCAAACTCGCCTGTTGTCCGATGTGGCAGTAGGTCGCGACCGTGTCGCGTGGCTTCACGCCGGCGGCGTTGAAGAGTCCGCGCAGAGCTTCTGCACTCTTGAACTTGTTGGTGGGATCTTCGACCACGCTTGAAAACGGAATGCTCTTTGCGCTGGGGATGTGACCGGCGCGCGGCATCTGGCCGGCTTCCGCGCCGGTGTAGAACTTCGCCGCCCGCGCATCCACAATCGCCACGCCCGTCTGGTTCAGATTCGCGCTGACCCACGCGGCATCGACGACCAGTTTCGCATTCGGTCGGGGCGTGAAGGTACCGCGTTTGGGTTCGCGCAACTCGGCGGTCACCGGCCGGCCTTCGCTGCGCCACGCCGGCAATCCGCCGTCGAGAATCGAAGTTCGATCGCCAAGTCCCAGATAGTCGAGCGTCATGAAGACGCGCGCCGTCGGGGTCACCCAGTCTTTGCCAAAATAAACTACGATGCGGGACTTGTCGGTGATGCCCAGCTTCTCAAAGGTGGCTTTCAATTGATCGACGGAGGGCAGTTCAAGCGTCAGACCCTGGCCACGCGGAGTTGAAATGTCGGCGAGCGTAATCAACTGTGCGCCGGGAATGTGCGCCGCGAGATACTCATCTTTGTGGCCCACCTGTAGCAGCACGAGTGAGTCATCGTTGAGATGTTTCGCCACCCACTCAGTCGAGACGATCAGCGACGATTGCACCTTGGCGTCGTCAGCCGCTGAGACCGCCGAGCCGAAACCAAACACGAGGGTCAGTGCCAGCAAAACGAAAGCGTGTCTTTTCATCAGTTCCTCCGGTGAATCGAATCTGCGCGGTGCTACAGTACTGCGGCCTCTGGGAACCTGTCTACCATTGGCTACCGGCGTCGACAAACTATTGACGCAAGCCACAGATTAGGATACTTATCTGTCGCCTTGCACGATTGATGGCTGGTCCTCAGAGCCTGCGACCGCCGCATTCTCCCAGAGCCAGCTCCAACATCTAAGCGAACCCGTTAGGCGAAACCTGTCTGAGCGGGCTTCGAGTCCGGCGCCGAAAGGATGAGCCGGGGACAGGATCAAAAATGTCGCAAGACCTTCCACCACAAAGCGATTTTCCACTCACTCTTGCTGAAGTCTTAAGTGCTGAATTAACACAGCAGCGACCAGACGAAGCCAGCCCCGTCGACCAGCAAGTAAAGGCCGCCCTCAAGAACGCCTCCACCTGGACCGAGCGGGAAAAAGCGAGCGAAGACATCGTTCCCAACATTTACGTGGCCATTCGCGAGCTTAAGGAAAAGCGCTCTGCGCTCTGTCTATCCGGCGGCGGCATCCGCAGCGCCATCTTCAACCTCGGCGTTTTGCAAGGGTTGGCGCGATGCGGACTACTTGGGAAGTTCGATTACTTGTCCACCGTCTCGGGCGGCGGTTATATCGCCAGTTGGCTGACGCGGTGGATTCATCGCGAAGGCGCCGATAAGGTCATCAACGAACTTAAGAGACCGCCGAAATCTCCGCTCGAACCAGAGCCAAAGCCTATCTACAACCTTCGAGTATTCTCCAACTTTCTGACGCCCAAGACTGGCGCTCTTTCTCCGGATACGTGGACGATGATCGCGACTTACCTGCGCAATCTTTTCCTGAACTGGCTGGTCTTTATTCCGGCCATTATGACCTTTCTTATGTTGCCGCGTTTGTGGAACAGTCTGTGGATCGGGGCGACAAATTACGGTCGCGCAACTCAGGGCGGACATCTGCCGGTAACCCTGGGTCTGCTTGGGCTCGGATTCGGCCTCGTTAGTCTCACGGGCATCACGTTGAACCTGCCTACCGCCTTCAACCGGAACTGGTCAGTCAGAACGATCCTGCTGACATGTGTCCTGCCACTTCTGCTGATGGCGGCATGTTTCAGCCTTTACTGGGTCATGGTCAGAGACATAAAGACATTGGACCATCCGACCGGCTGGCTGCATACGCTTCTTTGCAAACGTCCCGGTTGGCAAGTATTCGCGATTGCGGGAGCGGCAATTCCAGCTCTCCCGCAGGTTGCGTTGTCGGCCACAAGTCTGGTGAATCTTATACGACGCTTTCTTAACAAAGAATTCAATTGGCAAAGTCTCGTCGGGCAGATTTCAAGCTGTCTTTTGGTGCCCGCACTCGTCGCTGCGGGAGGGGCCATTACCGGAGTCTTGACCTACGCGATCCTGAATGTTCAGCTCGTTCTTCGAATCTCGAATGCGATCAGGTTTGGATCCATCTCTCTCAATCCTGATCTCCTTTACGTATCTCTCTCGGTTCCATTTCTGCTGTGCGTCTTTATGATCGGCGGGACCTTTGTGGCCGGCTTCAGCAGTCGCTTTTACTTTTCCGAGGATCAGGAGTGGTGGGCGCGATGCGGCGCCTGGACGCTGATGGCAGTCCTGGCCTGGGGCGGGCTCACTCTGCTGGTGACCTTTGGCCCCTTGTTGCTGGTTGATTTTGGATCTCTAATTCACGGACACACGGGTTCGATTAAGAGCACGGTAACTTCGATTGCCGGCCTGGTCTCGGGCGCGATCTCACTCTTCGGCGGCTTTAGCTCGAGCACCAAGGGCAATGGCAAAGAGGAAGGCGCCGGCACTAGTACTCGGATCTTCAGCATCATTACGAGCGTGGCAGCGGCGATCTTCGCTTTATACCTGGCGATCGTCCTGATTTGGGCGTCTGACTGGCTTCTATTTGGACTGGCCAAGACGCTGGCAACCGCGCGCCCGTTGATTGAGAAAACCATTGGTCTCCAATTCCGCGACTCAATCGCGCCCAGCGACCATCAGGCGTTCGTTCTCGCCTGTCCCTGGTGGCTGGAAGTTCTCGGGACGGCAGTTCTCTTTTTCGCTACCGTCGCCATGGGCTGGTGCATTAACACCAACCGGTTCTCGCTGCATTACTGGTGGCGCAATCGGATGATGCGATCGATGCTGGGAACGAGTCGGGACGAAACCGAACGAGACAACTCACGAACCAAATTCACCGACTTTGATAACGAAGATAACGTGGCGATGAATAAGCTAACGCAAGATAAAGATCTCGCGATGCATGAACTCACCCAGAAGCCTTTTCATGTTCTCAACGTGACGCTGAATCTCGTCGGCGGCGACAAACTGGAGTGGCAGGATCGCAAAGCTGAGTCGCTCACGATGTCTCCGCTTCACTGTGGAAGTTACTGGCTTGGTTACCGAAACTCGAAAGAGTACGGTGGCCAGAACGGGATCTCGCTCGCCACCGCGGCTTCGATTTCCGGGGCGGCCGCCAGCCCAAACATGGGTTACATGATGACCTCATCGATCGTTCGGATCATCATGACTCTTTTCAATGTGCGGCTCGGCTTTTGGCTGGGAAATCCGGGACCGGCCGGCGAAAAGACCTATCAGCTGGATTCGCCGCGAGAGTCGGTTCGGCCAATTGTGGAAGAAGCCCTGGGGCTCACCGACGGCGGACACTTTGAAAATTTCGGGCTCTACGAAATGGTTCTGCGCCGTTGTCGTTTCATCGTGGTCTGCGACGCGGGCACCGACACGGGGTATGAGTTTGGAGATCTGGCAATGGCCATTCGCCAGATCCGAGTGGACTTCGGCGTTCCGATCGACATGGGCGAGATGGTGTTCGGTCGTAATCCCGAAGCAAGAAACAACTACTGCGCGCTCGGTGTGATTCGCTACTCGTGCGTCGACGGGCCCGATGGCAGCACCAGCCCGGCGTGTGACGCGAAATACGACGGGCTCCTTGTCTATATAAAACCCTCCCTGATCGGAGACGAGCCGCGAGACGTGTTGAACTACCATTCCACCAGCGAAACGTTTCCGCAGGAGTCGGCCGCGGATCAGTGGTTTAGCGAAGCGCAGTTTGAAAGTTATCGGGCGCTTGGCAGCCATATGATCGAGACCATTCGCGATGCGATGACGGATGCCAGAAAACATGTACTTGACACGGACAACACCGGGCAAAGACCAACCCCACAGCCACCGGACAAGGAGAAGGAAACCGAACAATCCGAATCGAAGGCGGCTTTTGCGCGGGTCGCGCCAGAACTAGGCGACCGGATCGGCGAAGTTATCAAAGCGCTCAACCCAAACAATGACGGCGCTCCCGGTTGCGGCGAATATGCGGGATTCGCGGCGCGAGCCAGAGCGCACGTGCGCCGTCACGTCCACTGACTCGACGGTATCGGATTACAGAATCGCCGTCTCTTCCAGCAGCTTGCCTTGAGCAAAGCGCTCGACGCTGAGTTGCCCGGCGTCGATGAGATCAGAGTGTCCTTGTAGAATCAGCTCCGCGGCAATGCGACCGGAAGCGGGCGAGTGCATCACGCCGTGACCGCTGAAGCCGTTGACGAAATACAAACCCTTTACGCTGGGCGCGGGGCCGATGATCGCGTGATGATCGGGAGTCATTTCGTACAGCCCGGCCCACGCGCGGCGCGGATTCACTCCGGCTTCAGCCAGAACCGGCACGCGCGCAGCCGCGCGGGTCAGGATTTTTTCCACGAACGTTGAATCGAATTCCGTTTTGAATCCGGGCGTCTCCGCCGGGTCGTTCCACGCCAGCAGAATTCCCTTCCCCTCGCGGCGAAAGTGAAATCCGGTGGACATATCGATCACCATCGGAAAGCGTTTCGGTAGTTGATCGAACGGTTCGGTGGGCACAAGTTGACGCCGCAGTGGCTCGACCGGCAATTCGGCTCCGGCCATCTGTGCGACTCCCGCCGCCCACGCGCCGGCGGCATTAACGACAACGCGCGTGGCCACCCGGCCGCGCGAGGTATCGACTCCGGCTATCTGATCGTTTTCAACCGCGATTCCCCTGACTTGAGTGTCCAGCCACAAGCGCGCGCCGCGCTCGCGCGCGTTTTTCATGAATCCCATCATCACGCTGTGCGGATCGACAAAGCCGTCCGTCGGACAAAATGTGCCGCCGAGAATGTCGTCAGTCCGAAGTTGCGGCACAATTGCCTGGATCTCTTCGGGCGAAACCCATTCGACATTATTTACGCCCGCTGCGACCTGTCGTTCGTGGTTCGCTCGCAAGTAAGCCAGATGACTCTCGCTGGTCGCGCAGAAAAGATATCCGTGCGCGCGATAGTCCGCCGGGTGGCCTACGACTTCATCAAAGCGCGAAAAGAAGTCGATCGAGTACCGCGACATCTGTATGTTTACCGGCGTCGAAAACTGCGCGCGCACGCCGCCCATGCTTTTCCCGGTCGAGCCCTTGCCCTGGTGCGCCTCGCGCTCGACGACCAGTACGTTGGTACATCCGGCTTGCGCCAGATGATAGGCGACACTCGATCCGACAATGCCGCTCCCGATAATGACGACGTCTGCGGTTTCCACAAAGCAAAAGTAAAAAGGAAAAAGGAAAAAGTAAAGGCTCGGTGTCTATCTGGAACATTCTGTGCCTTGGCGCGTGAGTGGAGGTATTAGCCCATGAGAATTCGAGAACGCAATGATCAAACGAATGCTGATTCGAATTTCGGTCTTTGCTCTCGCCGCTCTTGTTGGCATGATGGTCGTGCCCGTTCGGTGGGACTGCGGCGGAATCGTGCATGGAACCCTATTCGACGGGCGCGGAGGGTTCACCTACACGTCATGTACGTCGTCCGACTCTTCGCTTTTAACCTATGGCCACGAAGGTTATGTAACGGCTGCAAAGGCCCACCAGGTCTTTGAGCAAAGAGTGCGACAGGCTGTTACGGTCATCGAACGGAACGAGAAGTTAGACGCGAATGGTAATAAGATCGGGGAGCGGGCAGTCACGATAAGATTCAATCCTGAGAGAAATAGGAATTACGCCTCTGTGTTCTGGGTAGACGAAAGAATAGTTTCTTTCGTCGACTCGACTTCGCTGAAGTATGCCCTGCAACACGAGGGGGTGCTGGATCGCTGACCATTGCGATTTCCCGAAATCGCAGCGCAGCTGCTTACACACGAAAAAGGCGAGAGTCGCAACTCTCGCCTTTTTCTTTTTTACCTTTTTACTTTTGACTTTCGCCATGCCCCCCGCCGGCGTGCTGCCCGTGATCGGCGGCAGGATTGGCTTCAGCGGTCACTGAACCGGTTCTTTCAGTTGAGGTTGGTCGTCGGCGGTTTCGGACATGATCTCTTTCCGTGATTAAAAGCTCTCAGGCGGCGATCCAACAACCTGGAAGATTCAACTTTCGCGGCGTATGATACTCCAGACTTACGCCGAAGCAATGAATATCGTATCGAAACTTTCTCGGACCCTCCCGACCTTCCTGGTGCTTCTATCACTCTCTGCTCTCAGCAGCGCCCAGGAGAAAAAGAGGATCGCGTACGGGATGTTGCTGGATAACACCGGCTCAATGAGGACTCAGTTCGACCGCGTCAAAGAAATCGGCAAAGCCGTGGCGCAACAGATCCATGAGCACGGACCGGTTTCGATATTTGACTTCCATTCCCAGGGCATACCGAAGGAATCAAGAGCGGTGCCAATCCTGCGACTTGAACAGAGCCAGGACCCGGCGGTGTTGGAGGATTCTATAAACAATCTCTACGTCGAGGGAGGGCAAACGACTCTGCTTGATGCGATTCAGTTTATTGCGGAAGGGCTTGGCGAGAAAGCCGGCGATCCAGACTTTTCCGACCGAGTAATCATTCTGGTTACCGATGGTGAAGAGAGAGCGAGCGCGGCGACGCAGAAACAATTGGCACGAAAGTTAAAGGAGCTGAAGATCCGCGTCTACGCGATCGGACTGGTCCAGCAACTGGATTCTGAAGGTGGTTTCACTCGCCCTAGTCAGCGCTCCAAAGCTGTCGATCTTCTCAAGGAAATCACGAAGGAAACTGGCGGTCAAGTGGTATTTCCGAAGTCTAATCGACAAGACCTTCAAAGCTTACTGGCGGAACTTGCAATCCCGATTCAATAGGAAATCAGGCGCCATTCCGCTTTACCAAAACAAAAGGTGAGAGCCTTCGCCCTCACCTTTTTCTTTTTACCTTTTTACTTTTGACTTTCGCTACGCCGTCGCCGGCGTGCTGCCCGTGATCGGCGGCAGGATTGGCTTCAGCGGGCGCTGCACCGGTTCTTTTAATTGCGGCTCGTCTTCACTTACCGTTGACGGTGATTCAGCGTCTTCAAGCGGTAGCCCGGCAACAATGCTTTAATTGCGGCTCGTCTTCACTTACCGTTGACGGTGATTCAGCGTCTTCAAGCGGTAGCCCGGCAACAATGCGACGAATCTGCACGCCGTCGAGCGACTCATGCTCGAGCAATGCATCCGCCAGACGCACCAGCGTATCGCGATTCTCCTGAATGATCTTCGTCGCGCGCTCGTACTGTTCGGTGACAATCTTGCGCACTTCGGAATCGATGCGAATTGAAGTCTCTTCCGAGTAATCTCGATGCTGAGCAATCTCGCGGCCCAGAAAGATTTGCTCTTCCTTCTTGCCAAAGGTCAGCGGGCCCAGCTCGGACATGCCGTACTCGCAGACCATCGCGCGCGCCAGCTCTGTCGCCTTCTCGATGTCGTTCGACGCGCCGGTGGTGATGCCGCCGAGGAAAGTCTCTTCCGCGATGCGGCCGCCCATCAGGATCGAAATCTGCCCAAGCAAATAGTCCTTCGTATAGTTGTGGCGGTCGCCTTCCGGCAGTTGCTGAGTTACGCCGAGCGCCATGCCGCGCGGAATGATCGTCACCTTATGCACCGGATCGGCGTTCGGCACCTTCAATCCGACCAGCGTGTGGCCCGCTTCGTGATAGGCCGTAACGCGTTTCTCTTCGTTCGAGATGACCATGCTCTTGCGCTCAGCGCCCATCAGCACTTTGTCCTTGGCCAACTCGAAATCATGCATGGCGACAACTTTTTTGTTGTAGCGGGCCGCGTTGAGCGCGGCTTCGTTCACCAGGTTAGCGAGATCGGCGCCGGTAAATCCCGGCGTGCCGCGCGCGATGATGCTGATGTCGACATCTTCACCGAGCGGAATCTTGCGCGTGTGAACTTTCAAAATGCCTTCGCGGCCGCGCACGTCAGGTCTGGATACGACGACGCGCCGATCAAATCGCCCGGGTCGAAGCAGGGCCGGATCCAAAACGTCAGGCCGATTCGTCGAAGCGATCAAGATCACGCCGTCGTTCGATTCAAACCCGTCCATCTCTACCAGCAACTGATTCAGGGTCTGCTCGCGCTCGTCATGTCCGCCGCCGAGGCCCGCGCCGCGATGGCGACCAACAGCGTCAATCTCGTCAATGAAGATGATGCAGGGCGCATTCTTCTTGCCTTGCTCGAACAGATCGCGCACGCGTGAAGCGCCAACGCCGACGAACATCTCGACAAAATCCGAACCTGAAATCGAAAAGAACGGCACGTTGGCCTCGCCGGCAATCGCGCGGGCCAGCAAAGTCTTGCCGGTTCCCGGCGGGCCCATCATCAGGACGCCTTTGGGAATGCGGCCGCCGAGCTTTTGAAACTTCTGTGGCTCTTTCAGGAACTCGATGATCTCCTGTAGTTCTTCCTTGGCTTCTTCGACGCCCGCGACGTCTTTGAAAGTCACGCGCTTCTGCTGATTGCTGAGGAGCTTCGCGCGCGATTTCCCAAACGAGAGAGCTTTGTTGCCGCCGGATTGCATCTGCCGCAACATAAAGATCCAAAACCCAAGCAGCAGCGCGAACGGCAGGAGGTAATACAGCGCGGGCAGCCAATAGCTGGAACTCGGCTCATCTTCAACCTTATCGACGCGCGGCTTCCCGTTAACGCTGCCGCGCGCTTCGCTGAGAATCTCTGCCTTCGTGTGTTCGTTCGATAATTGGATGTGATACTCAACTCCGCTCACCCGATCGACAGCGACGGTCTCAGTAGCCCTGACCGTCAACTGCTTCAACTCGCCTTTGTTTATTTTGTCTTCGAGTTGAGTAAGATCGATGTTCTGCGTGTTCTTGCTGCCGGGATTGACCAGCTTGTAGATCAAGAGCGCACCCAGGATGATTAGTGCCCAAAAAACGATTTGTCTGGCCGTCGAACTCAAAGTCTTTACTTCCTCCGTCGCCGATCATACCTCAAATCGGCAGTAATTGTCGCTTCAAAAAATCC
>WNFD01008386.1_pt1 | contig 10151 bp, 12 predicted proteins | sample 5400491 | NCBI WGS metagenome assembly WNFD01 (sample SAMN13153343, study PRJNA577476) | soil metagenome | isolation source: 120 cm saprolite under Douglas fir tree site 2 hole 2 replicate 2 | place: USA:California | collected 2015-04-18
GCCAGCTTGTCGCGAAACTGCGGGAGATCCTGGTTGGTAGAATCGACCTTTGCCAGCTTGTTAATCGCTTCTTCCGCAGCCTTTGCATCACCCTTGCTCAGCAGCGCTGCGCAAAGGCCGTCGAGCAACGGCACGTCATTGGGAGTTTTCATCAAGGCGGCCTTGTACCACTTTTCCGCAGCGTCGAAGTGGCCGCCATCAAGATTAGCCACCGCGAGCATGGCCAACACATCAGCGTCGGTCGGCTTGATTTTATTGGCTGCCAAAAGGTACTCGATCGCCTGATCGAATCGCTGGATCTGGTACTCAAGCTTGGCCGCGGTGACCTGCGCTTCAAAGTCGTTCGGATTCTCTCGCGCCTGCTTCATCGCCGTTTGCACAGACGCGAGCATCTGCTGGCCGGTGTCCCCGGCTTGATCGCCGCCGACCGGCGGGTGGTTGGGCGGCATTGATTGCGTCTGCTGCATTGGACCGCGCGGTGCTGACTCGCGCTGGCTGAGCACGCTGTGCACCATAAAGCCGACGATAAAGCCCAGCAGCAAACCGATTATCGCGAACATCAAATTGTCTTTGTTCATGATTTGTGGGCTTCGCTACTCGTCCGTCTTCAACAGTCCGCGAATCTGTTCGCGCAGTTCCGGATTGTCCGTATGGCCGTGGCGAGTGATCGCATGATTCACTGCCGCGTCGAGCACTTCTTCTTCGGTGCCTTCGAGGCGCAGCGTGCAACCGCAGTCGCTGGGATGCTCACGGCAATCAATCGATTTTCTTTGCGGGTCTGACATGGTCCTACCTTCCTTCTTTAGAGTGCGCCGACTTGCCGGCGCTTTGGTTCGACGTGCCTCGCAGGCGAATCCTGTGTTTGGAATGAAAACCGGCAACAAGTCGCAAGAATCCGAAAGTCTATCGCGAACCTCGACCGGCCGCCAACTCTTTCGCCTTCGCAAGTCGATCCGAAACGGCTTTTCTGGTTTCAGAACCGGCCGGCAACTTCTGCCAGTACTCGATGGCTTTCTTGTAATCGGTGGCTTGAAAAGCGGCCTCGCCGGCGAACGCCAGGGCTTGCTCATTGTTAGGATCTAATTGCAAAGCCCGATTGATCGCTTCCATGGGCTTGCCCTCCAGACGTTGGCCGTTGGATAAAGCCAGGGCCTCGGCATAATCAGTCCACAGACTTGCATCGCTCGGCTTCAACGCCGTCGCGCGTCCGTATGCGGCCGCCGCGTCCGCGTAACGTTCCATCATCGTGTAGCTGCGCCCGAGCATCACCCACCCCTGCGCGTCGTTCGGATTTGCTTCGAGCCGCTTCGCCAGTTTGCCGACGTTTGCTTCAATCTGCTGCGGCGTCATTTCACCGGATTGAGTTTCGGCCCCGGGCATCGTGCTCGGCGCTGTCTCCGGATTAAGCGCTTTCGGATTTCCCCGAACCAGATAAAAAGCAATTGCGACGACGGGGATCGCGGCGGCGACGGCGTAGGCGACTTTCCTGGTCGCGGGCGACGTTTTCGGTGAAGCAGACGGCGCGCGGTTCGCCGTTTCGGTATCCGCGAGCAGGCGGCGCTCCAACTCTTCTTTTTCTTTTTGGTATTCCGGTTCTCCGATCAACCCGTTCCGCAAATCGGTTTCGAGCTCCTGACACTGGTCCTGATAAACCAGCACGTTGGCCGCGCGCATCTCGTCGCTCTTCCGGCCCTCGGTGGGCGCGAAGAGTGTCGGCAGCACAAACCACAGCGCCAGCAGAGTCATCAACCCACAGATTATCCAGAAAAGGAGCATTGAGAATTATCCGCGCAAGAGTTCTTCCGCCCGCTTGTGTTCGGCCGCAGTCAGCGGTTGGTCCTGAATTATTTCTCTTCGATGTTTGAGATAGCGATAAAGCAGCAGCGTGCCGCCGAGCAAGAGGACGAATGGACCAAACCAAAGGAGGTAGGTTGTCGCTTTCACCGGGGGTTTATACAAAACAAAATCGCCGTAGCGCTGCGTCAGGAAAGAGATGATCTCCTGATCGCTTTTGCCCGCTTTCATCTGTTCGCGAATTTCCTTGCGCAGGTCTTCGGCGAGATCGGCCCGCGAATCGGCCAGCGTCTCGTTCTGACAAACCAGACAGCGCAGTTGCTGCGTCAGGGCCTGCATACGCTGATCGATCTGCGGATCTTCGACTGGCTTCGCCTCTTTCGCGAGCGCCGGCCCCGCCAGGGAGATGAGCAGCAGAATAAGGATCGAGACGCGCCTCATTTATTCAACTCTTTCGCCAGCGGCAGAATCTTGTTCTGCCAGACATCTTCCGTAATTGGGCCGATCTGTTTGAAGCGAATAACCCCGTTGCGATCGATCAGATAACTCTCAGGCGCGCCGTAGACTCCGTAATCGATCGAAACCCGGCCGTCGACATCAAAGGCCGTCAGCGCGTATGGGTTGCTAAATTCATCCAGCCATTGCAAGGCCGCGGCGCGCTCGTCTTTATAATCGACTCCGTAAATCGGCACGACGCCCGTCTTCGCATACTGGACCAACAGAGGGTGCTCTTCGCGACAGGCAACGCACCAGGTCCCCCAAAAGTTTAGTATCCAGACCTTGCCGCGCATCTCCTTTGCAGAGAAAGTCGCGCTTGCCTTTTGCAACTGTGGTAGTTGAAACTCAGGCGCTGATTTGTTAATCAGCGGCGACGGAACCTCGTGCGGATCGCGGCGCAAGCCGACGAGCAGAAACAGAACCAGCACGACGAACAGAATCAGCGGTAAGAAAAGCAGACGGTTCATGGGCTATTCGGCCGTTCCAGATGCCGGCGTGGTTGCGACGGTTGCAACTGGCTCGGGCTTGGTCGCCGCGGTTTCCTGGGATTCTTTCCGCGCCGCTAAAGCGTAACGACGATCCGACACCGCGAAAGCGCCGCCAAGCGCCATCAGCAGCGCGCCTCCCCAAATCCAGTTAACCAGTGGCTTGTGGTACACGCGCACAGTCCAGGCCCGATTGTCGATCTGATCTCCGAGCGCTACATACAAATCACGAAAAATGCTGCGATCGATCGCCGTTTCCGAAGTCACACTTTGCGCCACGGTGTAAGCGTGCTTTTCCGGGTGCAGCATCGCTACCGGCGCGCCGTTGCTGGTGACTTCAATATCAGCGCGCACGGCCTGATAGTTCGGTCCCTGCAACTGCGCGAGGTTTCGCAACTGAAAGTCGTAGCCGCCGACATTGACGGTGTCGCCAACGTTCATCTTTACGTCCTTCTCAGTTTGGTAGCTGGTGACTACGGTCACGCCCGCGATGAATACCGCCACGCCCAAGTGCGCCAATTGCATTCCATAGTAGCTGCGCGACGTCGTCCTCAGTTTTGTGAGAAAGCCCGATCCCTCGCTGGGCCGGAGCCTGCTCCAAAAATTCTGAAAAACCGTGACGGCAATCCAGAATACGAGCAAGAGCCCGAGGCTCACGCGCCATTTCCAACCACCGATTACGAACGGCAGCACCAACGCCATCACGAAACTCAGGACAAACGCCCAGCGCAGGCGCACCGCCAGCTCAGGTATCTTCGCCTGCTTCCAGCGCGCGATTGGTCCGACGCCAATCAGAAACGCCGCCGGCGCCATCAGCGGTACAAACACCGTGTTGAAGTAGGGCGGGCCCACCGAAAGCTTTCCCAGATTGAGCGCGTCAACCAACAACGGATACAGAGTGCCGAGCAAGACTGATCCGGCCGCCACGATCAGCAAGACGTTGTTCGTCAGCAAGAGCGATTCGCGCGAGAGCAGGTCGAACTTTGATCCCAACCCGACCTGTTTCGCGCGCCAGGCGTAAAGAGCAAGCGAGCCGCCGATTACCAGCGTCAGAAATGCCAGGATGAAAATTCCTCGCTTAGGGTCGGTGGCGAATGCGTGAACAGATGTCAGCACACCAGATCGCACGAGAAATGTTCCCAGCAGACTCAAAGAAAACGCGGTAATCGCCAAAAGCACGGTCCAGCTCTTGAACCCGCCGCGCTTTTCGGTCACCGCCAGCGAATGAATCAGAGCCGTGCCCACCAGCCAGGGCATGAACGAAGCGTTCTCGACCGGGTCCCAAAACCACCAGCCGCCCCAGCCCAACTCGTAATACGCCCAGAAACTTCCCAGAGCGATTCCGCAGGTGAGAAACATCCACGCCACCGTCGTCCACGGTCTTGACCAGCGCGCCCAGGTAGCGTCCAGCTTGCCGCCGATCAAAGCTGAGATGGCAAACGCGAACGCGACTGAGAATCCTACGTAACCCATGTAAAGCATGGGCGGATGCGCGACCATCGCCGGATCCTGGAGCAGGGGATTGAGATCGCGGCCATCCGGCGGCACGGGGAACAATCGATCGAATGGGTTCGAGGTGAGCAACATGAAAAGCAGGAAGCCGGTGCTGATCACAGCCATCACGCTCAGGACGCGCGCGACTATTTCGTTAGGCAGGTGTTTGCTGAACAGCGTCACCGCCACCATCCAGATCGTCAGCATGAAGGTCCAAAGCAAGAGCGAGCCTTCGTGCGATCCCCAGGTTGCGGCCAAACGATAGTGCAGCGGCAATTGGGAGTTCGAGTTCGTCGCCACATTCAGAACCGAGAAATCATTTGTGATAAATGAATACGCCAGGCAACAAAACGCAGTCGCGACAAAGAGGAATTGAGCCTGGGCCACCGGTCGCGCCAGCGAAACGAATTGAGGGATACCACGCGCAACGCCAATCAGCGGCAGCGTTGCCTGCGTCAATGCGAGCACGAGCGCGAGTATCAGCGCGAATTGTCCGATTTCAGGAATCATCTGCTTTTCACAGCCTCACTCCACGCGTCGCTGCCATTCAGCGGGATCTCTGGCGGCATGAAGCACGGCGAGAACCACGACAACCGTTTCCTCGATTGAGAAGTAGACTGCATATGGAAACCGTCCTGTCAGCGCGCGCCGAATCCCTGATCTCAGCTCCACATATTTGAGCGGACCATCGACGATTCTCAGATAAACGGCTCGTAGCTCATCGACGAACTCAAGTCCGAGTCCTTCCTGTTCACCTTCGTACCAATCGAAAACGGCTTCCACGTCCGCATCAACAGATGGCTCTGCCTTGATCTGGTATTGGGTCACTTCTTCGCCAAGCGATCAAGAACATCAAAAGCCGAGCGCGCGTCCGACGGATCTCTGCGATATCTCTCCAGGCGTTCTTCCACCAACTTGAGATGGCTTTCAGGGACAGATAATTCGCTCGGTTGTTGCGCAATCTGATCCCACAATGCCTGCAGATAGCGCACCTGTTCAGCCTTTGACATCTCGCTAAATCCCTGCGGCGGTAAGAAGGAAGTTTCAAGCATAGTCAAACCTCTTTTAAAGTCATGATATCAGGATTGTATTTGCTCGTCGTTCTCACCGGTCAGGAAACTCACTTGTCGACCAGCGTCTTGGCAGCCTTCGCTTTGTCGATCGCTTGCCCTGCCTCAGGCGGCATATAGTTCTCATCATGCTTTGCCATAATCTTATCAGCATAGAAAACACCATCCGGGCCGATTCGACCCTCCGCGACACAACCACGTCCTTCTTTGAAAAGGTCCGGCTTAATTCCCTTAAAAACGACCGGTACGCGGTTGGCAGTATCAGTAATGGTGAAGTGCATGGTGAGGCCATCTGGTTCTTTCTTGAAAGTACCGTTCTCTACCAGACCACCGATACGGAATGTTTTGCCTGGCGTTGCCTGGTGCGCTGCCACGTCTGAGGGACTAAGGAAGAACGCGATGTTGGTGTTAAGTGCTTGCAATATGAGTCCCACCGCGAGTAATAAAGCCGCCAAACTGGCAACGATGAAGACAACTCTCTTGTGACGTGTTTTCATAAAATTTCAAAGCCTGGTTTATTCGGGGCGAGTTGAGCGCGAGACCTTTCGTTTACGGTTAAGGAGCATCAAGACTTCAGCGCCCAGCAACACAAAGGTTACGCCATACGATCCCCAGACGTACAGCGCGTAACCACCCATCGAGAAAAACTGTGACCAACTTGTCCAGTGCATAAGTTCAGAGTTCAGGCTTCAGCCCTTCAAACGAGCGCAACCTAGAAGGTTGAACTCTTAACCGGTAGCAGCTTCCGCCAACCACGGCGCTTCGCCCTCCCGTTCGCGTATGATGCAGCGCACTCGAACCAGGACCACGGCAATCGAATAAATCCAGCACGCGGCGAGCAGAATCAACATGGCCGCGAGCATCGAGGGCGCCATCTTGAAACTCCTGGCGGTGATGGTCGCGCCCTGGTGCAGACTGTTCCACCACTGCACTGAGAAATAAATGATGGGAACGTTGATTACGCCGACCAGCGCCAGCACGGCGCCGGCGCGATCGGCGCGGCGCGGATCTTCGATCGATGCCTGCAACGAAATGAACCCGATGTAGAGAAACATCAGGATCAAAGTCGAAGTCAGCCGCGCATCCCAAACCCACCAGACTCCCCAGGCCGGGCGGCCCCAGAGCGATCCCGTCACCAGCGAAATGAAAGTGAAGATGGCGCCGGTCGGCGCAATCGCGGTAGCCATCATCGACGCCAGCCGCGCATTGAAAGCCCAGCCGACCCCCGCGTACAGGGCCAGCAGCACATATAAGAACATTCCCATCCACGCCGCGGGCACATGAATAAAGATGATGCGATACGCATCGTGTTGCTGATAATCAGTGGGCGCGACAAAGAAACTCATGTACAAGCCGATGAGAAAAAGCAGCGCCGCGGAGATCGCAAACCATGGAATCATCTTCCCCGCTAGTGGGTAGAAGTTCGCAGGCGCTGCGTATTTGTACCAGTTGATTCTTTGGCCAGTCATAAGTTATTCAGCCACGGAGGCACAGAGACACAGAGAACGAAAAGTGATGAGCAAAGCGTGTTCCTCGTTTCGGATTCACTGAGTTTATTAAGCCGCGTACTTCTACTGCGTTTCTTTTTCTTTGTGTCTCTGTGCCTTTGTGGCTTCTCTTCATTCCACAGAAATCCGCAACGCAGCGCTGGTTGCCCACGGAGCGAACACCACTGCAAGAATCAGGGCCGCTGCCTGCAGCAGGAGATACGGTTTCGCGCTCAATCCGCCGATGCTGGCTTCAATCGCGCCGGCGCCGAAGATCAGCACCGGAACGTAAAGCGGCAAAACGAGTATCGCCACCAGAACGTTCGCGCTGCGCAAGCCCAAGGTCAACGCGGCGCCAATCGAACCAATCAGACTGAGGACCGGAGTTCCCAGCAAAAGCGACGCAACAATTATCGCCAGAATATTCTCCGACAAACCGAACTGAAGTCCAACTACGGGCGCAATCACGACCAGCGGAATTTCCGAAACCAGCCAGTGGGCGAATACTTTGCCGACCACTACGAGGTAAACGGGTTGTGGCGTTAGCAGGATTTGCTCGAGTGATCCGTCCTGATAATCGTTGCCGAACAGTCGTCCCAGCGAAAGCATCGAAGCCAGCAGGGCGGCCACCCAAACGACGCCCGGCGCAATCCGGCGCAGCAGTTGAACCTCGGGTCCGATACCGAGCGGATAAAGACTGACGACGATTACGAAAAAAAAGAGCGTGGCGAGCACATCAGTCCGGCGCCGCCAGGCAAGAAGCAGATCCCGCCAAACGATCCAACGAAACATCGACTGAAGCGAAGGCGCGGTCACCTAAAGTTCTATCCGCTGCATTTGTCCTGCTGATAAACCCATTTCCTGATGCGTGGCGATGATTGCCATGCCGGCACTGGTCAGATGCTCGCTGATCAATTTGCGAGCCAGCCTCGCGCCGTCATCATCGAGTGACGCCAGCGGTTCATCAAGAACCCAAAGCCTCGCGCGCGAAGCAAGCAGGCGTGACAGCGCCAGACGCCGTCGCTGTCCGGCCGAAAGCAGGCGCGCCGGCAAGTGCTGTTGCTTGCCCAACCCCACGCGTTCCAGAACCGCTTGTGCTTCCCGCTTGCTGAGCGCGTTCCCCGCAACGCCGCTGGAAATGCGCAGATTCTCAATCGGATCCAACTCGTCCTTTACGCCGTTCTGGTGGGCGACGTAAGCGATCGCGCCGAAATATTCTTCGCCCAGCCCCCGTATGTCTGTTCCATCCCAGCGAACTTCGCCTGCCGCCGGCGCCGCCAGGCCGCAGACGATTCGCAGCAGGCTGGTCTTGCCGCTTCCGTTTGGACCAAAAGCCTGCAGATAGCTCCCGGCCGGCAACGAAAAGTTGAGCCCGCTAAACAATCTACGTTCGCCGCGCGCACAGCTTAGGTTCACTGCTTCCAGCATTGTTCGCTTTCAGATCAAGACGGGACCAACGAAAAGTATTAGATCGGAAAACGAATGATAGCTGAGATGCGGCGGGCATGTCATTGCGCCGGGAAGACCGATCATTCGGGGGACGGATGCCAGGCATACTTGGCGCCGGTCCAGAACAGGATGCCGGCCTTGCCGTCGACTGTTTCACTTATAGTGTCGCCCCTCAGCGGTGGGAGCTTCGTTTTGCCCTTGCCTACCGGCACGTCTTTCAATGCCCGGACGGTCATGTCTGATCCGGCGCCGTTCTTGAGCAGGAAAGTTTGCTTCGCTTCCGGATTGCGCCATCCCTTCGCGCCTACGCCATGAATGATCGCGAGGAGCGTGTCTCCCTTTTCTGCTCGGACCGGCCTGGCCAGAGTGGGATTAGCCGGCACTCCTGGCATCGGAACGCTCCGTGGATCTTCGAGCACCCAGTTGGCCAGTTCGTTGTTTATTTCTCCCAGCGAGGCTGCGCTGGCCCTTGTGATAACTGCCAGGTCCTGCGAACCGTCGCCGTTAAAATCGCCGACCACGTAGGCCGGGGCGCTGGTGGTTTCCGGCTCTGCCACTTTCGCAAAAACTCTGGCCATCGCCGAGCGGACTTCGTCTAATCGTGGCGGCGGCGCTGGAGGCGCGGATGGATTCGGGCTGGCGATGGGCTGCAGGAATTGCGGAGTCTGCGGCGTTGGCGTTGCGTTTGATTCGACTCGCGGCTCGAGTTCAGAGGTTTTCGTCTGGTCGGACGGCTTGTCGCAGGAGGTCAGCACCGACGCGGCCAACATTAGCAACACGCTCACAAGCACTGAAGGCGGTCGTTCGCGTCGCATGTCCAGATAGTCTGTTTCTTAATTAAAGAAAAGGGAAGGTCAGCGAGGCTGAACGGTTGCCGCCCAGCCTCACTGACGGTTTGCATGTGGCTAACTACAGCGAGTTAAGAAAGTCGATTAGTTGATTCTTTTGCGCTGTACTCAGCGAGCGATAGTTGTTGATGACGCCGTTAGCCTCGTTCGCGTGGCGAAGGATGGATTCGTTGCGCGTGTAGTTTCCACCGTCGTGCATCAACTCGTTGCGGGTGCGAATGCCCCAAAGCGGAGCCGTGCGCATCTTGTTCTTCATCGTCTGGTCAAGTTGGCCGGTGTTGGGATCGTTAACCTGAGCAATCCCGTCGCCGGTTCCCACGTCGTGCAGCAGAAAATCGCTGTACGGATGGAAGGTTTTGTTGCCGAGAGCGGCTGGTACGGTAAACGCGCCGCCGTTGATCAGGGTGCCTGCGGGGGCCGTGGTCAACGAGGCGATGTGGCAGATATCGCAGCCGATCGCATGGAAAAGTGATGCGCCTGCTTGAGCGCTGGAGGTAGCCGCCAAAGCAGCATCACGCGATGGCGCTTTAGTGGCTCTCATAAAGCGGGCGAACACGTCGATGTCTTCGTCCTTATCTTCGCCGCAGATGACGCTCGGGTGGTTCGTGCAGGGCGTATTGTCGGGAACGTCATCACACAACGTCGTAACTTCACTGGTGTTCAGCCGGTTGGTGATGCCCATTTCGTTTAGATAAGCGCCGCCTGAGAACGTTAGCAGGCTGGCGTCCTGGTCTTTCCAACCAAAGCGCCCGACGCGAAGAGCACCATTAGCTTCGGCCACGGGTACAAACGCTAACTGGCCCTTCATGCCGTTCGGTTGGCCATTGGGGATGTTCTGGAGGGTTGTGTTCGAGACGGCCTCGACAAATCCCAGGCCCAGCAAGTTTGTAGTCATCCGACGGGTGCGAATATTCTCAGCGCCCGGGACGCGTTCCTGGGCCTGTTCATTTGGGTGATTGTAAATGATGGCGTGAGTGGTTGTATCCGTCACCACGCCGGGGCAAGTTGCCCTCTGGTTGATGAGCG
>WNFD01008388.1_pt1 | contig 10150 bp, 9 predicted proteins | sample 5400491 | NCBI WGS metagenome assembly WNFD01 (sample SAMN13153343, study PRJNA577476) | soil metagenome | isolation source: 120 cm saprolite under Douglas fir tree site 2 hole 2 replicate 2 | place: USA:California | collected 2015-04-18
TCACCCGCGCGTGGTAATTCTCCCAGGCAATGGCTACTGTGACCTCCAGGATCTGTCGGTCGGTATCGAGCGTCTTGAGTGCCTCGAACACGTCATCAGGCACCCACACCGGTGTCCTGGTCATGGCATCAGCATAGCGGAGCACTGCGCGTTCCTCTTCGGTGAAGAGGGGGGAGTGTTCATACTCCGGGAGGGAGCGCAGTTGCTCCTCTGCTCTGCCCTGGTGGATGCTGGTGTGGGTGCTAAAGTCGAAGCACCAGGGACAGCCAACGCGCCGGGCCACCAGCATCCTGGCCAGTTGCTTGACGGGCGCGCTCGTCTGTTTCGCCCGCTCCTGTACCTCTTCCATGAGCCCAACGGCCAGCAGGAGACCGGAATCAAGCGCATAGACCCGTGACGGGGTAATGACACGCCCATAGCTGCGTCGGGAGAGGAAAAAGGACAGGCGGGCGAGCAAGGTCCTGCTCCGTGAGATCCCTGCGAGACGTGCCATTAGATCCCTCCTTTCGGTGCTCCATCGAGTTGCGCAGGCGTGACGGTTTTCGGTGCAAAACGGGAAATAGATCGGACGATGAACGGTATCCCAATCACGGTGGGAAGCACCCAGAACGTGAGTTGCGGAAGCTGGTTCAACAGCGGGATCAGATGCGCATTATCCACGTAAAAGCCAGTCAGGAGGACGATATACGACCCAATCATCCCGACAATATGGGCAATCACCCAGTTTCTCCCAAGCAAGCGCATCAGCCAGGGTTTCCGATGAAATCGTCTTGCCGCATAGCCACCAAGGGCGAATCCATACCCCACCAGCGCAATGAAGAAGAGGTAGGCATCCGCCGACCAGCGTTCTCCAGACAGGATGGTGGCTGTAAGGAACACCAGGGTGTAGGCCCACAGATAGCGTTCTCCCCAACGGGGATGACGCCCTCGGCGTTTGGGCATGCTGAACGTCACGATGCCGGTGATCACCGTCGTCAGTCCCGCAAGAACATGCACGATGAGCGGGAGAAAGAAGGAAAGCGGGATGCCAAAGACGAACATAGGTTTTCCCTCCTAGACCAGTGTCTCCACCATCACAGGGTGCGGCCGAACAGTCAACACCCAACGCACAAGAAGAATCCTCCTGGCAGATCGAGGAAAGGGATGCGCCCCTCGGCGATCTGCTCTCACTGGAGAGTATAGTGGTGAAGCGGACGTTGGGGAAGTGAAATTTCTCGTGATTCGGATGTGACAAATGTCATGGGAGTATACCGTTTTCCTGCACGGTGTACGTTCCACACGTTGATGACATGTTTGTGGCTGCGCTGCTTACCGCCGTGGTGCTCAACTGGCTGGCAACGCTCCTTTCGACCATTGCATTGGAAAAGGCCAATGCTTCCCTGGTCAGTCCCTTATTCACCTTCAATCCATTCAGGGGATACGATCCGTATTCAAGGACCAGGGTGTCCTGAAACAGATGAATTATGGGGTTTTTCCAGTCAGGAGGAAACAGCCCTTTTCTCTGCACTATCTCAACAGTATGCGAAAATGGAGAAAAAAGCCGTCCATTGTGAGAGAAGCCTATTTGTGCATGGTTTCCTGTTTCAATTTGAATCCCACCAGCGCACTCTGTTTCCGGTAACATGCATCGTGGATCCAGACACCAGGTTGAAAGTGAGTTCTTGCGATGTCTCTCTTTTCACGGCTAAAAGCGACGATGGCGCTTATCTTCCTGATCTCCCTCGCCACGAGTGCCACGCTCATGAGTCCTCACCTGGGAACCACACATGCAGCGAGCACGAGCGGCACACTCGAAAACTGGTCCCAGGTTGGGGCGAATCCGCAACATACCTGCGTCAACCCGGCTGAGCGGGTGCTGAGTCCTTCCACGGTCTCGCGCTTGACACTTGCCTGGAGCTATACAACTAGGAGCGAAGGAGTCAGCGGCGCTGTGGTGGCCAATGGGCTCGTGTATGTCGCTGATCTCGATGGAACGCTCTCTGCCCTGGATGCCAGAACGGGTTCCCTCACCTGGCACTATACGGCCACCAGTGCCCTCGAGAGTTCGCCGATAGTAGTAGGTGACCTCGTTTATGTCGGCTCCTTTGACGGCACAGTGTACGCCCTGAATGCGACCACAGGAGCGTTGCGATGGCGCTCCACGCTCGGTGGGCACATCTACAACGCCCCAACGCTCGTGCACGGCGTCCTCTACATTAGCGCAGCCATCGATACACGTAGGCTCTACGCCCATACGCTCTCCGCCCTTGATGCCGCGACAGGGAAGCTGAGGTGGAGCTACACGCTGCCAGGCTATTTCCTCTTCACCACGCCTGCCGTCGACAGGGGCGTCATCTATGTCGGCTCGGATGCTGGCCGAGTCATGGCCCTGGATGCCGCGACAGGGAAGCTCATCTGGACGTTCGCAGCGGGTGGCCCGGTCTACGCGGCCCACTCGGTCGCCAATGGCCTGGTCTATGTCAGCACGAGTGCGGGTGGCCGGACCCTCTCTGCCCTGGATGCCAGGACGGGTAAGCTCGCATGGTCCTCTCTGATCGACGGGGAGAGTGGCTTCGGGGGGATGGCCGCCATCTATCGTGGTGAGGTGCTGATCGGCTCCAATGATCGGGGCCTCTATGCGCTGAATGCCAGGACGGGTACCCTCACCTGGAGCTACCTTCCTCCTGACGGAAACGGCGGTTTCTTTGGGTCGCCAGCAGTGGCCAATGGGGTGATCTATGTCAGTTCCTATGGCGTAGTGATGGCGCTAGACACCAGGACAGGCAAGCTACTCTGGAGCTACACTACAGGAGGCGTCATCTACGTTCCTACTGTCGTGGACAATGGCATGGTCTACGTCGGCTCGTCAAACGGCACGTTCTATGCATTCGCCCTGCTGCAGGGCTCTTGGGAAAAGCAGGCGAGGACCTGATGGTATGGAAGCGTCAGAACTCAGACGAGGACGAGGCATGGAGATCGCTTGTGGGGTATGCTTCTGGGAAACACCCTTCTGAATGAGGAGTGGCCCAGGATATCTGGCACTCGCGTCACGAGGATCGCCGCTGAACTGACCACATTGGTGCGAGTCTGCATCAGAGGACATCCCTTTGAAGGAGGATGACTTCTGCTGGCTACTTCCAATGTCCTTCAGCAAATGGCGGCCCCAGAATTGAGCCGAGCAGGGCAAGGGTGGGGCGCTTGCTCCCCACATACAGCACGATCAGCTTGCCCACCTGATAAAAATGCGGCGCCATCCACCAATCAACGATGGCGTTGCCGATTCTATCGCCGCCTGGCGAGATCTTCGCAGCTTCGGTCTGAGCGGCACGCTCGTTAGTGTATTCGTACACCGAAACCTGTGCATGATTGACCTGGAAAAGGCGGAGAGGGGCAGTAACGAGCAGCGTCTGATCATAGGTTTTTAGGAGGGTAACGGTGGCACCTCTGGTCTGCAACTGCTTCATGAACCAGGTGGTATCTTTGACTCCTCCAGTCGGAACGCGTGCCGACACTGCCGGTGCTGCCTGGGATGGACCGCAGCCAGCCAGCATGAGCAGGGCCAGCAGGGCTGGCAGTGCGACAAAGGGAAGGTCGTTGCAGGGTTTCTTCATGGCATCCTCCCGGAAGCTGGTGCGCATCGTGAGTCTATTACGTACTGAGACGCTGAGAGATGAAAAGGAGTTCCTTTCTGGTCGATGACTTCTGTGCGTTAGAACGCTCGCCTCGGTACCTCCCTGCAGAGAAAAGATTCGAAATCAAACTGCAAGGCTGCGGCAGAGAGGGTGAGCCTCGCACCTGGCCATGACCAGGGCCTCAGATCTGGTTGACCAGTTAAAGGGATGGGCTTGAGCATTGCACCGGGTGACAAAAGCCATGATCTATTCAGCTAGATGATCCAGATCAGAGAAGTCACTGATGCACCATCGCTTGCCTTGAAGCAAACTGAACCATTGTTCACGCCTTCTTCATCCACGAACAATGCACTGGCAGGAAATGGCAGATGAAGCGCGGATGACTGGCAAGTCATGTTTGAGCTTGTTGCCCGTTGTGTATTTTCGCATGGTCGAGCACCAAAAAGATCTGGATGATGAGTGTGGGCAGTTCGTGCTCCAACTGGGAGAGAAACGTGATGAACTTGACCTGTCGCTTGCGCTGCTCGGTTCGAGCGTAGACATTACCCGTACGAGTATCTAAGGCTGCTGAGGAGCCACTGTTTCACCACAGCGGTGTGAAGCGAACGAGCGCAAGCGATGGTGCTGCTCCTGTATTGCCAATCTCGCCAGAACATGCTCTCCCTCCTGCTTTGATGAGGAATCCTTTCTGAACATGATGTTGCCCGTTGTCAAAAAGATCCCTTTTCCACAACCCTTCGTGGCAGCAATGTACCCATCACCCCTCTACTGGGACACACGTGAAGATACTCACATGGTGGGCCAGCAAGTGGGAACTTTCCTCACCATGGAACCGTCATAGTGGATGAAGTCCTGGAAAGGAAAGAAAAAGAACGACCAAGGAGAATCCACTATGCTCAAAAGGTTAGCCGCTGTAACCATTGCGCTCGGTTTATTCGCGCTTCAGGCGCTCCCGGCCATGGCCTGCGGAGCCCTGGTTGCGCCTAACGGCTCCATTCGCCTCGCTCGCGCGACCACACTGGTCGCCTGGCATGATGGGGTCGAGCGCTATCTGACCAGCTTTAGCTACCAGGGTGACTTCTCTCACCTGGGCTGGATCGTTCCCCTGCCAGCGATCCCCCTGAAGATCGAGGAGGGCGGCGCATGGACACTCCAACGCCTCGCTCTCGAAACCCACCCTGTGGTACGCACGTTGGGCGCAGAAACCAAAGCCGCGCCTTCAGATTCTGCAACGGTGCTGCAAAAAGTGAAGATAGCAGCACTCAATATTACGGTGATCAAAGGGAATGGGCAGGAAATAGTCAATTGGGCCACCAGCAATGACTTTTTCCTGAACACAGAGACAAAAGCTCATCTGCTGGCTTACGCGAAGGGGAGCCCGATCTTTTTAGCTGCTAAGTACGACACCTCGGCTGCCAGGGTGCGAGGTCTACTTCAGGGTGACGGGACGCCCATCCTGATCACGATGAGGACGGAGCACATCTGGGTGCCTCTGGAGGTGCTGGCTATCGAAGGACAGCCAGTCCAGGCCGATCTCTACCTCCTGACGGATCAGCCAGTGTACACGACCGATCTCGACGCCATGGTAGGACAGTCCTCGGTGGGCAGCGAGGTACCCGGCGCACCCGGCTTTGTCCTCTCGTTCCAGGAGAAAATGACCCCTACGCTCTATCATGACCTGTCAACTGACCGCAATATGGGCTGGGTCAGGTCGGATAGCTGGGTCACCTACCTGAACCTCAATGCACCTGAGCCTACTGTCACCTATGACCTGGGAGTAAGTTCTGCGGTTATCATACGGTTGGCTCCCTATGGAACGCCGCCAAGGGCTGTCGTGGACGGCCAAGCATCACATGAACCTCCTGCGTGGGTGCCACGATTGCCTCTGAATACTCCCCGGGTGCTGCTCATGGTGGTGATCCTGCTGAGCATTGGAGGTGGGTTGTTTTTGATCGTTCGAAGGAGAGGACGCGCCAGGGTAGGAGCGCAGGTCTGAAGAGCTCAATGGGCCGGGTCGCCTGGGGAGATCACGGGACCACCCAGCGGGATCACCAAATATCTTTCAAAGAAGACAGCTACGCATGCGCGTAAAAAGCTAGGGGATGCTTCCGATTACTTGACCGATGCCCTGGGTAGTAAGGCTTTCTCCGCAACAGTGGCTCCTACCAAGGAGCCGCTGTTATCGGCGTATTACCGAAAGGAGCCTCATCCTTATAACTTCAGATTGGGCAGAGATGCACACGGCATGATTTCGAATCAACAGCGGCAACTGTCGCTCCTGCAACTGACCCATCTGTTGGCGCTCTGCCACGAGCGACAACGAGCAAATATGCTGCCTTTGTAGGGAAAACAGTCTGTAACCACAATAGAAGAGATGTCTGTTACCGCGATGAGGGAGGAGCAAAAAGAGCGGATGGTGAAAGAGGTCAGACGATGAGAACATTCCTTGAAATAAGCCGAGTAGACAAGAACTGCTTGGTTGCCATGGTGCTCTTGTCCTTGCTGGGGACGGTGAGCTGCGCACTGCCTGCCCCAATGCCACCTGCACCTGCCACTCAGATAGATTGGGTGAATTTCATCCGCTTTGGAGGGATTACGTACCTTGCCAGTACTCTCCACTCCGGACGACCCTTGCAGGCAAGCGATCTGGGGCCTCAGTTTGCCAGCGTCAAGTTTAAACTGGAAGACCATGTACAAGACCCCCACTATCAGACGCGGGATGGAGATGCTGCGTTTCTCGATGCTGGAACGCGCATCTATGCCGTGAAGGGCTACAAGCCCACGTTCCGGTTAACCGCATACGTAAACCACAACGTGCTCCTCTTCGATGCAGACACCAATCCAAAGGCGAAGATTGGCGCTGATCTGCTGGATATCGGTGGGAAGGTGAACTACATCGGCGTGAACAGCAATCAAGATGGAACGACCGAACTGGCTGCTATCAAGAACCCAAAGCAGGTGGCGCAACTCGTCGCAATGGTGCTCTCGGCTCCTGTGGATCAAACGCATGTAAGCCAGGGCGGACTTCAATACTTCCTGGCCTTTCACCTCAAAGACGGCACTGTGGTCATTCGTGCCTACTGGCTCAACTCCGGCGAACTGGCCAGGGGTATCCTCCTCCCCAAGGCTTTTGGGAGTGTTGTGGCACAGGCATTGAGGACATAAAGGACCAGACAGCAGAGTGATGCTGCTTTTCCTAGAACTCCGTTTACGGTGGTTGCAGAAATACGCGAAATAATTCATCACTGGGGTAGAGCTTTGTTCATACCAAGCGAGGAACTGTGAAAGTGCAAATGTCAGCTCCATTCTATTAACCAAGTGGTGCTAGTTGAGTGAGTCATGAAGTCCGTTCTAAAGGAGAGAAAACGAAACGTCTATTAAAGAACGGGGACCTCCATGACCACTGAGGATACTAACATCCAGATTTTTTTGTCTTGTCGACGACACAATGAAAACACGCTCAAAGCACGCGCAAGCGAAGCTGTGTTCAAGCGAACTGGTCACGATTGGCATCCTGTTCGCCGATGATCGGAGGGCACTTTCGGGCCTTTTCCTGCTGTCTCAAACGCGCCTACGACGACCTGTTTGCAGGCTTGCCTGCGCGCAGTCGTATGAGGAACAAGCGCTCAGAACCTTCCTTAGAGAAAGGGAACATCTGCCATGATCTGGGCGCAACTTCTCCTGTGGAGATATTGTTCCAGAGCTGAAATTGGTCTTGCATGAGAGCACGATCTTCCATCAGGACGAAACTGGCATGCGGAGTACTGCCGAGCAGAGGGCGAAGCATGCATGATCATGATCCTGATGGAGAGGGTGTGGAAGGTGCTGTGGGAATCGGGGTCACCACCGGACAAGGGAAAGTGGCGGCAGGGACTTTCCTGCTCTCAGGCACTCGCGCACTAGACGGGCTGAAACGTCCGATCAGACCAGCATGCGGGTCGACTTCCGACATCCAAAGAGCGCCATCGGGCCCAGCGACAATCCTCCCGGGCCCGCCTGAATAGTGTGGGGAAAACAGGGTGATGTGCCCCTGCGTGGTGATCCGCCCAAGCGGACCCCAGCCCTGAGTAAACCAGAGGGCTCCATCTGGCCCGGTCGTAATCCCACCGCCATTGCTAGGGGAGTCAAGAGAAGACGGCAGGGCAAACTCGGTGATCCGCCCCTGCGTGGTGATCCGCCCAATCTGGTCAGGCCCAGGCTGGGTAAACCAGAGGGCTCCATCAGGCCCTGCTGTGATCTCTGCTGGTCCCATCCGAGAGATTGGCAGAGCAAACTCGCTCACCTGTCCCTGCGTAGTGATGCGCCCGATCTGGTTGAGCTCAGGCTCGGTAAACCAGAGCGTGCCATCTGACCCGATGGTGATCCCCATCTCATATCCGGCCTTAGGAGATGATAGAGCAAACTCGCTCACCTTGCCTTGTAGGGTGATGCGCCCGATCTGATCGCCAGTCTCGGTAAACCAGAGGGCTCCATCGGGCCCTGCGATGATCTGAGCGGGGAATTTCTCAGGATAACTCACAAAAGTTGGCAGAGCAAACTCGGTGACCCGCCCCTGCGTGGTGATGCGCCCGATCTTGTCGAGATTGCTCTCGGTAAACCAGAGAGCTCCATCGGGCCCGGTCGTGATTCCCATGGGGTGTGCCAAAGTTGAAATAGCAAACTCGGTGACCTGCCCCTGGGTGGTGATACGCCCGATTTTGTCGGCACTATCCGTAAACCAGAGCGCGCCGTCTGGTCCAACGGTGATCCCCTGCGGCCCGCTAGCACAGTCCTTCTCACTCAGTTGCGGCAAAGCAAACTCAGTATAGGGGGCAAGTGTGTAGGGTGTCTGTTCCGTATGGGGTGTCAGGAAAGAAGGAGTGGTCTTGTGAGAGAGAGAAAAATTCTTTCCGCAGCCACCCAGAAATAAGAGACTTATGTAAATGAGCACTAAAGGGAGCCTGCAACGCATGTCGAGATCTCCAAGAACAATGATACAGCAGCCAACTGAAATAGTGAACGAAAGAGGAGCCATCCGTCTTTTCCCTACAGGATGAAACGATACAAGTGGGCACTTTGTTCCATGAGCGCACGCCGGCAGCCGCTCGGCACAAATTTGCGCTCATACACAGCATGCTCGCGCCAGGGTTGCTATGACCTCCTCAACTAGCACCATTGGTTCTATACACCGTTCTGATCTCTTCAAACCCTTGACATATGGATCACATATACGGTATAGTATGTATACCCCCACCTGGGGGGTATGGGTAAATCAAACAACGAAGACACAGGTAATTGACATGGCTACCGAAACCAATCGTGCTCTAGAAGAAACCGTCGTTGTACCTCAAGCCCAGATAAGAGGAGAAAGCCGCGCTGTTCTCGCGTTGGAAGGGATGACCTGCGCTTCCTGTGCCATACGCATCGAAAAGGGGCTGAAAAAGGTGCCGGGCGTGAAGGATGCCAGCGTCAATTTCGCGACGGAGCAGGCGGTCAAGCAACTGCAAGCCCAGGGGCTTTCCGTCTGGATGATGACCGGCGACAACGCGCGGACGGCTCAGGCCATCGCCGCACAGGTGGGCATCCCTGCAGAGCATGTCCTGGCTGAGGTGCTGCCTGAAGACAAAGCCAACCAGGTGAAACGGTTGCAGTCCCAGGGATTGGTGGTCGCCTTCGCGGGTGACGGCATCAACGATGCTCCCGCCCTGGTGCAGGCTGATGCCGGGATCGCGATGGGTACCGGAACGGATATTGCCATGGAGGCTGCGGACATTACGTTGGTCAAAGGCAATTTAAAGAGCGTGGCAACCGCGCTGGCTCTTTCGCGAGCGACCTTGCGCACCATCAAGCAGAATCTCTTCTGGGCCTTTGCCTACAATGTGATCCTCATCCCGACCGCGATTCTCTCGCCGCTGATTCCGTTCTTACGCGAGCATGCCCCCATCTTTGCGGCAGCAGCCATGGCGCTTTCATCGGTCACCGTGGTGAGCAATTCGTTGCGCTTACGGCGCTTTGGACGGTAAGGACACGGTGCAGGGAGTGCGGTACTATATAGAAGGTACGAAAGGAAAACGAGCCATGCAAGAAGATCGCAAGCAAGATGTGTTGAAACGGCTTTCCTATATCGAGGGCCATGTTTCAGGCATACGCAAGATGGTGGAGGAGGATAAGTACTGTATTGACATCTTGCATCAAACGCACGCGGTGCGCAAGGCGCTGGAGAAACTGGAGGCGATTATTGTCGAGGGACACTTGTGGACCTGTGTCCCGGAAGGCATCAAAGGTGGTCGTGAAGAAGCCGTGATACAGGAATTGGTTCAACTCTACACCATTGCAGGTAATCAATAGTTACCTTTCATCCTTCCTGAGCGGAGTTACATGCGCTAGCACCGTTGCGAACGTGTCTTTCAAGAAGCTGCGCTGGTAGCGTTGGAAGGATGGGGTACAGATACTGTCATCAGTTATGACACATGATCAATTGGAGGAGATCGAGCATGGAATCAACGATTCTTATAGCTCCCGACATTTCGTGTGAGCACTGCCAGCATGCCATTGAAGGA
>WNFD01012604.1_pt1 | contig 10150 bp, 5 predicted proteins | sample 5400491 | NCBI WGS metagenome assembly WNFD01 (sample SAMN13153343, study PRJNA577476) | soil metagenome | isolation source: 120 cm saprolite under Douglas fir tree site 2 hole 2 replicate 2 | place: USA:California | collected 2015-04-18
CTACTGCTACGGGACCAGTTCCCACTGGCACGGTGGCAACGACAGCGTTTGTGGCGGTGTTGATCACCGAGACGTTGTTGGAGTTTAAGTTCGTGACGTAAGCGAGGGCCCCATTCGGAGTGATCGTCAGGCCCCACGGACCAGTTCCGACTGTAACCGTGGCTGTGACAGTGTTGGTGACTGTGCTGATCACCGAGACGCTGTTGGAGTTGAAATTCGCCACATAGGCGAAGGCCCCGTTAGGGGTGATGGCCACGCCCACAGGGAAACGCCCCACGGGGATTGTCGTTGCGACGGTGTTGCTGGCGGTATTGATCACAGAGACGGAGTTGGAACCAAATATCCACCCGGAGTTGGTTACATAGGCGAAGGCCCCGTTGGGAGTAATTGCTACGGCAAGGGGCTGAATCTGGACGGGAATCACAGCGATCACGCGATCCAGCATCGTGTCAATCACCGCAACGCTATTTGACTTGTGTGTTGGCACATAGGCGGTGCACTGAGCCGTCGCCGGACTAGACACCAACGCCACCAGCAAAGGCAGCGCCACACACCGAAACAGCCAACACAGACTCAAGCTGTTTTCTCGATTTCGGATCCTGGAAGCCCGGAACCACACTCTATCGTCGTGCATCAACATCTCCTTTGACGGCGCCCAGATGAGCTTTCGTGCTTTTCCGCAACTCCGGGAAATCCGCCCTTGACGCCTGAATATCATTGCGAGAACGCCCTCACAATCCGGCGAACATCGTAACCATAGGGGGAGGGACTACTTAGCGCAGCGTCGGGGAATACCTTAGCGAGGCCGGCGGAAGGCCGAACTGTACCTGCTAAGCTCTTGCGGATCCACCTAATTCGCTCAAAGAAAATTACGACTGACTATCCATTGGGCCAGTCAGACCGATGCCCAATTTCTGTCCCATGGGCAACCAAGCCAATGCCCGATTTCTGGCCGCCTGACCAGTTGTTATCTGGCGATGGGCGACTCACACTTCCTCTGGTTTAGAACTTATAGTACCTCTAGTACTTTGGTTGTTGCTCTCGGGCCAGCTTCCTCCCTCCCGCTCGAACACGCCAGGCGCCTGGGGCAAGAAAACAGAAATCTGGAGGACGGGATCGTGCATCATCGCTCAGGCGTCTTTTTATTCGCTTTGCTACTTGCCAGTTTGGGCTTTGTAGGTTGTTCAGGCCTCGTTGCCGGGGACAATGGGAATCCGCCCCCGTCGTCGACGCTGGTCATCACGAACGTACAAAACGGATCGGTCACAACCTCTAGCTCTCAGGTCGTTTGGACAACAAACGTCCCCGCCGACTCCTCGGTCGATTTCGGGACTACCACTGCTTATGGAACTAGTACGCCAGTTAATTCGGGGATGGTTACGAGCCACCAGATGACGCTTTCGGGTCTGGCCGCTGGCACGACCTACTATTACCAAGTTAATTCGACCGACTCCAAGGGTAACCACGGGCACGGTGGCAACAAGTTCAATACATCTGGTTTAAGCCTTTCCGGGACGATCAGTCCTACCGCGGGAGGGAGTGGGGCAGCGGTGACACTGAGTGGAGCCGCGAGTGTCGCGACAACTGCCAACAGCTCAGGAGCGTACGCGTTCACTGGATTGGCGAGCGGGTCTTACACCATAACGCCGGGCAACACCGGTTATACCTTTACTCCAGCGAGCCAGAATGCGACCGTGAACACGGTCAATATTACAGGAGTGAACTTCACGGTGAATGCAGCTCCGGTGGCCCCTTCGATCACCACGCAGCCCACTAGCCAGACGGTAACGGCAGGCCAGACGGCCTCATTCAGTGCGTTGGCGACAGGCACAGCTCCGCTGGGCTATCAGTGGCAGAAAAACAGTGTGGCGATCAGTGGTGCGACTTCGCCCAGCTACACGACACCAGCTACGACCAGCTCCGACAACGGGGCGCAGTTCACAGTGGTGGTCAGTAACACCGTCGGGGGTGTGACCAGCAGCGCGGCCACGCTTACGGTCAGTGCGGCTCCGGTGGCGCCTTCGATCACGACGCAGCCAGCGAACCAGTCGGTGACCTCAGGGCAGACTGCGGCGTTCACGGTCGTGGCCGCAGGCACGGCGCCAATGAGCTATCAGTGGCAGAAGAGCGGGGTGAACATCGCGGGAGCCACGGCGGCGAGTTACACCACACCAGTGACCACGACGGCGGACAGCGGAGCGACCTTCGCGGTGGTGGTGAGCAACATCGCGGGGACGGCGACCAGCAGCGCAGCGACGCTAACGGTGAACGCCGCAGCGGTGGCGCCGACGATCACGACGCAGCCGGCGAACCAGGCGGTGACCTCAGGGCAGACCGCGACGTTCACGGTAGTGGCCGCAGGCACTGCGCCTTTGAACTATCAGTGGCAGAAGACTGGAGTGAACATCGCGGGAGCCACGGCGGCGAGCTACACCACGCCGGCGACCACGCCGGCGGACAGCGGAGCGACGTTCACGGTGGTGGTGAGCAACACGGCGGGGACGGTGACCAGCGCGGCGGCGACACTGACTGTAAGTGCTGCAGCGGTGGTGCCAACGATCACCACGCAACCAGCGAATCAGTCGGTGACCTCAGGGCAGACCGCGACGTTCACGGTAGTGGCCACCGGCACGGCGCCAATGAGCTACCAGTGGCAGAAGAGCGGCGTGAACATCGCGGGAGCGGCGGCGGCGAATTACACCACGCCGGTGACTACGACGGCGGACAGCGGAGCGACCTTCGCGGTGGTGGTCAGCAACACCGCGGGGACAGTGACCAGTGCCGCGGCGACGTTGACGGTGAATGCCGCAGCGGTCGCGCCGACAATCACGACGCAACCAGCGAACCAGGCGGTGACCTCGGGGCAGAGCGCGACGTTCACGGTCGTGGCTGCAGGCACGGCGCCTTTGAACTATCAGTGGCAGAAGAATACGGTGAACATCGCAGGAGCCACAGCGGCGAGCTACACCACGCCGGTGACCACGACGGCGGACAGCGGAGCGACCTTCGCGGTGGTGGTGAGCAACATCGCGGGGACGGTGACCAGCAGCGCGGCGACGCTAACGGTGAACCCGGCGCCAGCTCCGGCCATTCAGGTGAGTCCGACTTCCATTAACTTTGGGAACGACGTGGTCGGCACTAATTTGTCGCAACCATTGATCATCAAAAACACCGGCACGGCTACCTTGACCATTTCTCAAGTGACTGCACCTGGGTCCGGTTTCAGCGTCAGCGGTGTCTCGCTTCCCTTGAACGTCGGGGCGGGCCAACAGACCACAATCACAGTGGCCTTCCTGCCGACGGCTAGTGGCCCGGCTTCCGGTAACCTCTCGATCGTGAGCAACGCGGCCGGCTCGCCGACTTTCGTCGGCCTGAGCGGTACGGGAATCGCTGCCACTTTTACGCTGGGCATTAACCCGACGAGCCTAAGCTTCGGCAATATCACGACGGGCATTTCGTCCGCGGCGCAAAACGTCACGGTTACGAACACAGGCAATTCCAACGTGTCAATCTCGCAGATCAATTTGACCGGAGCGGGCTACACCATGACCGGCGGGAGCGCGCCCGTTACGCTGACGCCATCGCAAGCGATCACGTTGTCGGTGCAGTTCGGTCCCAGCGTGGCGGGTGCGGTGAACGGAAACATCTCGATTGTGAGCAACGCGAGCGGCTCGCCTGCGGCGGTGTCTTTATCGGGAACGGGTGTTGCGCCGGTACAACATTCGGTGACGCTGTCCTTGAAGGCGGGTACCTCGACTGTGTCGGGGTATAACGTCTATCGCAGCACAGTGAGCGGCACCGGGTACATTAAGTTGAATTCTTCACTCGTAAGCGGCCTGACTTATACAGATTCGAGTGTGCAGAACGGCACAACCTATTTTTACGTGGCAACTGCAGTGGATTCCGGCGGTACGGAGAGCACCTATTCCAACGAAATGCAGGCGGTGATCCCGTGAGGCGATGGTTTGGAGAGAGTTCGTCTATGATCAGTCTACCGATTGAGACCGCGGCCCACACACAAATCCGCAAAGCAGGCTTCGGGCTGACGCGCGAGGTATTGACCGTGAAATTCAGATTAGCGAATAAGCCAGTTCGCTCCTGGCGTCTGCTTGTTCTAACAGGTGCTTTGACGTTGTTTGGTCAGTGTGCGAACGCCGCGACGTATTATGTCGCGACCACTGGCAGTGATTCCAATCCTGGAACTGCAAGTGCCCCTTTCCGCCACCTTTCCAAAGGTGCGGCGGCTGCCACGAATCCGGGAGACACCGTTATCGTGATGGATGGCACCTACGACAACGAAGGCCAAATCTCTCCCAATTATGTCGTGACGTTGAATTACTCCGGCGCGGCAGGCAACCCCATCACGTTCAAGGCCCAAAACCGAGGCAAGGCGGTTCTAGACAGCATGAACACGGCGACCGGTACGACTTGTAACGGCGCGTATGCCTATCTTAATCTGAGCAATGCCGCGTTCATCGTCATCCAGGGTTTTGTCATTCAGCGGGGCTGCCACGAGGGCATCCACAGCAACGACAGCGCCCACGATATCACGATCCGCTGGAACGAAATCAAGAACATCGCCAACCATACTCAGACCGACCAAATCGGCCAGGATGGAATTTACCTTAACAATACGGAATATAACTTTATATTCGACGGCAATCTTTTCCATGACATAGGCCGCACGGACGGCCAGACCCTTCTGCACTTTGACCATGGGATCTATTCTCACGCCCAAAACATGACCATAATCAACAACATCTTCTACAACATGAACCGAGGTTTCTCGATTCAGATAGCGGATGGAGCCAGCAACTGGCTGGTGGCAAACAACACGTTCGCGTTCGGAAACGCGAACGGGGAAGCTGGCCAGATCATGTTTTGGAACACCAACTCCAACATCACGGTTCGCAACAACATCTTCTATAAACCCAATAGTTTGGCCATCACTCGATACGCCGCCACAATCTCCGGCTCCGCCTTTGACCACAACCTTGTCTATGGCGTCAGCACCATAATATCGGACCCGACCGGCTTCACTATCGGCATAAACCAGATCGGCGCGAACCCGCTGTTCGTCAATGCTTCGACGGCGCCCTACGATTTTCATGCGCAGTTAGGAGGCGCTGGAATTGATGCCGGGGTTAATCTTTCCGCCGTCCTTTTCGATTTTGACGGGGTTACTCGCCCGCAAGGCCCCAGTACCGACGTGGGCGCGTATGAGTACCCGGTCGTGCTTGTAGTAATGCCCCCGACGATTGTCTCCATAACCGTGTATTAAGCGCCGCCGACGTGGCGGCGCTCTATTCGAAGCGTTAACCCGAGTAAGGATTGAAATTCTTGGCGATGGGTGATGAAGACCGCCAATGCCTGAAAGCGTTGATGGCAAGGCTTCACAAGTAGAATCGTGGTCCACAGCTTCAATCGTCGCGGTTTAGAGTAATTTTCGGCTGCAAAATGCCAGGGTTTACCGGATTGCGAGTCTTTCGGGGTTCTGTATTCTCAATTTTGAAGGAGAGGAGGGCCTTCTTACTTTCCTTCCTTTCGGGTGTCCCCCTTTAGAGCTGACAGCAGGCCCTCCCGACGACGCCGTGTGGCGGTAAAGGTGTTCGCCGCAAGAACGAATGGCGATAGGGATGGAAACTACAGAAAACATCTCGGTCGCGGGAGCGCAATCCGGGAGTGAGGATGCATTCACCGAATTGGCTAGGAAGCACTCCAGCCAAATCTACAAGTGTTCTCTGCGTATGCTGCAAAAGCGCGAAGACGCTGAAGACAACCTGCAAAACCTCCTGCTTCAGACTTTCCGCAACATCAACAGTTTAGAGGGCAAATCACAGTTTTCAACTTGGCTGGTGCGGGTCGCCATAAATGCAGTGGCTGTTTACGCTGTCGGGCCTGATAGTCCTGGCGATCGGTACCCGGGCTGCCAGCACTGAGCTGCACAGGCTTGCGGACGGCAACAAGTTCGCCGCCTAGAGGGAAGGGAGCGCAAGGGCTATGGACGAAAAAGATGAAGGGCAGAGAGCTTACTGGCGAGGGAACGACCTCCACGACAACCCGTATCCGCGCAATTCGCTTCTAGGCCGCGAATGGGACAAGGGCTATTGGGACGCAGTCAATGAAGACGAAGATAGGCGCGAACCTGATGGCGCCACTCTTTCTGATCGTGTCCGGGAACCAAGCCATTATCACCGGCTCTGGCATCCTGCTCGACAGTACTCCGTGCCAGTAAACCGCGGTTGTAGGAAAAGGCGAATGCAGACTTCCGCGGCTCGCTAGGAGACCACGCCCAGCGCTTGCGGCCAAATTCCAACTAGGTTTCTGCACATGCAGGAGATGCAACGACTGACGCCCGCTGGTTCTTGGGCTCCCACGATGGCCCTGCCGGAACTCTTTGCGCCATTCAACTCTCCGGCCAGCCCGTCAATCAGGTCAAGTGAGCCTTCTTTATCTTTTCGTACGTCTCTTCACTGGTTCTTTTCTCGGAAACTGTGCCCAACCTTAATGGTCAGTTCAAGGGTTCACTCCATTTTTCGACTGCATCCCATCTGATGAGAGAGCACACCGCAAGGCGTGTCCATTCCCGGTGTTTTAGTTCAAGGGTTCAGTTCACACGAAACTTTGGAAGCGGGACGCTTGCAGAGAATCTCAACCACTGGTGGGGAATGGCGGAGGCTGAAACGACGGGTGGGGAACAACTGGGAACAGTCATTGCTCCCAGAAGGGTTCTGCAGTAGAGGCGTTCGATTTCCGGTGTGTGGGACGGTCAATGCGCCAGAATTCCTGGGCAAACCGGCAAAATTGAATTCCAATTATGTTTCGACCGAGATGTTGCTCGCCCACGAACGCTACGCGGCACGGCTGATCTTCCTCGGTGGCCAGATTTATAAGAACGAGGTGTTGGCCAGGCTCCACTCTTGTGGCTAGCGTGATAAGTCCGCCGCGGAGACTCAACACCCGGGCGTTTGTCTCCTCCTGAAAAGGCTCTTCGTCCTCCCCGCGTCCGTAGACCAGAACGGGATAATCCTGTGGCAGGTCCGACATTGGCTTCGCATCGTCGGGCGCCGGAGCTCTTCTTCGGAACGCGAGGCCATAAAAGCGATTACCGCAGTTTTCGCATCGGAAGGGGCGAGTCAGCAATAAGGGCAACAGCGCGGCCTCGAAGGAGTTCGTTCTGGCCGAGCGGCGGACTTCAACGCAGCCGCAGGAAGGACAGCGTCTGTCCGTCACCCGATGTAATAAGTGCGATGCGGTTTGAAACATAATCAGGTGAGATCCCTCTACGAATCCCGAGACCGTCCGTCCATTTGTCGGGCTTCAGCCGGCCCATAGCTAATTCTGTCGTGATGGACCAAATCTGGCATGCGTCAAAACTCGCGGAATTCCGGCACTACCGCTGATATGTGATTCGATATATCGCGCCGGCGAAATCGTCGGACACCAGCAGAGCGCCGTCCGGCATGACTAGCACATCGACGGGGCGTCCCCACTTAAACCTGCCAATCAGCCAGCCTGTAGCAAAAGGTTCATATTTCACTGTGCGATTGTCCTCCAGCTCTACCAGCGTGACGCGGTAGCCGACGGGCGTGCTTCGATTCCATGAGCCGTGTTCGGCGATAAAGACCTGGTTCTGGTAAGTGTGCGGAAACATCTGCCCGGTGTAGAAGCGGATGCCCAGAGCGGCCACGTGTGCCCCGAGCTCCACCACCGGGGGGACAAACTCCCGGCAAGCGTGCTTCCACCCGAACTCCGGGTCAGCGATGTCTCTCCCGTGGCAATACGGGAAGCCGAAGTGCATTCCTGCACTTGGTGCGTAGTTCAGCTCGTCCGGCGGGAGGTCGTCACCCAACAGGTCGCGACCGTTGTCGGTGAACCAAAGCGCGTGCGTTTGCGGGTCCCAGTCGAAGCCCACGGTGTTTCGGATGCCGTGGGCGAAGACCTCAAGCCCTGACCCGTCCGCATGCATGCGCATAATGGTGGCATAGTGATCGTCGGCGCGCTCGCACACATTGCACGGGGCGCCCACCGGCACATAGAGCCAACCATCCGGGCCGAAACGGATGAACTTCCAGCCGTGCCCTAAGTCGCTGGGGAGGGCTGTATTCACAACCACCGGGGCAGGGGGATTGTTCAGCCGGGCCTCGATGTCGTCGTAACGCAGGACGCGGTTTACCTCGGCCACGTAGAGGGCGCCGTTGCGGAAGGCCACGCCATTAGGCATGTTTAGACCTCGAGCAATGATGATCACCTCGTTCGCTTTATTTCCGTGATTACGATTGACCAGAGCGTACACCTTGCCGGCCCCACGCGAGCCTACAAAGAGTGTTCCCCCCGATCCCAGCACCATCGATCGGGCGTTCCGGACATGAGTGGCATACAGCTGAATCGTGAAGCCTGGCGGGACCCTGATGCGGTCAACCAGAAGCTCGAGCAGAAACCGGGGTAGCTGTCCGGTCCATCTCCAATAGCCCAGAGCAGACAGGATACAAAGCAAGAGGATAATAACCAAAAACAGCGTGCCCTTGCGGGATGCGATCCCCACCCTTCTCCAGGAACTACGCCTTGCCGGCTCCTGCCTTGACAAGGATTCCATTCACTTCACGCAGGGTTCGGCGACTGTTCAACTCCATGCCGAGGTCACCACGCATAGCCTTGGCTTTTGGACTGCGCGGCGGAAATCGATTAATGGGCACCTTTGAATGTGCCAAGCTCCATTGCATAATTCTGCGCTGTGCTGGCAGTGACTGATGCCTGATACGATCCGGTGGCCGAGACGACGCGGTCCAGCAAGCACACCGTCGCCCCTGTGTCCTGAGTCTGACTCTCAATCACCCATCCAGTTGCAGGACTCCCGCACGTTGGATTAGAGGCGTCCGTGTAATCACCCATCCAGTTGCAGGACTCCCGCACGTTGGATTAGAGGCGTCCGTGTAAGCCCAGGAAAACAAATATTCGTTTGCTGCCGTGGTGGTGACTGTGGCTGACGACCACGCGGCGGTGGCCGTGAGTGATTCGTGGTAGCCGGATTGATCCAGCGGTGCGGAGGGATCGAGTCCCGCCACCTCAGCCACGGCCACCAGCAGATAGGTGCTGCCGCCGCTGAAGTTCAAAGTCAGTGAGGTGGTTCCCCCGGCGGTAGACTTGGCGTAATAGAAGTTGTCATACAAGCCGCTGCCCGAGACATTGTGGTAGATCGAAGTTGCCAGGCCGCGCGTGAACGTATCTCCGGAACCGTCTGTCACACTGCTGATATCCAGCGGCCAGAAGCTCAGACCTACAATAATCGCATGCCCTGCACCTGTCGCTTGAGGCAGTGTCAACGTGACCGTCCCGCCGGAAGTAGGCTGACGGCTGAAGGTGGCTTTCTGGATCACAGAAATGGCGGGTGGCGGCGGTGGCGGTTGGGGTGTAGTACAGACTGGACTGGACTTGGCACTCTCGCCAGAGGAATTCACCGCGGTCGCCTCATAACAGTATGGCGTACCATTGGTGAGGCCGCTATCCGTATAGCTCGTGGTGGTGATTGGACTGGTGTTGAGCTGGCTATAAGCTCCACCATTCACCGAGCGGTAGAGGTTGTAGCTCGCGGCGCCGCTGGAAGCATTCCACGCCAGGCTTACCTGAGCATTTCCGGCCATGGCCGTGAGTCCGGTGGGAGTGGGCGGCGGAGGAGGTGGCTGAGGTGTAGCACAGACTGGACTGGACTTGGCACTCTCGCCGAAGGAATTCATGGCGGTCGCCTCATAACAGTACGGCGTGCCGTTGGTGAGGCCGCTATCCCTATAGCTCGTGGTGGTGATTGGACTGGTGTTGAGCAGGGTATAAGCTCCGCCATTCACCGAGCGGTAGAGGTTATAGCTCGCGGCACCGCTGGAAGCATTCCACGCAAGGCTTACCTGAGCATTTCCGGCCGTGGCCGTGAGTCCGGTGGGAGTCGGGGGAGGAGCGGATGGGGCGTTGCCTTTGAATGCCGCAATCTCCATTGCATAATTCTGCGCTGTGCTGGCGGTGACTGATGCCTGATACGATCCGGTGGCCGAGACGACGCGGTCCAGCAAGCACACCGTCGCCCCTGTGTCCTGAGTCTGACTCTCAATCACCCATCCAGTTGCAGGACTCCCGCACGTTGGATTAGAGGCGTCCGTGT
>WNFD01008390.1_pt1 | contig 10149 bp, 9 predicted proteins | sample 5400491 | NCBI WGS metagenome assembly WNFD01 (sample SAMN13153343, study PRJNA577476) | soil metagenome | isolation source: 120 cm saprolite under Douglas fir tree site 2 hole 2 replicate 2 | place: USA:California | collected 2015-04-18
TTCGCCCTGCTCGGCGGGGGCTCCACTGCTCCGGTCGCCACAACCGTCCACCGGCCGAATCCGGCGCGCGACGAAGCGGAAAAGCCCCTGGTGCAGTTTGTCTCTTTCGTCCTGGACGACACGCAGAAAACTTGGGAGCAGGTGTTGCCGGAGCAGGCGGGAGCTCCCTATCGCCATGCGAAACTTGTGCTGTTTCGCAATCACACGCAGTCCGCATGCGGCGGAGCCGAATCGGCCACGGGACCCTTCTATTGCCCCGCTGACGAAAGGGTCTACATCGACCTGGCATTTTACGATGAGTTGAAACGCCGGTTCGGGGCGCCGGGCGAATTCGCGCAGGCTTATGTGCTGGCTCACGAAGTCGGCCATCACGTTCAGAAGATCATGGGTATAGAGCGCAAAGTGCAGCAATTGCAGAGAAGCAATCCGGCGGAGGCCAATCCGTTGTCGGTGAAGACGGAACTGCAAGCGGATTGCTTCGCGGGCATCTGGGCCCACTCCACGCAGCAACGCGGATTGCTGGAGGCGGGGGACGTGGAGTCCGCCTTGCATGCGGCCGCGGCGGTTGGCGACGATCACATCCAGCAAATGACGCGAGGCCGGGTGCAGCCGGAAACGTTCACGCACGGGAGTTCGCGGCAGCGGATGGATTGGTTCAACAAGGGATTGAATAGCGGTTCCATTGCGGCTTGCAACACGTTTTCTCAACCTTAAAGCGGAGTTGTTTGCGCTGGATTCGTCCCGCCGGCGGAGTTAATCCGAAGGGGGCGGGATGCGCGCGCCAGGAACACCGGGATCGCGCGCTTTCTCGACCGCGGTCTGCGCGGCTTTCGCTTTCTGCGGGTCAATCCATGCATCCTGGGTGACCAACGTGGTTTGTGTCGGCAGGGCGATTACAGCGCCCGCTTTCTCAACCGTTTCCATTATTTTCAGCAGCAATTGCTCTTGCGTTGCCAGGTATGCGGTAAATTCGGGCTCCAGGATGTAGCAAAAGATCTCCACCTCCAGCGCGTACTCGGCGAAGCGAAGGAACCTCACACGCGCGGAAGAGTCTTCCACTTTCGGGTCTTCGATCAAAAGATTTTGCATCTGGCCGAGCACATAGCGGACATGATCCGGCGAAAGGTCGTAACGCAGGCGAATCGTCTGCTGACACAGGAATTTGTCGCGAAAGCGCAGATTCTCCACAACGGCCGACGCCATGATGCCGTTCGGAATCGAAAGCAGGGTACGCTCGCCGGTCCGCAGCCGGGTGGAACGCAAGCCGATGTCTTCGACTACGCCGGTCTGGTTGTTTATCTTGCAGGTGTCGCCGATCTGGATGACTTTGTCGAACAGAATGGAAACCCCGCCGAACAGGTTTTCAAACGTCTTTTGCGCGCCGAGGCCCAGGGCAAGGCTGCCGATTCCGATGCCGGCGAGGGCCGTGGAAACATCCACGCCGAGATTGCTCAGCACCATCAGGGTCACCAGCAAAAAGATGAAAACTTGGGTAAATCGCCGAATAAGCGAAACGATGGAGCGCTCGGCAAGCATCCCGCGCTTCGTCAGGCTGGAACCGATTCGTGAAGCAATGGCCCGGGTGATGCGCGTGAGGATCCAGTAGAAGTCGAACGCCAGAAAAACCAAGACCAGGCGGCGGTAATAGAGCCGGTAAAGCAGTGATGTACCGATGTAGCTGACGAAAATGTAGTGCGACAGGATCGCGATTGTCAGTGTGATCGGATCCACCTGAAAGAATTTCTGCGGCCCCAGCAGTGGCTTATTCCTGGCCTTACGCGCATGGTTCACCAGGAATGCGATCAGCATCGTGATCAGGCGGCCGCCCAACAAAGCGACAGGCAGAAATATCACGATGGCGATCCACTGCCACAGCGGCATGAACAGCAGACGGTGCGATACCAGTGTTTTTGGGATCTGCTTCTCGATTTCCGGGAAGGTCAGCGATTCAAACATTTCAGGAACGTGATCGAGCGTGGTACGCGAAAAAAACCAAAGCTTGCGCCCGCGCTCATCTTCCAGGCGGACCAGTTGGACGGGGAACTTGTCGGCTGTTCCCAATGCGCTGCTGATTCTTTCCTGGTCGGGGGGAAGCCCGTCGTCCAGGTTCCCCAGCGGGTCGCGGCTGGTCAGGTCCAAAGCGCCGGCGAATTTCTGATTGAAGATCGTCAGGAGTTGGGCGGCGAGTTCTTCGTCATCCTGTTCCGAGTGACGCCGTCGGCTCGGCGGTGGCTGGAAATATTCCACGGCCTTGGCGTACTGCTCCTCCTGCGCCGCTTTGATGAATCCCAACAGCGTTCCCCGCGGAGTTTCGCGGCCCAGCGGATCGGCCGGGACCGCGGGCTCCTGATGCGCGGCTGGCGCCGGCTGTGGCGTGGTGAGCCCCGGAATCTGCGGAACTGCCCCGGCAGAGAAACAAAGCAGGAAGGCAAGCAAGAGCAGCGGCCGGCGAACAGGCATATTCGAAACTCCGTGGAAACGGTCCATTCTAGCCGCTAGGAAGACGCAAGAGAAGGCGGAACGCCGCGCGCGGCGGGGCCAAAATGCTCCTGATACTGGCGGAGGAGAAACTGGTCGGTCATCCCGGCAATGTAATCGCAAACCACAAGGTGGCGGGAAATCTGCTGCGCTGCGTGCTCCTGCGATTCGGGCATCGTGTCGCGATTCTGAAGATAGTAGGCAAACAGCTCGGCCAGGCAAGCGACGGAGCGCTGGGAGTCTTCGGTGATGAGCGGGTGATTATAAATGTGAGTGAACAGGAACCCCTTCAACTGTGCGTTTTGGGCTCGCGCCGTTTCCGTGAATCGCGCCAGGCGCTGCGGAACGCGGCGGATTTCGTCCGCGGTGCGTGCGCCGGATTGTTCTACAAGCGTTTCCGTATTGGTGATGAGATCGCTGACCAGGTGGTCGATCACTTGGCGAAGGGCTTCGCTGAATTTCAGGCGTGCGCTGGCTGCGGGATGCGCGGCATCAATGCCGGCGTAGAACTCCGCGAAGAACGGCACTTCGTCCCGTAGCGTGTCCAGATCGAGCAGCTTGGCTTCCAGCGCGTCGTCGAGGTCGGCGGAGTTGTAGGCGATTTCGTCGACCCAGTCGATGAGCTGCGATTCGAGGGGAGGACGCAGGTCGAGCAGGTACTCGGACAACTCCGGATGCGCAACGGGAGAGTAATCCCTGGAGTGCTTCACGATGCCTTCGCGGACTTCAAAGGTCAGGTTGAGGCCGTCGAATTCGATGTAACGATGTTCGAAGTGCTCCACGATGCGAAGCGCGTGCAGGTTGTGATCAAAGCCGCTGCCATGGGCGCGCATCAATTCGTCGAGCTTTCGTTCTCCGGCATGGCCAAAGGGCGGGTGGCCGATATCGTGTACCAGGGCGAGCGCCTCAACGAGTTCCGTGTTGAGGCGCAAGGCCGCGGCCACCGTGCGGGCGATCTGTGCGACTTCAAGCGTGTGGGTCAGCCGATTGCGAAAATGATCGGAGAAGCGGGTGCTGAAGACCTGCGTCTTCGCTTCGAGCCGCCGGAATGCGCGGGAATGGACGATGCGGTCGCGGTCGCGCGCATATTCGCTGCGGTAGGAATGCGCGGATTCGGGAAACCGCCTGCCGCGGGAGGCTGCCGCGTCTACTGCCCAGGGAGCGTGTGTGCGAAGCGTTTCGATTGCCGAAACCTCCGGAGGTCAGGCGAGACGCTGAGTGTTCAGGATTGCGGCGCGAGCTCGCCCAGGCCGCGGTCGGCTTCATCGGCGACGCTCGTGTTCGGATAATCCTTCTTGATCTGTTCGTAAAGCGTGAGCGCTTCTTTTGGATTGGTCTGCCGAAGGATGCCGGCGAGCTCCAGCAGCACCAGCGGCTTCGGAACCAGGACTGACCCGGAGTTGGAAAGCGCGCGAAGAATCGGGATGGCCTGATCATTTTTCCCGGTGCGTTCGGCGATCAGCGCCTGCTGAAAATTGGCCAGCGCCGCGAGTTCCTTATCCGAACCGTTTTGCAGTTTTTTGAGCTCTTCGGAAGCCTGATTGAGCTTGTCCAGGTCCATCAGGCAGATCGCGGAATAGTAGCTCGCCAACCGGCCCGGAGGAGTCTTCGGATATTTTGTGGCGACGGCGGAAAGCCGGACTTCGGCGTCCTGCGAACGCTGCGCGGGGTCCACATAGGAAACTTCTCCCGGCAGACTCGGCTGGCCAGGGAGCAGGGTCTGCGCGTTGAAGATTTTCATGGCATCGTCTAACGCAGCCTGGGCTTGCGCCGTTTGGCGATCGTTGTAAATTTTCCAGCCATAGTACCCGGAAAAAATCACGATAGCGCCGAGCAGCACGATCGAAGCGATGCGCGTGTGGGAAAGGACCGCCTCGGCTCCATGTTCAATCGATTCCCGGACCCGGTCGTGTTTCAGTTCTTTACGCGAAATATGTTCGGACACAAGCACTCTCCTGCCTATTTCGAAACTTCAATCGTAGCATAACTGAACGGCGCTGGACGTTTGGCCGGTAACCCTTGCTGCAAGGGGTGGCGGCGTCGACTGCCCCATCCGCAAAGGTCGTGGTAATTTTGAAGGATGCAGACCGGTTGTATCCATTGCGGCCAGCAGCACCTCTTGAAAGACGATGCCGTCGCCAAGCATCCCAAGGTCAGCTTTCGCTGCACCAAGTGCGGGCTGACCACGATCGTGGAAGTGAAGCGCAGCGTGGACCAGACGGTGGTAATTTCGCCCATGCCTTCCTTCGCGCGGGCCGATGCCTCCACGCAACGGCTGCGACTGCTCGCGGTGGATGATGGACTTCGACTCCCGGGGAATCTGGACGTCGTTCTGACCGTGGAAAGCGGCCCGCAGGCCAACCAGAGTTTCACGCTCAGCAAAGCGCGTACCGTGATCGGCCGTAAGGGAGCCGACATCGCGCTGGAAGACCCGGAAATTTCCCGGCACCACTGCGTCGTCGAAGTACGAGAGGGCAACGTCAATTTGAAGGATCTCGATTCGACAAATGGCACCTTTTTTGAAGGGGAACGCGCGCGCGCGGTGTTGTTGAAGGAAGGCGCGATGTTCCGCATCGGCAGCAGCCTGATTCGCGTCACCTTACGGCCTAAGTAGATCCCCAGGAACAATCAATCGGGAGTTGCCAGCGTTGCGGGTCGCGATGCGTGTGAGATACTGGCGCGGGTTGGAAGCCTCTCCAAACACAGATGAACCGGCTAAGCATTTGCGTCATCACTCTGAACGAAGCGCATGACCTGCCGCGCCTGCTGAAATCGGTGGAGGGCATCGCGGAAGAGATCGTGGTGGTGGATTCCGGCAGCACGGATGCGACGGTGGAAATTGCCCGGGCCGCCGGCGCGCGTGTATTCGCGCGCGCATGGACGAATTACGCGGAGCAGAAGAATTATGCGGCCGCGCAGGCGGGTGAAGACTGGATCTTGCTGTTGGACGCCGACGAAGAACTTAGCGGTGAATTGCGCGAATCCATTTTGAAATGGAAAGCCGCCACTCCGCAGTTCCCGGTTTATGAAATGGCCAGGCTGGCGTGGTTCCTCGGCGCGTGGATTCATCATTCCCGCTGGTATCCGGACTGGCAACGCCGCCTCTACGATCGCGGCAGGGCGCAATTTTCCGGCGCGATTCACGAGTCGCTCCAGTTCCAGGGCGCAGTGGGACGATTGCAAGGCGATCTACTGCATTACACGGTCCGCAATCTTCAGGAACAAAGGAGCAAGAGCGAAGAATATTCCATGCTATCCGCCCGTGCCATGTTCGAAAGCGGCCGAAGGAACTGGCGAGCCGCGAAATGGTTTGCTACGCCCTGGGCGTGGATTCGTTATTTTGTGCTTGGAGCAGGATTTCTGGATGGCTACCGGGGATTTGTGATTGCGCGTTCGGCGGCGCACACGGTGTGGCTCAAATACACGAAGCTCGGCGAATTGGTCGAACTGGCAGCCCGGGAAAAGAAGTAGAAGCATCTGCGCGCTGCATTTCCCTCTCCCGCCATTTTTCGTTTGTTGCGCCGATTAGTCTGGATACCCGTGAGGAAATTTCTTCCGCCAGTCCCACGCCGACTGGATGATGGATTCGAGCGAAGAGTGCTTTGGTTCCCATCCCAGCATGCGCTTCAGCTTCTCATTGCTGGCCACGAGAGTGGCCGGGTCTCCCGGCCGCCGGGGAGAGAGCTTGTGCGGCACTTTGCGGCCGGTGACGCTCTCGGCCACCTGCACCACCTGAAGATTCGAATAGCCGCTGGTGGTGCCCACATTGAAAGCCTCGCCGTGGACGCGGTCGATTTCTTCCAGCGCGAGCACGTGGGAATCCGCTATATCCAGCACGTGAATGAAGTCGCGGACGCAGGTTCCGTCCGGTGTCGGATAATCGAATCCGAAAATTTCCATCTCCGGCAACTGGCCGAGCGCGGTATCGAGGACTCGCGGAATCAAATGTGTTTCCACGCGATGATTTTCGCCGCGTTCCTTGCTGGCGCCCGCGGCGTTGAAATAGCGCACGGTGACGTATTTCAGGCCGGTGTAAGTCCGATAATCCGCAAGGATTTGTTCAAAGCGCAGCTTGGATTGTCCGTAAGGATTGATCGGCGCTTGCCGGTGATCTTCGGGGATCGGGACGACCTCCGGCTCTCCGTACGTCGCGGCGGTGGAGGAAAAAATCATTTTGTCCACGCGGTGGCGAACCATGGCGTCCAGCAGGTTGACGCCGCATCCGACATTCGCCGCGTAAAATGTGCTTGGCTCGCGAACCGACTTCGCCACCAGTGCTTCGCCGGCAAAATGCATCACCGCGTGAATCTTTTGCGTCGCGAATACTTTCTCGATTTGCTGGCGATCCGCCAGATCCGCCTCGATAAAAACGGCGGAGGGTGGCACGGCCGCCCGGTGGCCTTCCTGAAGATTGTCCAGGGCAATCACGCGATGGCCGCGTTCAAGCAACACCTCCGAGCAGATGCTTCCGATGTATCCGGCGCCTCCGGTCACAAGAATATTCAACGAAGATCCTCCGCGTACTGGGATCGAACGGCAACTTTCGAGTATACAGCCGAACGGCGATTGTTCCGCCGAGAAGACCCGAGGTCGAACAGCCGGCGAAAAAAAACGGAGAAATACGGATCTGGCAGAATCGCATCATCGAACCAGTCTGAAGTTTGCAAGTGCGGAGCGGCAAGGGTCAAACCCCAAAAGCAAAAGCGCCGAACAAGTCCTTTACCTCCTGTGCGGCGCTTTTACATACAACTTTGCGCTAGTAATGTATTCCCTGTAAGAATGTTCCAGCAGTTCCCTCCTGTCCGCTCGCCGGATTCCGTCAAGCTAATTTGTAGATTCGACTACCCATCGTCCTTTTGTTTCGAGAAACTCCACCCCCACCGCGTAGCCGTCGCCACGCAGCGGATGGCAGTAAGCCACCCGAGCTTCAGAACGAAATTCTCCGGTACGCGACGCCAGCACCACCGCCGCGCCTGTTTCCCAGCGCCGCACGCTGACCACGCGCGCTCCCTTGGCGCTGACGTTTTCCGTAAACGTCGATTCCACGCCGGGCAAATGCCGGTGGCCGTCGAGTACGACGGGTATCTCCATCGGGATGCGATTTTCGCGGCGATTGAAAGGGTGAATGTTCCTGTGAGCCATTGTTCGTCATCCTCACAGGCACGCGGCAATGCGCGTGATGGAATTCATGGGATTACCATTTGCGCGGTGCTTCATGCGGTAGAGCGCGCGATCAGCGGCGCCCAACAGTTTTTCGGCGGAGTCGCCGTCTTCGGGATAGGCGGCGATTCCCGCGCTCACGGAAAGCGCGGGCGCTTCATTTTCCAGCGACAACCGCTCGCGGATGCGCCCGGCGACGCGTGAAGCGATTTCCTTCGGCGCTTCGGGCAGGACCAGCGCGAACTCGTCTCCGCCGTAACGCGCCGGAGTGTCAATGGCGCGCGAATGATGCTTCAGCGTTTTTCCAAGGCGAACCAGCGCGCGGCTGCCGACAAGGTGCCCGTAGCGGTCGTTGATCGCTTTCAGGCCGTCCATGTCGAGGAGCACGATGCTGAAAGGCCGTTGGGTCCGGCGCGAACGATCGAGTTCGGATTCAATCACCGCGATCAACCGGCGGTAGTTGGCGAGACCCGTGAGCGGATCGCTGACCGCCATGGAGCGCACCTGATCAAACAGGCGAGCCTGGTCGATCAACGCGGCGCCCAGCATGATCGCGTAGCTGGCCACCTTGTTGAGTTCCGCAAAGAAGAATGGGCCGTCGAACAGGCGCTGGGAAAAAAGCGCCGAGGCGTGGCAGGCGGCGTTCAGAAGCGCCACCAGAAACAGCGAATAATCGTAGAGCGAAGCGTCGCTCTCATTTCTCTTTTCCGACTGATAGCGGCCGTAGAAAAAGAAAGCGGCCAGGGCGAAAAGTCCGCCGGGCAGAAGCTCCCAGGGACGCGAGAAAAACGCGCCCGTCTGTGCCACTGGCGCAGCCGGAGCGGCCATGAAAGCCGCGCTGGTGATGTATGCGGCGGCGGCCACCACAAAAAGTGCGCCGGCAGTCTCGCGGCTGGGTTGGCGCGCTGTGGGAATGAATTTCTCCACGGCTAGCGCGGCCAACAGCAGAACCGCAAGCATCGTGCGGCCAACCATCCAGCCCATCGGCACATGAGACAGCGCCACCGCGCCAGAGCGCAGAAGATTGTTCAATCCAAAATAGCCGATCGTCTCAATCATTCCGGACAAGACGAACCCGAAGGCAAGGATCAGGGCGATGCGGTCATGCGTCCCGCGGAAACGGACGAGTGCGTTTGCGGCATAGCAGAAGCAGAGAAGAGAACCGCCCACTTCCAGATACAGATAATTGGTTGGCGCTCCAAAGAAGTGTGTTTGCCGGGAAGAATAAACCACGAAGAGGTAGAGGGCCCCGAGTACACCATAGACGATGGCAGGAAGATTTCCGCGATCCTTGCGGAAGAACCCTTTGATTTGCCCCCTATCGCCCAAAACAACCCCCAATTACCGGAGAAACCCGGACAAGGCAGGAAATAGCACGTCCATGCCCTTTTCGACGGCTGAGAGGGGGGCTATAAGCTTATGAAAATAAAAGAATTGCAAAGAGAGGCGAAAATGATGGGAAAGGCTGAGACTGAAAACGAGACACGATATACGCCCGTCTCAGTCCGTTATTGAAACACTATCGCTAATGTATCCAGATAGTTAGCAGGGGTTTGGGCACTATCGTCCCGAAAGTGGGCAAAGTCTCATGCTGAGACAGTCTCAATCTGCGCTGAGTCAGCGTTTCTCAGGGTTTTGGGGGTAAATCACGGGCTTCTATCACCGAAGCGAACCCATTTCGCTTGTGGCTGCCGTCGCAAAAAGGTGAATTTCCGGTATGCCCGCACCGGCAGAACGAGACCACCGTACGTCCGCCCAACCCGAATTCCTTGCCATCCTGATCCACGACCGTGAAGTCGCCTTCCACGCGCAGTGGGCCGTTATTCAGAACTATGACTTTTGTGCCAGCCAAGGATTCCTCCGTTTACAAAACCCGTTGAAACTTTCAGTGACGATTTAAAGATAACGGCGCGAATGGAGAAACACAAGCGAGCGCCAAAGGATTCGCCGGCGCGCATGAACTACGGCGACCGCAGTTTGCCGGCTAGTAGCGCGGAACGGATGGATCCACTTCCGTGGACCATGCAAGAATCCCGCCGTGCAAATTGTAGATTTTTCGAAAACCCGCCTTGCGCAGGAAGTCCACCGCCTCCGCCGAGCGTTTGCCGCTGCGGCAGTGGGCAACGATTTCGTGCGAGGAGTCGAGCTCATGCACGCGGCGCGGAAGCTCCCCAAGCGGGATGAGATGCCCGTTGAGATTGCAGATCTGGTATTCGTGCGGTTCGCGCACATCCAGAATGAAGAGATCGTCGCCGCGGTCCAGGCGTTGCTTCAGCTCGGCGGGCGTGATTTCCGGAACGTGCAGATTGCTTTCGGGCTCTTCTTCACCGCGGATGCCGCAGAATTCGTTGTAATCAATCAATTTGTGAATGGTGCGATTCGTGCCGCAGACCGGGCAATCAGCATTCTTGCGGAGTTTCAGTTCGCGGAATTTCATGGCCAGCGCATCGAAGAGCACCAGGCGGCCTTGGAGCGAGTCGCCGCGGCCGAGAATCAACTTGATCGTCTCCA
>WNFD01008392.1_pt1 | contig 10149 bp, 8 predicted proteins | sample 5400491 | NCBI WGS metagenome assembly WNFD01 (sample SAMN13153343, study PRJNA577476) | soil metagenome | isolation source: 120 cm saprolite under Douglas fir tree site 2 hole 2 replicate 2 | place: USA:California | collected 2015-04-18
TGGAAGCGAGCGCTAGTCGCCGGCAACCTGCTCGGCCACCGCAGGCTTCGCGGCGCCGTTACCGTTGCCGATTTTATTCGCGTTGCTGATGGTCACGGGAGCGGTGCTGGGCGTGGCCCTTTTAATGTCCGTGAGCGAGCCGATCTGCACCACTTCCGGCTGCGCCTGCTTCAGCACGAGTTCCTCGTAGATCTTACGGACGCGGGCCTCTTCTTTCAGGAACTCGGCGCGGCGCCGTGCGCGGTTTTCTTCGGCCGCGGTGATCGGCACGTCGTGATCCACGTGGCGGACCCGTGCTGCATCCTCTGCGTCAATCACGAGAGAATGCTCGTAGGTATTGAGGTTCACGGCCCTGCCCTTGGCGTAGATTTCGTGCTTGCCGTGTTCCTTGTACCACTGCGCGACGGTCGCGTTCTTGTACATGTTCTCGATAATTTTCCGCCAGCCGATACCTGTGTTGTACGCGCAGAAGGAAATTTCGCCCTGCTGCGTCGCGTACGGGATGATGCACATTTCGGTGCGGCGGAAGTCGTAGTTGAACAGGTCCTGGAACCACATTCCAGCGATCATAAGGAAATTCCATGGGTCCGTATTACGGCGCTTTATGGCGTCCTCGTAAGTGCGCTCCGGACCCGCGGTGCCATATTTCTTGCGCTGGTTCGGAGTCAGCCCCCAGGACTTGTCCATCTTCCTGAGCAGATCGATTAGCCGGAAGGTTCCGGGCGCCCTATACGGGTTGTAATTTTTGAGCATTGCCAGCGCGAACGTCAAATTGGAAAAGTTCTTGCTGCGAGCGGCGTCAGTGACTTTTTTGATGTCCTCAATGAGTTGTGGCACATTCAAGAACGAAGGCACGGGCGCCCATTCCTTCGTCTCTTTGTTGATCAATACGCCGGTACCCACCCCGCAGTTGGGATGGCAGCCGCAGCTCACCGTGCCCCACTGCGCGTCGGGCCCATGGGAGAGATCGGCGAACGCGGAGAACGTGCTGATCAATGAGATCGGAAACCAGTCGCGTGTCGGCTCGATTTTTCCGATCTGGCTGCTGACGTCCTTGGCCAGGTGCGACAGCGTGTAGCGCTGCTTCATGCGCCGCTCGGGCGTGATGTCTTCATCGCGGCCGGTGAACGACACGGGCTGAAACGCCACGAAGGAGATTTTCCCTGGATTCTCCATGGCGAATTTAACGATGGCCCCCACCTGGTCGTTGTTCAGGTTGTTGACGATCGTGGTGACCAGGATGATCTCGATGCCCGCCGCATGCAGGTTCTCGATGGCGCGCAGCTTCACGTCGAACAGGTTGCCCACCTGACGATGGCTGTTCGCGTCATTGCCGATGCCGTCGAATTGCAGGTACGCGTACCGCAGACCCGCCTCAAACGCGCCCTTGCAGTATTCCTTGCTCTTGGCGAACTCGATGCCGTTGGTCGCCGCTTGCACGCTGTTATAGCCGATCTTGCGTGCGTGGCGAATCGCGTCAAAGAAGCGCGGATGCATGGTCGGTTCACCACCAGAGAACTGCACCGACATCTGCCGCCGCGGTTTGATCTTCAGTGCGTTGTCCAGAATTTCCTGAATTTCGTCCCAGGAAAGCTCGTGCACGTAACCCACCTGGTTCGCATCCATGAAACATGGATCGCACATCATGTTGCAGCGATTGGTAAGGTCCACTGTGAGGACCGAGCCTCGGCCATAGCGGACCGTGCTCGAACCATGCTTGTGCAGGTCCTCGTCATTGTGCGCGGGAATGTCGCGGCCCGGGAAATTCTGCTCGATCCAGTTGAGGAACTTCGCGTCAATGGCCATCATGTCTTCGTACTTACCGTGGATTGGGCATTCTTTCACCATCCAGACTTCGCCGTCCCGCTCGATAATCTGTGCCTTGATTTCGCCGACTTTCTCGTGCATCAGGTCGCGCCAGTCTTTCTTTCCCTCGAAGATCGCTTCGCGCGCATCCTTGACGCAGCCCGGGCACAATGAGTCTGTTTGCCGCGGCCAGCCGAGTGTGGGCTTCGACTTTTCCCAGGACTTCAGCAGCGGTTTGTCGGACCATTTCGGAGTGAAAGACGGATTCGGATTGTATTTGTTGAAAAAATGGATCGTATCGAAGGCCACGCCTGCGGTTTTGCAAAGTACGTAGTCCATTGCCTTCCATGTACGCGTTCCAAGAGTTTGAGGCATTTTCACAATCCTCCACACAATGATTCGAATAAAAAGCAACTACTTTGAACCAAAAGGGAGCCCCCAGTATTGAAAACGGCCCCTGATGCTCGATCAAACTACAAATGCCGCCCCCTGCCGCCCAGCTAAACCTTTCCCGGCGTGTAGTTTGCCCGTCCGACCTGGGGACGTCCACCAGGATGCGCCCAAAGGAGCCTAGAAGAGGTTGAACTGCGTTTATAGGCAGCCAATGGAGACGCCTCTTGGTTCTCCCCTTTGCCGGAATCCAATTCCAACTTTGGTCATATGCGCCACGCCCGCCTCATAGTGCAAAGAAGTGCTCCTCTTGTGCGCTCTAGGTGCGGTCTGCAGGCATCTATGAGGAGAGCGGTCGAATAGATATGCAGAGGTTCTCCATCCGTGCGTGGGCTTTGGCGGTCGGGCTGGTATGGTGTGCCATTCCGAGTTTGGCACAAACTCCGTTCAAGGCTCCCGAAGTCACACCAGGTACCGGCATCCCATACCCAATCCAAAGTATTGCTGATGGTGTTGTCGTTCTGGATGCCTCACTCAATGACAGAGGCGCGATCACAGGAAGCACTGTCGTGCGCGACATTCCTTCTCTTACTCCGGCAGCAACATCGTCGATTCAGTCCTGGAAGTTCACTCCGGCTTCTAGACAGGGGAAGCCCGAGCCATCCGTCCTGAGGGTTGCCGTTGTTTTCCGGCCCCGGGCATATTTCGCTGCGGGCCCGGCTTTCACGCCCCTTCTTTCGGAGGGAGGCACGAATCGAGAGGATCAGAGTTACGTCCCCCCAGGCATCGTTTCCGTCACTCATCCTCAATACCCCAAAAACGCCGCAGCCCCTGGGACAGTCGTCATCCAGGTTATTGTGGGTAAGTCCAGGTCCATTCAACACTTGAAAGTCGTGCGCGACCTTCCCCCTTTTACCCAGTTCGCGCTGAGTGCCGTGGACAAATGGCGCTTTCAAGCGGCTACCCTTGACGGGAGGTCAATAACTTCAAACCTCGTAGTTGCTTTTGTTTTCCCCACCCTGTCCGAACGCTGAGTTCTGACCAGGTACCATGGTTTGGATGGGGAGGTGGGAGTCTCCGTGCCCACTGCTATAAGCCAAGTGGTATTTAGCTAAACTCAATAAAGTCTGCCACTTAGATGCTCCCAAATGAGAGCAACTCTAGCTGTCTTCCTGGGAGGTGGCCCTACAAATTTGGGTAGAAACTATCCGGTACTGCCGTACCCCGGAAAATGGCGCTATCTGCCTATGGCCGGGGTCGAGGGCTGGGTCCAGAATGTACTTACACAAACAATCAAGTTTTACTTTAGGAGGCAAATGATCATGAATCGTTGGTGGTGTATGGATTGTCGATCGGCGGTAGACCTGAACAGGCAGGGCCGATGTGGAAGCTGTGAGTCCGAAGCAGTGGATTCATTGAACCCACGAAACGGCCAGATGAGGTCAGCCTCGATAGTCCATACGCCTGTAACCAGTGCTGTTTCATGCACTTAAGACATAACGATAGCAAGAGTAATCAAAACAAGGCTGGTTGGAATCGGTTGAAAACATGGGAGGTGATGCCTAGGAAAACATTGAAGACGCCATAAAACACAACTGTCGAAAAGGAGATAGACCCTTGGAGAAAAGACTACAAATCTTCGGCTTACTGGTCGTAGCGAGCCTGCTCTGGACTTACCCAACGTCCGCAGCAACCACTAAGGCAAAGCCGTACATAGCACCCAAGAGCATGAAACTGAGCTATGTAGGAACTGCGTCCTGGTATGGCGAGCGGCACCAAGGCCGGAAAATGGCCAACGGCAAGCTTTTTGACCGTCACAAACTGACAGCAGCAAGCTGGTATTTCCCGCTCGGAACCACTATGCGGGTGGTTAACTTGAAGAACGGCAAGTCTGTGGTCGTTACAATTACGGATCGCGGCCCTGGTATGCACCTACATCGCCTCATAGACCTGTCCGAGGCTGCGGCGGGACGTCTAGATTACGTGGGCCAGGGATTGACATCGGTGTTCATTTTTCCACTGGCTTCCTTTAGCACTACACCAGCGGCCCTGGACTCCCACCTGGTAGGGCCAAGCACGCTGAGTGCGGCAGGAAATGAGATTGCAGCCGTACATACGCCAATGTGACCTCTCCAGGCCGCCCGCAGGCACCTCTTGCCCTCATGTAGAGGGTGGCCTTTCCCAGGATGATGTTCGCGTTTTGAACAGATAGGCCGGTTTCCGGCCTACCGCGGAGGTTTGTCCTTTCCCATGAAACAAGATTTCAACACAGAAGTCAGGAAGAACTCAGTGAAATCAGGCGTGGCTTGTAGATCTACAGCCCGGCATTTCTGCGTACTCCAAACATTCCTTTCTCCTCTGTGCGCTTTGTGCCCTCATTGCTGAAATTCTTCCGCAAGCCGGGCTTATCCGTCCAACCAGGAATCGGAAGCACGAACTGGCCCCAATAAGCCAGGTCAGGCGTATACTGCACGTTTGCCAGGACGGCAGTATGGAAACCCCGGCGCTCTAGTGTTCGCTGCAATCAATTGGCACGAAATTGATTTGGGGAGCAAGCCATGATTCGCCATCTTAAGTCCGGCCAGTCTGCCGAGGCGAAGGCCGAAAACAGCGCGCAAGTTCGAACCACCGTTGAGGCGATTCTTTCCGACATCGCTGCTCGCGGGGAAGCGGCCGTGCGCGAATACTCGGAGAAATTCGACAAGTGGTCTCCGCCCTCCTTCAAACTCTCAGAGAGCGAAATCGCCGATTGCGTACGCGCCCTGCCGCACGGTGTGATCGACGACATCAAATTCGCGCAGACCCAGATCCGCAATTTCGCGCTAACGCAGCGCGCCGCCCTGCAGGACGTGGAGGTGCAGACACTTCCCGGTGTCGTGCTGGGCCACAAAAACATTCCCGTCAACAGCGTTGGCTGCTACGTGCCGGGCGGGCGGTATCCGATGGTCGCCTCCGCGCACATGAGCGTGGTCACCGCGAAGGCAGCCGGCGTCCAGCGCATTATCGCGAGCGCGCCACCCTTCGGGGGCCAGCCGCATCCGGCCATCGTTGCGGCAATGCATTTCGGCGGCGCCGATGAAATCTATGCGTTCGGCGGCGTGCAGGCGATCGCGGCCATGGCCTTGGGCACGGAAAACATCGCGCCCGTCGACATGCTCGTAGGACCCGGCAACGCCTACGTCGCCGAAGCAAAGCGCCAGTTGTTCGGGCGCGTCGGCATCGACTTGCTCGCGGGCCCCACTGAAACGCTCATCATCGCGGACGATACGTGCGACTCCGAAATGGCTGCGATCGATTTGATCGGACAGGCGGAGCATGGCCCGGGCAGCCCTGCTATCCTGCTCACAAACTCCGCAAAGCTCGCCGGGGAAGCGCCTGCGGCGATCGAGAAGCTTCTTGCGTGGCTCCCAACCGCCGCGATTGCGCGCCAAGCCTGGCAAAACTGCGGCGAGATCATCCTGTGCGATACACTCGACGAAATGGTTCAAGAGGCCGATCGCATCGCCTCCGAACACGTGCAGGTGCTCACGCGCGATCCGGATTACTTCCTGCAGCGTCTGACCAATTTCGGCTCATTGTTCCTCGGCCATCGCACGAACGTGGCCTATGGCGACAAAGTGATTGGCACGAACCATACTCTGCCGACCATGAAGGCGGCGCGATATACAGGCGGCCTGTGGGTCGGCAAGTTCATCAAGACTTGTACATACCAACGCGTGCTAACCGACGAAGCCGCCGCGATGGTCGGTGAATATTGCTCGCGTCTGTGCGCACTCGAAGGGTTTGCCGCACACAAGGAGCAGGCGGACCTGCGCGTCCGGCGTTACGGAAAGAAGGTGGCCTAGCCGATGGAATCGACACATGAAAGGCCCGTGGGAGTCGTCACGGGAGGCGCAGGAGGGATTGGCAAAAGCATCTGTGGGGCGCTCGCTCGCGAGGGCATGCGCGTTGTCGTCGGCTACAACCGATCCGCGGATGGGGCGCGGGAGCTCGTGGAGAGTCTCCCGGGGGGAGGCCATGCCGCGCTATCCGCGCCAGTCACCGACAGCGCCGCTCTTGCTAGCCTCGCGTCAACCATTGCTAAGCGCTATGGACAGTGCGATGTGCTGGTCAACTGCGCGGGGACAACACGCTTCGTGCCGCACGTCGATCTTGAAGGCCTCGATGACAATTTGATCGATCTCATCCTCGCGACCAACGTGCGCGGCCCGTTTGCCGTGCTGCGCGCGCTGCGGCCGCTGCTGGAAAGGAGCACGCATCCGGGTGGCGCGGTGGTCGTCAATATTTCGTCGCTCGCCGCCGTTACTGCGATGGGCAGTAACGTGATGTACTGCGCCTCCAAAGCAGCGGTCGACAATATGACCAAGTCGCTGGCGCGCGCTCTCGCCCCTCGAATCCGTGTTGTGTCGATTTCGCCCGGCCTGGTCGAAACTGATTTCATAAAGTCGATGGACCAGCGCTGGCGCGACGATCAGTTGGACCGCACGCCGCTCAAGAGACTCGCCTCTCCCAAAGAGGTTGCCGCAGCAGTTGTCGCGGCGGTCAAGAATCTCACATTCACCACCGGCGCCATCATCGCCCTCGACGGCGGGCGCCCGCTGAGTTGAAAGTTAGTGTACCGTCACGGGGCGGCGACGCCTTCGGCGATAAATACGCGGCTCTTCGCCGAGCTATGCCTGATCGGCTTGATCGCCTCATAGGCTGGCGAATCCTCCCAGCTCTTCGCTTTCTCCATGCTGTCGAAGGCGATCACCACAAAGCGTTTTGGCGCGTCACCCTCGAGAGACAGGGTCTTGCCCCCACGAATGAGATAATGGCCATTGAAAGGCGCCAGCGTTCCCGGAACCTTCTCCCCATATTTCTGAAAGGTGGTGGGGTCCGTCACATCGACTTCCGCAACTACGTAGCCGAGTGGCGCCTTGACTTGGCGCGCATGAATCACGGTGGCGCCGGCAATGCCTATCGCAATGCCAACCAGCACTGCAAACGCTAATTTGTGGTTCGTTTTCATGAGTTCATTCCCCCTTTGTGTTTGTGCGAACAAGCACTAGCCAGTACAACTTGATCGGTGACGCAGGACCAAAAATATCGTTCCACGTTCTCGCGGGGTCCAAGGGAAGCCGGCACCCGCTGAGACTTCGACACCCGCGGGCGGCATCAGCCCTACCGCCAAAAGCGGGATTTAGGCACGATCCCGGTGGCAATTCTCGGGTGATGCTACACCACATGCCTGTGTGCGCGAAAGGGGCGCGCGATGTTCCAGCACTCTGGACCTGCCCCCGATGGCCTGATACTGTTCGAAGGCAGCGGAATCAAGCGCACAATTTTACGCAGGAGCCTTTTCGAATGATCGTCGATATTTACACGCACATCATGCCCCCGCGATTATTGAAATCCATGGAGAGCCTGGGGGCGAGCTCCGGACTTGTGAAGCGGATGGCGGGCATCCGCGAATTACATGACCTGGACGCGCGATTTCGCGCGATGGACGCGTTTGGCGACTACCGGCAAATCTTTTCGATACCGAATCCGCCGCTCGAAACGGTCACCACTCCCGCGCAAGGGCGCGATCTCGCGCGCATTGCGAACGACGCGATGGCCGACACGGTGCGCCGCCATCCCTCCCGATTCCCTGCCTTCATCGCCGCGCTTCCCCTCCATAACATGGATTCGGCCATGGAGGAATTGAAACGCGCCATCGAGACCTTGGGCGCGCGGGGAATCCAGATCTTCACCCACGTGAATGGACACCCGCTCGACGAACCGCAATTCGAGCCGCTCTTTGCCTCGATGGAGGCGTACGACCTTCCGATCTGGCTGCATCCCGCGCGCACCGCAGTCATGACGGACTATCCCTCCGAGCAACAATCGAGATTTGAAATGTGGTGGTGCTACGGCTGGCCGTACGAAACGTCCGTGGCGATGTCGCGCCTCGTGCTCTCCGGAGTATTCGACCGTCATCCGAAGCTCAAGATCATCACGCACCACCTGGGCGGAATGATTCCCTACTTCGACAAGAGGATTGAGGATGGCATGGCGCTGCTGGGCACACGCACGCAGACGGAGGATTATTCCGGCATCCTGCCTTCGCTCAAGCGTCCGCTCATCGATTACTTCCACATGTTCCACGCCGATACGGCGTTGTTTGGCGCGTCGCGCGGGCTCGCGTGCGGCCTGGACTTTTTTGGCGCCGGCAACGTAGTCTTCGCAACGGACGCACCGTTCGGGCCTGTTGCCGCCACGCGCGATGGCGTCGACCATCTCAACCTGGAAAAAACACAGCTTGAGGCGATTCATCATCGCAACGCGGAAAAGCTCATCAATATGCGGATTGCGTGACGCCGCTTGCCCGCCAAAGCATGCGCAACAAGAGAAAAAATCCCCGCCTCTAAAGATGCGGGCTACGAAAATTTATTGGCGATCGTGCCAGTGCTGTAGCCCGGGTCTTCAGACCCGGGGGGGATACTTGGCCCTCCACCATGATATGGCCAGCTTGCAAGGAAATTTTCCGACTTCAACAACGGTCCAAGCCCCTTCGCGGCTCAGTCCCAGGGCAAGCCGACGTAGTTTTCGGCGAGGGACGTCATCGCGGCGCGTGAGCCTGTCAGGTAATCGAGTTCGGCAACCTGGCGGCGCTGATCGAAGGGACTGTCAGTATCGAATCGGTGGAGCATGGACGTCATCCACCAGGAGAAGCGCTGCGCTTTCCAGACGCGGCGCAAGCAGCTCTGCGAATACTGTTCGAGCAGACGGGTCTTGCCGGAGGAATAGAAGTCAGCGAAAGCGCGCGACAGCAGGCGAACGTCCGCCGCGGCGAGGTTCAGGCCTTTCGCGCCGGTCGCAGGAACGATATGGGCCGCGTCGCCGGCAAGATAAAGTTTCCCATATTGCATGGGCTCCACCACGAAACTCCGCATGGGCGTAATCCCCTTCTGGAGCACGGGGCCCTCGGTGAGCTTCCAGTCTCCACCGGCGGCGAAACGCAACTGAAGTTCGCGCCAAATTCTATCGTCAGGCCAGTTGTTGATGTCCTCATCGGGCGGAACCTGCAAGTAAAGACGCCCGATCTCCGTGGAGCGCATGCTCAGCAAAGCGAAGCCGCGCTCGTGATACGCGTAGACCAATTCATTTGAAGACGGCGGCGCCTGAGCCAGGATGCCAAGCCACGCAAATGGATACGTCCGGTCGAATGCGGTGAGGACTCCCGAGGGGATGCTCGGCCGACATATACCGTGGAAGCCATCGCACCCGGCGATGAAATCGCAGCTCAATTCGCGGGGCTTGCCGTCCGTTACGAAGCGAATCGAGGGCGCCGTGCCATTAAACCCGTCCACGCTCACATCTCCGGCTTCGAAAAATATCTGGCCTCCGGCGGCAAGGCGCGCGCTCACGAGATCCTTGACAACCTCGTGCTGGGCGTAGATCGTGATCGCCTTGCCGCCAGTGAGTTCGTACATGTTGATGCGATGGCCGCGCCGGTTGAAGCGCAGCTCAATTCCGTGATGGATGAGCCCTTCGCGCTTCAGGCGCTCCCCGACGCCAGTTTCGACCAGCATATCCACCGTGCCCTGCTCGAGCACGCCTGCGCGGATGCGCTCTTCGATGTATTTCCTGCCGCGCGCTTCGACAATGACGGATTCGATCCCTTGCAGATGGAGGAGGTGCGAAAGGAGCAATCCCGCCGGCCCGGCTCCGACGATTCCGATCTGTGTGCGCAAAGTTTTGCCTTTCCGCAGTCTCAAATGGCACGAAGATCAGCTGGAGTGTAGACGCGCGGAGCGGCGATTGTCCACGGCGCAGACTGGAGATTGCTGCGGCGCCTTTCTATTATGTCTATTTCAGTGGTCCTCGCGAACCGCGTGTCTTCTCGATGGCGGAGGGGCATTTACTGCGGAAATATATAAGGAACCCCGCCTCTAAAGAGACGGGCTACAGCAACCTGTAGGATCGTGC
>WNFD01020198.1_pt1 | contig 10149 bp, 9 predicted proteins | sample 5400491 | NCBI WGS metagenome assembly WNFD01 (sample SAMN13153343, study PRJNA577476) | soil metagenome | isolation source: 120 cm saprolite under Douglas fir tree site 2 hole 2 replicate 2 | place: USA:California | collected 2015-04-18
GCAGACCGTCACCCGCACGGTAATAAATCTGCCGCCGGGCCGCGTATTGGCTGGTTTCGAGAGCGGGCCCGCCGTCGCCATCTCTCCCGACGGCACGCGACTCGTGTATGTCGCTACCCAGGGAGGAACTCAGCGGCTTTATCTGCGGGCGATGGATAGCCTCCAGGAGGCCCAGCCCATTCCTGGCACGGAAGCAGCCTCCTCTCCTTTCTTCTCTCCTGATAGCCAGTGGCTGGGGTTTGCCGCTGGCGGGGGTCTGAAGAAGGTTTCAGTGGGCGGTGGGGCGGCGGCGACGATCACCATTAATGCGTACGGCGGAGAGAGTTGGGGCAGCCAGGGGATGATCGCCTTCCCACCCGGAAACGCCTCACCTCTCCAGCAAGTGCCAGACGCGGGAGGCGCCCCGCAAGCGTTAACTCGTTTCGAGAAAGGGGAGGGCAGTCACCGCTGGCCGGAGTTCTTGCCCGGCAACAAGGCAGTGCTCCTCGCTGCTGGAGCGGCTACCGCTAATTGGACCAACGCGCAAATTGCCGTCGAGACTGCCGGGACAGGCGAGCGGCGGAATCTGATCCAAGGGGGGACGCAACCGCGATATGCGCCCTCCGGGCACCTGGTTTATGCACAAGGAGGAAACCTGATGGCCGTGGCCTTTGATCCCGAGCGGCTGCAGATCAAGGGTGCCTCGGTGCCCGTGGTGGAGGGCGTCGTGCAATCCATATCCAGCGGAGCCGCCCAATACAGCATTTCCACTACGGGATCACTCGTTTACGTTCCAGGAGGCGTCCAAGGGGTTGAACGGAAGCTTGCATGGGTTGATCGCAACGGAGCGGAGCAGCCCTTCGCCGTCCCGGCTCATGCCTACGAGTCTCCGCGATTTTCTCCAGATGGTCAACGCATTGCCGTGGTCCCCGATAGTCAAATCTGGCTGTACGATCTCTCTCGGGAGACGTTGACTCGGCTCACGTTCGAGGGGAGTGTTAACAGTCGTCCGGTTTGGACGCCAGACGGCAAGCGGATCGCTTTCTTTTCGAACAAGGCCGGGCAGTTGAATCTATTCTGGCAATTGGCCGACGGCAGCGGGGGCCTGGAAAGGCTGGCAACCAGTGATTTCATCGACGTTCCTCAGTCCTTTTCCCCAGATGGACAACTGCTGGCCTTCCATGAAGTCAATCCCACGACGGGAAATGACATCATGGTGCTGCGGCTCAGCGACCGCAAGGTGCAGCCTTTTCTTCGAACGCCTTTCAACGAATCAGACCCAAGGTTTTCCCCCGACGGGCGTTGGATGGCGTACATGTCCGACGAATCGGGCCGTTATGAGATTTACGTCCAGCCCTATCCCGGCCCCGGGGGAAAATGGCAGATCTCGACAGATGGCGGCACGGAGCCAGTGTGGAACCCGAACGGGCGAGAGCTGTTCTATCGCAATGGAAACAAGATGATGGCGGTGGAGATCACAACCAAGCCGAACTTTGCGTTGGGCAATCCGCACGTTCTTTTCGAAAGGCCCTACATCCTAGCCAACGTTCCGATCTCGAACTACGACGTATTGCCAGACGGGCGGCGGTTCCTGATGGTCAAGCCCACCGAGCAGGCGCAGGCGCCGCCGACGCAAATCAACGTTGTGCTGAACTGGTTTGAAGAATTGAAGCGCCGCGTGCCTACGGGGACGAAGTGAAGAAATTCTTCCCTGTCCAAGAAGCCGTCGATTCGCTCTGCGACTCTCGAAATGAACAGTTGAAGAGGAAACTTCTTGCTGCGAGAACTTACCTGAATTCCGAAGTTGATTTGGCAACCTGGGGTTGAGATTCGGGTACGCCAATCTCCCGATTGGCGGTTTGCCTGACGCCATTCAGGAGAATAGCGTTCCCAGGATCGCCGCCAACCAGAGCTTAGTGGACCTCATTGTTCTCCGCGCAGACATACTCCTTAATTTGCCAATCCGGTTTCAACTTGAAGATTTTCTGAGCGGTCCAAGTCTTCGTATATGCTTTGGGGTCGTCAATCGTGTAATCGATTTGCAAGGTGTCATGGGCAGTGCGGCGGATGCGCTCGACGACGTGCAGGGCGTCGGAATGCGGAAGACACGAGAGTGTCACCTTCATATTTTCCAATCGAATGCCCCATATATGTGGGATCGAGATCCTTGGGATGCCCTCGCCCATCGGTGAAAATTTGCCGCACCAGGGACTGGTACTCGAAGATCATTACCACACGATCGCGCGCGTGAACGATTTCCCAGGGAAACGGCTGCAGCATGATTCGCGGGACTCCCGGCGGGATACACCGCTCGGTTGGGTCTGGGCCAGTGTCCGGATCAGCCTGGGTGTTCTCCATGTCGCGCTTCTTGAGCACAGCTTCTGCCCAAGGCTGCAATGGAGGGTCCTCCTGAGGGAGAAGGCTTCGATGATACTGGGGTATGAACCAAACTCCAGAAAAGTCCGGCCTGGCGGAGGCAGCCCTGGATTTTGCCTCTCCCGCGTGTTGTGCCGTCTGGGCAAGAATTATGGGCGAGAAAGTCAGCGCCGCCGCCGCGAGAACCAATCCCATGAAATGATTTCGGACCATGAACCTCCTCGCATGGATCAATCTTCAGCTCCGGCCCGGACTGGGAACCTGCGTCGCTCACCGCTTCAAATTGACTGGGTGGCGGATCAGCTTACACGTTGCCGGGTTTTGGTAGGACAGGCACTCTTGCCTGTCCGGGTGTGCTGTGGCGGTATCGTACCGGACAGACAAGAGTGTCTGTCCTACCTGGCGACTTGACCCACTACCGCGACTCTTCACTGCTTGAATCCCTCTCCGTCGAGCTCTTGGCCGTTAGCCAGCGTGACGCTGTGCAGACGCATGATCTTCTTGCCGTTCTTGGCGAGAGAGCCGTAAACAGCGAGTTGGTTTCCCGGTTTAATCATTTCCTTGTTCCAGCCGACCCTGGTCAGCATGTTCGGACTATTGGCTTCGACACGCCACGGCTCGACGTTTCCTTTGTCGTCTTTCACATCGAGATAGATGAATACATGGGGATTGGACCACTCGAAATTGGTTACGGTTCCTTTCAGGGTCACCATATGCTCGACGTCAAACGCCGCGCTCGAATGGTGAGCCAGCACCGGGCGTGAAACAAGCAGAACACCCATTGCCAGAGCGAGCACGATCACCCGGTTATTTTTCATTACTGCACCTCCCGGCCAGATAACCGGAATCTTTCGTTTTGCATATCAAGCTTGGCGGATAATATACACCTAGCGGTGAAGGGCATCTCCATCAACAAGATAATGGGAATTTCAACACAGAGCGCACGGAGGACGCAGAGACAGGATAGGAGGCATAAAGACAGAGATCCTGCAATTCCGCGAAACTGAAATGCCGCGCCTTTTTACTACTCAGTGAACTTTGTGTCCTCTGGGGCGAAACTCCGGCCTAGGCCCAGCTGAATCCCTGCTTGGACAGCGGCACCGAACGGATTCTCTTGCCGGTCACTTCGAAGATCGCGTTGCACACCGCCGGCAGGATCGGCGGCAGCGCGGGTTCTCCAAGTCCAGTCGGCGGATTCGCCGTCGTCAGGAAATGAACCTCGATCTCTGGAGGCGCTTGCGTCATGCGCACGGGCGGATACTGGTGGAAATTGGTCTGCACCGCGCGGCCCTTGTCGATGGTGATTTCGTAGCCCATCAGATGGCTTAGCCCTTCGATGACGGCGCCTTGCGCCTGATTGAGGGCGTTACTCGGATTGATGATCTGGCTGCCCACATCGCCTACCACCCAAATTTTGTGGATCTTCACTCGGTTGTTCGCATCGACGCTGAGTTCCACGACCTCGGCGAAATACCCGCGATGGGCAAACTGGAACGCAACGCCCTTCGCTGTGCCTTTCGGCAACTGGCCGCGGGAACTCCAGCCGGATTTCTCCGCGACGAGTTCGAGAACGCCGCGCATGCGCGCCGGGTCGATGTCGGGTTCGCCCGAGCAGCTCCAGCCGGAACTGGATCGGATCCTTGCCCGCGGCATGGGCCAGTTCGTCGATGAACGACTGGAACACGAAACTGAACCCATTGCTGCGCGGCGCGCGCATCGCGCCGGTGGGCACCCCAAACGGCATCAGCGTGGCCTGGAAAGAAAAATCAGGAAGGAAAGTTCCCGGAAATTCGTTCGAAGGGATGTTTGCGGCCGGCGCAAATTGCTTCCCCTCGCCAAAACTCACGAAGTGATTCCTCCATCCGATGAGCTTTCCGGAAGAATCGAGTCCTGCCTTGAGGAAATGGAAGCCTGCGGGCCGGTAGAAATCATGGGCCATGTCGTCTTCGCGCGTCCACAGGAGCTTCACCGGAACGCCGACGACTTTCGCGACCCATGCGGCCTCGACCATGTAGTCGTTGCTCAAGCGCCTGCCGAAACCGCCGCCGATGCGCATGAGGTGAATCGTGATGTCACGATCCGACATGCCGAGCGTCTTGGCGACGAGCTTGTGGCCCGTCTCGGGCGTCTGGGTCGGCGCCCAGATCTCGAGCTTACCGTCTTTATAATGGGCCGCGCAATTCTGCGGTTCGAGCGGCGCGTGGGAAAGGAACGGGTAGGAATACGCCGCCTCGACAACCTTGGCGGCGTTTTGCAGCGCCGCGTCGGCGTTGCCGTCGGTGCGCAGCGGGAATGCCGGAGGCTGCTGCGAGATTTCCACAGCCCGGCGCGCAAAACCTTCGCTGCTTTGCTTCGCGGTCTCTCCTTCGTCCCACTTCACCTGCAACTTCTGCCGCGCGGTGCGCGCCTGCCACCAACTGTCGGCAACGATGGCGACACCGGGAAGGAGCCCGTTCAAATCCGTTCCGCCATCCACGACGAACGCATGACGGACGCCGGGCATCGCTTTGATCTCATCCACATTGGCGCTGACCACTTTGCCGCCAAACACGGGGCACTTCACGAACATGCCAAACAGCATGCCCGGCAGAGTGAAGTCGATGCTATAGATCGGCTTGCCCGTAACGATCGAGGGGTTATCGACGCCGTGGATCGGCTGGCCGATAATTTTGAAGTCTTTCGGATCCTTCAGCTTGACTGTCTTCAGATCGGGCGGCGTCAGCGTCGCTGCTTTCGCCGCGAGCTCGCCGTAGCCGAGCGAGCGGTTCGTCGTTCGATGAATCACGCGGCCAGAGGATGTGTAGCACTCCGATTCGGGCACATTCCAAGTTTGCGCAGCCGCAGTGACGAACATTTGCCGGCCGGCGGCGCCCACTCGACGCAGGGGATCCCAGTTGGTCGGCGTCGCCGTGCTGCCACCGGCCCGCTGCGGGCCATATTTCGACTCATCGAGGTCCGCCTGCTGGATTTTCACGTCCTTCCAGTCCACGTCGAGTTCGTCCGCGATGATCATGGGGAGTTCCGTCTTGATTCCCTGCCCGATCTCGGGATTCTTCGACATGATCGTCACGACGCCATCCGCAGTGACGCGAATGAAAGCGTTGGGCCCGAGCGTGGCGGGAAATGGGGCCTGGGGTGCTTGCCCGAACACTTTCGCCACTGGATCGACGTAGAGGGCCAGGAGCAAACCGCCTCCGCCCAGGGCAGTGGCGCGAAGAAACGAGCGGCGCCCGATAAGCTTAGGTCCGGCCAGCGTGGAGTTGACGAGCGTGGGTTCCATAGCGCCTCCCTAAACTTTCCCAGCCACGTTGCTGGCCGATTGATTGGGCTTCGTCAATTGATTTTGGGCGATCACGGCCGCCCGGTGAATGGCCGGGCGAATGCGCAAATAGGTGCCACAGCGGCAAATGTTTCCATTCATTGCATCGTTGATTTCCTCGTCGGTGGGACTTGGCGTGTGCGCCAGCAACGCCGAGGCGGTCATCATCTGGCCTGCCTGGCAGTAGCCGCACTGCGGCACGTCGAGTTCCTGCCACGCGAGCTGAACGGCGTGGGTCCCGTTCGCCGACAACCCTTCCAGCGTGGTGATTTGCGCGTTCGCCGCAACCGAAACCGGCGTCTGGCACGAGCGCACGGCGCGCCCGTTCAGATGCACCGTGCAGGCGCCGCACAGCCCCGCGCCACAGCCGAACTTCGTGCCGCGCAGGTTGAGGACGTCACGGATCACCCACAGCAGTGGCATATCGGAAGGCACGTCTACGTTACTAGACTGCCCGTTCACATTTAGTTTGAACGGCATGGTGTTCACTCCAAAAATGCGAGATTAATGCATTGGCCTCGGCTACCACTCGAAAGCATACAGCTTCGCGGCCGGACAAAAGGTTAGCATCTGCCCGTTTGAGGGGTCAATGTGTTCGCGGGAGCAAATATTCAATTCGCGTGACGGGGCGCAATTTATTGGGGATGCGCGGCTTGTTGCGCCTCTTCCAGCGACTTCTGGAGCTCAGGGTGCTCTGAAAGGACTTCCATCATGCTTTGACGCCCAAGCTTCTCGCCCATTTTCATGCCTTCTCCTTGCATCTCAATGGAGAGCTTGGGAAGGACACCGAGCGCTTTCTGTCCTAGGGGAGTTTGATAGAACTCGATTAACCCCTTGATGTCTTCGTGGGAAAAATATTTGTCGTAGAGCGGGACCGCTGAGTCCAGAAGCTGTGGAAGCTCGGCTTTCGAATGGGACTGGAATTTCTCAAAAAAAAGGTCGACCAGCTTCGTGCGATAGTCTCCCGGAGGCAAGGAATTCGTTATCATGGGTCTGATGTTCTTTTCCATTCCGTCCAATACTTGCATCATGGCTGTCTTCGTCCCGGCTAAATCCAGCAGCCGGTGAATGTCAGCTTCTTTAGCAGGATCGATTTTCGACTGGCCCGCGGAAGCGCTATTTGAGCCAGATGCCGGCGCGCTCTGCGGCGGAGGCGTCTGCGGCTTGGCGGAAGAATTTTGAAAAGGCTTCTTAGCCTGCGCAGACGACGCAGCTAGAAGAACAGTCAGGACGAAATGTGTACAAATCTTCATGGATGCCTCCTTGTGACTCGCGGGAACGATGGTAGCCGACTTGGTGGCTTGCGTGGGAGCCACCAATTTTTCGGCGGACGGGATAGTAAATGACAATCACGCTGGCGACCAACTGCTTTCTCCTGCACTTGATGCATCGCGGGTCCTACGCCCATTACGTGCGATCGAGCGTCCGGCACTGAACCACTTCGGCGAGCTTACAAGCCGACGAGTCGAGGAAATAAAAGCCCGGTTTTATGCCAAGCTATTGCCGCGGCACCCCTTTCAGGCTCCAGGCGTTGCCCTATTTTGGTGCTATTCGATCAGCGAGCGTATCAACATGGTAGGCGCCGTGCTGGCGTACCTCTGACCAGCCGTCCTTGCCGGTGCCGGTTTTTGGGCCATTGGCGGTTTCAAGAGCCGCATAATCTTGCCATGAGTTGTAGCGGTCGACCGCTAGGAAATTCCAGGCCCCACCCTCAATGTGTGCCATGACCAAACTGTTCATAGGAGCCTTCGCCGTGGGGTCCACCCGCTTCAACGCTTCAAGCAACTGGTCACGATGCCCAGGGGCGGCACGCCAGATGGCGACAGCGTACACAAAATTCGACGGATTCTCTCCCGCTCCAGCCGGCACACCCATGAGGCGGGCGAATTCGGACCACGCGGGACCCACGACAAAGGTATCAGAGTGCCATGAGCTCAGATTGCGTGCCGCAGGGTTCGGGGGAGCGGTAGAAGCTTCTACGGTGGCCTTCGTGCCGAGATGTTCGATGACGCAATAGTCCCAGTCATCGCCCTCCCTATGGCGCAGGACGAGGAAGTGTCCTGGCATGGGCGCCTTGGGATCCTGGGTCTTGAGGTTGTCGCCAAGCGCCGCTGCCTGTCCAAGAGCGGACTTATTAAAGTGAATATGGTAAATATCAGTGAACGACGAAGCTTGCGGCGCCTTAGACGGAGGAGCATTTTGGGCCAACGACATTGACGCCGGCAGCGCGAGGGCGAAAAGCAAGCTGTAAATATATTTCATGGAAATCCTCCTGATAGGGCTTCCAAGTACTTTGCCCGTGAGCTCGTTTGCTCGATGGAATGGGATACGGTTGGTGCGGCACGATTCTACCCAATTGGGAACAAGTTATCTATAGATTGCGTGAGGACGATTATGCCCAATACGTGCGATCGAGGGTGCGGTATTGAATTGCCTCGCCGAGGTGGCGCGTCTGGAGGCTGGCCGATTCATCGAGATCGGCGATGGTGCGCGCGACTTTCAGGATGCGGTCGTGGGCGCGCGCGGAAAGTCCCATGCGTGTGATGGCGTTTTCCAGCATTTTCTCGCCCTCGTCGGAGATGGCGCAGAATTTCCGGATCAGTTTCGGCGGCATTTGCGCATTCGCGAAGATTTTCTTCTCGCCGGTGAATCGCGCGCTTTGACGCATACGGGCCCGCAACACGCGCTCGCGCACCGTGGCGGAATCTTCAATGGCGCTTGCGCCGCGGAGCTCCTTGTACTTCACGGCGGGCACTTCGATGTGGATATCGATGCGGTCGATCAGCGGGCCGGAAATTTTCGAAACGTAGCGCTGAATCTGAGGTGGCGAGCAGTGGCACTCGCGCGTCGAGTCGCCGAAAAATCCGCAGGGACACGGATTCATCGCCGCGGCAAGCATGAAACGCGCCGGGAACGTCACCGAAGTCGCCGCGCGGGAGATCGTCACGGCGCCATCTTCGAGCGGCTGGCGCATCACTTCGAGCACGTTGCGCTGGAACTCCGGCAATTCGTCGAGAAAGAGAACGCCGTTATGCCCAAGCGACACCTCTCCGGGCCGCGGCACCGCGCCGCCGCCGATCAGCCCGGCATCGCTGATCGTGTGGTGCGGCGAACGAAACGGGCGCGTGCCGACAAGGCCGCGCGAATCATCGAGCAGCCCCGCCACGCTGTGGATTCGCGTCGTTTCGATGGCTTCCTCGAGCGACATCGGCGGCAGGATCGTCGGGATGCGCTTGGCGAGCATCGTTTTTCCCGCGCCCGGCGGTCCGATAAAGATGATGTTGTGCCCGCCGGCGCAGGCGACTTCGAGCGCGCGCTTGGCGGCCTGCTGGCCTCGGACGTCGCGCATATCGACCGCATACTGCGCGGCGTCGGCCAGCATCGTGCCCGCGTCCACGCGCACCGGCGCGAACGATTCCGGCGCGTTGATCAGGTCCACGGCCTGGGGAAGCGTGCGCACGGCGAAGACGTCGATGCCCTCTACCACCGCCGCCTCGCGCACATTTGTCTCCGGCACGATCACCGCGCGGATGTGATGCTCGCGCGCGGCAAGGGCGGCTGAGAGCGCTCCGCGAACGGAACGTACCTGCCCGTCGAGCGACAGTTCTCCGAGAAATACGAATTGGTCGAGCCGCTTGCCGAAGAACGTGCCCTGGCAGCCCAGGATCGAGAGCGCCATCGGGAGGTCAAATGCCGATCCTTCCTTGCGGATGTCCGCGGGCGCAAGATTGACGGTGACGCTCTGCGGTGGAAAATCGTGGCCGCAATTCTTAAGCGCCGCCCTGATGCGTTCGCGGCTCTCCTTCACGGCGATGTCGGGCAGGCCAACGACGTTGAAATCACCCATTTTGCTGGATCCAACGTCCACTTCCACCTCTACCAGATAGGCGTCGATGCCGAAGACCGCAGCGCTGAAGGCTTTGAAGTGCATGGGATGGCAGACACGAAGGGTGCCAGCGGGTGAAAGAGTAACGCAAATGCTACTTCCACGCCAGAATAAGAGTTGTTTGACTAAATATTGTTGACGCGCGGGGAAGCCCGATCTAACATGCGCGTTATCAATTTGGTTGGTTGTTCTGGTGGAGAGAGTCATGCTGACCCAGCGCTTGGCCCTTGTCTCTGCGACCCTCTTCTTCGCGGTATCGCTTTGCCGCGCGCAACAGTCTTCCCCGGAGCCAAACGACTTCTCGTTCACACGAGTCGACCTGGAGCTGCTGGATAAGAGCAATCAATTCGACAAGCAGTTACAGGAAAAGGGTCTAGTGTACAACGACCCTGACACGACGAAATATATAACGAAAGTGGGTCAGGCTGTCCTACCCGGCGGTCCTGCACTCCAGAACGTTCATTGGCAGTTTTTTGTCCTGCGTAACCCCATCCCCAATGCATTTGCAATGCCCAACGGATCTGTTTACGTGCACACTGGGTTGCTTGCGGTGCTCGAAAATGAGGCGCAACTCGCCGGCGTGTTGGCG
>WNFD01008958.1_pt1 | contig 10148 bp, 8 predicted proteins | sample 5400491 | NCBI WGS metagenome assembly WNFD01 (sample SAMN13153343, study PRJNA577476) | soil metagenome | isolation source: 120 cm saprolite under Douglas fir tree site 2 hole 2 replicate 2 | place: USA:California | collected 2015-04-18
ACAGAAAGGTTCCTCTTCGCAGGCCAGCCAACAGCTTGCGCAAGTCGATCTGCCGGCCCACACTCCGTCTCTCGATCTCCTGCTGGCACGGACCTACGCATGGACTGGCAACTTGCAACCTGCCAACAAGAGCCTTCATAACATCGATGCCCTCATCAATGAGCATGATGTGCCGGCTCTCCAGGCATTGCGCTCCCTGACGAGCGCGGAAATCGCGCTGGTGCAGCGCAGGGTCACGGATGCGGTAGAAGCCGCGCAGAGGGCCGTTGCCTCCCAGAAATCCGTGTATGCGATCGAGACGCTGGCTCGTTGTTACGCCGCGGCAGGGATGCGCGACCAAGCAGCCGAACAATACCAAGTTTTGCTAACCCGTGCGAACGAGTTTATGGACGCCACTCGCACAGAGCCTTTGATGAACCCGCGTTTCACAGGACAGTCGACGCGCACTACCGCCTCGGAGTCCTCTACCAAAAACTCGGGCGATGGAGCGATTCCAGGACCGAGTTGCAGAAGTTTCTCGGCTACTGGTCCCACGCGGATGCGGACCTGGCGATCTACCAGGACGCTCAACGATTGCTACGAAGCTTGCCCGCCGGAAACGTGCCCACGGCAGTTTCTCGGCTACTGGTCCCACGCGGATGCGGACCTGGCGATCTACCAGGACGCTCAACGATTGCTACGAAGCTTGCCCGCCGGAAACGATGGCTTCCTAGGTATCGGGCACTGACGCGAGAGTCCGTGCTGGCCATTCACAATAGACTTGACGATCCTCGAGTGTTTTTTACCGACCGTGTCTCGCCAGCCGCAATTGAGATGGCGAGACGATATGCGAATAGAGGCGCGATTGTTTATTTTGAGCCGTCCGGCATCGGAGACGAGAAGCTGTTTCGGAGAATGCTTGAAGTAAGCGTTTGTGAACGGAATCGAGAAACACGAGAACAAGGGGGGGTTTGAAACTCCATTATGCCCCCGGCTGAAGAAATATAAAGGGAAGAAGTTCTAGCAGGGGAACGTGGGGTACCACAGCCCGCGGATTACTCAGCTGCCGCAAACCCAAGACTGGCGCCAATAGACTGAAAAGGTCGCGCCCCGCAGATGTCGCGACATTTTGGAGGGCGTATACTCCGGGACGCCCTGGGTCCGCGAAGCAAACCGCATGAGCATCTTCTCCATAGCGAATCAAGAAGAACTCTGCTGACTTCCCCAGATTTCGAAACTCCAAAAGGCTAGTTAGGTGCCCGAGAGACAGGTCCGCTTGAACGCAAACCAAAACGCTATCGGTCAAAACCGACCGCCCGACTGCAACTTGATCCCAATTTCTCCAACTACTCATCCAAAAGGTCACTGCTTGAGGCAACTCAGGGAACTCTTCCAATACGGCGAAGACCTCGTTCGTTCCGATCGGGCCACCCAGGCGGAACCCTCCGCCAGCATGAAAGGCTTCCCTTACAGCCTCGTAGGAAGGCGGGTTTTTCCCCTCCCCGAGTGGATATGAAACTAGCTGGACGAAAATTTCTTCCTCCCGACGCATGGCAAAGGAAGCCCAGATACCTTTTCCCTTCTCACGCGCAGTTTGAAATTGCTCCCGAAGGTTGGTGGGGGTTAAAGGCCACTGTTTAGGGAAACGATTCCGAGTTCTTTCATGCTTCTCATCAGGTTCTACGATGGCGGGCAGGGGATCTGTCTTGTTTTTCCCAAATACTATAGTACTGCCCGTCAAACGTTGATACGTGGTTCGCCATTCAGCTTCGAAAAGCTCTGCTTGCCTCTGGACTTCCTCCCACGAGAACACTTTGATCGAGGGAACAACCGCGGGAATCGTTTGGAGCAACTGCGGCACAGGGTCACGTCGTTCTTCACTTGATCGTTCGTTCGGTTCAATCATGGCTTGGGCACTCTCCACCAATTGGTCCAGAAATCGATTCTCAATTAAGGAGCCGAATATTTTCTCAAAACGGAGATGAGGTGAATTCGTTTCCAGAAAAGAGCAAAAGGCCTTGAAGTCAAATACCTGTGGGTGCGAGAACCGCACTAAACAGTCATTGTTAAAGCTACATCCTGCAATCGCAAGAACAACGCATTGATGAGCGAACCGCCTGCCGGCACCTTTGAGTCCACGAACTGGCAGATACTCGTCCACACAGTCAAAGAGCTCTCGATAAGGCGGTTGGCCGAGCACTGCGGTAGGAAGTGCGCGAATCGCTTCGTCGAGTTGATCGGGCTGACTATCCGCCACATAGCACATCTCCCGATATGTGGCCGTCAGCTCTTGGATGCTCCACTGGTCACTGAGACATAAATGATATTCTTGGACATGCTCCCCACGCGAAGCGAGCTTCGAAAGAACCTGGAAGAACAGGCCATATGCCGAATTCACAACAAGGGACTGATGGGTCCCTTCATGAACCAGAGTAGCCCTGGGAGTCCGATTACCGGTATAGATGGGATCATAGACAACTGGGACATCCCCAGGGCCAAACTCACCTAGGGTCTTCATTAACTCTCCCGTGAAAGAGCAAAACGTTGACTTGATCTCCCTCGACCGAAAGCGAGGAACCTTAAATCTGTCGAATTGCTGGAGGGTTCTCGTGACCACAACGCTTGCCGCCTGCTTTTTGGCTTTTTACAGGTTCGCTAGGTCCAATTTTGGGCCCAAATTCCGCACGGCAACAGCAGCGAGCGAACGAGCACCAATGATCTTACCCCATTTCTCCATTATGAAGTCCAGCAAGGATTGCTGGGCAATTGCTAGGCCAAGCCGGTCACTAATGGAAAAAACGACGCTGCCTGTCGATCCTCTTCCAGAACTAGTTCGGATATCCTCTGCCACTTCGATGATCGACTGAAGAAAAAGTCCGAGATTGGGCAGATTTTTGTTGGCGACTTCTGTCGACAAATCCACTCGCAGGGCCTCTTCAAAATTGAATGTGATGTGGCCGCCCGAATACCGGGCATCACATAAGATGAGGTCGGCATTACCTCCAAACTTCTTCACTCCAGCTTTCTGGAGAGCTGTTCGACAGCTTTCGAATTCTTCCAAGTCGAACTCAACTCCCTTAGCTGCGTCCTTGGGATCCCGCATTTTCCATCCGAGGAAGTAGAAGTCTATTACGTTGCGTGACTCAGAACCCAGCAAGCGAAAACGACTTGTGAGTTCTTGCGCCGTGACATCGCCTCCGTTCTCTTTATCGAGAACCAAAAAGATTCCAATAGGCAGTACCAAGTCGGTCTTGCCGGATTCGGATGCGAGCGTCTTCAAGCGATCCACAACGCTAAGCTTAAATTCCTCGATCGCGCCGGATGCAAAAACTTTCTTGAAACCCATAAAAGATGTCCTCCATTTCAATATACTGAAGGCAACCGCCAGCCAATGCGGCCTCAGCCCACTCACTATGATCCGGTCTTGTTAGATCGTTCTGACACGATGGTCCATACTTTCACACGTTGGGCATCTCCGGACAGATGGATCAACACTGCCCTACAGCGCGTCGCCTAGGCAGCCTGCTCGGCGATGGTCGGTGTCTTGGTCAGGGCACGGTGGGTTTCCACTTCCCTTGGGCGAAGTGGCGGAAGGCACAAAAGAAGGCCAGACCCACGATCAGTTTCGCATCCCTTGAAGCACAACAGTCACCCAATCGGAGTCCGGCTCGAAGGCGAACTCGGTTCCGCAAGAAGAACACCGGAGGCGGCGAAGATGTGTTCGATCTTCCTCCAGTGGAATTAGCTCGCCGCCGCAGGAGTGGTCAGGAACAATGTCGCTGTGAAGCATTGCTACGCTCGCGTTCGATACCCACATGCTCTCGCCTAGGAGGAGCATTGTCTATCGAAACTGATCGGCAGGCAAACGTCGATGGTGACCCCGATCCCAAGCATGTGACCACCAGCTATGTTGCCGTCCTCGGATCAGAGTGGATCTTGTTAGAATTGCCAATCTGCGCGCCGAGGGGACTGCCCTGGACCGCGATTGCGACCGAGATGGGCGGCACAGCGCGGCGGGCGGGAACTCGCTAGTCGCGCACTCTCACAATCCGATGGACAAACGTGCAGCCATGGATGTTGTCACTTTGTCCTTACTTTCTGGATCGTCAATTCGCCTCGACCTCGCCCGTGATTTCACGGAATCGTTTCCCTTGGCGACGAGATTACCGTGACATGAAACCGAGTTGGTCGAGGAAGGTAGAGATCCCGCCGCGCACGGTCGCAGGGACGGAAGCTGCGCTGTGAATTCTCGCCGCCGCGAGAAACACGAGGCAAGAACATGTAGGTTCGGGAAGGAAAGAGCAAAAGAACATAATCGCGATGCGCACAGCGGAGTTCAATCAAGCGATGAGCGGGCGGGAAGGGGCTTACCAGCCATCTACCTTCCCCACCCCACCCTTTCCGGAATACCCTTCGGGACACAGCACGTTCAGTGCAGCGGGAGCGGAGATCTTACGGCGATGGACGCACAGCGACAACTTTGGTGCTTCTGTCACCTTCCCGGTTGGTAGCTCCGTGATCGAGCCGGGTCTTACTCCTGCCGAATCAATAACCCTCTATTGGGCGACTTTCACAGATGCGGCTAACCAGGCGGGAATTTCTCGACGGTATGGCGGCATTCACTTTGAAACAGGGGACCTAGTTGGGCGAGTCACAGGCAGGCTGGTTGGTACGCAAGCATGGAAGAAGGCAGTGTCGTATTTCAGGGGAGCTGCACGCAAGGATTCTGAGCCGTAACGTCTGGAGATTTAGGCTTTCGTCTCACTCGAATTGGGAGGCCGGATCTTTCTACTTGGCCTTGACAGTGTTAGTGTTAAAGAATCCGGTTGACTTCCACCCTGTTCGGGCGCACCTCCAACCCACTTTGGATCAATTACTTATCGCCTCTCGGATGAAAATCGTAGCAACTGAGACTTTGGATTGTTTGTTCCGATTTCGGAACAAGGTCCAAATTTCTGTTTGCGTGGCATTCCCGGGAGTGTAGTATCCCATTCGCTGCACGTGGCCTATCCTCCGGGGCCAGGATGACGTACTCCAACCATGTTAGCCTTGGGACCTGCCGCCATTCCTAATTGTCTGATGTACCACACCGAGCAACAGAACTGCTTCACATTGAGTAATTTTCGAGATATGTTGCGCGTCATGATCTGGAGCAGAAGGCATTTGATCGCGTTGGGCGCTCTGAATTTTTTAATGACTGTCAATTCTCACGCCCAGCGCGGAGCTCTCACCGTCACACATGGTCTCGACCAGCTAACTCAGCAGGCGGACGTCATCCTCCGCGGCTATGTAACCTCAGCGAAAGTCGAACCGCATCCGCAACTTACCAACCTGATGACGGTCGTGGTTTCCATGAGCGTTTCAGAGACTGTTAAAGGCACGCCGCGAAAGTCCATTGTGTTCCGGCAGTACATTTGGGACCTTCGTGATCAACTCGATGCGGCGCAATACCGAAAAAGCGAGGAACTGCTTCTCTTCCTCGGGCCTGTATCGGAAAACGGGCTGACAAGCCCAGTGGGATTAGAGCAGGGACGCTTCCGCGTTCTGCGCGATAAGAAGGGTGAAGCGCTAGCAGTGAACGGCAGGGGTAATTTCGGGCTCTTTGACTCGGTGGAGAGGCGGGCCCAAGCACGAGGATTGCAATTCTCGCCCAAAGTAGCAGTGCTGGTTCGGCAGCCCCAAGCTGGCCCAGTGCCACTTGCAGACCTCGAGGACGCGATCCGGACCTTCAGGGGGACACGGTAATGCGTGCTCGACTTCTTGTCCCGGTGTTTCTCCTGGCTCTGTGTTTCGTTTCCCAGTTTGCCTGGGCGGGCGGTCCGCTAGTTGTTGGGGGCCCGGCAATCGGGAACCGGCCTCCATTTGGATTGGATGGGCAACCGTTTACGTGGAATCCGTCAGAAATGCCCATTTCTTATCGGGTAGATCCGGGACCGATGGCGGTGACCCCGAGCGGTACGACTGTTATCGATCATGCCACCGGCTTGCAGCGAGTGCAGAGCATGTTCGGGGTCTGGCAGGCGGTATCAACCGCCCACATCTCGTTCACGAATGCGGGCGCACTGCTGCCGGCTGGCAGTTACACCAGTGGAGACCTGAAGACCGTGCAACAGTACAACGACATGATCGGCTCCTGCAGATCCGGCAAACAGAGTCCGGTTATTTTCGATGCCGACGGCAAGTTGATGACCAGCCTCGGCCTGTCAGCAGGAGTAATCGGCTTCGACAGCGGATGCGCGCTGGATACCACGACCGGACATATCGTCAGCTCGGCGATCGTCTTGAATGGCGAATTCCAGGACGGAATCAGTAGTCCAGGATCTACGCGAGCGAATTTTGAGCTTACTGCGAACGAGTTTGATGAGGCAATCACGCATGAGATCGGGCATTTCCTTGGTCTTGGTCACTCGCAGATCAACCTCATTCTTCTGCTCCAGGGCAGCAACGTGCGCGACGCAGATAATCTGGCAGGGTTACCGCTGATGTTTCCGGTGTTGTTATGCCAGGCTCGGAAGGACGCTGGCCTGCCCGTGTTGACGCCCGACGACATCGCATGGATCTCAAGTCTTTATCCGAATGCGAACACCGTAACCGAGTACGGAACCATCAATGGCACCATCTTTTTTGCCGACGGCATGTCTCCGGTACAGGGCGCAAATGTCATTGCCAGACTCGTCGATGATCCGAGTACTGCCGAAGATGAGTCTCGCCGGGTTGCGGTGTCTGCGGTTTCGGGTTATCTGTTCACTGGAAATCCCGGACAAAGTGTGACCGCGGACATGCCGGCCTCGATCGAACACAACGCCAACGGAAGCCCGAACGGTTCACTTACACGGTTGAGGTTGAATCTGTGCTCCAGGGGTTTGTCGGAGGATCAAGCGTCGGCCCGCTCGACCCCCCTGTGCCCTTACCTGGAATCCCTGAATTCTGGAATACGGCTGAGTCGGCTTTCGACTTCCCTCTACAGCGCGACACGATTACGGTGCACGCGGGAGACAAAATCACCGGAATCGACATCATCTTGAATAGTCCGCTCCCAAGGTTCGATCAATACGAGGACAGTGGGAAGTTGCTCGACGCGCCGATAGTTTCTCCGGTACCGTCTACGGAGGACGCGCAGGCATGAGATCGCGAAAATTGGCTGTCGCTGCAGGTGTCGTCCTGCTCGCGCTCCTGACCGCGTGCGGTGGGGGAGGCTCGTCGTCTTCCGGGCCACCACCGGTGAGCCCGGGGCAAGCCCTCACAATTACAACCAATTCGCTCCTCTCAGGAACTCTGCAGAACCACGCGTACAGCGTGACTCTCGCCGCCGCAAACGGGAAAGGAGCACTCAACTGGTCAATTACACCAGTTTCATCCACCGCCCTTTTTGTTGATGGACTTTCCATTGATCCGAGCACGGGTGTGCTTTCGGGAACCGCCAATTTCGCAGGCACTGGCGGCTTTGTCGCGCACGTCACCGATTCCGCTTCACAGCCGCAAACCGCAAGCAAAGGTTTCACGATCACCGCAAGCGACCCTCTGCAGGCACCCGCGCCCCAGACCAACACTGTTGGGCAATTTCAGGACATAGTTCCCATCGGTCCTGTCTTTCAGGGGGGAGTATTTCCTTTCACGTTTTCTTTAACAGGGTCTTCGCCTCCGGGCCTTCGGCTCGACCGGGCGACCGGCCAAATCTCCGGCAGCGCGACCGCCGCTGGCAACTATCCCAGCACTCTCATTATTCAGGACTCATTTTCGCCTGCTGAAGTCGTTTCTGAGCAGCTCACGATCAATGTGATTCCGCCGCCACTTTCCGTTGCGAATTCACTGCCCTCGCGGATCCTGCAGAACCGTCCTTTTAACGGTAGAGTGATTGCGACGGGAGGGATTCCTCCATATCACTTTGCCCTCGTATCTGGATCATCGTTGCCGCCCGGGCTCAGTCCGATCGATCCGAATAGCGGGCAAACAAACGGCACTCCAGCTACGCTCGGAACCTTTCTTTTCACGGTAAGTGCGACCGATTCGAGTTTACCTCCCCAAAGCGCAAATGGAACGTTGGTCGTCACTGTCGCCCAACCGCTGGGACGCAATGATACGGTCACGAGCGCAACTCCGATTGGCAATGGAATGATTTCAGCCACCATCAGCCCCTACATCGACCCACCAGACAACGCACCCCTCGCTGCTGACAGCGACTATTACAAACTGGTCTCTCTGGCAGGCACAGGAACGCCCGTACATCTGGAAACCCAGGCTCAACGGTGGGCCGGCGGCAATCCGCTCGATACTGTAATCGAGATCGTCGATGGAAACGGCAACCGGTACTCGACGTGCCGCCAGCCCGGCGACACCAGTTCCACTTTCACTTCTGGTTGCATCAACGATGACATCGGCGGGAATCCTTCTGTTCTGGACTCGGCGCTGGACTTCCAGGTACCGGGTACGACGAACAGCGCAACCACCTTTTATGTTCATGTGCTGGACTGGCGGGGCGATGCACGACCGGATATGAACTATGCTCTGGTGGTCTCAGGGGCCACTTCTCCATTGAGCATTGCAGTGACTCCGCTTCTTCCCGCTGCTCGCGGACTCTCTTACTCACAGCAATTGTCGAGCGCCGATGGCATTGGCAGCGTCTCCTGGTCAAAGGCTGGCGGTACGTTGCCGCCCGGGCTGGCGCTTAGCACGACGGGAGCGATTACTGGAGTAGCTACCTCAGACGGCACATACTCGTTCACGGTTCGGGCATCCGATTCGGGAAATCCTCCCCAGACCACCACCGCGCAAGAAGTTATCCAGGTTGCCGAACCGGTCAAGATCACAAGCTCTGCAACCATGCCAGATGCGTGCGTCAACCAGCCCTATACCTTCGCGCCGCAGAAGTCCGGAGGCGTTCCACCTCTTTCCTGGGGCTTCGCCTCAAATATGTGGGTAGGCATCAGCCTCGACAATTCTACGGGCGTGTTTAGCGGCAGCTCCTCAGTCACGGGAACATTTCAGGGCTACCTGGCCGTAGTTGATGCCACCACACACGGGGACTCGCAGAACGTCACGTTGACCGTCAAGCAGTGCCCATAAAACGATCGTCGAGCGCAGCTTCGCGCACTGCTACGAGACGGGCGCGCTGCGGCGTTGCCATCTGCGCGGACACGAAAACATTCTCAGTCACAGCGCTGGCATATCCTCTACGCTGGTCCAGCTCCCGGCGCCGTTATCGTTGGCCAGCAGCTCAACCCAACAATGGTTCCTTCAATTCAATGTTATGAATTTCAATTTCCGAATCACATTGCAAGCATCACGATCAACCAACATGACTCCGCTTTGACTCGTTGGACCTCGAATGATCTGAAGCTGATCGGAACGGGGGGCCACAAATTCGCCCCAGCAGGTAAGGTTGTCGCTCCCCGCTGTTTCGGGGGCACACGGAAGAGGCAAGCGACACCGAGGCAAGGGCAGGCGAAAGTGCGAGCTGCGACGTTGTTGATCGTACCGCGAGTACCTATACTCGTTTGGGAAGAGTCGCGTGTTGCAGAACACGACGTTTCTGCGAAGTGGATTCTCGCATGCCGCAGTAAATGGAGGAGCGGAAGAAGATTGAAAGCCACGCCGACAAGAACATTGAATCCGCTGCCTTTCGGCGACCTGGAGCCTCACCGTTTTGAGGATCTCATTCGGCAGCTGGCATGTGACCTCCGTCGATGGAAGTCACTGGAGGCGACCGGACGCGGAGGATCGGACAGCGGTATGGACATTCGGGCCGCCGAGCTCGTTTCGATTGACCAAGCGCCGGCCGCTGAAGGAGAGGACGAAAGCGACGAGAAAGCGGATGAAGAATTTATTGAGCGCCAGTGGATATTTCAGTGCAAACGGGAGAAGTCACTTTCGCCGAAGCGAATTCGCACCATTGTCGACGAGAGCCTTGCTTCGTCTACTACTCCGCCATACGGTTTTGTCCTCGCTGCAGCATGCGATGTGTCAAAGTTGGCCCGCGATGCGTTCCGCGAAGAAATGGTTTCCCGTGGCATTGAGGAATTCTTCATTTGGGCTAGCAGCCTGTGGTGCAAGTCTGGATTCACGGAACGAAAAAGAATACGTAATTCACAGGAATCGTTTGTAGACTTCACGCATGGCGATGGGCACGCGCACGCAGCGGGAAAAGCAAGAAGATTTGTGGATCGCGCACA
>WNFD01024101.1_pt1 | contig 10148 bp, 7 predicted proteins | sample 5400491 | NCBI WGS metagenome assembly WNFD01 (sample SAMN13153343, study PRJNA577476) | soil metagenome | isolation source: 120 cm saprolite under Douglas fir tree site 2 hole 2 replicate 2 | place: USA:California | collected 2015-04-18
AATTCAAGCTGCGCGAGGGGCTCAAGTTCCACAACGGTGACCCCTTCACGGCGGAGGACGTGCAGTTCAGCTTCCTGCGCTATCGCGGCGCCTCCGCGAAGCTCCTGCACGACCGAGTCAAGGTCGTGGACATCGTCGACCCGTATCGCATTCGCTTCGTCCTGCGCACGCCGTGGCCCGACTTCCTCGTCTTCTATGCCACCCCGGCCACGGGCGCGGCGTGGATCGTGCCCAAGAAGTACATCGAGAAGGTCGGCGGCGAGGAGGGATTCAGACGCCAGCCGGTGGGGCTCGGACCCTATCGCTTCGCGCGCATGACTCCCGGGGTGGAGCTGGTGCTGGAGGTAAACGAGCAATACTGGCGCAAGAGGCCGTCGGTCAAGCGAGTCGTCATCAAGAGCGTTCCCGACCGCACGACGCGTCTGGCGATGCTCAAGGCCGGCGAGGCGGACATCGCCTATGTGATGATCGGTCTCGAAGCGATCACCATCAAGGCGGACCCGAAGCTGCGCCTCGCTAAGGTGATTCCGCCGGCCACGTGGTGGATGGAATTCCACGAGCAGTGAAACCCCAAGTCGCCGTGGAATGACCGCCGGGTCCGATTGGCGGCAAACCTGGCGGTGGACAAACGGGCGCTCAACGAGGCGGAGCGGCTGGGGTTCTCACGCCTGACGGGCTCGATCATTCCCAGCAACATGGAGTCCGCACTTCGCCTCGAGCCGTATCCGTACGACCCGAAGCAGGCCAAGCGGCTCCTTGCCGAGGCCGGATATCCCAGTGGCTTCGACGCCGGCGACCTGACGCCGATGCCACCGTTCACGACTATGTGGGAGGCCGTGGCCAACTACCTCGCCACAGTAGGCATTCGCACGAGGGTGCGCAGCATGGAGCGGGCGACGTTCATGGACGCGTGGCGGTCGAAGAAGCTCGGCGGGATCATCGCGGCGGCCTCGACGGCGCCGGGTAGCGCGGCAGTCCGCATCGAGTCCTTCGTGATCAGCAGCGCGCTATACGCCTCCGGGGGCTATCCCGACATCGATGACCTCTTCCAGCAGCAGGCGCAAGAGCGCGACCGCAAGAAGCGCGAGGCGTTGCTGCATCGGATCCAGCGCCTCATGCACGAGCGTGTCATGTTCGGCCCGATCTTTGAGCCTGCCATCCTTCATGGTGTTGGTCCGCGGGTGGAGGAGCCTGCGATCGGGTTGAGCTCCCAGCTCTACTTCCCCGCGCCCTACGAGGACATGCGCCTCAAGAAGCCGTAAGGGGAAGCCTTAGAGGTTGCCTGAGTGCACGGCGCGAATCTCCAACTCGGCGCCGTCTCCGATCGCGAGCATGCGCAGCGCTTCGGCCGCGATCTCGGCGCCAAGCCCATTGCCCGGCGTGACGCTCGCCACCCAGGCGCGGAGCGGCGCCCCGCGTGAGTTTACCAGCTCGACCACCGCTCCTTCCGCGACCCCGAGCCGCTGGGCGGTCTCGGAGTCGATGCGAATAGCACGGCCGAGTGCCGCCGCCACTTCGGCGGCGTGGACGCGCACTCGCGGCCGCGCCCCCCGCTGGCTCTCTCGCCGCCGCGCGGTGGCGCCGGCGTTCACGCCGTCACCGCTCCACACGATGCCGTATGCTGCCTCGGCGGCTTCGCGCGTCACGTAGCCTTCGGCGACGTCGGCGGCCACGAGCGCGGGGTCGCGCTCCAGCGGATCGCCGAATCCGCCCCCGCCGGAGCTTTCCATCAGCAGGAGATCCCCCAGAAGAAGCGGAAAGCCGCCCACCTTGCCAGGCAGTGGCGACGGCGCAATCGCCTCGCCATCGCGCCGCACCCAGAAGCGGTTACGCGCGCCGGCTTCCCCACCGCACACGCCGAACGGCGGCAGCACGGCCTTCTCGGCGAGCACGGACAGGGTCGTCGACGGCGCTTGGACGCGCACCGCGCGCGTCAGGCCGAGCCCGCCTCGCCACCGCCCCGGCCCGCCGGAGTTCTCTCGCAGCGCCGTCGCCTCCACGCGCACCGGGTAGAGCTGCTCGACCGCCTCGATCGGCTGGAGCGTCGTCATGTCGCTCTCGGTCCACGCGCGGACCGTGTTGCTTCCGTCGCCGCCGTCGTAGCCGCCGGTGCCCCCCGCCGGGTACTCGTAGAAGATGAAGGTCTCGCCCGTGACGGGGTGGGGTCCGCCGACGTAGCAGTGGTTGCCGCCGCCCTTCAGATCACCGACGATCCTGCCGTTGAGCGCGGGCGCGAGCGCGCCCATCACAGCCGTCTCCACGCAGTACTTCACCTCGACCATCCCGCCGCACGGCGCCGGCGGATTGGCGTTCACGATGGTGCCGGGCGGCGTGATGATCGTGAGCGGGCGGAAGGCGCCGGAATTCACATCGGACCCTGGATCGAGGAACGACTTGATGATCGTGAAGGCTCCCGTGGGCGCCATGGCTGGCCCGACATTGGTCGGCCCCGCCGTCTGCGGCGAGGTGCCCGTGAGATCGACGGTGATGCGGTCGCCCGCCACGGTGACTTTTGCCCGCACCGTCAGCGGCTCGAGCCGCTCGCGGCCGCTTTCGAGGTGGGCCTCGTAGAGATACTCGCCGTCGCGCAGGTGGCCGATCGCGCGGCGCATCCGCTGCTCGGCCCGGTCCATCAGTAGCTCGACCGCGCCGCGCACGGTCGGCACGCCATAGCGCGCGGCCAGGCCTTCCACGCGCTCCGCGGCCTTCGTGCACGTCCCGATCATCGCGTCGAAGTCGCCCTTGCGCTCGCGCGGGCCGCGCATGTTGGCGAAGATCAGCTCGAGCGCCGCGGCGTTCGGGCGGCCGCGGTCGATGATCCGGATGGGCGGAATCCGCACGCCCTCCTGGAAGATCTCCGTCGCGCCGCCGGACAGGCTCCCCGGGCTCATGCCGCCGACGTCGCCCCAGTGCGCCCGCACGACGGGGAAGACGAACATCTTCCCGTCGGCGAAGAGCGGGTAGATCAGCGCCACGTCGTTCAGGTGCGTGCCGCCCGTGTAGGGATCGTTGTGCAGGAACATGTCGCCGGGGTGGATGTCGTCGCCGAATTTCTCGCGCACGGCCTTCATCGACCACGCGATGGGCACGATGTGGAGCGGATGATCCTGGCCCTTGGACATCGAGACGATCTGCGCGTCGCCGTCCATCAGGACGCAGGAGAAGTCCTCGCCTTCGTAGAGGACCGACGAGTACGCGGTGCGCACGAGCGTCACGCGCATCTCGCGCACGATCGAGACGAAGGCTTCGCGCAGGACCTCGAGCGTGATGGGGTCGATGGGCGTCACGGGTGGCGCCTCTCCAGCCTGATGTTGCCGAGGCCGTCGAGCGCGCCCCGCCACCCCGGCAGCACGACCGTCGTCGCGCCGAACTCCTCGATGATGGCGGGGCCACTCAGCTCCGCCCGCTCCGGCAATCGATCCCGCTCCCACACCGGGCAGGAGCGCTCCGCGCCGTCGAACCACACGGGGCGCGTCTCCAGGCGAGCGGTGTCCATGGCCGTCGTGCCGCTCCGGTACGGCTCCGCCGCCGGCTTTGGGACCACGCCGTACGCGACGAGACGGGCGTTGACGAGCTCGATCACCGCCTCGAAGTTCGCGTGGCCGTACGATGCCTTGTGCCGCCGGTGCAGGTCGGCCTCGATCGCGTCCATCGCCGGCAGCGGCGAGTCGGCATCGCCCACGTCCACGTTCAGCTCGAACGCCTGGCCGCGATACCGGAGATCCAGCGAGCGGCGCAGCCGCTGCTGCTCGGCCGCGAAGCCTTCAGTCTCGAGCTGCCGCCTCGCCGCCCCCGCCATGTCCTCGAAGAGCGCCGCCAGGAGGGCGGCCTGCTCGCGGAGCGGCCCCACTCGAGTGCGCACGTCATCGTGCTTGATGTCCGAGGCGAGAAGCCCGAGGGCGGAGAAGTTGCCGGGGTGGCGCGGCACGAGCACGCGCGGAATACCGATCTCCTCCGCCATGGCAAGCGCGTGCATCGGGCCCGCGCCGCCGAAGGCGATGAGCGTGAAGTCGCGCGGATCGTAGCCCCGCTGGATCGAGATCTCGCGGATGGCCGAGGTCATGCGCGCCACCGCGATGCGCACGATGCCTTCGGCGAGCGCCTCGACGCCGAGCGTCCCGCCCATCCCTGCCGCGAGGCTCGCGACGGCGGCGCGGGCGAGCTTGGGGTCGATGCTGATGGTGCCGCCCAAACGCTTCGCGGTGCCGATGCGGCCGAGCACCACGTTGGCGTCGGTGACGGTGGCTTCGGTACCGCCGTGGCCGTACGCGGCGGGCCCCGGTCGCGCGCCGGCGCTCCGCGGCCCGACCTGCAGGCTACCGTCCGTGTCGAGCCACGCGATCGAGCCGCCGCCCGCCCCGACCGAGTGCATGTCGATCTGAGGCACCTTGACGGGGAACGCGCCCACCATGCTGTCGGACGTCATCACGGGGGTGAGATCGCGCACGAGACAGACGTCTGTCGACGTGCCGCCCATGTCGTAGGTGATGAAGTCGCGCGCCTTCGCCGCCGCGCCGACGAAGCACGCCTGGCTCACCCCGCCCGCGGGTCCCGAGAAGACGCTCCTCGAGGCTCTCGAGATACTGGTCCATCAGCGGCTGCAGGTACGCGTTCAGCACCGTCGTGGAGAAACGCTCGAACTCGCGGTATTCCGGCACCACGTCGGCCGAGCACGACACGGGCAGGCCGGGCGCGCGGCTTTTCACGATGTCCGCGATCAGCCGCTCGTGAGCGGGATTGAGATAGGCGTGGAGCAGGCACACTGCGATGGCCTCGGCGCCGGTGCCGAGCGCGCCGTCCAGCGCTCGCTCGACCGACACCGCGTCGAGGGGCACCAGGACGGACCCGTCGGCGTTCAGGCGCTCCGTGACTTCGAAGCGGTGCTTGCGCTCGACGACGGGCTTGGGGCGAACGAAGGTCGGCACGAACAGCGCGGGGATGTTGCGCTTCGTTCGCCCGATCTCGATCAGGTCGCGGAAGCCGGCGGTGGTGAGGACGGCGACGCGGGCGCCCCGCCGCTCGAGGACGGCATTGGTGCCAACGGTGGTGCCGTGCACGAGGCGCCGTACTTCAGCGCTCGCGATCCCAAGGGCCTTCAACCCTGCGAGGAGGGCCGCCGCCTCGTTGCGCGGCTCGGATGGCACCTTGGTGACGACGACGCGTCCCGTCGCTTCGTCGACGGCGGTCAGGTCGGTGAACGTGCCGCCCACGTCGACGCCGACGATGAACATGCGGGCCATGATACAGTACCGCCCATGGCGACAACAGCGGGCGATATCCGACATCTCTGGACTCACAAGACGCAGGATCATCCGTGGCTCTCGGACGAAGAGCTGGTCATCGACCACGCCGAGGGCGTGTGGGTGTGGACGGAGCAGGGCAAGAAGCTGATGGACGGCTTCGCGGGCCTCGCCGTCGTCAACGTCGGCCACGGGCGCCGCGAGATCGCCGAGGCCATCGCCGAGCAGACCGTCAAGCTCGCCTACTATCCGACCACGCGCCAGTTCTCGAATCGTCCTGCCGCCCAGCTGGCGGCGAAGCTCGCCTCCCTCACGCCCGGCGACCTCGATCTCACGATGTTTGCCGTCAGTGGCTCAGAAGCCAACGAGCGCTCGATGCAGATCGCCCGGCACTACTGGATGGCGAAGGGCAAGGCCGACAAGCACAAGGTCATCTCGTTCCTCGGGGGCTATCACGGAGCCACCATGGGCACCTACGCCATCTGCGGCCTGCCGCAGCTGGCCGCCCCCTACGCGAAGCTCCAGCCGGAAGGGTTCACGAAGCTCGCGCCACCGCATCCCTACCGCGACCGCGGCACAGGCACCGACGAGGAATTGATCGCGCGGCGGGGGCGCGAGCTGCGCGAAGCGATCGTGCGCGAAGGGCCCGACACCGTGTCGGCGGTGATCCTCGAGCCGGTGCTGTCGTCGGGCGGATTCATCATGCCACCCATCGGATGGCTCAGGAAGGTCCGCGCCGTCTGCGACGAGCTCGACGTGCTGATGATTGCGGACGAAGTCATCACCGGCTTCGGCCGCACGGGGCGCTGGTTCGCCGTCGAGCATGACGACGTCGTGCCGGACCTGATGTCCGTGGCCAAGGGCATCACCTCGGGCTACATCCCGCTCTCCGCGAGCATTGCCACGCGCCGCCTCGCCGGCGTCTTCCCCGACGACACGAAGGAAGAGAACGTCCATCCCAACACGTACGCGGCGCATCCCGTCGCCTGCGCGGCGGCGCTCGCCAATCTCCAGATCATGGAGAAGGACAACCTCGTGGAGAACGCGGCGGCGATGGGCACCCGCCTGCTCGAAGGACTGCGCACGGCCATCGGCAATTCCCCGCTCGTCGGCGAGGTGCGCGGCCGCGGGCTCCTGGTCTGTGCCGATCTCGTGGAGCCGGACGGCTCCGGCCGGCCGCTCGACAAGGACACGGTCGCGAAGCTCGACCGGAAGGCCTGGGACCGCGGCGCGATCGTCTACGCGCGGGGCAACGTACTGCGCCTGGCGCCGCCGCTCTGCATCACCCGCGAAGAAGTCGACACCCTCGTCGACATCGCCGCCTCCTCGATCCGCGACCTGGAGCGCGAGACCGCGCGCTGACTCACTTCAGCCGCTACGACGGCGCGACGCCTGAGATGTGATCGGAAAGGTGTCAGGAATCGGACGTCCCCTGACACGGCGAACGCGAACAGTTCTCTGCCATTCACTCGCAACCCAGTGACTTCGTAGTCCCAATTGGATCGGCACGTGGCTTGCTCGCTGAAACTTCGTGATCATTCCGCAGCCGCAGGAGGACCGTTGGCAGCACGTTCGGACCAGCGTCCTGCTGCCTGTCGTGGTTGTGGGATTCTTGTTCGGTATTGCTCAGCCAGCCCGGGCGACGTCGCCCACAGGGACGCTGGAAGCTTTCTTCGCGCGCACCAACACCGTCCTTCAGGCCGTGGATCCAGCGCACGGACTCGAGACACCCCGTCAAGACATCCGCGAGCTGGTCAATGAGCTGTTCGACTTCCGGGCCGCTGCCGGGGTCGCGCTCGGCTCGGTGTGGCTCTCGAGGATTCCGGCGGATCAGGACGAGTTCACCCGGCTCTTCACCGTTTTCCTCGAGCGAGGCTTCATCGCGATGGTCGGGTCGAAGGCCAGTGTGGCCGGCGGGGTGAAGATCCAATTTCTCGGCGAGTCCATCCGCGGCGAGTCGGCACACGTCGCGACGACCCTGCTGACGCGCGGCGGCCAGGAGCTTCCCGTCGACTATTGGATGGTGCGCCGGGGTGACCGCTGGCGGGTGCAGGACGTCGTCGTCGATGGGGTGAGCCTCGTGATGAACTACCGGGCCCAGTTCGTCCGGGTACTGGCCGCCTACTCGTATGCGGGGCTCATCGCGAGAATGCGGGCTCAGACCCCTTCGGAGCCTCCACCGGCCGCGTCTCTACCGGCGCAATCAGCCCCTCCCACACCGCAGGCGGCAGGGGGCACCCAGCTTCCGCCTGCGGTCGCTCACGATGTCCCTGCGGATCGCTCGGTCACGTCCAGGGTAGTCAAGCCTGGTCCGTCAGCGCAGCAGACTCCGAAAGCCAAGAGCGGTGGCACCAAGCCAGAAGGGCCATCCGGCGCTGCCAGGTTGGCAACCCCCGGCGACACGCAGCGGCCCGTGGACGTGGTCGGACGGCTTTTGGTGAAGAGTCGAAGCGGGGCAGAGCGCGATGTGGCGGCATTGTTCTCGCGAGCGGGAGGGACCACTCTGGGCCGGCTACGCGGTCCGACGACCACGGTGATCAAAGGTATCGTCCCGAATCCGAACTACGGCATCTTTGCGGTAGGCCTGCGTGGCATCGGATCGTGGCAGCTAGAGAACGAGCGATCTCCCCTGCCCGATGTCCTACACGTAACGGTCAACTTGGCACAGTAGACGTGCCGTCAGCGTGAGAAGGTCGGCGCTCCCCTCACAACCTGGCCAACGCACCACCCAGACGTTTCCGGACGCTGTTCGGCTTGCCGCAGACGCCGCGACAAGGTGGCCGACAGAATCTGGGTGAGGTCGGGCACTTCCCGGCAGAGCACCGAGAAGTTCTCGCGCTTGATCACGAGCAGGCGAACCGGGGTCTCCGAGACCACGGTGGCCGAGCGAGTGCCTCCGTCCAGCAGGCTCATTTCTCCGAAGAACGCTCCAGGCCCAAGGAGCACTGACTTTTCCGACGACACGTGGACGCTCACCGTGCCGTCAAGGATGAGGAAGAACTCCTCCCCAGGCTCGCCCCTACGGACAAGGACGGTGCCGGCCCCGGTGTGGAGAATTCGCGCGATCCGGGCGATAATCCGAAGTTGCTTCTTGCTGCACCCCTCCAGCATCGGGATCCCCTCGAAGTCGATCTTATCCGCCTGCCGGTCTCCGGCTCCGGACGGTACGGGCTCCAATCGATCCTTGGGATCATAGGAGATCGAGCCGTCCATCATGCGGCTGATAAGCTCCATGAGGTGCCCTCCTGTCTGGGTCGCTCTTCCTTGGACGGTTCTTTTAGGGGTCCTGCCAGGGTGCCCCGGGGATTTATCCGTCGGAAGGCTCGCATCAACAATGCCAAGTGGCAACTCTACGAAAAACGCGGAGTTCTGACGCAGGGTCCGAGTAGTAGAGGGCAACATGCCTGAGGTCGATACAAAACAACTCGGGCACGGAGCAGAAGCAGAGGGCGAGACAACGAAGTCACGATGCGTCAGAATAGCCGAGAATACGAGATCGGCCGAGGACGCAGCTGGCGACCTTCGACGCGGCGCGCGGGGCAATCCAGGAACTGCCTCTCGGGCCCGAAGGGGAGATAACGATGCAAAGCGATCTGCATTGGGTCGGCACCTGGACCACCGCACCCGCGCCGGCCGAGGGCGTCGCCTTCAGCAACCACACCTTGCGGATGAACATCCGCGCCAGCATCGGCGGCGACACGCTGCGGGTGCGCCTCTCCAACGCCCATGGCAGCCGCAAGATCGTCGTCGGTGCCGCGCGGGTTGGGCTACGTGACACCGGGCCCAGCATCGTCCCGGGCTCCCACCTCAAGCTGACCTTTGGCGGCGCCGAGACAGCCACGATCGCCGCAGGAGCGCTCCTGATCAGCGATCCGGTCTCGCTTCCAGTGCCGCCGCTCTGCGACCTCGCGATCAGCCTCTATCTGCCGGGCGATCTGCCGGCGAGTTTCGGGATCACCGGCCGCTATTCGCGCCAGACGAATTACATCTCACCGCCGGGCGACTTTGCCTCGGCGGACACGATGCCGGTGGGCAAGCTCACCGACGATTGGTATTTCGTCTGCGGTGTCGATGTGCTGGCCTCGCGAGAAACCGGCGGGATCGTCGCGCTCGGCGACTCCCTGACCGACGCCAACATCTCGACGATGGATGCGTTCTGCCGGTGGCCCGATCAGCTTTCGCGCCGCCTGCACGCCCGTTCCGGCGGTCGACCGATGGGGGTCATGAACGAGGGACTCGGCGGCAACCGGATTCTGCACGACATCCGGGGCGACAGCGGCCTGCGCCGCTTCGACCGCGACGTGCTGGTCCAGCCCGGCGTCACCCACGCGATCGTGATGCTCGGCACCAACGACCTCCGCAACCGCTGGGCCAAGCCCGAGGAAGAGGTCACGGCCGAGGCGATGATCGCCGGCCTGAAGCAGCTCGCGGTGCGCGCCCGGACAGGCGGCATCAAGATCTTCGGCTCCACCCTGACCCCGTACGAGAACGAGACCTTCCTGATCGGCGCCTGGACCCCGGAGCGCGAATCCAGGCGCCAGGCGGTCAACGCGTGGATCCGCGACGGCGGGGCCTTCGACGCGGTGGTCGACTTCGACCAGGCGCTCCGCGATCCGACCCACCCGGCCCGGATGCTGCCGATCTACGACTGCGGTGACCACCTCCACCCGAGCGATCTGGGCTACAACGCCATGGGCGACGCGGTCGATCTGGCGCTGTTCGACTAGATTGGAGCGGGATCCTCGAAGAGCTCGACGCGGCCATGCGCGTTGTCGGTCAGCGCGAACACCTCGTAGAACTCGATCTGCGGGCGCATGCCGTAGCGCTCGACGATGCCGTCGAGCCACGCCCCGCCATAGAAGAGCTGGGCATCCTCGCGAGTCTCCCACTGATAGACGCCGCCCGCCC
>WNFD01008395.1_pt1 | contig 10147 bp, 8 predicted proteins | sample 5400491 | NCBI WGS metagenome assembly WNFD01 (sample SAMN13153343, study PRJNA577476) | soil metagenome | isolation source: 120 cm saprolite under Douglas fir tree site 2 hole 2 replicate 2 | place: USA:California | collected 2015-04-18
GGGGCCGCTGTTCTGGCCGTTCGCCTATTACGACGTCTACGACTATGCGCTTTGGGGCGACGGCATGGGCTTCTGGGGCTACGGCTATCGTGATATCTACGCCGCGATCTTCACCCCTTACGGCGATGACGAGCTCGCCCGTTACGTTTCGCCTTCGCGCGGCCGAGGGTTTGGCAGGCTCCCCTCGCTGGCGCGAATCTGTGGCGATGACGCAAGCGAGCTTGCCGGTCTCCCGATCGAACAGGTCAGGCAGGCGATCCAGCCGAACGACGGCCAGCGCGTGGCGCTGGACACTCTCGCCAACGCATCGGTCGAGGCCGCGCAGACCATTCACGGGGCCTGCCCAACCGAGGTCGCGTCAACGCCGTCAGGCAGGCTAGCTGCGATGCAGCAGCGCCTTGAGGCGATGAAATCCGCGATCGCACGCGTACGGACGCCATTCGAGGAATTCTACGAGTTGCTGGACGACGACCAGAAAGGGAAGCTCGCCGCGTTCAACGATCAGCGCGCGCAATTCGCGCCCAAGGTGCCCGCCGCCCAAAGCTGCACGCCGCCCGAGACGCTGCAATGGCCGGCCTCCGAGATCGAGGCGCGGCTGCATTTGAGCGACACGCAGCGCGAAGAGTTGGACGTGCTTCGGCGCATGAGCGTGTTCGCCAAAAACACGCTGAATTTCGCTTGCCAGCCGGACGAGAACCTCACCCCACCGGACCGGCTTGCGACGGCCGACACAAGGCTCGACGCCATGCTGGACGCGATCAAGCTGGTCGCACCGGCGCTGGACGATTTCCTTGCAACGCTGAGCGACGAACAGAAGGCCCAATTCGAGACGATTGGGACAAAGCGCACGAGCTGACAGATCGGCCGGGCCAAAGATCGAGCGTGGATCGAGCGTGGATCGCACTTGCATGCGCGCCGGCCGCCATGCGCCGCAAGGGCTGGTTTGCGGGCATGGCGGGGACAGGCGCTTACTTACCGGTCGATTGCGCCTGCTTGTCCTTCAGCGCGGCTTTGCAGCCGTCCGACAATTGATCGAATTTCTCGATCATGCACTGCTTGATGCGTCCGCCGCCCGGCGTGATGCCGGAGCAGACCGCACGGACATCGGCGCCGCAGGCCTGGCGCAGGTCCGCTCGCGACGGGCCGGCTTGCGCGTTGGCGCGGGAGGCCGCGCCGGCCGCGATCGCTGCTGCAAGCACAGCGGCGATGGCGAGCCTGAGTTCGCGCAGAGTGGCGGGCCTCACCATGCGCAGATCCTTTGCGTGCCGTACGGTGTCGCCCGCCACCAGCAGCGACCGGCATGGTAATAGGCGGCATACGGCCCGTAGCCGTAATAGGCCGCGTTCGGGCGACATCCGCCGTAAGGCCCGCGGTGCCAGCCGAGCCCGCAGCCGCCGGCCACGCGCAAGACGTCGCGTTGCGCCGGCGCCGGCTGAGAGGGAAGCGGAAAGGCTTGCGCGGCCGAGTCGGCCATGAACGCCGCGGCCAGCGCGGCCGCGGCAAGAAAGGGTTTCATCAGGTCCTCCTTATGTCGAAAGTGCCGGCACTGAGGCGCCGGCAGCCCCGGGGAAGACCGTGGCTTCGGTTGTTTGCCGCGATGTTGCGGCGAGGCGGAGGTTTTGTAACGTTTTGTAACCGCGAGCTGTGGTGTCGCAGCGCTGCACGAGTCCGATTCTTCGGAAGACGCGCCGCCGCTATCGACGCGTCATGCGCGGTCCTGAGGCGCGAGCGCGCGGACGGCTTCGTCGACGCTGTGGAAGACGTGATCCCTCGGCAGGACATCGAACAGGGCGAAGCGCGCGAAGGCATCCTGCGCGCGCTGCGACTCGAGCCGGGCGACCGCGACGGTGACGCCCTGCTTCTCACACTCCTTGAACAACTCGCGCAGGTCCTGCGCGGCCGTGAAGTCGATCTCGGGCATGCCGCTCGCTTCCAGCACCAGAAGCCCGGGCGCCGGCTCCGTCGCCTGCAGAACCCGCAGCACGTCGGCGCGGAAGTTCGAGGCGTTGAGAAAGGACAGCGGCGCCTGCAGGCCGACGACGGCCACATGCGGAACGCGTTCGCCTTCGATGTGCGGATTGGCCGGCCACCAGATCGTCGTGCCGGGCACGCGCTCGAACACCGCAAGGCGGGCGCGCGTCGTGCTCCAGATGCCGTGCAGCAGCGAGAGAACGATGCCGATCGCCACGCCTTGTTCGATCGGCAGCACGATGATCGCCGCAGCAGTCGCGGCAACCAGGAGGAATTCAGGAAAGGACTGCCGATAGATCGTGGCGATCTGCCTGAAGCGGATGATCCGTAAGGCCACGAACAGCAGCACGCCGCCAAGCGCCGCATCCGGAACATGCTTGAGCAGCGCCGCGCCGAACGCGAGCAGCGCCAGCACGATGGCTGCCGCGATCAGGCCCGACAGTTGCGTTTGTCCGCCGGTCTCGGCGACGATGCCGGTCCGCGGCGGACTGGCGTTGACCGGAAAGGCCGAGAACAGGCCGGCCAGGATGCTGCCGGCTCCGGCGCCGAGAAAGTCGCGATCGACGTCGGCGGGCTGGTCCGGATCGGACGGAAACGAACGCGTGGTGGCCGCGGTCTGCACCATCACGACGATGGCGATCAGAAGGCTCAACGGAACAAGGCGCGCCCATTGTTCGAGCGCGAGATCCGGAAAGGACGGCGTCGGCAGCGTTCCCGAAACGCTTCCGACCACGTTCACACCCTTGCTTTCCAGGTCGGCCAGGATCACCGCGGCTGTTGCCGCGACGAGACCGATCAGCGCGCCGGGAATCCGTGCATTGACGGCTTCCGAGACGGCCACCACCGCCAGCACGCCGAAGCCGATGCCAAGCGTGAAGATGTTGGCCTGCCCGAGATGCCGCGCGAGCGCGGCGATGCGCTCAAGCATCGGCCCGCCGGGCGAGGGCAGCCCGAGCACGCCCGGCATCTGCGAGACCAGGATATGCACGGAGATGCCGGCGAGAAAACCGACCGTCACCGGCGCCGACAGCAGATTGGCGATCCCGCCGAAACGGAAGGCGCCGCCTGCCACCAGCACGACGCCGACCATCAGCGCCAGCGCCGCCGCGAGCGCCTGATGGTCGGCAGCATTCGAGGTCGCCAGAAGCGCAAGTCCGCCGGCGAAGATCGGCGTGATCGTGGAGTCGGCGCCGCACGACAGAAAGCGGTTGCCGCCCAACAGCGCGAAGCCGAACGATCCGGCGATGAAGGCGTAAAAGCCGATCTGCGGCGAGAAGCCGCCGAGACGCGCGGTCGCCATCTGTTCGGGAATCGCGATCGCGGCAAGGGTGAGGCCCGCGACCAGGTCCTGCGGAAGATAGCCCACGCGGTAATACCCGAGCGAGCGGAACAGCGGCCAGGTAGCTTTCCCGGGGACAGTTTGCGCCATTGATTCTGATTCCCTGCGTCGACAAAGCGGAAGGGCAGGCGATTCGCCGCTGCCCGGCAAGCCCTGCGCGTTGATGCGGCGAAACGCGCCGGATGCTACTCGATCACCTCGTCGGCGCGCTGCTGCACCATCATCGGAATATCGAGGTCGAACGCCTTGGCGGTCTTGAGATTGATGACAAGCTCGTATTTGACCGGCATCTGCACCGGCAGATCGGCCGGCTTCTCGCCCTTGAGGATGCGGTCGACATAGGATGCGGCGCGCCGAAATACATCGACGAGATCGGTGCCGTAGGAGATCAGCCCGCCGCTCGCCGGAAACAGCCGGTAGGCATAGATCGCCGGCAGGCGAAATTGCGCGGCCAGCGCGATGATCTCCTGGCGGTGGGTGAGGCTGAAAATGTCCGGCATCACGATCAGGCCTGCCGCCGGCTCGTGCGACAGCGAGGTCATGACGACCTCGATCTCGGCCGGATTGTGCACCGGCGCGACGATCATCTTGACCTTCAGCAGCGTCGCGGCGGCTTCAAGCGGCTTAAGAAAATAGGAGCCGCCGTCCGGCGCCGTCTGCGGGTTGAACATCAGCCCAACGCTTCTGGTTTGAGGCGCGATCTCCTTCAACAGCTCAACCAGCTTGGTCCCCATCGAGGCTTCGAGGTTGGTGAAACCGGTGATGTTGCCGCCCGGACGGGCAAGGCTTTCGACGAAGTGGCTCCCGACCGGATCCGACACCTGCAGGAACACGATCGGGATGGTGCTGGTCTGCGTCTTGAGCGCGGCGACGACCGGCGTCGTATGGCCGACGATCAGATCCGGCCTCTGATCGACGAACAGGCGCGCGAAGATCTGGATCTTCTCCGCGTCGCCCGCGCCCCAGCGATAGTCGATCTGGACGTTGCGTCCATCCTGCCAGCCCAGATCCTTCAAGGCCTGGGTGAATGCGGACACCAGGGATCGTTGGGCCGGATCGCGTTCCGCGATGCCCATCAGTACACCGATCCGCCGCATCCCTTCGGATTGCGCGCTTGCTGGAAGCGGCCACGTCGCCGCAGCGCCGCCAACCAGCGTCATGAATTCGCGCCGCCGCATCGGTCCCCCCGTCGACGTTCACCGGATGCCTGCTTACCGCAATTCGAGGGCGTTGTTGACGGGTTTGGAACCAAAAAAGCCGGCGGCGGCGCCGGAAATCGTTCGTCAACGTTAAGCGTTGCCGGTGCAACACCGGGAACCGCGGCGGCGCCAAAGAGACCATGATTTGCCCAACGAGACGGTGATCAGCCGCTCGACGGTAATTTCGTCGCACGGATGCGGACGTCCGAGCGGATACGAGATTGCTCGCAGGTGCGGGACGGCAAAAGACATCTTGCTGTCGCAGTTGCCTCTGTTAACCTGCGAAAAATTGATCCCAAGCAAGCCCGCGGAAGGAGCATTGCAGGGAAAGGGAGGGAAGCGGCCGGCGGCGCCGAGGCGATTTCGTACGTGCGCCCCCAAACGGCGGTCCTCACTTCTTGATCTATCGCGCTGCGGTCGTTGCCGCGCCTGTAGGCGTGTTCGCATCTGGCGATGCCGGGACTGAGGCGGCGCTGAACTCAACAGAAAATCAATGGCCCGCCAAAGCAGCGAGGCCCGCGAGCAGTTCTTCGATCGAGCTGGAGGAACCGGAAATGCGTGTGGCATCGCGTCAGACAACGCACGGGGCAAGCCAGTCAAGCAAGGCCGCCGCCAGTGGATGGATCGGGTCCGCGTTGGAGTATTATGACTTCTTCATTTACGCCACCGCGGCATCGCTCGTCTTCCCGCAGATCTTTTTTCCATCGAACAATCCGACGACGGCGATCGTCGCGTCGCTCGCGACCTACGGGGTGGGCTATGTCGCGCGGCCGATCGGTGCCTTCGTGCTCGGGCACTGGGGCGACACGCATGGCCGAAAGACCGTGCTGATCCTCTGCATGTTGCTGATGGGCGTCTCGACGATGGGTGTCGGGCTGTTGCCGACCTATCAGCAGGTCGGTGTCCTTGCTCCCGTCCTGCTCGTTATCCTGCGGCTGATCCAGGGCTTTGCCGTCGCCGGAGAAATCTCCGGTGCAAGCTCCATGGTGCTCGAACACGCGCCGTTCGGACGGCGCGGCTTCTACGCGAGCTTCGCGCTGCAGGGCGTCCAGGCCGGACAGATCCTCGCAGCCGCCGTGTTTCTGCCGATCGCGGCCTACATGCCGAGCGAGGCCTTCACGAGCTGGGGCTGGCGTATTCCTTTCCTGTTGAGCTTCTTCGTGATCGTTGCCGGCTACATCATCCGTCGCGAGGTCGATGAAACACCGGCATTTGCGAAGGAGGACGAGGAAGGCAAGATCCCCACGGCCCCGATCGTGCAAGCCTTCAAGACCAGTTGGCGCGACATGCTGCGGGTCGTCTGCATGGCGCTGATGAACGTCATCCCCGTCGTCGCGACCATTTTCGGCGCGGCCTATGCGGTGCAGCCGGCCTATGGAATCGGATTCCAGAAAGACGTCTATCTCTGGATTCCCGTGCTCGGCAACATCGCCGCGGTGCTGGTCATCCCCTTGGTCGGCACGCTCTCCGACAAGATCGGGCGGCGGCCGCCGATCATTGTCGGCGCGCTCGCCTCCGGCCTGCTCGCCTTCTTCTATCTCTATGCCATCAGCATCAAGGACGTGCCCTTGGCGATCGTCGTCTCGATCCTGATGTGGGGCATCGTCTATCAGGGCTATAACGCGGTCTTCCCGAGTTTTTACCCGGAACTGTTCCAGACCAGATCGCGCGTGTCCGCGATGGCGATCTCGCAGAACACGGGAACGACGATGACGGCATTGCTGCCTGCGCTGTTCGCGACGGTCGCCCCTCCGGGATCGACAAACATTCCGCTCACGGTCGGGGCGATCACCTTTACCATTACCCTGATCGCAGCGGTCGCGGCCGGCAGCGCGCGGGAAACCTATCGGCTTCCGGTGCGGGATCTCGGCGACCCCGGCGCCGTTCCGATGGCGAAGCCGGATTATGAACGTCTGAGGGCAGCCTCCATCGGCGGCGCCGCGCCGGCATAGACGATGATCGACGGAGCGACAAAACTCATCGCGCATATCGGCTACCCGACCGAATCGTTCAAGTCGCCGATGATCTACAATCCCTATTTCGAAAAGCGCGGCATCAACGCGGTGGTCGTGCCGATGGGGTGCAAGGCGGAAGACTATGGCGCGTTCTTGAAGCTGGTCTTCCGGCTCTCCAACATGCATGGCGCTCTGATCACCATGCCTCACAAGATCACGACGCTTGGGCTGGTCGACGAGGCGTCGGTCGCGGCGAAGATCGCCGGCGCCTGCAATGCGGTGCGGGTGGATCACGGCAGACTGATCGGCGACATGTTCGACGGCGAGGGCTTCGTGCGCGGCATATTGAAGAAGGGCCGCAAATTGGCCGGCGCGAAAGCGCTCGTCTGCGGTTGCGGTGGCGTCGGGTCCGCGATCGCGGCGTCGCTCGCCAAGGCCGGTGTGGCCGGGCTTGGGGTGTTCGATGCGTTTCCGCAGGCGATGAGCGAATTGTCGGGCCGCCTTCGAACGCACCATCCCGCTCTCCATGTAAGTCAGGGCTCGGCGGACCCCGCGGGCTACGACTTTGTCGTCAATGCGACGCCGCTCGGCATGAAACAGGGCGACCCGCTGCCGATGGACGCGGCGCGCATCGCGCCTTCGACCTTTGTCGGCGAAGTCGTCATGAAGGAGGAGATCACGCCATTCCTGGCGGCGGTACGGGCCAAAGGCTGCGACTACCAGATCGGCACCGACATGCTGTTCGAGCAGATTCCGGCCTATATCGAGTTTTTCGGCTTCGGCGCGACGACATCGGATGAACTTCGCGAGGTCGCGCAGATTCACTACGTGAGTTGATTGCCGCGCGAACGCTTTGCGTGTGTCGCCAAGGAAAATCGTCGGGAAAAATCGTCGGGGAAAATCGTCAGGGAAAACCGTCCCGCCCTCGGGCCGAACTCCCCGGACACGCTTTTCGGATCATGCTCTAGACAAGCCGTTCATATCCGGCTCAAATCCGGTTCACCAAAATCGGCCTCGCGCCGCAAAAAATACCGCGGACGCCTGCGACCCGAAGATGGGCGCCGCCAAAGGAAACGAACGGGAGCATCACATGGCGATTTCGCGTCGTGACGTATTATTGGGCAGTGCCGGCGCGCTTAGCGCGGCGTCGTTTTCATTTCCGGCGCCCGCGATCGCCGATTCCGAACCGATCAAGATCGGCTGCCTGGCGGCGATGACCGGGCCGAGCTCGGCGCCGACGATCGGTTTCAATCGCGGGGTGAATTTCGCGGTCGAGGCGATCAACGCGGCCGGCGGCGTCAAGGGCCGCAAGATCGAGATCGTGATGCGTGACACCCAGGGCGACCCGACCAAGGCCGTCAACGCCACGCAGGAAATGATCAGCCAGGTCAAGGTTCACGGCATCTGGGGCCCGCTCAATTCAGGAGAGGCGCTGGCGACCACGCCGATCATGGCGCGCGCCAAGATGCCGGACATCCATCCTTGCGTGGTCGAAACCCTGATTGATCCTGCGAAATATCCGAACGCGTTCCGCATGGCGCCGTCGAACAGCCAATGGGACGACGCGGTGCGCAACTATTGCCTGAACGTGCTGAAGGTGAAGAAGATCGCCGTGATCGGGGACACCACGGGTTATGGCGTGACCGCGGTCGGCGCGTCGGTCGCGGCCTTCAAGAAGGACGGCGCAGACGTGGTCTACCAGGCCAATATCGACGCCACCCAGCCGGACTTGACGCCCGACATGCTGCGCGCCAAGAACGCCGGCACCGAGGCGATCGTGGTCTGGAGCGTCACCACCGGCATGGAGGCGCGGATGTTCAACACCCGCGCCGCAATGAACTGGGACGTTCCCTTCGTCGGCCATCCGTCGCTGTCGTCGGGCGAGATCGCGGGTCTGGTCGAGAAGCCGGAGAACTGGAAGAAGGTCTACGCCATCGGCTACAAGAGCTGCAGCTACGACGCCGCGGGCAAATTGCCGCCGAAGAGCCAGGACCTGGTCGACCGGCTGACCAAGGCCGGCGTCGCGCTCAACGACACGCTGTTGTGGTGGATCGCCGGCGGCATCGACGCCATCGAATTGTTCGCCAAGGCGGTCGAGACCAGCGGATCGACCGATGGCCCCGGCATCATCGCCTATCTCAACGGATTGAACAAATATCCCGGCTATTTCGGCAACTACACTTTCACGCCGACCCAGCACAACGGCTATCCGACCGAAGAGATCGTGATGTCGGAGGCGTCCACCGCGAAGAACGGCACCTTCGCACTCGCGCCGGGATACTCTTGAAGCGCGCGGGGCAGGGCACGCCATGCTCGCCTCGATCCTCGCATCGGGTCTTGCGGCGGGCGCGATCTACGCGCTCGTCGGCGTCACCTATAACACGATGTTCTCCACCTCGCGGGTGATGAGCTTCACCGCCGGCCAGCTCGCGATGCTGGGCGGCGTGTTCGGCTCGATGTTCACATTGAAGCTCGGCATGCCCGCGATCGCGGGCCTTCTCTTGACGCTGCTCGGCTGCGCGCTGATCGGAATCATCACCGAATTCGTCGCGGTGCGGCCGGTGTTGAAAAGCCTCGACCAGCATCTCTACGTGCTCTCGACCTTAGCGGTGGCGCTGATGATCCAGCAGGTCGCGGCGATCAAATGGGGCACTGAGCCGCAGCCGTTTCCGCGGCTGCTCGGCTGGGGCAGCGGCGTCACGGACGAGAAATTCTGGCTGCCGGTTCTGGCCTGCGCGCTCACCATCCTCGGCCTCGAATATCTCTACCGGCGCACGCTGGTCGGCCGCGCCTTCGTTGCGATCGCCGAGGACAATTTCGCCGCCCGCGCGCTCGGCCTGCCCGAACGCAATCTGCGGATCGCAAGCTACGCGCTCGCGGGCGTGATCGGCGGCGTCGCCGGATTTTCCGGCGGCGAATTGCTGCTGGCGTTCTTCGCCAACGGCGCGCTGTTGAATTTCTACGGCTTCGTGCCGGTCGCGCTCGGCGGGCTCGGCAACAACCGCGGCGCCATCATCGGCGGGCTTGCGCTCGGCCTGTTCCAGCAGGCGGCGAACTTCATGGTCGGCGGCATCTTCTCCTCCGTGGCCGTCTTCACATTGTTCATCGTGGTTCTGCTGACGGCGCCGCAGGGCCTGTTCGGCGCGGCCACGGCGCGGAGGGTGTGATGACTGCGGTCGCGACCGTCCCACCGCGTGACGAGACCGGCGCTTTCCGTACGGCGTTGCCGCATCTGGCGCCGTTTCTCGCGGTTTTCGCCGTCGCGATGATCCTGCCTTTGGTCGGCAACGACTATTGGGCGCTGATCGGCACCCGGATGGCGATCTATTGGGTGCTGGTGTCCGGCCTCAATCTGGTCGTCGGCTTCGCCGGTCATCTCGCGATCGGCTATGTCGCGCTCTTGACGCTCGGCGCCTACACCACGAGCGTGCTGGTCGCCGGCAATGTGACGCCGCCGCTGCCGGTGTTCGTGGCGCTGCCTGTCGCGGCCTGCGTTGGCGCGCTGTTCGGGGTGATCGTCGGCCTGCCGGCGCTGCGGCTGCGTACCTTCTATTTCGCGATGTCGACGCTCGGCTTCGCCACCATCGTCACCCAGATCGCTTTGGCCTGGCAGAGCGTTACCGGCGGCGGCATCGGCATCGCGGGTCCTGAGTTTCCCGCGCCCTTCAACACCGCCTGGGGCT
>WNFD01008397.1_pt1 | contig 10146 bp, 5 predicted proteins | sample 5400491 | NCBI WGS metagenome assembly WNFD01 (sample SAMN13153343, study PRJNA577476) | soil metagenome | isolation source: 120 cm saprolite under Douglas fir tree site 2 hole 2 replicate 2 | place: USA:California | collected 2015-04-18
CCTCGCTGGCGGTCCGCCCCGCGCGGCAGCAAGAGGCCGCTTACGCCGCCATCCATGCCGTCGTTCTGGCGCCTTCGTTGCTTGTTCGAGGAGCATTAGCCCCAATCATCGTCCGAGGTGCCATCGTCTTCTGCGTCGGGTCAGCGGGCGGTTCGCGTGCAGCATGAATCGGAAATCGAGGGCTACTCGCCGGCGCTGGCAGCGCCATACCATTCTAGGATTTCCGCGCCGTTCCAGTGCAGAACGCCGTCAACCGCGCCACGTAGTCGTAGATCGCTTCGAGATTTGATCCGGTGGGGCTGGCCGCTGATATAGGGGTGGACTGCGACGGATGACGTAGGCATCGACGCTGTTGCCGCATATATGCTCAAGCCCGTTCGCCCGTTCGCGGTGGCACGGCGCCTTGTCGCCGAGTTTGTCTCACGTCGAGGCACCATAGCCTAAGGCGGTTGAGATAGAGGTAGATCACCGGCGTCGTGTATAGCGTGAGCGTTTGGCTTATGATCAACCCACCGACAATCGATATCCCAAGGGGCCTGCGCAGCTCTCCGCCTTCGCCGAAGTTGAGCGCCAGCGGTAGCGTTCCGAGAAGGGCTGACATCGTTGTCATCATGATTGGCCTGAACCGTAGCAAACAAGCCTGGTAGATCGCGTCGCGCGGCGAAAGTTTCTGCTTCCGCTCGACGTCGAGCGCAAAATCTATCATCAGGATCGCATTCTTTTTGACAATTCCGATCAGCAATATGACCGCGATGAGGGCAATGATGCTGAACTCGGTATTGAAGATCATCAGTGCCAGAGCGGCACCGACGCCAGCCGACGGCAGACTGGAGAGAATAGTGAGTGGATGAACGTAGCTTTCGTAGAGGACGCCGAGCACGATGTAAACCGTCACAATCGCCACGAGGATGAGAAAGAGCTCGCTGGCGAGCAACTGCTGGAACGCGCCCGCTGTCCCTTGGAAGGTCCCGATAATCGTGGTCGGCACGCCCATGCGAAGCATCGTTGCATTGATCGCCGCGGTAGCGTCGCTCAGGGATTTTCCGGAAGCGAGATTGAATGAGATGGTCGTGGATGCGAAGTTGCCATCGTGATCCACGTCGACCGCCCTGGTGCGGATGTCATAGCTCATGAGCTGCGACAGCGGCACCATGGTCTCGGGTGTCGCACTCACTGCGGCGCTGGTTGAGGCGGAACTTCGGCCGGTCACTGCGATCGCATTCGTGCGCTGGTTGCGCACTGCAGCAGTCTGATCGACGCCGCCCCCCACCAGGGGCGCAGCTGAGACGATGGGGGCCGTTGCCTGTGCTCCGCCTAGGGGACCACCTGATGTACTGATATAGATGTCCTTCAAGACCTCGGGGGATCGCGAGTATAGCGGCGCCACCTCCATAACTACGTGATACTGGTTAAGCGGGCTAAAAACAGTTGAGACTTGGCGCTGGCCGAACGCATCGTAAAGCGTGTTGGCGATTTGGCTCACAGTCACGCCTAGTCGCGCGGCAGAGTCCCGATGGATGTTCAGATAGATCTCAAGCGCCCTCTGCCGTAGATCGGAATTGACGTTTGTTATCTCAGGCACGTCCCGAAGTGCCGCGGTGATCTTGGGCGCCCAACTGTGTAGCTCGTCGAGATTGTCGGCCTTAAGAGTGTATTGGAACTGAGCCCTGCTCTGTCTCCCACCCATGCGGAGATCCTGCTCCGGATACAGGTAGAGGGAAGCGCCGGATATTTGGCTGACTTCGCGCTGCAGCCGGCTGATCACCTCTTCCGAAGTCACGTCGCGCTGGTTGCGCGGCTTGAGTGAGAGAAATACATAACCGTAGCTAAGTACCACCGCGGATTCTACGGCCGGATCTTTTTCCAGTATCGTCATGAACTGCCTACTCTTACTGATCAGGAGCTGAAAGGAACTGCTATCATCGGCCGCGACGAAGCCGTTGATGCGACCGGTATCCTGCTGCGGGAAAAATCCTTTAGGCACGACCACGAACAGATAGAGATTGAGGCAAAAGGTCGTCAGCAGGATAATCATCATCGAGAGCGGGTGTGCCAGCGCCCAGCCAAGCGAGCGCCGATAAAGGGCGAAAGCGACTCCGAAGACGCGAGCACTCACATATCCGACGCGGCCAGGTTCGTGCTCCGAGGGAGGGCGCAATAGGCGCGCGCACATCATCGGAGTGGTCGTAAGAGAGACCGCAAGTGAGATGAGGATGGCGACCGAAAGCGTCACTGCAAACTCGCGGAACAGGCGGCCTATGATGCCCCCCATCAGCAGCAGCGGGATGAACGCGGCGATGAGGGACAGGCTCATCGAAAGCACGGTGAACTCCACCTCGCGCGCACCTCGCAACACCGCTTGCAGCCGCGGACTTCCCCCCTCCATGTGGCGTTTGATGTTCTCGAGCACGACGATGGCGTCGTCGACCACGAAACCGGTCGCTATTGTGAGCGCCATCAACGACAGGTTATCGAGGCTGTAGCCGAGCAAATACATGACGGCGAAGGTCCCGATCAACGAGACAGGCACGGCCACTATCGGAATGAGCGTCGCGCGCACGTCGCGCAGGAACAGAAATACGACCAGGATTACGAGACAGATGGCGATCGCCAGGGCGCCGCCGATTTCGTGTAGCGAGGCGCGAATAGCGATCGATCGGTTTTCTACGACGTTGATCGAGATGGCACTCGGTATCATCGCCTCGATCAGTGGCAGCTTCGCTGTCACCTCGTCGATCGTGTCGATGATATTGGCTCCTGGTGTACGATACACCAGCACGAGCACAGCGGCCCGTCCGTTTGCCAAGGCGAAATTGTACAAATTCTCGACCGAATCGGTGACGTCGGCGACATCCGAGAGCCGCACGGCAGCGCCGTTGCGGTAGGCGATGATCAAAGATTTGTATTCGGCCGCCTTGCTCGACTGATCGTTAGTATAGATCTGAAAACGCCGGCGCCCATCCTCGATCGCGCCTTTGGGTGAATTGGCATTGGCCGAAGCAAGCGCTGCACGCAGACTTTCGAGTCCGATGCCGTACTTGGCCAAGGCGTGGGGATTGAGTTCAACGCGCACAGCGGGCAGGGAGGATCCGAAAATATCGACCGCGCCAACGCCACTGATCTGTGACAGTTTCTGCCGAATGACTGTATCGGCGGTATCGTAGATTTGACCTTGGGTCAAAGTCGCTGAGGTCAAAGCGAGGATCAGGATCGGTGCCCCGGCCGGATTGACCTTTTCGTAGGTTGGAGGACTCGCCAGATTGCTTGGCAAGTCGAGGCGCGCGGCATTGATTGCTGCCTGAATGTCGCGCGCTGCGCCATCGATGTCGCGATTAAGGCCGAATTGGAGGGTGATGCGCGACGAACCAAGTGAACTCGACGACGTCATTTCTGTGACGTCGGCGATCTGCGCAAGGTGACGCTCCAGAGGCGTTGCCACGGCCGTCGCCATGACCTCCGGGCTTGCACCGGGCATCTTCGCGCGAATCGAGATGGTCGGGTAGTCGACTTGCGGCAAGGGTGCCAACGGAAGTTGAAAGAATGCGGCGGCACCAGCGAGGGCGATTCCGACGGTGAGCAGCGTCGTGGCCACAGGACGGTTCACGAACACAGCTGTGAGACTCATTCTGCAACCCTCGCTGGTCTCGGTCGGTCATCGCTCTCCGCGCGGCGCCCGCTCGGGCGAATCATCACGGAGGAGATCGGAGGCGACGTAAGTCAAAAGATAAGAGACTTTAGACAGGCTTGAAAACATGGATTAGTCGCGAGGTCTTCAATGCACCCGGAAGCTTCGTATACCGACAAGTTTTCTCTAGCGGGGTGCTTTCGAAGAAAATATCACACCATAGTCACGCCTACCCACCTGATCTGAATTAACGCATTAAAAACCATAAGAAAACCATAAGAAAAGGAGTAAACTTTGATCTATCCGCAGCGCACACGACAAGCCTCAGCTGTGCGCCTGCCTCAGGGGTCGAGCAGACTACGACCGGCTTGATAGCTACAAGAAGGGGCGATCTTGGCAGGGGGCCAAATAAGCTATGAGGCGGCTGCGAACCGGAATCAGCCTGGGCTTGGCTGTCGTCCTGGGCGCCGGCTGGTACATCTTCCAGCACCGCGCAGTTCCCAAGAGTGGGGCCGACGGCTTTGCTACCGGCGTGGCCACCCCGGTGGGCCTCGCCTCTGCCACCAAGGGCGACATTCCCGTTGTGATCCGTGCGCTGGGCACCGTCACGGCGCTCAACACCGTCAACGTGAAGACCCAGATCACGGGCCAGCTCATCAAGGTCGACTTTCAGGAGGGCCAGCTCGTCAAGCAGGGCGACATGCTCGCCCTCGTCGATCCCCGACCCTACGACGTGGCGCTTCAGCAGGCGATCGGCCAGCAGCAGAAGGACGAGGCGCTGCTGAAGAACGCGCAGGTCGACCTGGAACGCTACAAGAAGCTGGTCGCCCAGGACTCCATCGCCCGCCAGCAGTACGACACGCAGATCTCGCTGGTCCGTCAATATGAAGCCGCGCTCGTGATCGACCAGGCGCAGGTCGACGCCGCCAAGCTCAACGTCACCTACACCCGTATTGTCGCCCCGCTCACCGGCCGCATCGGCCTGCGCAACGTCGATCCCGGCAACTACGTGACCATGGCGGACGCCATCTCAATCTGCACCATCATCCAGGTGCAGCCCATCTCGGTGGTGTTCACCATCCCGGAGGATACACTGCCATCGGTGCGCACGCGCCTGCGCGCCGGCGCTTCCCTCGAGGTCCGCGCGCTTGACCGCACCCAGAAGATGGAGCTGGGCGTGGGGCGGCTCAGCACAAGCGACAACGCCATCGACATCACCACCGGCACGGTCAAGCTGCGCGCCATCTTCGACAATGCCGACGAGAACCTGTTTCCCAATCAGTTCGTGAACGTACGCCTGCTGGTCGACACGGTGAAGGACGCCACGGTCGTTCCCGTCGCCGCCATTCAGCGCGGCCAGCCCGGCAACTTCGTCCATCTGGTCAAGGCCGACGACACGGTGGAGATCCGCCCCGTCGAGTTGGGAAAGAGCGACGGCGAGAAGGTGCAGATCGTCAAGGGCCTCACGGTTGGCGATCAGGTTGTTGTCGACGGCGCTGACCGGCTGCGCGACGGCGCCAAGATCAGGAGGCCGGCCGGCGCCAGCCTGCGTACGACTTCCGGACCACCGGTGGCCGCTGGGCCGCCCGACAGGCAGACCTCGCAGGACGAGCAGGGGCGCACGCAGAGGGCACAAGACACCGCCGACGCTCCACACGGCGGCGCGCAGGCAGCATCCCAGCGCCCTCGACAGGTCCACGGCGATGGCGGCGGATCGGGGCGGCCTGCGCAGACTGACCAGTAACCCGGGCCGCGCGACATGAACCCGTCGCGGATCTTCATAGAACGGCCGGTGGGGACGTCGCTCCTGATGGCGGCGATCATCCTGGCCGGCATGATCGCTTACAGGTTCCTGCCACTGTCAGCCCTGCCGCAGGTCGACTACCCGACCATCCGCGTGCAGACGCTTTATCCCGGCGCCAGCCCGGAGGTCATGACCAACTCCATCACCGCGCCGCTGGAGCGCCAGTTCGGCCAGATTCCCGGGCTGAATCAGATGACCTCGACCAGCTCGGCCGGTGCGTCTTCGATTACGCTGCAATTCAACCTCTCGCTCGGCATCGACATCGCCGAGCAGCGGCTACAGGCCGCCATCAATGCCGCGGGCAACCTCTTGCCGGCCGACCTCCCCGCGCCACCGGTCTATGCCAAGGTCAATCCCGCCGACGCCCCGATCCTCACTCTCGCGGTCACTTCGAAGACCGAGCCCCTCACCCAGGTCCATGATCTCGTCGACGTTCGACTGGGCCAGAAGATCTCGCAGGTTCCCGGCGTCGGCCTGGTCACGCTCGAGGGCGGATGGAAGCCGGGCTACCGTATCCGCGCCAACCCGACCGCGCTTGCCGCCTACGGCCTCAACCTCGATGATCTTCGCACCACCATCGCGAATGCCAACGTGAACGCGCCCAAAGGCAATTTGGACGGGCCGACGCGCAACTACACGATAAACGCCAACGACCAGGTCACCGACCCGGAGACCTTCCGCGGTATTGTCGTCGCCTACCGCAACGGCGCACCCGTCCGTCTTTCCGATGTGGCGAAGGTCGAGGACGGACAGGAGAACAACCGGCTGATCGCTTGGATGAACACCACTCAAGCGGTGATCGTTCACGTGCAGCGCCAGCCCGGCGCCAACGTCATCGCCGTTGTCGACAACATCAAGTCGCTGCTGCCGCAGCTTCGCGAGACGCTGCCGCCCTCAATCGACGTGTCGATCCTGACCGACCGCACGCTCACCATCCGCGCGTCGGTGCGCGACGTGCAGATCGAGCTCGCGTTCGCCGTCGCCCTGGTCGTCGCCGTGATCTTCCTCTTCCTCGGCGACTGGCGTGCCACCCTCATTCCCAGCCTGTCCGTGCCTTTGTCGCTGATCGGCACGCTCGCGGTGATGTACCTCGCGGGCTTCAGCCTCAACAACTTCTCGATCATGGCGCTCACCATCGCCACCGGGTTCGTAGTCGACGACGCCATCGTCATGATCGATAACATCGCTCGCTACATCGAGGAAGGAGACAACCCGCTGGAAGCGGCCTTGAAAGGCTCAGGCCAGATAGCCTTCACTGTGGTGTCTCTCACCGTTTCCCTGATCGCAGTGCTTGTTCCGTTGCTCTTCATGGGCGATGTGGTGGGACGGCTGTTCAGGGAGTTCGCCATTACGCTCGCCGCCACCATTGTCATATCGGGGGTGGTGTCTCTTACCCTGGTTCCCATGATGTGCGCGCAGCTCCTGTCTCACCGTGACCTCGCGCGGCGCCCGACAATCGCGCAGGAGCAGCCTGGTGGCGCAACGGCGGCCCGCCCGGAGACCTCGGCGCTGAGACCGCGCTGGTTCGGCCGTATGATTGCCTTCTACGACCGCTGCCTGGTCGTGGTGTTCCGCCATCAGCCGCTGACGCTCCTGATCGCGGTCGCCACCATCGTGCTCACGGTCGTGCTCTACATCGTGGTCCCCAAGGGCTTCTTCCCTGTCCAGGACACCGGCCTGATCCAGGCGGTCACCGAAGCGTCGCAGAGTGTGTCCTTCGATGCCATGCGCGAGCGCCAGCGCGCATTGGCCGAGGGTATCCTGAAGGATCCCGACGTTGAAAGTCTCAGCTCCTTCGTAGGCGTCGACGGCACCAACCCGACGCTCAATTCCGGCCGCATGTTGATCAATCTCAGGACGCGCGATTCGCGTTCCCTGACGGCCAGCCAGATCATCCGCCGGATCTTGCGCGATACGGCGTCTATCGAGGGCATCCGCCTCTACATGCAGCCATCGCAGGATCTCACCATCGACTCGACGATGGGCCGCACGCAATATCAGTTCGTGCTGGAAAGCGCCAACCCGAAGGATTTCGACATCTGGGTGCCGCGGTTGGTTGAACGTATGTCATGGATCCCCGAGTTGCTCGATGTCACCAGCGAGCTGCAGAACCAGGGGCTCGCAATCCTCATCAAGATCGACGCTGACGCCGCGGCGCGCTTCGGCATCACCGCGGCCACGGTCGACAATCTGCTGTACGACGCGTTCGGCCAGCGCATCGTCTCCACGGTCTATACGCAATCTAATCAATACCGTGTGATCTACGAGCTTGAGCCTTCGATGGCTCGCTCGATCGATGCGCTGAACGATCTCTATCTTCCCGGCTCGACGTCGGGCAAGCGGGTGCCGCTGTCGGCGATCGCCACCTTCGAGCAGCGGACCGCGCCCCTGCGCCTGGACCGGCTGAGCCAATTCCCGGCCACCACGATTTCGTTCAATCTCGCTCCCGGTGCGTCCCTCGGCGACGCGGTCGACGCCATCACCGCGGCGCAAAAGCAGATCGGGATGCCGCGCGCGATCTCGACCCATTTCCAGGGCGCGGCGCTCGCCTTCCAGAAGACCCTCAAGAGCCAGCTCATGCTGATCCTGGCGGCGATCGTGACCGTTTATATCGTGCTGGGTGTCCTCTACGAGAGCTATATCCACCCCATCACGATCCTGTCGACGCTACCCTCCGCCGGCATCGGCGCACTGCTCGCACTGATGATAGCGGGTGAGGATCTCAGCATCGTGGCCATCATCGGTATCATCCTGCTGGTCGGCATCGTGAAAAAGAATGCCATCATGATGATCGACTTCGCGCTGGACGCCGAACGCCACGCGGGCAAGGCGCCGCTGGAAGCGATTCACCAGGCCTGCCTGCTGCGCTTCCGTCCGATCCTGATGACCACTATTGCAGCTCTAGTTGGCGCCCTGCCGCTGACGCTGGGCACCGGCACGGGATCGGAACTGCGTCATCCGCTTGGTCTCACTATCGTCGGCGGCCTGATCGTGAGCCAGGTGCTCACGCTTTTCACGACGCCGGTGATCTATCTTGCCTTCGACCGCATCGGGCGGCGACAGCGCGGCATGCCGCTCGACACGCCAGCCTATCCGCTGGCGAACGGCGAGGAGTCGCCGCCCAGCGAATTGCTCGAGGGTCTCCAGCCGTGAGCGAAGCAAATGGCCACCGTCAACGCATGGCGAGACAACAGAACACGTTCGTCTCTCGAGGTAACGACTGCACCGCCGAGCGAGTCTTCGAGCATCAGGCCGCCGCCGCCTGGCACAAGCTCACCGCCGAACACATCAACTCGGCAGGGATCCGCATCCTGCAACGGAGCCGAGGAAAGGCGCTCGTGTGTCGTTTGGTGGGCGTTGGGATCTCTGGGACGTAATAGATCGCCTGATCGGCTTCCAGCAATTCGATGGCGAGGTTGATGCGCTTGGCCATGGGCGTTTCCTCCGTTTTCTGAGGCTGAGCATAGCCGCAGAGTGGCGATAAAGGGGAGGAAACCATGACGACCTTTGGCCGCCAGGGGCTCGCCATCAAGCTAGCTTGTCGACGATTCGAGCCCCGTCTCGGCCAAGAAGTTCTATGATGAAGGCATCTGGCGCCAGGCCGGAATAGAGGACGAATTCGACGGAGGGAAAGTCATGATCAAAGTTTTACTACAATACCGCGCCCAACCCGACCAAGGTGGCGCTGTGCCTGGAAGAGATGGGCCTGCCCTACGAGCTCGTCCCGGTCGACACGCGCAAGGGCGAACAGCACACGCCGTCCTTCCTGGCGATCAATCCCAACGCCAAGGTTCCGGCCATCGTCGATGACGGCGTCACCGTCTTCGACAGCAACGCCATCCTGCTCTACCTGGCGGAAAAGACCGGAAAGTTCCTGCCCGGCACGTCGCTGGCGGCGCGGGCGAGCGTGCCCCTACGTATGGTGTACGACCGACGCTCCACGCTCTCCCGAGCCCTCTATGCCGGTACGCAAGTATTATTCTGCTCGGCGATGACGCTTGGCGCTTGACAGGACTGAGCAATGTTGTGGCGTATCCCTGCCGACACTCACGACAGAGGATCGGCATCATGAGCCCCACGCAAGGCTTCTTTGGATACCTCCAGCCGACGACCAGCATTTCGGGCACCAAGGTTTTTCCAGAAGGGCTGCGGCCGCCTGGCGGGGCACTAGCGGGGTAGCGGAAATTGCGGAAATTGGTCTCCCGGCTTTACGCCCGAGAACCCGGCGCGGTACCCTCGCGCCCCAAAGGAGCCCCCCAAATGGACCTGACATTCGGCAAGGACGAGCTGGCCTTCCAGCAGGAAGTGCGCGACTGGCTGAAGGAGAACCTGACGCCCGAGATCGTGGGCGAGATGAAGGTCGGCCGGAACGCCTACATGCCCAAGGAGCGGTTGGTCGACTGGCAGAAGCGCCTGGCCAAGAAGGGCTGGCTGTGCACGGGCTGGCCCAAGGAATTCGGCGGGCCGGGCTTCAGCACGACGCAGAAATACATCTTCGAGATGGAGATGGCGAAGGCGGGCGCGCCCGGCACCTCGCCGTTCGGCCCCAAGATGTGCGCGCCGGTGATCATGAAATATGGCTCGGCCGAGCAGAAGGCGCGCCACCTGCCGCCGATGCTGAATTCCGATCTGATCTGGTGCCAGGGCTATTCCGAGCCCGGGTCGGGCTCCGATCTCGCGTCCTTGCGCACCAAGGCCGTGCGCGACGGCGACCATT
>WNFD01013454.1_pt1 | contig 10145 bp, 13 predicted proteins | sample 5400491 | NCBI WGS metagenome assembly WNFD01 (sample SAMN13153343, study PRJNA577476) | soil metagenome | isolation source: 120 cm saprolite under Douglas fir tree site 2 hole 2 replicate 2 | place: USA:California | collected 2015-04-18
AAGAGAGATGTTAGTCTCCGGCCAAATCTGAGGAGAATTTGGATGAAGAAGAAGCGATTCAGTTTGGAACAGATTGTTGGCGGAGGTGATCCAGATTTGTTCCATGCCACTTCGGCAACGTAACTTAACTCATTGAAATTGCACGATACCAGCCGCGCTCTAATGCGGTTATTGCATGCGCCGTGGGGCATGGAGGAAGTAGTTCAACTTCGCCACTAATCCTCTGAGCGCTATCCGATCTTGCAGATAGCCGTGTCTGCGAGCAGTTTCGCCTCTCAACCCCCCCCACACTCCGCCACAGGCTCTCGAGCGTTGTGATCTCCTGAAAACTGTGATACTGGCTATTTCATGCGGTTCCACACAAGTGCCTCCATTAAAAGGCACCGTTTGCTGTCTCCCTATTTTTTGTAGCGATTGTTTATGGCCGTATCGACGGAAAGCGTCGCAAATTTGAATGGACAGACAAATTTGCTTAGATTGGTTTACAAACATCTTCAGAAGAATAGTTCACTCAGGAGCCGTGAACGCCATTCCCCGTGACGCTGTCGACGATTGGGCTAAGGATCGCTTGCGCCAATCCATCCGCCAAATTCCCGGTAGGCACCTCAGCCGGCAAGAAGACTGAGACGACCGTCCAACTTCGACCGGGTGTTGTATTGCTGCGAATCTGAATCTTGCCCGCATGTCTATCAACGATGCTCTTGCATATCCAAAGTCCCAGCCCCGTTCCCACGGCGGGCTTTGTCGTGTAGAAAGGCTCGAATATTTTGGCGTGATCTGGCGGAGCAATGCCGGGACCGGAGTCAACGAATGTAATTTGCACCCCTGGCGTTCGTAGACCCCATTGGCGGGAAGCCGAGACGCGTATCCGGATCATGCCAGCATAATTCACGACATCGATGGCATTGTTCAGAATATTCGCCAAGAGCTGTCGGATTTCGCTTGGGACCGCGACGATTTCAGGGTCTTGCTCGATTTCAAGCTGGATATTTATTCCCTTGTTCTTTGTCTTAGACGAGGAGACCGCGAGTAGCTGTCTTAAATGGGTACCGACTTGAGTCCGCGTAGCACCCTTCTGCTCCCGGTAAAAGCCCAGCATCTGCTTCGTCAAATCGGCGACGCGATTCAACTCTTCTTCCGCATCCGAAAGATATCCGCGGACGGTGTCGGAAGCTGTGTCATGATTCTTCGCGAGATAAATCAGATTGGTGACTGCTTCGAGCGGATTGTTGACCTCATGGGCGACACTGGCCGCCAAGCGGCCCACTGCGGCAATCTTCTCGGTAGTCCGGAGAGCCTCCTCCATTCTCTTCCGCTGTCTTATATCGCGTGCCATCTTCGCCGCGCCGACTATGTGACCGTCGTCGTCCTTGATAGGCGAGACGGTCAAGGAAACATCGAGCCGCTCACCTGTCTTGGTGATTCGCACGGTCTCGAAGTGCTCTATGCGCTCACCCCGTTTTAGGGTCGCAAGAATACGATGTTCCTCCTCCTGCAGCTCAGGTGGAATGATCCGCGTGATCGGCCGGCCAACAATTTCTTCAGCCCTGTAACCAAACATCTTCTCCGCACTGGAATTCCAACTGGTCACAATCCCATCGAGATTTTTGCTGACGATGGCATCCTCTGAAGACTCCACAATCGCTGCCAAACGGAGGCGGGCTTCATCCGCGCGCTTCTGCCCTGTTACATCGACCGTGAAGCAGCGAGTGTGGACGAATTCACCCTCCTGGGCGAACACGTTCGAGTGAATCCGCACCTCACGGATGGATCCATCCTTACACCTCAGCCGCGCCTCGTAACCGTGCAACTCCTCATGACGGCCTAAACGTTGCAGGATGTCCCGAATGACAGGTTGATCTACGTGGAACTCGCTGATTTGGTGACCAATATATTCGTCCCGGTCGTAACCCAGTAGCTTCAGTTCCGCTCTGTTTGCCCACGAAATCGTCCCATCCGCTGCTACCCAGTCCATTGCAACGACGGCGCTCTCCAGGAAGTCCCATAACTGTGCCTCGCGGCGCTGAAGCAGCCGTTCCGCTTTTCTGCGTTCCGCGATTTCGGTTTCGAGCGCATGTGCTCTCTGCTGCAATGCAGCGATGGCCCGATGGCGCTCTTGATCTGTAGCAGTGGCCAGATATTTCTCTTCCGGGATTACATCGCTATGCTCCGTACAGATTCTTACAAACGGTTCATGATGTTCATGATGGTCAAATCCGGTTATGGGATAGGCGCAACGCAGAGAGAAAGCGTGGGTCTTGGCGAGGTTGTTCCAGAGTTGTTCGAGGCGGATGGCGGCGTCGCATTTCCCCTCCGACCATAGCAGTGACACCATCTCTCCAAAGATGGCAACATCACTGCAATTCTCCCCACTGCTGGCCTTGGCGCGCTCAATGACCTCTCCCATCAACGCTGCAAAACGGACCTCGTCGGGCCAACCGTCCACCAGCAATCTGGAAAGAGTCTCGTCGGGATCAAGAACAACATACCGGCCCTGCTTCAGGGCTCCGGCCAAATCCATTCCCCGTTCCTTTAATCGCCGCGCGATTCCATCCCGATGAGCCTTGGTCGCGATTACAATTGCGGCACTTCCCGCTAGAAGTGACGTCCCGATGAATTGGCTGATGGAATCAATTAGAAAGCCATCGTCAGAATAGAACTGGACGGTATGCAGACAGGGCCCTAAGGAACCAGGGAGATCCTTTGCCATGCGATCGTGTTCTGTACTGTTCTGCATACCGTCCTCCTATCCGATTAGGTCCAAATCGCTTTCTCTGTGACAGCTTGGAATGATAGAAATCCCATTTCAAACCTCCTGCTCGTTTTCGCTGAAAGGCCGGTTCAGTAGGATGCAAGATTATCGCGAGACGCCGCTTCTTGCCTGCTTACGTTCCCATCCCGGCTCGCTCCTCGTCTGCGGTTCAGGCCGAAATCTCACATCCAATTCGGAGATGCGCGCCAGTAGGTCTCCCGGATGTATAGGCTTGGCCAGGACGGTGAAGTCGTGCCCGGCGTCGCGTGCAGCGGCAAGTAGATTAACGGTGGCAGCCTGTCCGGAAAACAATAGCACCCTGCAATCGGGTACGGCTTCTTTCATGGCGATCGCCAAATCGATGCCGCTCATTCCCGGCAAGACGACGTCGCTGAGGAGCAACTCCGGAGGGATCATGCCGGCAAAATCGAGAGCGCTCTCCGCATCGTAGGCTGGCATAGCGGCGAAACCCCGGCTCGTGAGAATCGCAGCAAGCGTATCCGCGATCACGCACTCATCGTCTACGACAAGGATCACTGGGCGATGAGGATCCGTCTCGGCAGTTAAACCTTTCCGGGTTATTTCGTCTAAGGGGACGGTTTCAAAATTGAGTTCTGGCATGGAGGCAAACCCCTGCGATTACCCTAGCAGTATTGCTTCAATGTTGGCTAAATCTTTACGTATGTATTACTTAGAGGTTAGCGGCAGCTTGGTGCAAGACACTCTTGTCGTCTCCGTCGAAAATGTGTTAGGTTATCGCATCGTTAGTTTAGCGATAGGATATGACTGCTTTAGAAGGAGGAGCGTATGGCCAAAAGCGAACAGCCAAAGACCACCCCAATGAAATTTCAATCCATGTCCCAGGCCGACGTTCCAACGGGTCGGAACGGGAAACATAAGGAGGTCGTCTCGCAGCTGCTCAATGACATCAGTCAACTGGAGCTGGGGAAAGCGTTGAAGGTTCCTCTGTCCGAGCTGCCGGATACAAAAGAGAACATCCGGTCTGCGCTAAATCGTGCCACCCGGGAAAAAGGATTGAATGTCGCCACATCGAGCGACAGCGACTACTTGTATGTGTGGATACCGTGACAGGTTTACTGAATCACAGAGCTTGAAAGAGCCGACAGCGACTTTGAGCAAGGTAGTATATCCGGAGATTTCACCTGCGTTACTCGGGCAACTTTCGGGTGTCCAGAGGGAATATTTCTCTCTCTTATCCTGGGTTCAGTGCGGGAAGAGTTTGCGGACCTCGTAGGGAGTCCGACTTCGAATGATTCCGTATATGGCGTGAAGTAGTTTCCGTGCAACCGCAACTAAAGCCTGGAGCCTCACCTTATGACGCGCCACCAGTCCTTCATAGAAACGCTTTCATATGTGGGTCTACACGTGCTGCGACTAAGGCTGGCATGTAGAGTGCGCGGCGCAGATGCCGATTCCCAGCGCGACTGATGCGGGAGCCTCTATGTACTGAACTCTCTGAGACCTCATGCACCGGCTTCAGCCCGCTGTATGCGACCCATTGTCGCTTCCCAACGGGCCCAGATGCCGACCATCAGAAAGAGTTGGATAAGCTCAATGGTCTTTCAGGGGCAGATTTCGATAAGGAATACATGAGCCAGATGGTCACCGATCACGCCAAGGCGTTGAGCGCTTTCACGACCGCGGCCAAGGATACGAAGGATGTGAAGTTTCGGACTGCTGTGATCAAAGGTAAGACCGCCGTTGCGGCGCACAAGAATATGGCCTATGACCTCAAGAAGAAACTTTAGTAGATACACAGCACCTATAGGCCTTTCTTGATATCAAGGAGCGCTTTTTATTTATGGAAGACGGTCATATCGGAATGGCCGCACGAGGCAGGTGCGATGGCGTCAACTTTGGTTCTCGGGCAAGCCCGTGACGCGTTCCGTGCGAGTGCACATCCCACACCAGCCAGAAGCGAGAAATGAGCCCAAAGACCGGCAATCATGAGCGTACAGCCGGCGATCCGGGCGCTGGATGCTGTGTGTGTTGTCAGAAGCCGATCAGACCGAATTGGTCGAGCAGAACCGATGTTACGAGTGAACCAGTGACGCTGGCTCCCGTGAATATCCCGGATCCCATCCGCTGAGCGATCGTACGAGCTATGACTGTCGATGTGACGCTGATAGTGCAACCCAACCATGCGCACCATGAAACACCGAGGATCCTCTCGGTGGAACAGACTGACGAAAGCAGAGCTGCAACGCGAGCAGACCCGCGAGCCAGTCGAGTACACAATAATGCTCGCCTTCAAGGGTTGGTTAGGTTGCTTATTCAATTGGGCATTAACCCGGGCTGAAAGGGACTTGTGATACCGGCAGCGAGTGCGGCCAGGAACGATAGCCAACTCATGGGTGGAACTCTAAGCTATGAGACGCCTTTCGAGCTTTGGAACTACTGCGTGATCTCCCGCTCTTAGCGGTTCTCAACTGGTGGCAGAAGGAGGGGTGCGCCGCGTAGCGGACGCGTTCCAGACCTCAGTGACGAAAATTCAGCACTCCTCGTTCCTCGTATCGTGCAATATGCAACTCTGATGCACTTTTTGCAGTCTCACCAATGCGTCAACTATTTCTTAATCAGGTGACCTATGAGTGTAGAAACCATGCAGGAGCTGTTGATCGACGAACTAAAGGACCTTTATTCGGCGGAGAAACAAATCGTTCGAGCCTTGCCTAAACTCGCAAAGGCGGCTTCCTCGCCCGAACTCCAACAGGCACTTCTCAGTCATTTAGAAGAGACGAAAGAACAGGTCAGCCGGCTTGAAAAGATCGGCGAGATTGTAGGCAAAAAGCTGACCGGTAAGACCTGTGTGGGTATGAAGGGAGTTCTCGAGGAAGGGGCTGAGGTTCTGGAGGCCACTGATAAAGGTATTGTCCGGGACGCTGCGCTGATCTCTGCATCTCAGCGGGTCGAACACTATGAGATGGCTGGCTACGGGTCTGCCCGCGAGTTCGCGAAGTTGCTCGGCCATTCGGATGTTGCCGCCCTTCTGGACGAAACCCTTGCGGAAGAGAAGAACGCGGATAAGAAGCTGAGTCTGATCTCGAAGCAGATCAATGCCGAAGCGAAGAAAGCGAACTAACCATCAAGGCGGGGCCGGATACGGCCCCGTCTTAGCGGAGAGAGCGCATGATGAAGCCGAAAGAGGCTCCTCCGAGTGAGCGGCCGACAAGTAAGGTAGGCAAGCTATCCCCCCAAATAGCGAACGAATCCAGAGGCGACGCATTCGGCAAGTTTGCGACGACTGCCTCCGGATGGCTTGGTTCGAAGTGGGCGTTCGTCGTAGCTATTCTCGTCATCGCAGTTTGGGCGATTACTGGGCCGGTGTTTCATTATTCCGATACCTGGCAGCTGGTGATCAACACCGGCACGACGATCGTGACTTTTCTCATGGTCTTTCTCATTCAAAATACACAAAACAGAGATGCGCGTGCCATCAATCTCAAGCTGAACGAACTTATTCGAGCCATCGACGCAGCAGGCGACCATATGATGGACATCGAGAGCCTCAGCGATGAAGAACTGGATGCGATGCACGCGAAATACGAGCGGATCAGGGCGGAGTGCATAGAAAGACAGCAGCGCCCCAAGTCAGCAAGTAGTCGGATCTGATCCGATCACAAACGAGGTTTTCTGATGAAAAACACGAAGAGTCTGGTCGCTCCTACCAACCTCAAACCAATTGGCAAGAAGGACGGTATTCTCCAGGTCATTGTCGAGACACCGAAAGGTTGCAGAAACAAGTTCGCTTTCGATCCGCAGCAAGGCATCTTCGCCCTCAAGAAGGTCCTCCCAGCTGGAATGGTCTTCCCGTATGATTTCGGTTTCCTTCCCCAGACGCTGGCCGAAGACGGAGATCCGATCGATGTGCTGCTCCTGATGGACGAGCCTGCATTTAGCGGCTGCGCCGTCCGCGCGCGTCTCATTGGCGTTATCGAAGGGGAGCAGCTCGATGGAAAGAAGACTGTACGCAATGACAGGCTCTTGGCCGTCGCCGAAGCTAACCACATGTATGCGAATGTCAAGAGCCTCAAGGCTATACCCAAACAGTTCTTGGATGAGCTTCAGGATTTCTTCGTGAACTATCACAATCTCGAAGGAAAGAAATATCGTCTGCTCGGTTGTAAGGGTGCTGGCACAGCGCTGACTCTGATCAGAAAGGCAATGAAAGCGAGCTGAGCTGAAGAGGTCCCGACCAAATGAGCGAGCTGATCATCAGATTCATCATCGGCGGTGTGGTCGTCAGTCTGTTCGCAATCATAGGAGATGTGCTACGTCCGAAGAGCTTCGCTGGCTTGTTCGGAGCAGCCCCTTCGATTGCATTAGCGACGATTGGATTGACAATCGCAAAGAGCGGGGCGCAATACGCCGCCATCGAATCACGGTCAATGATTTTTGGCGCTGCCAGTTTCTTTCTCTACACCGTTTGCGTTTCCCTGGTACTGGTGCACTATAAGCTGTCGACACTAGTGACCACAATCAGTCTTATGCCCGTCTGGCTAGGTACGTCGTTCGCTCTGTGGTTCCTGGTTGGGAGGCTAAACTGACATGATCAGGGTGGATCTATCCTCTCTTCGAGAGACCAAGCCGCACGAATACGCCATGAGATTTCTCTTTGGGGGGGCGTGTACGGTTCTGGCGGGTCTCATTGCAACACGATTCGGCCCCGGTATCGGTGGATTATTTCTTGCATTTCCGGCCATCTTTCCAGCAGGGGCAAGCCTGATCGAAGATCACGAGAAGAAACGCAAGGCCGAATATGGATACGACGGTATGCTGCGCGGTCGGCTCGCAGCCAGCGTGGATGCGGCAGGCGCGTCGCTCGGCTGCATCGGGCTCATGGCGTTCGCTGTGATCCTCTGGCGTTGCATACCAGTTCACAATGCGTATTGGGTTATTTCAATCGCGACGCTTGTGTGGATGACGCTTTCGGGAACCCTCTGGGCGCTTCGTAGGAAACGTATCTTTCACCCTCAACCAAAGCAAAGATGAATGGTCTGGGGGTGGCCTGGGAGACCACCCCCCGTTCAGACGTGTGAACTTCAGGAACGTTTTTCGGCGAGCTGGTTTTTACACTGGCTCCTTTGACGGCCTTCGCCTTGCCAATAGCTTCGTTCCCGGGAGACGTTGCAGCTTTCTGAGCGTCGTCCTGTTTGCCGCGGTCTGTCACCTACGGAGAGTCCTTCCTCCGACGATTTGGGAATCTACGGGGTGAAGCCCAAACGACGAAGTCCACGGGCCGCGCATATCGCTGTCGCCCTCAGGACCATCGCCGGTTGACCCGTTGAAATACTCATCGACAATGCCAGGAGTTGGCTTCAACATTCCGCAGAGAATGGCTGCATTTCCATCTTTTCTGGCGGGATCTTCGCAATTGAAGCCCTGAACGAAGACTGCATGGCGGCTGCTAGTTCGCCATTGGCTCCCCCGAATTACTCAAGCAACATCTTCCCAAATTTTGGGTCTGACTCGCCATATTGACGGTGTACATAAGTTTTTTGAGGTGGTGATACATGAGAGACCTCTACTTCCAACAGCCTGTGTGACAAAGCCCACCGCCAGCCGGTGGGCTTTGCAGTTAGAGTGAAGCCAAACTATCGAATGAGCGACTTATCGACTAAGACCGGCTCATCCATGGCTGCCTTGCCCACAAGCTGGTCCCCCTTTGAGATCTTTCCAAACGTGCCATGCTGACCGCTCTTATCGTCCGTTCCTGATTCATGCGCAGAAGAGATGTCGGTCGCGCCTGTTTCTTTAAGTGATGCTTTGGCTACGTCAACCTGCTCAGAGGTGTCGCAATGGATGGAGAGGAGTGTTCCTCCGTCTTTCACTGCGCCTTCGTAGCGCTTTGCTTCGTACTCTGGGATGCCCAGGCCAACTAGCGCCCCTACAACCCCGCCTACTGCGCCGCCTACACCAAGGCCCGCTAACGCTCCCATGATCGGGCCAGCCGCGATGAGTGGGCCGACACCTGGAATCGCCAGAGCGCCTATTCCAGCGAGCAATCCCAGCGTCCCTCCCACAGCTCCACCAGTCGCTACGCCCGTGGCTGTACCTTCTGGAGCCTTTGTGCTCTTCTCGTGAGCAAAGGCGCGCGTGCTTTCATCGTCGGGCAGCAAAACCGAAATTGACTCGTTGGTAAAACCCTTTGACAACAGGTGATCGACGGCAGCTTCAGCTGTCGCTGGCGTTTTATAAATACCGAATACCGCTACGTTTTTGTTGGACATTGGGAACTCCTTTGAGGCAAATCGGGGTGAGTGCTGAACCAGCCTATGGCTTGACTGTCAGTTGGTTAGTAAGATTGTCGGCGGGAATGACGTTAGCGAGATCAGTAGCGATACGCTGCTTCTCTTCATCCGACTTCACAGGTCCCTTCAGCGTGAGCTGGCCGTTCATGGTGATGATCTTTACGTTGTGCGCGTATGTTGACAGGCTTTTGTCAGCCATGATGGCTTTACGAACCTTGGCTGTGGTAAGTCGGTCAGCTGATGCGTTCGGCTGATCGTCTGCGGTCTTTCGATGGTCAGCATTCACCTTGGAATTATCAGGGGGTGCTTGTTGGCCCATCTGGGCAGAACTCGACGAAGATGAAACTAGAAAAGCAAATGCTAGGGCGGCAGAAGCCGCGATGCTGCCGATGATTTTCATGACGTGCCTTTCGACTGGATGTTCGGGCTTCCGAATCAACGGGCGATGGGGAGGGCGCGAGGTGCAGTGGTTGATGGGACGAGAAAAACTAGGCGCGAGTTGTCCGCAGAGAAACATCCGATGCACTATTACAAAACTGTCACCAACCTTTGCGATTAGCTCTGTTGGAGTGATAGTGCATTAAGAAAGCGGCCTCCGTTCTGGCCGCTTCTTATTTCCCCTTCGAGTCAAGAGTCTGACTCAACAGTTATGCTGCTATCGAATCGCGGAAAGCCTTCACTTTATCGTGGGATTCCAATATGTGTGTTCGCTGTTTCTGCAGAATGCTGCGAACGTTAGAGGGAAGGTCATTCACTTTGAGAACTTCTTCATAAGCTTCCTTAGCGGCATCCTCGCCTTGTTCGGCAGTTTCAAGCAGGGTGTGATCACCGCCACCAAAATTGCCCTTCAGCTCTCCCCATGCACGGTGAAGAGCTCCGCTTGCCGTGCCGCCCTCTTTGACCTCTTTTCCTTTATCCGCGCTCAGAGCCGACTCAAGCTCCGAAGCAAACTGACCGCGGGTTGTGGATTCCGCCAGGAAAAAGCTCCTTGCACTGTATCCGTCAGGCAAAACCACATTGACAGTTACAGATTGCTAGCGGCCCATGCGGTGGGAGTGAGTTCTGGAAGTCTCTGGATGGATAAGTTGGCGAGCCCTGGCAGGACGGCGGCTAGGTACTCA
>WNFD01014559.1_pt1 | contig 10144 bp, 8 predicted proteins | sample 5400491 | NCBI WGS metagenome assembly WNFD01 (sample SAMN13153343, study PRJNA577476) | soil metagenome | isolation source: 120 cm saprolite under Douglas fir tree site 2 hole 2 replicate 2 | place: USA:California | collected 2015-04-18
GCTTACACTCGCGAGAGAACTGCGACGTTCGAATCTGCGCTACGGCATAGCCTCGGCCTGCATTGGGGGCGGGCAGGGAATTGCTCTACTGCTTGAGAATCCGAACTGACTATTCGAAAGTGCAGCGTGTGAACCTCTCGCGCTCGGCCCGCACATCATCGCCGCGCAGTTCGCGCAAAGCGTAAGTCACAAATTCGGTGGTGACTCTTTTCCGCCAGGTCATGTCGAAATCCGTGTTATCCAGCGGCTTGGCGATTCGCGCCGCGAGGGCAGCGGCTTCTTCGATGGCGCGCTGGTCTAATGTCCGGCCGAGCAAAAATCTTGCCGCTTCTTGGGCGGCCAGTGGACGGCAGGAGGCCGATCCCACGACAATGCGGGTCTCCTCGACGACATTATTTTTGGAGAGGCGCGCCGCCGCTGCGACAGACAGCACGGGAAAATCGAACGAGCCACGACGTCGCAGTTTCCAGTAGGTGCTTTTCCATCCGTGCAAAGAATCCAGCAGGATTTCTGCCAAGATTTCATCGGGCCGGCGCTTGATGTAGTCGATCCCATCGTTGTTGTACAGGTCAGACAGAAGGACTTCGCGCTCACCGGAGCGCGACACCAGAAGGACCCGCGCGCCTAGCGCCATCAGAGCTGGGCCCGTGTCCGTCGAGGAGACCGCCATGCACTTCGCACTTCCCGGCGCGACCCAGCACGTGGTGCCATCTTTTTTCAGGCAGAAATTAATGGCCTTTCTCCACTCGTAGCTTTGATCGTAGTAATTGCAGCGCGTATCCAGGCAAATGTTTCCGCCGAGCGTGGCCATATTTCGAATCTGCGGAGTGGCCACCAGCGAAGCTGCTTGCGCCAACGCGGTCAATCCATTTCGAAAGCGCGGATCTCCCGCGATATCGGAGAGTGTGAGGCACGCGCCGAGCCGTGAGTCGGACTGACTGAATTCGATTTTGCTCAAGTTCTCAATGTGACGCAGGCTCATGAGTGTCCGCGGCACCTGTTGCCGGCGTTTCATGTTCGGCAGCAGGTCCGTGCCGCCCGCGAGCGGCATCGCGTATGTTCTCTCGCCGTCCAGAATGCGTGCGGCTTCCTCCAGCGTGCGCGGCGCGCGGAATTCGAAAAGAGGCAGGCGCATCATGGTGCGAGTACCTTTTCTTTCTCCGGGCGAGCACTTGCGCGCCGGGGAACATCGTTCACCGCGTTGCCGTCGCCGCCTTCCCATGGTGGAGGAACGCGCAGAGCCTCCGGCCAATCGACGTGTGGGAAATGGGTCGGTCCATAACGTGGTTCGCGGCCGGCTTTCTTTTCGGCAAGCGCTTTCATGATTTTTTCCGGAGTGACGGGAATTTCATCGATCCGCACTCCCACAGCGTCGTAGACGGCGTTGGCCACCGCCGGCATGATTGGCAGCAGTGGGCCTTGGCCGACTTCCTTTGCGCCAAAAGGGCCGCGAGGATCGGGTTCCTCGATCAGTTCCGCGATTACTTCGGGCATGTCCAGCGAAGTCGGGCTCTTGTATTCCAGGATCGAAGGGAATTTATGAACTAGGGCATGAGAAAGTTTTTTCGGAAGGCGGCGAAACTCCTGCTCTTCCATGAGTGCTTCGCCGAGCCCCATATAGACGCTGCCTTCGATTTGGCCGCGCACAAGTGGGGGATTCAACGCGCGGCCGATATCGTGCGCGATCCAGATTCTTGGAACAGTGATCCAGCCCGTGATCGGGTTCACTTCGACTTCGACGACCGCAGCGGAGTAGGAATAGGTTGGAGACGGCCCTACGCCACCGCCTTTGTATAACGCGGGAGACTTCGGCGGAGTGTAGGAGCCAACAGTGCCAATGGTGCCGGAGCGGGCTTCCGCCAGGCAAACAGCTTCCTGGAAAGTGAAGCCCTTTTCGGGCGCGGCGGAATCAAATACGCGTTTGTCAGCGAAGCGCAGGCGTTCCTTCGGTACTTCCAGTTTTTCTGCAACTGACTCGGCGATGATTGCTTTTCCGCGTTCCGCGGCTTGCAGTGCTGCGTTTCCCGCCATCAATGTCACGCGGCTCGAATAGGATCCGAGATCCACGGGTCCGAGGTCGGTGTCGCCGGTGAAGAGACGGATGTCGAAGGTGTCGATGCCCAGGACTTCGGCAACGATTCCGGCAAGAACGTCGTCCGATCCCTGCCCGATCTCCGTCGCGCCGCAAAAAATACTGACGCCGCCGCTGCGGTCGAATTTGAGCTGCACTCCTGAGTGCGGCATTTTGTTCCAGTAGATCGGAAGCCCGGCGCCCGTCAGATAAGCGGAGCAAGCCAGGCCGACGCCGCGGCCCTGGGGCAGCTTGCGGAATCGCTCTTTCCAGTCGGAGGCCTTGACGACGCGGCGAATGCACTCGACAAGATTTACTGTTCCGAGGCGGAAGAAATTGGCGGTCACGGCGTTCGAAGATTCGACGATGCGTAGCCGCAGATCTGCGGGATCAATCTTAAGTCTCTCGGCGATCTTGTCGAGTTGGACTTCCTGACCGAAACGCGGCTAAGGAGTGCCATGCCCGCGCTTGGGTCCGCAGGGCGGTTTGTTCGTAAAAGTGCGGCAACCGTCGTAGCGATAACGCGGAATGTGATAGGTGGTGGTTTGCAATGCGCCGCAATAGAAAGTACTCGCGACACCATAGGAGCCGTAGGCGCCGCCGTCGATCAGCGTCTGGAGATGCATTCCGGTGATCGTGCCGTCATTTTTGACGCCGGTTTTGAACTTCATCAGGACAGGATGGCGGCCGCGGTGACAATAGAAAACTTCTTCTCGCGTCAGGCAAATCTTGACGGGCCGGTCGAGCATCAGCGCGGCTTTGGCTACAACGATTTCATGATTGAACGGATCGCTTTTGCCGCCAAAACCGCCGCCATTCGGCGTGGCGATCACGCGAATGTGAGCAGGCGGCATTTCGAGCACTTTGGCCAGTGCGCGATGGAGATAGTGAGGAGTCTGTGTGCTGGACCAAATGGTCAGCTTTCCGTCGGGGTCCTTGATGGCTACCGAAGCGTGCTGCTCGATGGGAAGATGTGTGTTCCCCTGAAAGAAAAAAGTGTCTTCGAAGATTTCATCTGCTTCGGCAAAGCCTTCCTGCACGTTCCCGAACTCCAGGGCGACAAGTTTATGGATGTTTCCCGCCTCGCCGTATTCGTGAATCCGCGGCTCAGGTGTTGCAAGTGCTTCCTCGGGATCGCAGATCGTTTTTAGAATTTCATAATCGACATCGATCAAGTCCAACGCTTCAAATGCAGTCAACTCCTCGCGAGCGATGACGGCGGCGACGGGATCACCCACATGGCGCACGCGATCCACGCAGAGAGCTTGTTCGTCCTGGCTTACGGGAAGAATCCCGTACTGGATGGGAACGTCTTTGCCGGTCAGGACCAGATACACTCCGGGGTGAGCGGCAGCGCGCGACATGTCGATTTTTCGGATTCGCGCATGAGGGTGCGGCGAACGCAGTAGCTTGCAGTGCGCCATGCGAGGCAGGAAAATATCGTCGGCGAAGCGTGTTTGGCCTGTCACTTTCGCGCGCGCATCGACTCTGCGACGGGGAACACCGATCACGCGAAGCTTGTCTCCGTTGGCTTTCAGAGCACCAATTGGTTTCATTCGCGAAACTTTTTCATTCGCCATGCGCCCTCCTGCGGGCCTGTTCTTGCCCCTTTGCGCAAACTACGTTATAGAGCGGTTCTGGCCAGCGATCTTGAGCATCGCGGCTTCGACGGCTTCGAAAATCTGAAGATAGCCGGTACAGCGGCACAAGTTGCCGGAGATCGCCTCACGGATCTGATCCCGCGTGGGGTGTGGATTGTGATCCAGCAAAGCTTTCGCGGTAACCAGAATAGCTGGCGTGCAATAGCCGCACTGCGCCGCACCGAGGTCGGCGAAAGCATCCTGTAGAGGATGAAGGTTTCCGTTTTCGCCGAGGCCTTCGACAGTCAGTATTTGCTTTCCGCCGCACTCGAGCGCGAGCACGAGACAAGAAAGTACGGGTTTGCCATCCAGAAGGACGGCACAGGCGCCACACTCTCCGAGCTCACAGCCGTGTTTTGTTCCGGTGTGACCGAGATCCTCGCGCAGTACCTCCAGCAACGTCTTGTAAGGCGCGAATGCAACATCGGTTTCTTCGCCGTTCAATGTAAATCGTACTTGCGATGTCTTTTGCGATTCAATGGGCAGCGTGGTCACGATCAATCACCTCGCGAGGAATTTAGCTGGCCGAAGCGCGTCTTTTCGAATCTTCGGGATGCGCTCTAGTATTCTGCGATGCGTTTTCCCATCGAAGGACAACCGCTGTGGAGCGTCTGGTTTGGCCTGCAAACCTCGGATCAGATAGTTTGCAAATCTTTCCGCAATCTCCGCGGCGGTTAGAGGGCCTTGCGGACTGAACCATTGCACACTCCAGTTCAGGGCTCCAAGCATGGCGCGCGTCGCCAGAGCCAGATCGCACGGAGCAAATTCTCCCGTTCGAATGCCCCCAGCAATCAAGTTGCGCACGCCTTCTTCGTACTTGTCGCGTTTTGCTACGAGATAGCGCTGTTGGCGAGGCGGCAAAACCGTTGTCAACAGATGCGCAGCGGAGCCCTCGACTTCGTCGAGTACGCATCGCAAGTGAGACACAATGACCATGCGCAACTTCGTCGCCGCGCTGGCTCTCATCCGGCGAGCGTTCTCGAGTGCGGCAATCAAGCGGTCCAGCGAATTGTCCTGGCAAAAAAAGAGAATGTCGTGCTTGCCGCGGAAGTAGTTGTAAAGATTTGCGGGAGACAGGGATGCGGCTTCCGCGATGTCGCGCATCCCGGTCTCCGCGAATCCGCGTACGCGGAACTCTCTCCCCGCGGCGCGCAGGATCTCCAGTCGGCGCGCAAGATAGCGCTGCCTGAGATGGCGGTTACGCTGATTTTTAATCTGGCCGTTTGACAACTTCAATCTCCCGCACACTAACTGCGCAAAGGTTCAGGATTGTTTCGCCTAACCAGTGTCTACCTTCGCAACGCGTAAGTCAAAAAATTCTGAACAGCAGTTCAGGAAATGAACATCGGTTCAGGTCAGAGCGAAAGTCGGGTTTGCCGGTCGGGTATGCTGACAAGTGTTTGAATTAAGTTTGTTGACCCTCCGAGGGGCCGTCCAGACGGCGGAAGCGGCGAGCTTTCATCTCAAAATGAGTGAGGGTGCCTGGCTTTGCCACTCTGACCGTCGGGCGCAATGAAAGTGCGTGGTAGATGGCTTGCTCCACGTGCGTTCGAACGCGTTCGGCATCATTGCCGGATACAACTTCAATCTGCACCTCGAGATGGTGCATCTCCTGCACGGTTGTCACCGTCACCTGAAACTCGTCGACGCTGCCAAATTGCCTGATCACATTTTCGATTGCCGTCGGGTAGACGTTTACACCGCGGATTGTCACCATGTCGTCGCTGCGGCCCAGCAGCCCGCCATCGAATCGCGCAAAAGTGCGGCCGCAAGCGCAAGGAGCGAGATTCATCCGCACGAGATCTCCGGTGCGATAACGGATGACGGGAAATCCCGGGCGGCCTAGATTCGTGATCACCAGCTCTCCGATTTCGCCAGCCTGTACTGATTTCCCGGTCTGCGGGTCGAGCACTTCGCCAATGAACTCGCTTTCGATGAGGTGAATTCCGCCGGGCTGGAGTTCGCATTCGAAACTGTGCGCGCCCACTTCGGAGGCGCCGGCATGATCGAAACACTTGGCACCCCACGCTTTTTCAATACGCGCCTTCGTTTGCGCGACGTTTGCCCCTGGCTCCCCCGCGTGGATCAGTGCGCGTACCGAAAGCGAGCTCATGTCGAAGTGTGCTTCGCGCGCGACTTCCGCCAGCCGCAAGGCATAGGTGGGAGTGCAGCACACCACGGTTGCTCCGAGTTCACGCATCATGCGCAGACGTTGGATAGAATCCCATCCGCCGCCGGGAATCATCATTGCACCGACCCGCTTCGCTCCTTCGACCGTGGCCCAAAAGCCGATGAAGGGGCCGAAGGAAAATGGCAGGAACACGCGATCCGCGGAAGTCACGCCCGCGCCCTTCAAAACGTGTCCCCAGCAGTGGCCCCACCAATCCCAACTCTCGGGAGTGTCCACAACGCGCATGGGAGTGCCGGTGGTTCCCGAGGTCTGGTGAACGCGCGTGTAAGCCTCCGCTGAGAAGGTGGCGTTTGTCCCGAAGGGCGGCGTTTCTTCCTGCGCACGCGTAAGTTCCGATTTGGAGGTAAAAGGGAGTCTCTCAAAGTCAGAGAATGACTGAATGTCTGCGGCAACAATTCCCGCATCGCTCCATTTCTTCGTGTAGAAGCGATTACGTCCTGAAATCTTGCGAAGAAGTTCTTGCAGCTTCTGCAACTGAAGCGTTCTCAGCCCCTCCCGCGGTGCAGTCTCGTTGAGCTCGTCGTAAAAGGGCATCAGTTTTTCAGTTACTAAATGGAATTTAGAATTTCACAATATGAAATCACGTTTCACATTCTGAGATGCAGCCCTGTTCATTCACAGCGGAAACAGCCGGGCCGCATTGTCGTACAAAATCTTGCGCTTTGCCGCTGGTCCAATCGGCAGAGCATTGAATTTCTCGATGTTCCCTTTGATCGCCGGAACGCCCGGCCCGGGCCAATCCGTGCCCCACAAAACTTTATCGGCCACGTCTTCAATTCGCGGAAAATATTCCATGAGTTTCTGGGGAGGAATGCCGGAAATGTCCATGAACATATTCTTGTGGCGGCGAATGAGAAAAAATGCTTCGTTCATCCACAGCGGTCTGCCCCCATGGGCGAGTATGACCACCAGATTCGGATAGTCGATGCACACATCGTCGCAGAGCATTGGTTGCGCATGCAGATTCCGGGCGCCAGGGAAAATGGAGGTTCCGGTATGAATCATGATTGGCATGCCGTTCGCTTGCGCGCGCTCGTAAACTGCGGCTAGGCCGCGATTGCCATCCAAATAATCATTTGGCGAAAGCACCTGATGCGAAGGATGCATCTTGATGGCGCGAATGCCTAGCTTTGCGAGGCGGTCTACTTCCGCGCCAGGATCGGGGACTGTTCCAGGCAGCACTCCGCCGAAGGCGATGAGGCGGTCCGGAGCAGCGCTGCAATATTTTGCGCTCCAGTCGTTCACTTCCGGAGTGAATCCGATGATTTTCGGCGCGACATAATTGATCAGGCCAGCGCGCTCCACTCCGAGGCTGTCCAGAAATGCAAGAAATGCTTTTGGATCAGCCGAATATTTTTCCACGTCGGCATAGTCTTTTCGCCCATGCTTGATCAACTCCAGCGCCGACGCCTTCACCATGTGGTACGGCATGATGTGAATATGAATATCGATGATTGGTTGCAGAGATTACCGCCCTTCGCCGGAGCTTGCATCTAGTCTCATTTAGACTAGTTCATCTAGTCTCATTTAGACTGGTTCATCTAGTCTCAATTAGACTAGAAGCCATCTCATAAATGCTCGGACATCGCGGAAAGGACGGCACTTACAGGATGAAACCGTTGAAACTCAGCCAAATCATCACTTTCCGCCTGATTCCATTACAGCCGGTTTGTGGCTTTCCTGCCACAAAACCCAAAGGCTGATTGTTTACCCCGCGTGCCGGTGGCGCAATCCAATTCGCAAACTTGCCCGGTTCCACGACCCGTCCACTCATCAGCGATTGCACGAAGGCATGGTCCTGGGGACTGGGCAGCCATTTGTGTTCCTGCTTCTTCCACGCTTCTTCGCTCAAGACTTCTCCATCCGGGCTTACAAAATGCCCCGCGAAATTGCCGATCGCGCGATGGAAACCTTTGTGCGGCAAGGTCAGCCGGAACGGAATGCCCGCATTATCAATCACCCGCTGCCACCGCCCAACTCCATCGGCAATCTCTTCGATATAGTCGTCGCGCAAGCGTTCGTTTAGCGCCGTCAATGCCGGCACTTGCTTGGTGAGGATTTTTCCGCCCACCACTTCCGAGACCGGGTATTCCGCGTCCGACAGAACGTGATCGTCTTCCAACTTGGTTTCGCGGAAACGCCCTTTCAGTCCGCTGGTGAAATAATTCGCGGCGTTCGATGAAACATCCGAGCCATAGAGGTCAAGCGTCACGCTGTAATGGAAATTCAAGTATCTCTGAATGGTCTGCAAATCAATCACGCCAAGCGCGCGCACGTCCGACGGGTCATCAACTTTGTTTTCCTTCATCACTTCGCAAGTCCGTTGAATAATGCGGCCAATTCCGGTTTCGCCGACAAACATGTGATGGGCTTCCTCGGTGAGCATGAAGCGGCAAGTGCGGGCCAACGGATCAAAACCGGATTCCGCGAGAGCGCAAAGTTGGAACTTGCCATCGCGGTCGGTGAAAAACGTAAACATATAAAAGGCCAGCCAATCCGGCGTGGGTTCGTTGAACGCGCCAAGAATGCGCGGATTGTCTGCGTCACCAGATCGCCGGGCGAGCAAGGATTCGGCTTCCTCGCGTCCATCGCGGCCAAAATATCTGTGGAGCAAATACACCATGGCCCACAAGTGACGCCCTTCTTCGACGTTCACCTGGAAAATGTTCCGCAGGTCGTACATCGAGGGGCAAGAAGAGCCGAGCATTCGCTGCTGCTCCACGGAAGCGGGTTCGGTGTCTCCCTGAGTGACGATCACCCGGCGCAAAGTCGAGCGATATTCACCTGGCACTTCTTGCCAAGCCGCCTGTCCTTTGTGAATTCCGAAATTCACTTCGCGTTTTTCATCACGCGGCTGCAAGAAAATGCCCCAGCGGTATTCCGGCATCTTCACGTAGCCGAACTGCGCCCAGCCGTCGGCTTCCACGCTGATGGCGGTTCGCAGGTACACCTCATAGTTGTGGCTCTCGTCTGGTCCCATGTCGTACCACCATCCCATGTACGCGGGCTGCCAATGCTCGAGGGCGCGCTGCAAGACGCGGTCTCTGCCCAAATCGACGTTGTTGGGAATTTTCTCCGTGTAGTTAATCATTGCGATCTCCCCAAAACTCCAGACTCGATCCCCTATTCAAACTCTTTCCCAATTGAATTTCACTGGCGCGCCCGTCCCATACACCTTCAGTGCTCCGCTCATCCCCACGGCGTTCGGACGGTTGAAAATCCAGTTTTGCCAGGCGGAGAGGCGGCCAAAGATTCGAGTCTCCAGCGTCTCCGTCGGCCCAAATCGCAGGTTTGCTTCAAGCCCCGTCAGGGCATCGGGCGATTGAGCGGCACGCGATTCAATGGCCTGGCGGATTTCGTCTTCCCAGTCGAGATCATCAGGGGCGGCGGTAACCAGGCCGGCTTCGAGCGCCTCCCGCGCTGAAAGCTTTTTTCCAATCGCGCCGTGCAACATCTCTATCTGTGCCTCATCGCTGTAGAACCGTGCCGCGAGTCGCGAAAGGTTATTCACCATCGGCAGCGGCCCGAAGTTCATTTTTGAAAGCATCATGCTCACAGAGTTTCCGTCTTCCTGTGTGTCGCGCATATAGACGCGGTCGGCAGCCAGCGCCAATTCCAGAAGCGTGCCGGCAAAGCAAGACCCCGGTCCAACAATTGAATAGATAGAACGGGAGGTGACATCGATTCGCGCGAACGTCCGGCGCATCATGCCCAGAACTTCGCGGACGAACCAATTGTCTTGGTGGTTCAGGATGAATTCGTCGATGGCAAGAACGGCGTCAGGGTTTCCGGAAGCCTTGAAAATCCAGAGCCCCAAATCCAGTTCGGCGGCGCGCAAGGTCAGAATCGCATCATCCAACTCTCGCGCCATTTGCAGCGGCCACCAATTCGCACCCGCAGCGAGAGCTTTTTCCAAGGTGTCTTGAGCGACAGATTCTGGCGCGCGTACGTTGAATGTCGCGGTGCGCGCTTCACGATTGCACTGCACATCGACGTATTCATAGTGCAGTCCCGATTCATCGACTGTTCTCTTCAACGGTGTCAAAGCCACGCCTTTTGCCTCGTCAGGGCGATCGCTCTCCGCGGCCAGTTTCAACGCGCGCTGTTTGATGTGCTCGGCAAACTGCTGCGGCTTGACGGCGTCATCAACCAGCCGCCACTCCTTTGCTCTTTGACCGCGAACACCATCCGGGTTGGTGCAAAACATGTCGGCATGATCGCGACGCACTTTACGCTTGTCTG
>WNFD01009478.1_pt1 | contig 10141 bp, 12 predicted proteins | sample 5400491 | NCBI WGS metagenome assembly WNFD01 (sample SAMN13153343, study PRJNA577476) | soil metagenome | isolation source: 120 cm saprolite under Douglas fir tree site 2 hole 2 replicate 2 | place: USA:California | collected 2015-04-18
GTCTTCTTCAAGCTGCCCTCCGGCGCTCTCTCGGATGTGCTCGGGCGCAAGCGGATGATGGTTCTGGGCGCTCTCTTTTTCGCAGCGCCGCCGTTCCTTTACCCATTCGTGGGGAACCCCTGGTCGCTGCTCACCCTGCGCTTTGTTCACGGCTTCGCGACCGCGATTTTCTCGCCGGTCGCTGCCGCCTATGTCGCGAGCCTCGCCGAAACCGGACGCGGCGCCCGTCTCGGCTGGTTCTCCTCGAGCAACGATATCGGCGCCACCGCGGGGCCGCTGATCGGCGGTTTCGTGCTCTATTTCAGCGCCAGCTATGCGGTGACCTATCTTCTGGTCGGCGCGATCGGCGTGCTCACGCTCCTCGTTGTATTGTGGCTGCCCGATGTCGATCGCCCTGCTGAACCACAGGCGACGACATTGGCCACCCGGGCCGCCGAGTTCCGCGCGGGCCTCGCAGAGGTCGTCGCGACGCCCCCGATCTTGCTCGCCGCCGGCATCGAAGCGGTCATGTATCTCGGTTACGGCGCTTTCCTCGGCTTCCTGCCCCTCTACGCCAAGACGGTCGGGCTAAATGACGCCGAGATTGCGATTGTCCTCGGCAGTCAACTCGCGACGGCAGTGGTGGCGAAGCCGATCGGGGGACGCCTCTCCGACGGGTTGGGACGAAAGCCGGTCATCATCATCGGCCTCCTCCTCTGCGCTGCCGCGCTTCCGCTGATCTTTCGATGCGAAAGCCTCGCAACCTTTGTCGTCGTGGCGCCGCTTCTCGGCCTCGGCATCGCCGCGGTGACGCCGGTGACCAACGCGTTGATCGCCGATCTCGCGCCGATCATCGCCGGCTTTCTGATCGTCGGGCTGGGGTATGCCTCGACCTTTGACACGCTGGCTCTCATGACAGTCTTGGTCAGCATCGGCGCTGTGGTGCTGGTGCGGGATCCGAAGACCGCGATCGCTGGGCAACACCCTTCCGCGCGCCGGTAGGCCGGCGCGTCGTAAAACTGCCTTAAACGAGGCGAGCTTAATAAGTGGGAGCCGAGCGGAGACGAGCCTGTGCGCCTCCTGGTAATTGAGGATGAAGATCGGCTGTCAGGCATCCTGAAATCGAAACTCGGCGATGTCGGCTTTGCTGTCGACATTGCCGGCTCGGCAGCGGATGCCGGCGCGGCGCTCGAGCTGATCAACTATGATGCTGCGGTCCTCGATCTCGGCCTGCCCGATGGTGACGGTCTCGCTGTCCTCGCGGCCGCACGGCGGATCGGAAAGGCCCTCCCGATCCTGATCCTCACGGCGCGGGATGCGGTCGAAGACAAGGTCGCGGGCCTCAATGCGGGGGCGGACGACTATCTGACGAAACCCTTCGCGATGACCGAGTTGATCGCTCGGATCAAAGCGCTGTTGCGCCGCCCCGGCGGCGTGCTGGGAATAACGCTCGAAGCCGGCAATGTCCGCCTAGACACGGTGGGACGGGAGCTCACGATCGCCGGGGTTCCCGTCCGCCTCTCCCGCCAAGAGCTGGCCGTTCTCGAGCAGATGATGCGGCGCTTCGGGCGCATCGTGCCGAAAGCCGTACTCGAGGAGAAACTCTACGGCATGGACGAGGAACCGGACTCCAACACGATCCCCGTGCATGTCCACTATCTGAGGCGACAGCTGGACACGGCGAGGGCCGATGTGGCAATCCACACCGTTCGGGGTGTCGGCTACATCCTCTCCGAGATCAAAGAATGAGCCGCCGTATCAGGTCGCTCCAGCTCCGGTTGACGCTCGAGCTCGCCGCCCTGTTCTCTGTCGCGAGTTGCCTGGCGATCGCCGGGCTGATCTACAGCGCCTCGCTGACTGCCGGCTCCCTGGCCGACCGCGAGCTCGTAATGCGCGCCGAGGACTTGGCCCGCCATGTTTCGCCCGACGCGGGCGGAAAGCCGCGGCTCGAGCTCCCGCCCGGCCTCAGGCAGGCCTACGACACCTCGGCACAGCAATCGGTATTTGCGATCCTGGACGGGGACGGGCGCGTCGTCGAGGCCTCCACCGCCGAGCTCGCCGCGATGATGGCACGATCGCCACCCGCAGATTCCGAACCCGGTTATTTCCAGCTCAGTAACTTTGGGCCTTCGGGACAGGATTATTCCGGGGTCAGCATGAGGCTCGACGGCGCGGCCGGACCGCTATCCGTCTTGGTCGCCGAGATGTCGGGCGGCGACCAGCTGGTCCACTCCATTCTGCGGGAATTCGTTCTCGACATTGCCTGGTATGTGCCGCCCTTCGTCGCAATTGCCTTGCTGCTTGCCGCGTACAGCGTTCGCAGGAGCCTGCGGCCCTTGCGGACGGCATCCGCCCAGGCGAGCGATATCGGGCCTGGATCCATTTCGATCCGCCTGCCGGAGACCGATGTACCGACCGAGGCGCTCCCGTTGGTTACTGCGGTCAATCGCGCGCTCGACCGCCTCGAGCAGGGCTTTACGATCCAGCGTCGCTTCACTGCGAATGCGGCGCATGAGCTGCGAACACCTTTGACCATCATCACGGCGCGGCTCGACAGTCTCGAAGATGATGGTCGATTGTCTGCATTCAGAGAAGAGGTCGCGCGGATGAACCGGCTGGTCGAGCAGCTCCTCTGCGTCGCGCGTCTCGATTCGGTCGTCCTCGATGTCTCGTCGCCGGTCGATTTGCGCCGGATTGCCGAAGAGGTGGTCGGCTCGATGGCGCATCTGGCGCTCGCCACCGGCCGGTCGATCGCGTTGACTGGCGCCGAACACCCGGTCGTAGTCACCGGGAATGCTGCGGCGATCGAAGATGCTTTGCGCAACTTGGTCGAAAACGCTCTGGCGCACACAGCCCCCGGTACCGAGGTGAGTGTCGAGGTCGGCCGCGAGGGTGTGTTGAGCGTTCTGGACAGCGGGCCGGGTATACCGGTCGACGACCGGCCCCGCATCTTCGATCGGTTCTGGCGCGGCAGGAGCGTGCGAACCCATGGAGCCGGGCTGGGCTTGGCGATCGTCATGGAAATCGTTCGAGTGCATGGCGCGAGCATAGCGGTCAGCGATAGCGCTCCGTGCGGCGCGCGCTTCGATCTCCGCTTCCGGCCCGCCTGACGCCGCCGGAAAGGTGAGGGTAGTCGATGCCCTCCAACCTCCGACGATAACAGCGGATCGCGGCGTTCTATGACCTGCTGGAGCTACCATTCGAGTATGGGCGTTATCGGCGCATTCGGAAGCTGGTTTTCAATGGGCTGTCGGGCCGGATCTTGGATGCCGGTATTGGCACTGGCCGTAATGCGGAATTCTATCCGCGTGGCGCCAGCATTGTCGGGATCGACATCAGCCCGGCAATGTTGGCGCGGGCCCGGCGCAGGCTCAGGCAGTCGCCCGCTAGCGCAGTCGAGCTGAGAGAGATGGACGTAACCCGGCTGGATTTCCCGGCGGGTTGTTTCGATGCAGCCGTTGCCACCTTCTTGTTTTGCGTTCTTTCGAATGATCTACAATTGCCGGTACTACGAGAACTGGGCCGGGTCGTAAAGCCTGGTGGGACTGTTCGCCTCCTCGAGTATGTCCGACCCCGCAGACCGCTCCGCCGCGCCATCGCGACGCTGTGGGAGCCGTGGATTGCGTGGGCCTACGCCGCTAGCTTCGACCGCAGAACCGAGGAATACATCCCAAAGGCGGGGCTGGAACCGGTCAGGGCAGAGTTCGTGGTGGATGATCTCGTCAAATTGCTGACCGCGCGAGTCCCGCGCTGAGCCGATAGCGCGACAGGCGCGTCGGGTATCGGGGGGTGCGACTAGGTTTCGGGAAAGCCGTCTCTAGGATGGCTTTGCGGCCGAGGCGACGGTCTCCCGCAACCAGCGATGCGCCGGCTGGTCGTCGAAGCGGCGATGCCACAGCATGACGCTGCGCAAGATCGCCGACTCAAAAGGCAATTCTTTGATCTCGATAGGGTAGGCCCGGCGGAACTCCTGCGCGATCTGGCGGCCCAGCACCGCCACCATGTCCGACCGCACAAGGACCGTGCCTGCCGAGATGTACGGCGTCTCCAATACTATTGAGCGCGATTGACCATGGGACGCGAGGGCGGCATCGACAAACCGCAGATCTTCACCGCTGGAGGAAATGGCGAGCCGAGGCAGGTCGGCGAAGGTCGAAAGGTCCAGTGCGCAGTCGGCTGCCGGGTGCCCCTGCCGCATGACGGCGACGTAGCGATCCTCCACCAGCACTTGCGAGGCGAAACGTTCGGCTGGGGCGTCGATCGCCGAGATGACCAGGTCGAGCTCGCCCCGGTCCAACAAATCCGGGAGATCCAAGGTTCCGCTCGGCCGCAGCGACAGGCGGATGCGCGGCGCCAGCAAAGCGCATTCGGTAACGATCGGCCCTGCCAGCACTACCGCTGCGTAGTTGTTAACGGCAATCGTGAACCACCGTTCGGCAGCTGACGGGTTGAACGTCTCCGGCTCCAATGCGAGTTGCAACTCGTCCAGCGCCCTCCTGACCGGAAGCGCGAGCTGCTCTGCCCGCGGGGTCGGCATCATCCCCGCCGGGGTTCGAACGAAGAGCTGATCCTTCAGCATCCAACGCAGCCGGTTCAGCGCGTGGCTCATGGCCGGCTGGCTCAAGTTCAGAGCTTCCGCCCCCCGGGTCACGCTTCGCTCGCGAAGGATCGCCTCGAACACGAGCAGCAAATTCAGATCGAATGTCGCCAGATTCATGATGCCCCTTCGGCAATTTGCACGCATTCAGTTGGTGCATGCGCCTGTGAAATCAATGCATTTGAAACATTCACGCCAGCGAACCAGATTTGTGCTATCGCCGACTTCCGACACTTTCTCGAGAAGGAGACTCGATGCCGACTTTGTCCATGGCAGCGCCGGCGGTAAGCGCGGCATTCTTTGCCTCGATCGTCGAAGTCGTCGAGGCTTTTACGATCGTTCTCGCCGTCGCCACGTTCCGGGGCTGGCGTCCCGCCGCGGTCGGTACGGCGGCAGCTCTGGCCTCACTGGCCGGCGGTATCCTGCTGCTCGGCCCACTCCTCGATCGCGTTCCGATCCATCTGCTGCAGCTGGTAATCGGCATCCTCCTTTTGTTGTTTGGGATGAGCTGGCTGAGGAAGGCATCCCTGCGCACGGCCGGTGTGATCCCGCTACACGACGAGAACGCGATCTTCGCCGCGGAAGCCGCTCAACTGGGAGAAACAGCGCGCCGGCGGCAGACTCGGCTCGATTGGATCGCCGGCATGACCGCCTTCAAGGCGGTTGTCCTGGAGGGGCTCGAAGTCGTGTTCATCGTGATCGCGGTCGGTGCCGGGCGAGGTCTTCTCCTGCCGGCGGGTCTCGGCGCGCTTGCCGCGTGCGTGCTCGTTCTTGCGGCCGGTGCGATCGTCCACCGCCCGCTGTCGCGCGTGCCGGAGAACACCCTGAAGTTCGGCGTCGGCGTGATGCTGTCCGCCTTTGGCGTGTTCTGGACCGGCGAAGGCCTCGGCGTCGCTTGGCCGGGTCATGATCTGGCGCTGTTGGTGTTCGCGGCCCTGTTCCTCGGTGCTGGGCTGGTGGCGTCCGCCCTCGCCCGCAAGCCTGCTATGGAGATGGCGCTATGACGATGCTCAAGGAGATTGCCGCCGAACTCATCGGCATGTTCATGGGTGATGCGCGGCTGACCCTTGCGGTGCTCGCCGTCGTCGCGAGCGCGGCGGCGTTGATCAACCTCGCCGGCGTTGATCCGCTCGGCGCCGGCGCCATTCTGCTCGTCGGTTGCCTTGGTTTGCTGATCGAGAACGTGCACCGATCCGCCCGCCCGGGAATAAAGCCGTAAAGACAGCGACAGGGGCATAGAGGTTCTTAGGGTGAGCCGTCTCGCGCACTCGGTCTGAACCGATCCGCAATGCTGAGGTCATGAATGTCCGAGACGATCGAAGCGATTAGCCCCGCCGAGCAGGTCACGCTCGGAGCGCTGTTTTTCGGCTTCCTCAAGGTATCGCTCTTAGGGTTCGGCGGCGGGCTCGTCTGGGCGCGCCGCATCGTGGTCGATCAGAAGCGATGGCTGGACGATCAGGAGTTTGCCGAAATCCTGACCCTTTGCCAGTTTATGCCCGGACCGAATATCGTTGGCATCACGCTCTGTGTCGGATCGAGATTGCGTGGGCCGCTCGGAGCAGTCAGCGCCGTCGCGGGTTTCATCCTGTTGCCGTGGACGGTCGGCTTGGCACTCGGGGGGCTATGTCTCCGCTATGCTCACCTGGCGGTCCTTCAGAATGTCCTCAGCGGGCTGTCCGCCGCTGCAGCCGGCTTGATGATCGCGACCGGGATCCGGCTCTTGATGCCCCACCGCGGTCGCCGGACGGCGTTGCTGTTCGCTGCTCTTGCTTTCGCCGGCATGGCATTGACCAAACTGCCGCTGCTCATCGTCCTGCTCGGATTGGCGCCGCTCAGCATCACCGTCACCGGTATTGCAAGCGCGAGAGCGCCGTGAACAGCCCGTCGGCGTCTGTCGCGCTGGCCGCGCACCTGGCACTGCTTTCGTCGATCAGCTTTGGCGGGTTCCCCTCGGTGCTCCCCGATGTGCACAATTTCGTCACGGCCAATGGCTGGGTGACCGACCGGGAATTCGCCAATTTTTTTGCGGTCTCCCAGGTGATGCCGGGGCCGAACATGATCCTGATGATGAGTTTTATTGGCCTGAAGGTGGGGGGAATACCGGGCGCGATGGCCAGTGCGTTCGCGACCTTCGGCCCGCCATGCCTGATGTATTACACCGCGCACCGTCTGTGGGACCGGTTCCGCGAAATGCCGTGGCCGCAGATCATGCGCCGCGGCCTTACCCCGTTGACGATCGGGCTCGTCATCGCCGGCGGTTATGTCATGGCTCGCGCCGCCGACTCCGGATGGCCAAGCGCTTTGGTAACCGCAGCTGCGGTGGGGCTGATGCTTGCGACCCGGCTCAACCCGCTGTGGATCCTGGTCACGGGCGGAGCATTGGGCGGCCTCGGCCTTCTCTAACCTTTGCTGCACATCACTCCAGAGGGGTGATTGCGATCGAATCGAAGTAGGTCACGCTGTCGGCCTTGGTCCAAAGTCCCACACTGCCCGCGCCGCCGAAGGCATCGTCCCGGGCCGTGAAAAGTTGCTTGCCGTCAAAGGTGATTGTGAACCGGTCACCCTCTGCCCGAAATTCGAGCGCGTGCCACTCGTTGGCGGCAACTTTCGTGTTGGCGCCCTTGATCTGCTCGCGCATTCCTTTAACCACACGATAGAGACGGACATTGTCTTCGAGCGCATTGGCGCGCACCACGTAATAGTCGTCGGGGGTGGTGAGCCGGATGACGAGCCCGCCCGCCTGATCCACCCTCCCTGCGACCGGCTTGAAGCGCAATTTCACATCGACGTTCTTCGCCGCAATCGGCTGGTAGACGGCGAGCGGAAAGCGATAATCGGTTGGGTCCGTGCTCGTCTGCGCGATCGCCCTTCGATTGCTCGCCGTCGGATCATCGACGACGCGCCATTCCCCGACATCGCCGCTTCCGGTCCGCGAGAAGGCGAAATCTTCGGGAGCGAGCCCGGGTTTCATTCGGGAGATGTCGATCAGCGTCGTAGCACTCTGCGCCGGAGAGATCGAGGACATCAGGACGCCTCCAATTGCTAGTGCCAGGACAACCGAGAGAGACGATGAACTAAGCATGAGGTTCATCCGATCACCCCCAGGAGGTGGAGGACGACGCCTGCGGCCGAACAGGCCGCAAGCGTCTGGATCGTCCCAGCCTTGAACCGGAAGATCGCAACGATCGCGGCCACCGACAGAAGCAGCGCCCAGGGGTTCACGCTCGCCAGCGCCGGTGCGTCGAACCGGACCCCGAAGCCCCGCACCGGAAAGGTCTCGCGAAAGATCGTGTGAAGCGCGAACCAGATTGCGAGGTTGAGGATGACGCCGACCACCGCGGCGGTGATCCCGGCAAGCGCGCCGTTCAGTGGCTTGTGGTCTCGCAATTTCTCGATGAACGGCGCACCGAGCCCAATCCACAGGAAGCACGGGACGAAGGTGGTCCAGGTCGCCAACAGCCCGCCCAAGGTTCCGGCCAGCATCGGCGGCAAGATGCCGGGATCGCGATAAGCCGCCAGAAACCCGACGAACTGCACCACCATGATCAGCGGGCCGGGTGTCGTCTCGGCCATGCCGAGACCATCCAGCATTTCTCCGGGTTTGAGCCATCCGTAGGTCTCGACCGCCTGCTGCGCCATGTAGGCGAGCACGGCATAGGCGCCTCCGAACGTGACGACTGCCATCTTCGAGAAGAAGATGCCGATCTGGCTGAAGGTCTGACCGGTCCCGAGAACGGCGATGATCGTCACGACCGGCACGAGCCAAAGCCCGAGCCAGATCGCCGAAACCCGCAAGGCCCGCCTGATCGTCGGCCGCACGTGGTCCGGCAGCTCCTCTCCCAGCAGGCTCTCCCCGGCGGCATCGGCCCCGCCAGCCGGACCATGCCCACCGCCGACCGTGAAGGCAGATGACCCGAGGCGCGCGGCGGTGAAACCGATGATCCCGGCCGCGAGCACGATGATCGGGAACGGCACGCCGCTGAAAAAGATCGCGACAAAGGCCGCCGTTGCGAGCCCGATCATCGGCCCGCTCTTGAGCGCACGGCTGCCGACGCGGTGGACCGCTTGAAGCACGATGGCGAGTACCGCCGCTTTCAACCCAAAGAACAAGGCCGCGACGGTCGGGACGTTGCCAAACGCCGCATAAATCCAGCTCAGTGCCATGATCGCGACGACGCCGGGCACGACGAACAGGCCGCCAGCGGCTATCGCACCAGGCCAGCGGTGCATCAGCCAGCCGATGTAGGTCGCGAGCTGCTGGGCTTCGGGCCCGGGCAGCAGCATGCAGTAGCTCAGCGCGTGCAGAAACCGCGACTCGCCCACCCATTTCTTTTCATCGACGATGATGCGGTGCATTACCGCGATTTGGCCCGCCGGGCCGCCGAATGAGAGTGCGGCGACGCGAAGCCAAACCCGGACGGCCGCGGCGAACGAAACGCCGTGGGCCGGCTCGGCTCGCGCCGCGACGGTCGTCGAGACCTGAGACACCGTCCTTTCCCTATTAAGCCTTTGCCTCGGGGTTCCAGTTGTGGGTTTCGCCCTGGCAAGCGCGGCACCACGCGTAAAAGGCGTCGTACATGGTCAGCCCGTGCTCGAGCATCGCGTGGTCATCCGGGAAGTTCGCCGACAGCCCGAGCGACAGCGCAAGCAACCCCGCGGCCTGCGGTGCCAGATCCAGGCGCGCGGTATCGGCGCCGCGGACGATCACGGCGAGCATGTCGAGGCCCGGGTCCTTGAGTTCGTAGACCCGCAGAAACGCATCGAAGCTGCAAAGCTCGCCGTTATGCGAGAAAGGCTCGGCGCCGGGATGTCGTAGGCCGTGGCGCCCGTCGTCGCGGCCACATCGAAGACCCGCTCGGTCGGAACGAAGAGAAAGCTGGCCTCCGGGTCGATAAAGCGCCGGATCAGCCACGGACAGGCGATGCGATCGATCTTTGGCCGCTCGCGGGTGACCCAGCTGCTCGAGGCGGTCGCAAATTTCTTGCGAAGCGGCAGGCCGAGCTCGGCCCATCCGGTGATGCCCCCATCGAGATATCGAGCATCGATACCAGCGCCGCGAAGGGCGGCCGCCGCTTGCTGGCTTACTTCATGACCTTGAGCGCAATAGACGACGACCGGGCGTCCGGGCGGTAGATCGCGCCCCCACTTCGCGACATCTCCGGGGAGCCGGCGCAGCGCCGAGACCAGCGTCCGGTTATCGGCATCGAAAGCGGCGTCACGGCGAACATCGATAATCGTTGGCGCCGATGCCGTCCCGATAGCAGCGTACAAATCTTGCGGGGAGATCGAGAATTGTCCGTCCATAAGCGCGCACCCCTCGCGTTGCGAGTTGCGCAGAGCTTGGACGGGGGACCGTCTGACGGGGCGTCTGCTCTGCCCCGTTGTTCACCTACTTAAGACGCCGCGAGATGATCCGCAAGGGCCCAGGCCGCTACGAGCCGAGCCCGAATCATGCTAATGTTCAGACGCATTCATAAGCTGCACAAAGCCAACGGGCCGTGTTACACGGCGCAAGGCACCTCTCGCTGTTTTTGCTGTTTTTGCAGGAAATTATCAGCCGTCGAC
>WNFD01008401.1_pt1 | contig 10140 bp, 7 predicted proteins | sample 5400491 | NCBI WGS metagenome assembly WNFD01 (sample SAMN13153343, study PRJNA577476) | soil metagenome | isolation source: 120 cm saprolite under Douglas fir tree site 2 hole 2 replicate 2 | place: USA:California | collected 2015-04-18
GCTCGCCGCTGGCCAAGGCGATCCGCCGGTTGCCGCTTCCGCCGCCGCCCACCGCGATCGAGCTCAAGGGAGCGGTGCAGCAGATCGGGCAGGACGGCCTCACCGTGTCGGGCGCGCGGTTCGCGGTCGATGCGCACACCGTGATCACCATCGGAGACCACGCCGCGGCGCTCTCGGATCTGAAGGTGGGGCAGATGGTCGAGGTGCAGGCGATGCCGAGGCCCCAGCTCCTGCCGCTGGCGACGTCGATCCACGGGCTGCTGTAGGAAGCCAGGAGGCTTTGCTTCACGGGCGGCGCGGGACCCGCGAGGGCTCCGCGCCGTTCACTTTGTTTCGGGCGAACGGGGTTGTCTCCGCAGATCCTCGAGCACCTCGACCTGCACACCACTGGCCGCCGATCGCGAAGCCGCGCCGTCTGCCACAGTTCGAAGGCGGCCACGCGTTCGAGGTTGGCGAGGCTTTCTGCGCGCGATTCAAAGTCGAGGGGATCTGAGCGAACACGCTGTCGCAGCGACGTAGCCTAGGGCACCGCTCGCAAGTGATCACGGCAGGGGTCCGACCTCCCACGGCGGCGGCGTCATGCGTTCGTGCAGGTGCTCCACGAAGGTCTTCACCTTGGGAGACAGGTGCCGGGTGCTCGGATACACCACGTGAACCGGCGTCGACGGAGCGTTCCAGTCGGGAAGAACGCGCTCCAATCGGCGAGCACGTAGATCCTCCGCGCAGACAGACGCGGGAAGAAGAGCGATGCCCAGACCGGCGGCCGCCACTGCGTGAAGGACGTCCATGTCGGTGACCATCAACCGCGCAGACACGGCGACTTGCACGGACGTGTCAGCGTTTTCGAGGCGCACGCCAGCGTTGTCGATGCCTGGGCCAAAGAGCAGGCAGTCGTGCTTCTTCAAGTCGTCGGGTGACCGCGGACGTCCACGTCTCTTGAGGTACGCGGGCGTCGCGACGAGGAACCACCTCGCGCTGCCGAGGCTCCTGGCGATCAGGGTCGAGTCCGCGAGCGTTCCAGCTCGGATGGCCACGTCGAAGCGTTCCTCGACGAGGTCCACTGCACGTCCCGTGCAGAGCAGATCGAGCCGGACTTCTGGGTAGCGTTTGAGGTAGTCGCTGACGATCGGGCCGAGGAAGGCGACGTTGACGGGAGCAGTCACGCGCAAGAGCCCCCGAGGACTCTCTTGCAACCTGCTCACGGCGCGCTCGCCGTCTTCGATCTCGCCCACGATCCGCGCGCAGTAATCGTAGTAGGTGCGACCGACGTCCGTGAGGCTCAACTTGCGGGTCGTACGTTGCAGGAGGCGCGACTTCAACCGCTCCTCCAGATCGGACACCTTCCTGCTGACGGTCGACTTCGGCATCCCGAGCTCCGCCGCGGCGCTCGTGAAGCTGCCGGCCTGCACGACTCGAGCAAATACAAGTATTTCGTTGAGATCCATGACCAATTATTCCACATATGGAACAGTTATTCCAGAATTCGACGTCTATCCCACCCGCGGAACGGCATCTACCTAGCTACCAAGAAGGAAGCGCGATGCGCCGCCGGACCGGCTCCTGCGCGCACGCTGGGAGAAACAAGTCATGTTGGCACGTCAGATTCAGCAACCCGTCCGCGAAATCGTGTACCGCACGCACGGACGTACGCATGGACCCATCACCCGGCTGGTGAGCCCCTCCGACCTCGGCGAGCTCATCAAGCCCTTCGTGTTCCTCGACCACTTCGACTTCGACGGCCGGACTCCGCCAGCACCGATGGAGCTCGGTTGGCACCCACACTCCGGCATCGCCACGGTGACCGTGATGTTCGACGGGTCGGTCCGCTACGCGGAGACGACCGGCAAGGCCGGTGTGCTGGCGGCCGGAGGCGTCGAGTGGATGCGAGCCGGAAACGGGGTCTGGCATACCGGCGCTCCCGAGCCGGGGCGCGTGAAGGGGTTCCAGCTGTGGGTCGCGCTCCCGCCCGAGTTGGAAAACGCGGCCAACGCCAGCCACTACGTGATGCCTGAAGAGGTGCCCGTCGAGGGTCCCGTTCGGGTGATCCTGGGCGCGTATGGCAAAGCGAAGAGCCCGATCGCGGCGCCTCCGATGAGCTACCTCGCCGTGAGCTTGAAGGCCGGCGAACGTTGGTCCTACCACCCTCCCAAGGGGCACACCGTGGGCTGGGTCGCCGTGCTCGATGGGGTCCTCCGGGCCTCCCCGCCCATTTCCAGCGGGGAGATCGCGATCTTCGAACCCGTCGACGAATCGATTGACTTCGTCGCCGAAGGCAACACGAGGTTCGTGCTCGGTTCGGCGGCCAAACATCCGCATGACCTCGCCCTCGGCAACTACTCCGTGCACACGAGCGCCGAGGCGCTGCGTCAAGGCGAGGCGGAGATTCGTCGCATCGGTCGGAAGCTCCGCGCTGAGGGAATACTGAGGCGCTGAGTTGGAGGAGGACCGCAATGGCAAAGAGCATCATCAGCGTCATCGGCGGAACGGGTCTCCAAGGCGGCGGCGTCGTGAACGCGTTGCTCGCCCAGGGCGAGTTCAAAGTACGGGTGGCGAGCCGCAATCCGGCGAGCGACGCCGCGCGAGCGCTCGCCTCGCGAGATGTTGAAGTGGTCCACGCGGATCTGCTCGATCCGGGCAGTCTCGTGGCTGCATTCGAGGGCGCATACGGCGCATTCGTCGTCACCAATTTCTGGGAACCGACTCAGGGTGCGCGAGAGGAGGAGATCGGCGCCGCTGCCGTAAGGGCCGCACGGGAAGCCGGTGTCGAGCACCTGATCTGGTCCACGCTGCCCGATGTCGAGAAGCTGACCGGCGGGCGCCGCAAGGTGATCCACTTCAGCGGCAAAGCGCACGTTGACGCCGTGGTTCGAAGCGCCGGTTTCGCCCGGCACACGTTCGTACAAGCACCCTTCTACTTTCAAAACTTCCTCACCGTGATGGCACCACAACCGCTCCCGGGCGGTGGCCGCGGCTGGGCGGTGCCCATGGATCCAGCGAAACGCGTCATCCATGCGGGTGATATCAGCGACGTCGGGAAGGCCGTCGCCGCCGCCTTCAGGGCGCGCGGGAGATTGCCGAACGGCAGCGTCCTCGCCGTCTGCGGCGGCACCTACTCCTGGAACGATTTCGTCAGCACGCTGAGGGCGCTCGGGCACGACGTGGAGGTTGTGCGGGTCCCGGCGGATGCTTATGACCGCTCCTTTCCCGGCGCCCACGAGATCCGGGAGACGTTTCAGTACTTCGAGGAGGACACTTACTTTGGCCCGCAGCACGAGGCGCATATCGCTGCGGCCAACGCACTCGTGCCCGGCGGCTTCACCACCTTCGCCGATTGGGCGCGCACCCACATGAATCCGATGGCTGATGCTTCCGCCCGCGATCGATCGTCTTAGGTTCGTAAGGGACCCTTGACTTGTCACTGGCGCTAGTAAACGCCCCTTTACTTTCGGCGTTCGCTAGGCAAGGATCGTTTCCCTGGATGGCGACGCCCAAACGGCAAGTCGGCCGATACGAGAAGAGCACCGCCGCCGGCGAGGCGATCTCGGCGTTCATCCCCGACCCGCTGCCGCCGCAGCCTCCGCTGGCGCGTCCTCCGGCGATGCAGGAGAAAGTGCGTCTCGCGGAACAGAAGCTGAGTCGCCTCGAACTGGCCGGCGAGATGGTGCCTTCGCTCGAGTGGTTCATCTACGCATTCGTGCGCAAGGAGGCCGTGGTCTCGTCGCAGATCGAGGGCACCCAAGCCTCGCTCATAGACCTGCTGTCGTACGAGGCTGGTGCGCCTGTGGCCGAGGAAGCCAGCGACGTGGAGGAGGTTTCGAACTACCTCGCGGCGCTCGCGTATGCGCGGCAGCAGGTGCGCAGCGACAAGGGCCTGCCGCTCTCGGCGAGGCTGCTGAACGAGGCGCACCGCCGGCTCATGAAGGGCGTGCGCGGCGCGAGCAAGCAGCCAGGGGAACTGCGGCGCAGCCAGAACTGGATCGGCGGCACTCGCCCGAGCAACGCCATCTTCGTTCCACCTCCGCCGCAGGAGTTGGGACGGCTGGTGAGCGACCTCGAGAAGTACATCCATCGCGACGACGACCTGCCCGCCCTCGTGCGCGCCGCGCTCGTGCACGTGCAGTTCGAGACCATCCATCCTTACCTGGACGGGAACGGCCGCATCGGCCGCCTACTCATCACGCTCCTCTTGGAGCACTGGAAGCTGCTCTCCGAGCCGCTGCTCTATCTGAGCCTCTTCTTCAAGCGTCACCGCGCCGAGTACTACCGGCTGCTCAACGCAGTCCGCCTCGAAGGCGACTGGGAGTCCTGGGTGTCCTTCTTCCTGGAAGGCGTCTCGACCATCGCCGACGAGGCCGCCGATACCGCACGGGATCTCTTCCTCCTGGTCAACAAGGACCGCGCCCGGGTTCTCTCGGCGCCAAATGCGTCCGTGATGGCCGCGCGCCTGCTCGACCAACTCCCACGGCATCCCATCGTCACGATCCCGGCGGTCGTCAAGCTGCTGGAAGCGACGAAGCCGACGGCCGCAAAGGCAGTCGGCGTCCTCGAGCAGCTCGGCATCCTGCGCGAAACCACCGGCCGCCGCCGCGACCGCACGTTCAGCTACGCCGTCTACCTCGATCGCCTTCGAGCGGGAACCGAACCGCAAAAGGTGTGATCCTATCCTGGCTGGTTGGCGAGCGTGTCGGCGAAGCCGCTGTAGCCACGGGCGAGGAGCCTTGATACAAGTTCGCGCGCCGGTCCAGCACCTTCCGGAACCGAGGCCAGAGCCCGGAGTGCTTCCGTAAGTGCGGGTATGTTGCGGGCAACGAGCCATTGATCGTGATGGCTGTCCACCAGCTTCTGCAGGCATGCAGCTACCTTCGTTGGTCGCGTTGGCGCTCCTTGCGCGAGTTTCTTGATCACTTCGTGATCCCACTCGACGCGGCCGTCCGTGAGGGTCAGAACCTCTAGCAACTCGTCGGTTGCCCATTGGTCATCGAAGACACCGCTTGTGAACCACCATCCAAATGCGGCGAGATCCGCAGCATCCGAGGTGGCGGGCGATGCTATCCTCCACCAAGTCCACAACGTTCGGAGGCGATCAACCACCTCGGTTGGCAGAGGTGTTTTGTCTTGGTGCAGCGCGCGCCCCACATCCGCCAGCGCATGTTCACGTGTCACCGGCTGAGCTGCGGAAACAAACCGCTGCAGCAGGCGATCCTCGCTCGTTGGCGAAATCATTCCCCAAACTGCAAGCCAAACTATGTGTTCGGAGTAATCCTCGAGAAGCTTTGGATCGACGTCCGGGATCTTTCGGGCGGTCAGCTGGTACTGACTGAACAGAACCGGGAACGCTCTCGCCCACGGTCTATTCCACTTGAGGTATAGCCACCAAGCCTCGACGCGCTCCGACCAGGTCGCGTCATCTGTTGGGAACAGTCTCTCGACCATCGCTGTCGCCTCTCCCGGGTTTGCGGCCAACAGCGTGTTGAAGAAATGCCCCACGCTCGAGCGCAGACGCACCGATGGCTCATTCGAGCTCGAGATACGCGACTGCAGCGTCGTGAAGACCTCCGCCTTCAGTTGCTCATGCACTGCCAATGAGCTTTCCAGAACGTTCCCCAGCAGGATGAAGCCGGCTTCTAGGGCCCGTCCGCGCACAGTGTTCAGAAGGAAAGTCTCGGCATCCCAAGAACTCTCGTCCTCGCGCTCAGGAGTGGGATCCGCATCGGAGAGCAACCTCTTCAACGTGGACCAAATCCGCGTCGTTCGTTGCTCGTCTTTGGGAGCAAAGATTCGAGCGGCATCTCGGAGTATGTCGACTGCCGTCTGCCGAGCCCAAGTCCAGTTGCCTGGACTATATTCGGCCCGATCCGTGGTCTCCTGCTTGCTCGTGAAGTCCGCCAAGTCGAGGAGTGCATCCCAATCGAAGGCTGCCGCCGCGATATCTTGGTCGCGCGTGTTTTGGGCGACCTCGTGCAAGCCCCACAAAAAGCCGGCAACGTACTGCGGGTTCGTGCGAGCAATCTCGCGAGCGAGCCGAGACAGCCGCCGAGGTTCTTTCGTTGCGGCGGACTTCAACTCCATCGCGAGTCCTTCACGTGAGGGGGCGAAATGCTCTCGCGGAGTGGGTTGCCACTGTGTCAGAAACGCGATCAAGGCGTCGTCACTGAGGGCAAGCAGATCTGCGGACTCTCGTGGCGTCCGTGGTCCCCAACTGACTGTTCTCCAACTCAAGAATGTTGGATGCGTTTCGGCACCGTATTCCCGCACTAGTACGGCGTACTCAGCCTTGAGCTCTTCTGTGTGAAGCTGCTCGCCGATGATCGTCAGCCAACGCCAGAAGGTGTAACGCGAGTCTGGCTCGTCGCGCCGTCCGCGCCGTGCCGGTCGGTCCTCGAATGCGTACCGCCTGATGGCGTTCACGACCGCCGTCTTGTCTTCGTCCGAGAACGTTCCGAAATGAGTGCGCAACATCGAGGCGCGTTCGTGGAAAGTCTCGAAGTCGCCATATGCTTGAGACTGCCTCGCGCGCTCAGAGACTAGGCTCGGCGCCAGTCCTCCTCGTTCTGCGAGCAAGTAGAGGGCGACGCGGCGAAAGATGGGGGCTTCGCGTGCTTCCAGCGTTTCAACCATTGCCGTGAGGGTTGCACCGTCCGTTGCGAGACGGAGGCTCAGGTCTCGAAGCTCACGCAGTATGGCATCGAGCGGCCCATCGGGCCCGTTTTGCTCATGATCCTCGACGGTGGCGCGCCATCCCGAAGAGCCGTTGCCCTGGCCGTCGACGATGAGTTCGGCCAGCAGGGTCAACGCGCGTCCGCTGTCAACCGCCTCGAGAGCTCGGAAGCCCTTCGCGATAATCGGTTCGTATTGCCACTCCTGAACGAGGGGATCGCGCTCGCGGATCGCTTGCGAAGTGGGGCTGCGGAACCCCAAGAGACTTCTCAGAAGCAAAGTCGCTGAATCGAGCTTGCCCGCACTCGCCAGCTTCGCCGCGAGTTCCGCTCCGAGCTCCGGAAAGAGGTAGGTACGCTCAGGGCGCACCGTGACCCATTGGACTTCCCTCTGCACGATTCGGTCTGCCTCATCGGCCGGCATCGCAAACGCTGCGCGCAGGAAATCAACATGGATCGAAAGGTTCTCCGTTTCGGGCACGTCCAAAATGACTTCAACAACTTCCCGCGGGCGGCGCGCAGCGATGCGCGCGAGGTAGGCTGATTGGGGCCAGGGAGGGAACGCTCTCCGCCGCTGTACCTCGTCCACGATCGGCGCCCGTGGGAATGCGAAGAAGCGGCCGCGTCGCAGCCCAGGAAGCCACTCCTCGGACAGTCCGTTTAAGAAATGGTCTACAGCCGCCGTTGCTCCCGGGGCGAGGTGTTTTCGGACGAAGGCTTCGCCGCGTTCGTGACCCTCAAGCTTCACAAGATCGAGCTGGTGAAGATAGGCCGCGTACACAGCTTCGGCTCTGTCGAGCACTCGGTCGAGGATCCTAACAAACTCCAACCAGTATTCGGCGAATTCGGAGTCAAAAGGCCGAGGCGGCGCGAACTCGTCGTGATGCGCTGGTTTGTGCCACTTCCTAACAACGAGCCAGCGCTTCGCTACTTCATCGTTTTCGAGCCCCAACGCCGCGAGAATCGCGCGAATCTCTTGGCTTTGTGTTTGGTCGCCGGAAGGTTCGGGCGCCATGGCGTTGAGCGCCTGTCGTGCCGCCGGCAGTCCCAAGAGCAGGTCGGTCACCATGCTCTGAACTTCGCGCATGAGGTGCCCGATCAAATGCGTAGACGTGCGGAACGCCGGGTCGAGCTGCCCGATCTCGCAGGCGTCCGCGAAAAAGTCGGCAGCCCCTTCATCACCGAGGAGGCGAGTCAGGCGTTCCCAGACACGCCGATGTGCCGGGCTCGGAAACGTGGTTGGCAGTGAACGTCTCGCCATCGCCACAACATAGCAACCACGTGCGGATCGAATCTCCACCGGAAATGCTGCTTGCAACGCGTAGCCCGAGGGGTCCACTTCGGTGCGGCGGGCTTAGCGGACACGACTCTGAGGATGTGTATGGTCTCGGGCGCCAGGTTCGGGAATGGCTCCTGGTCTCCGCGTACCTCTCGCAACGCTCCTCGGTACTGTGAAATGCCTAGTCTGTGCCCTCCGGGTCCAACGGGTTGAACCTGATTGGGGCGGCTGAATCAGCGCTCAGCTGTTTGAGGAGCACCTTCGTTGTGGCACGTCGTGCAGGGCCTAGCGTGATTCCTTGCTCGCCCGGAAGAGATGCTCGGATCTCCTCAGCGGGTCCACGGAAAGAGCCGCCGGCGGCAGCAGCGAGGCGGCGTTGCGCGTGGGTCAGGCTTCGGCCGTTGCGTACCGGAATCGGGTAGCAGAGCCGCGTGGCACTGTAGTCGGTCGTGTTGTTCCGCATCATCTCGACGAGGACTACCATCTCGAGTGGCTGCAAACACTGGCCATCGCGCCTCACTTGGGCACGCAGTTCCTGCTCGACCACGACCGGGTTTGCTTGATGAAAAATGCCGACGACAGCGACGAGGGGACGCTTGCGCGTCGCTTGGAGCTTCGCGTTTCTAAGTAATCTCAGGACCCGCTGCGCTTTCTTCTCGTCAGACTGCTGCGGGAAGAGATCTGGTGTCAATCGCGGATGGGTCTGGGTGGCATTCGCTTCAACGAATCCGTAGCCCGCAACTGGATAGCGACCGGGTCCGCCATGCTCGCGGATGCTCTCGACCGTTTGCTGGAATGCTACAACAATCCGGTCGCGCTCAGCTCGTAAGTCCTCATGTAACCGGGGATCCAGCAACTTCGCACCGATCTGTTCGCTGCCAAGAAGGCGAAGAGCAAGCCCTGGAGTGACGTCGACGGCGTCCGCTACGCTTTTGTTGATCTCGTCCGCGAGGTCGTCGGCTGCCGACTCGTTGACCATCTTCACTTCCAAGTCGACATCCATCCCGTCTCGCTTGACTAGGTAGTCCGGCGTCTTTGCTTGGGTCTCCTGAACGCGCGTGACCGCGTAATCCGACCGATGAAGACTCGCCCAAACGCGGAGTTCGAATGCAGCGTCCCGAAACTGATCCGGCACCAGCAGGCGTTTGGAGAGCGGCGTCGCGGCAGGGAGACCGACCTCGCAGAGGTCGAGACCCACTTCGAGGAAAGCAACGACGAGGAGTGGCCAACCAACGCCGAATATCGGCGCGTAGAATTCTCGCTCCGATCCTGCCCTAAGCTGTTCCAACACGGGAGGCGTATAGAGCGCGGCCAGAGCATGAACTGCCTTCTCACGCAGAGGCCGAGAGAATCCCGCCTGCTCAAATAGGGCGTCATGGCCTCGCAGGAACCACATGTTCTCGGTATCGTCTTGTTCGGCCACGCCGTCATCGTAGCAGGACCGTCTGACGACGCTGCCGACGCGCTCCACGCCCGTGGACGTCACTTTCCAGAGGGTGGTCGCGCTGGTTACGTGAGGTGATGCTGGCTGAGGCTCGGCACAGGGGCCGCACTCCGCGACCGATATCGCCCACGGAGAAGCAGTCCGACTGCGAGCGGCGCCGCTGCCCGAAGTGCGGCATGCTCCTGTGGGCCAAGGCGTTGCCTCGCCGCTTCCGCCTGCACGACACGCGGCACACGACGGCGACGCCCTCCTGGCCGCGGGCGTCGACCTCTACGCGGTCGCGCGGATCCTCCGCCACAGCGATCCGAGGGTCACGTTCGAAACGTACGCGCACCTCGTGCCTGCCCACCTGCGCAGATCGATCAGCTGCCAAGGCTCGAAACTTTTGCTGCATCAGTGCCGCCAGCGGCTCCGAAGGCGCTCGAACCCGCGTCGGGGGACGCTTCTAGACCGCTCTGATTCCCGCGATGTTCGGGTGGCGCGCCTGGAGGGAGTCGAACCCCCGACCCGCGGCTTCGAAGGCCGCTGCTCTATCCAGCTGAGCTACAGGCGCGTCCGGGCCATTGTACCGTGCGCGGAGGCGCCGGAATGTGCCTGCGGTGGGGTGGTTTGCCTGTCGGGAGGTTTGCCTTGACGGACCCGGTGCCCTGATCTAGAAGCCAGCGCTCCCGGGGCGTCCCGTCCCGGAGAAACAGGTGCGACGAATCAGGGGAGAGGTGGCCGAGAGGCTGAAGGCGCTGGTTTGCTAAACCAGTATACGG
>WNFD01014080.1_pt1 | contig 10139 bp, 6 predicted proteins | sample 5400491 | NCBI WGS metagenome assembly WNFD01 (sample SAMN13153343, study PRJNA577476) | soil metagenome | isolation source: 120 cm saprolite under Douglas fir tree site 2 hole 2 replicate 2 | place: USA:California | collected 2015-04-18
GTTCGCCCCGGTCGATGCATTCACGGTGAGACTGATCGACGTTGTATGGGTCAGGCTACCCGACGTGCCGCTTACCGTTACGGTAGCCGTTCCCGTGGCCGCCGTGCTGCTGGCCGTCAGCGTCAACACGCTTGAGGAAGTCGCGGGATTCGGGCTAAAGGATGCTGTCACGCCGGTCGGCAAACCTGAAGCGGAGAAGGTAACGCTTCCACTGAAGCCATTTGACGGAGTGATCGTAACCGTGCTCGTCCCGCTCGTTCCCTGTGTGATCGTCACGCTGCTTGGTGCTGCCGAAAGGCTGAAGTCCGGAGCGGCTGCAGAATTCACATTGAGGCTGACCGTGGTGGTGTGGATTGTGGTGCCGCTGGTTCCTGTGATCGTTAAAGTGTAACTCCCGGTTGGCGTGCTACTGGCGGTGGTCACGGTCATTGCGGAGGAGCCGGAGGTGGTTATCGTAGGGGGGTTAAAACTGGCGTTCGCCCCCGTCGGTAGCCCGCTGGCGCTGAAGGTGACGGTTCCAGTAAACCCGTTCACTGCGCCAACCGTCGCAGTATAAGTGGTGCTATTGCCCTGAACCACCGTCTGGGACGACGGCGCGGCCGAAAGCGTGAAGTCAGGCGCGGTTGAAACGCAGGATGGGAAGGTAAAGGATGCCAGCCGGGTATTCCAATTGAAGCTGCCTGAGAACGGCAGATATTCATTGGCGTACCAGAACGTGCAATCATTCGAGGGGTCAACGCTCATGCTGGTGTAGTCGCCCCAGCGGCTCAGCCCGCTTGTTTGTGACCCCAATCCGGCAAAAATCGTAGTTTCGCTTTCCATGGTTCCCAATGCATCGCCCGGTAAGCGCCCGGTGTAAACAATGGAGGGGAACATGTTGCTGCTGGAAATGCTGTAGCCGAGGGCGATATCTCCCGCTTTGTCCATGGCGATACTCGGCATCCAGCGAGATTTCGAATCAGGTGCAAATGTGCCGGATTGGAAGATCGTCGGGGTCGCATTGGGGCTCTGGATTTCATACCAACGAACGCCTGTGCTGCTCCCCGAGGCGACCGAGTGCGACGCAACCAGCGACTCGTGGCTTCCAAAATTGCGATAGGCCAGGCGAAACATGAGCCGGTCGCCCAGAGAATCGAGTTGTTGTGTCGTTCCTTGCTGCGGAATGCACGTTCCCGACGGAGCGCAGGCGTCGCTATAGGAGCCCACGCTGATGGCCATTGGTCCCGTGAGGGTTGTATTGGAGGGGGTGGCGAAATCCACGTGGAACTTGAATAGGTCCAGTGTGGTGGAGGTGCCGAGTTCCAAAAAGAAGTTGGGGGAGCCCGTGGGAGGTGCTGTAGTACCGTCCAGGTCGGCAGGGAGCAAGCTCGCATCGCTCGTTCCCCTCTGGAAGCACTGCATAGTGGAGGCGCTGCCGGCGAGCATCGCTGCGCGGTTCAAGGCGCAGGCTTGCGGGCCGATAAACGAGCCTCCGAACGGAAAGATGTTCGCCGAAAGATAATACGCGTCCGGCCATACCCCGATCTTGGTGTAGTCGTTCAGGTCGCTGCCGAACGAGAAGGCGTACCGGTGGAAACTCCCAGTAGCGTCCGAGGTCGTGGAAACAGCGACGCATTCCTCGTTAGAGGAAAACACAGGGTAGTTGAACGCCACGATGGCGATTACCCACCGTCCCGCCGCCTTGTCATAGAGGACGACAGGGTCGCTGAGGTTGCCAGTCTCGCACAATCCGCCGAAACCGGTCCAAATACTCGCAATGGCAGCGGGGCCGAAGACAGACGCCCCGGTGGCCTTATCAAAGACCTGATAGGAGAAATTAACGGTTTCCACCACCTGGGAAGCACCGACGGAAGCGTTCGTATCCGGCGGGGCGACTCCGTCACGGTCACTCACGCCGTCAAAGTTCAGACCATTGGTAGTGCCCACTTGAGCAGCCGGACTACTCTGCTGCAAGGCGCTGTCAATAGAGGTGTCGACACGCGCGGGTCCGGGGCTCCGGTTGGGGAGCGCCATGCCACGCGCTCCTGGCTGTGGAGCGCGCGAAGGCATTTCCCGCATGGGCGGGGATGTATCGTGCCTATCTTCGTAAATGACCATTGGCCCTTTCTGTACCTCTTGCGCTGGAGTGCGCGTGACCGACGTGAAAAACAGAGACGATAGAAGAATCAGGATTATCCGTGGCGTGCGAACGTTCCTCATTCATCCTCCTTAGTCTTGACAGACCTCACAGGGGCAAATTCACCAAGTCAGTGCCTACTCTATCGGATCAAAGTTCAGAGCCTAAAGCCATACATGCTAAGAAATGATTTGTCGATCCAGTGAATACTGGAGTTCTGAAGTGGGGAATACCTGACAGAAGCGCAATCCCAACAACTGGGCCGAGTGCGCCAGGATTCCCAGGATCAAAGGACAAGTCAACAAAGTTATGCTCTCTTGACGCGATGCGTTTTTAGTGGAGATGACATGAACCGGAATTCCCGAATTGGACCTCTATCTTGTATCCTGTGCGTCGTACGCTTCTAGGCCTCCTCACAACGAAGATCGCAGCCCGCCTGCTCCTCCGCAATCGCAGCTCGAACTGCGCGTTGGAAACCTGCGGAATGTATTCCGAAGCGGCCCCCCGTGACTGTTTCGAAACAATTCCATGTATCCTTCTGAGAAGACACCTCCCTAAGCGTAGTCACGATTCACATGAGAGATACCACCTGTAGTGGTTTTTGCAAAACAATCCGCAAGTCGCGGTAATTTCCACAATATATTTTTTTAACAGTGGAGTTTTCCCTTGACAAGTTTGGGAACCTGTCTAGAATCGTGGCACAAAGTGGAAGAAAGTGGTTGCAAGTGAAGTTCAGTGGCGCAGTTGATAGGCTCAGTGGCGCACTAGATGTTTAGTGGAGCAGGCCAGTGGTAAGGGGCGAGCACTTTTCATGCTCTTTGTGCAGACGACCAGATGCTTCGGGGAAACATACCGGCAAAAGTGGACGAGAAAGGCCGTCTCAAGATTCCCGCGGCTTTTCTGGAGAAGCTCAAAGAGCACGGCGATCGCTTCTACGTGACCAGTGAAGAAGGGGACCACGCGCGGATTTACCCGATGAAAGTTTGGGGAGAGATCGAACAGAAACTGGCGAATATCTCCTCCTACAACCGGGCCAAGCAGAAATTCCTGACCCGCACGAATTATTACGGTCAGGTGGTGGAGATCGACGGGCAGGGCAGGGTCCTGATTCCGGCGGTGCTCCGGGAAGCCGCGCAAATGAAGGGTGACGTGGAAGTGATGGGTCAACTGACGTATCTGGAAGTTTGGAACCACGCTCGGTTCATGGACAACATGAACAAGAACCAGATGACGGAAGAGGACCGCAAGACGCTTTCTGACCTGGGCATCTAGATTGAACGCGAAGCACACGCCAGTGCTTGTCGAAGAGACGATCCACTGGCTGGCGATAAAGCCCGGCGGACTCTACGTAGACGCGACCGTGGGGCTTGGGGGACACGCGATCGAAATCGTCCGGCGGCTGGGGGCCGGGGGGCAGTTCGTAGGCCTGGATCGCGACGCGGCGGCGCTGGAAATCGCGCGCGGCAGGCTGGCAGAGTTCGGGGACAAGGTGACTTTGGTGCACGCCAACTTCTCACAGATCGGCGAGGTTTTCGCGGAGCGAAGGCTCCCGCCCGCCGACGGCGTGCTGGCGGACCTGGGCGTATCGAGCATGCAACTGGACCTGAGCGAGCGCGGTTTTTCCTTCCGCGAGCGCGGCCCGCTCGACATGCGCATGGACCGCGACATGGAAGAGACAGCGGGAAACATTGTGAACACGGCGGGAGAGAAAGCACTCGCCGACCTGCTCTATCAACTCGGGGAAGAGCGGGATTCACGAAGGATCGCCAGGACGATTGTTCGTGCGCGTCCCATACGGGACACCGAACACCTGGCAACGGTTGTGGCAGGGGCCCGAAAAGTAAGGGGAAGGCAGAAGCTGCATCCCGCGACAAAAACGTTTCTGGCGCTGCGGATTGCGGTGAATCGAGAGATGGAGGAACTCGGGCAGTTTCTTTCTAGGGTTCCTGCCACACTATCTCAAGGAGGCCGGTGGGTGATGCTCAGCTATCACTCGCTCGAAGACCGCCCGGTAAAGCAGTGCTTTCAGCGGCTGGCCCGTGAAGGGACGCTGAAGATTCTGACGAAGAAAGTGATTCAAGCCTCGGACGCGGAAATTGCGGCCAATCCGCGAGCCCGCAGCGCGAAGATGCGCGTTGCGGAGAAAATAGACTCCGACCAGCACGGGGAGCCGCAAGGGAAAGCGTGGCTGTAATGACCGAATTCTTTACCGTAAAACAGATCGATAATTCGCGTTTGGTGCGCCCCATGGCGCCAAATCGGATGCGTGAATGCGCGCGCCTGGTATTGCTGGGTGGGGCCATCGCCTTGTGCGCATTCCTATATGCCTGGCAGCATTTCGAGACGATCCAGTTGCGCTACAAACTCGAATCGATGCGCGGCGAGCGTTCCCAAGCCGCAGAATTCAATCAGGAACTCAAACTGGAAGTGGCGGGCCTGCGCGCGCCTGGACGCATCGATGTCATCGCGCGGCGCCAGCTCGGGTTGACCGCGCCTGTGCCCGGCCAAGTGGCTCCGATGGATCTGCCGCCCGGCGCGGTGCTGGCGGAAGCGCGTCCGGCTGGCGCACCGCCGACTCAGCGATAACGCTTTTCAGGCGGGCTCGGAAAGGAGCCTGCGCCCGTCTAACGGCGGCGTTCCTTCCGGCTTCCTACGGCGTGAAAGTTGAAGTGGAGCTGTCCAGTGACGAACCGCCCGAGCGGGAGTCGTCTGCCGTAGCCCGGTGCCGCGGGCGAAGGCAGAAAGACCTTTTGATCCGGAGTCCCCGGCAAGAATATGGATCTGCGCAGTCCCCGGACCCGATTACTGATAGTGGCTGGCCTGATCGCGATCTGGACCGGGGCCGCATTGGGGCGCCTGGCCTACCTGCAACTAATCTGCTACAGCGAATACTTTTCACGAGCACAACATCAGCAGCGTTTGATCGTGGAAGTCGGCGCACGGCGCGCGGAGATCTTTGACCGCAACCTGAACCCGCTGGCCATGAGTGTGCCGGTGGATTCCTGCTTTGCGGTTCCCTCGGAGATCGCCGATCCCGGCATGGTCGCGCGTTTGATCGGAAAAGTCCTGGACATTTCACCCGAAGAAATCGCCACGCGCCTGGCGGGTTCGCATTCCTTCGTCTGGATCGCGCGCAAGCTGCCGCCGGAAAAGGCGGAAAGGATCGCGGCGATGAATCTGCGCGGGATTTATTTCCAGCGAGAAGGAGGGCGCTTCTATCCGAAGCGGCAACTCGGCGCGCACGTTCTCGGTTATGTGGACATTGACGAGAAGGGACTGGGAGGCGTCGAGTATTCGCTGGACGACAACATTCGCAGCAAGCCCGGGAAGATGCTGATTCTCACCGATGCCCATCGCCGCTGGTACGACTCTACGGACAAGGCGCCGGAAACGGGCACGAGCGTTGTTCTCACGCTCGACGAAAAAATCCAATACATCGCGGAGAAGGAACTCGGGCAGGCGATTCACGACACCCAAGCGAAATCGGGCACCGTCATTGTCGAGAACCCGAACACGGGAGAACTCCTGGCCGTCGCCAACTGGCCGACGTTCAATCCGAACGCTGCCAAGGACAGCAATCCCGAATCGCGGATGGACCGGGCCGCGAGCGCGCTCTACGAACCGGGGTCGGTCTTTAAGATCGTGACGCTTTCGGCGGCCATCGATCAGGGCGTTACGAAGGCGGAGGAGCTTGTCGATTGCCAGATGGGTTCGATTTACGTCGCGGGGCATCGCATCCGCGACCACAAAGCTTTTGGATTGCTCACCGTTTCACAAGTATTGGCGAATTCCAGCGACGTCGGCGCGATCAAAGTCGGCCTACGCCTCGGCGCGCCAAAGTTCTATGATTACATACGGTCGTTCGGTTTTGGGCAGCCTACAGGCGTCGATCTGCCTGGGGAGAGCCGCGGAATGCTTCGCCGCCTGGAAAATTGGACGCCCGTTTCAGTGGGATCGGTATCCATGGGGCAGGAAATCGGCGTGACACCTTTGCAGATGATTACGGCGATGTCGGCAATGGCCAACGGCGGGCTCGTCGTGCGGCCGCACGTCGTCCGTGCGCTGCGCCGCGGCACGCAAATGGTCGAACCGCCGCAACAGCAGCCTCGCCGCGTGATCCGCGAGACCACCGCCGCGACCATGCGCCGCATGCTCGAAGGCGTCGTGCTCAATGGCACCGGCAAGCTCGCGCGCCTTGACGGGTATACTTCGGCGGGAAAGACGGGCACCGCGCAGAAATTCGATATCGCGACAGGACACTACTCTCCGCACCAGTTGATCGCTTCCTTCGTTGGCTTCGCGCCGATTAACACGCCTGCCGTGACGATACTGGTGCAGCTGGATTCGCCGATCGGGAGGCATGAAGGGGGACAGGTTGCCGCGCCTACGTTCAAGCGCATCGCGGAGCAGGTGCTTGCGTATTTGGACGTGCCCCGCGATATTGCGGTCCCGAACAGCGTCGTGCAAGCGAATCGCCAGCATCGCGATGACCGGGATCTGGCGGATGTGGCCGATTTCAATCCGGTACAGGTCGACACAGGCGCCCCTGCTATCGAGTACGTTCCGGCGGTGTCTGAACGCTCGCGCGGATCGGCAGCTCCGACCATGGAACTCGCGGAAGGGGAAGGAGTGATCGTTCCGCAACTCCAGGGTAAAACTGTGCGCGAAGTCACCGAACAATGTATGAAACTTGGATTGAGTCCGGTATTGGTTGGTACGGGCGTTGCAGTGGAACAATCTCCGGAGTCCGGAGCCACGATTCGCCGCGGCAGCCGCATCACCGTGCGTTTTGCCCGCGATTCTTCCGTGGTATCCGCGGCGGCCCGGAGGGGAGCCCGTTGAGCGTGAAGGCGATGAGTGCGGTAGAAAACAGCGAAGGAGCAGCGCAAAAGAAACTGGCCAACGCAAGCCGCGATCCAATCCGGCTGGTGAGATTGTTGCGGGGCATCGAGGCGAATGGGGCAACGGAGCACGGCGATCTGGGGGTCGCGGAGATCGCCTACGACAGCCGCAAAGTGAGACCGGGCACGCTGTTTGTCGCCATACACGGGGAGAAAACGGACGGTAACAAGTTTGTGTCCGATGCGATGGCGCGCGGGGCTATTGCAATCTTGAGCGAGCAGGCCAGGCCGGAGCCGATTCCACCTGAATTTCCGTGGATCAAAGTTCCGGACACGCGCAAGGCATTGGCCTCGATGGCGGCGAATTATTTCGGACGTCCCGCCGAAGTGCTGAAGCTTGTCGGGTTGACGGGGACCAACGGTAAGACGACGACGTCCTATCTGGTGGACTCGATTCTTCGAGCCGCGGGATGCGAGGTCGGGTTATTCGGCACGATCGCCTACCGTTTGGTGCGTGAGACGCGCCCGGCGATCCACACGACTCCGGAATCGCTCGACCTGCAGAATTTTCTGGCCGACGTGGTCCGCGCCGGAGGCACCCATGCCGTGCTCGAGGCCAGTTCGCACGCGCTGGCCCTGGACCGTTTGTGGGGATGCCCCTTTGCCGTGGCGATTTTCACGAACCTTACGCGCGACCACCTCGATTACCATAAAAACTTTGACGATTATTTTGCAGCGAAGCGGCGCCTTTTCGAGGGCACCGGCGCGGCACAACGCGAAACCCGGCTATTTCCATTTCCGGCCTCGAATTCACGGCCGAGACGCCGGTCGGAAAAATTGTGGTTCGCTCATCCCTCGTGGGGCGAATCAATGTTTACAATATTCTCGCCGCCATTGGCGCCGGCGTGGCGCTCGATCTCGCCCGGGAAGTTATCACTACGGGAATCGCTCAGCTTTCCTCCGTGCCGGGCCGCTTCGAGCGCATTGATGCGGGCCAGCCATTTCTGGTCGTTATTGATTACGCGCACACAGATGACGCGCTGCGCAATCTGTTGTCCACGGCAAAAGAACTCAATGCTGACGGGCGCATCATCACATTGTTTGGTTGCGGCGGAGACCGGGACCGCACCAAGCGTCCGCTGATGGGAGAGGCGGCGGGCCGCTCAAGCGACGTCGTCGTACTGACTTCGGACAATCCCCGCAGCGAGGACCCACTGCTTATCATCAACGACGCCATCGTCGGCGTGCAGCGCACCAAGGCAAAGGTCCTGGTGGAGCCGGACCGGGAGCGCGCCATCGAAATCGCGCTCGATCAGGCGCGGCCCGGTGACATCGTGCTCCTGGCGGGGAAGGGCCACGAAACTTCGCAAGTGCTGCGCGACCGCACAATCGATTTCGACGATCGCGAAATAGCGCGGCGGATGCTTCGCCAACGCGGCTACGGGGAATGAATAGTTTCAGCGCTCGGATCAAATGGTGGCCGCTTGCCGCAGACGGGGCTAGTTTTGTGAGTGGGGAGTTGGCCGACAACTTCAGCATCTTCCCACACGATTTGTGGGTCGGACCTTTAGGTCCGACAATGAAGGCAGGTCTAGGGAAGGGCTTTTAAGCCCTGAAGGTTCAGGGGCTAAAGCCCAATTCTCACTACTCATCATTTGTCGGAGCTGAAGCTCCGACCCACAAACCATGCGAGCCGTTTGTTGCAGGCATTCGAGTTTGGGAAACAGGTTCCGGCGCCCGGCATCGAACGTGCTCTTTGTCATGCGTTGGCTCTGCTTGTTTACCCTGAATCTAGAAGGGGAGCCCGCCGGAAAAGGTAAGGGACGCTGATCCAAGGGTAAAACAAGACCAGTGAAGCCCAGCCCCTTGAGGACGCTATGCGGTGGACGGTTGAAGAAGTGGCTCACGCTCTGGGTGTTACGCCGCCCGGAGGTCTTGACGCCCTGGCCCGGCTGGCCGGTGTCTCGATTGATTCTCGGACCGTGGCTCGCGGCGAGCTATTCGTGGCGATACACGGACCGCGTCACGATGGACACAATTTCGTCGTGGGCGCTCTGGATGCCGGGGCGCTGGCGGCGATCGTGGCGCAAGACCGCGTGGCGGGATTTGCGGAACCGGTTCGCTCCAAACTCCTTGCTGTTGGGGACACGCTCACCGCACTCCAGGGGCTCGCGCAAGCCGTTCGAACGCGATGGGGGCGGCGCCTGGTGGCCGTCACAGGCTCGGCGGGCAAGACCACAACGAAGGAAATTTTGGCGGCGCTGCTGGCCTCGCGGCTCCGCGTACTGAAATCCGAGGGCAATCTGAACAACGAATTCGGTCTGCCGCTGCAGTTGCTGCGTCTCGATGATTCGGATGAAGCGGCCGTGGCCGAGCTCGGGATGTCCCACGCCGGCGAACTGCGGCGACTGGCGGAGATCGCGCGCCCGGACGTGGGCGTGGTCACTCGTGTCGCGCCGGTGCACCTGGAATTTTTCGCGTCCGTGGATGAAATTGCGCTGGCGAAGCGCGAATTGATTGAAGGATTGGCGGGACGCGACAGCGTAGCGGTTCTGAATGCCGACGACCCCCGCGTGGCGCGTTTCGCCGAGGTGGCGCCCGGACGCGTCGTGAAATTCGGCTTTTCGAGTGGCGCGGATTTCCGCGCCGAGCGTATCGACGATCACGGAGCGGACGGCAGCGAATTTGATTTCATAGGGCCCACAGGCCGCGCGCGGCTGACATTGCCTCTCGCCGGTCGCCATAACATTTCCAACGCGCTTGCGGCATTGGCGGCAGCGAGCGTCTGGGGTGTGGGAGCCGGTGAGGCCAAGGAAGTGTTCGCTCGTCTCGAGCCGGCAGGCATGCGTGGGCGCGTGCTGCACTACGACGCGGGCTTTTCCGTGATCAACGATTGCTACAACTCGAATCCTGTTGCGCTTGCGGCGATGATCGAGATCCTCGTACACACGCCTGCCTCGGGACGGCGCATTCTCGCCGCCGGCGAGATGCTTGAACTGGGACGTTCCTCCCGCGAGCTGCACCGCGAGGCAGGATGCGCGGCCGCGGCTACGAGAAGCCTCGACTGGATCATCGGGGTGCAGGGTGACGCCGAAAGCTTTGTCCGCGGCGCCATCGGAGCCGGGCACCCGGCCGAGCGCGCAAAATTTATCGGTTCCTCCACTGAAGCAGCGGGATTCATT
>WNFD01019513.1_pt1 | contig 10139 bp, 12 predicted proteins | sample 5400491 | NCBI WGS metagenome assembly WNFD01 (sample SAMN13153343, study PRJNA577476) | soil metagenome | isolation source: 120 cm saprolite under Douglas fir tree site 2 hole 2 replicate 2 | place: USA:California | collected 2015-04-18
GTGGCCAGCGGATCGTGCGGCCGGGACCCGGGCGTGGGCACCGGCCACTCCTTGAACGAGACCTTCACCGGGCCCGGGATCACCACGCCGACCGGCTTGGGCTTCTCGGGAAACGTCTTGGCCAGGTACGCGGTCATCGTCGCCAGCTGGTCGGGGGGGATCGGGACGCCGTTGTTGATCATCATGCGCATGACGGTGCGCCATCCTGCCGGGGTGTAGCCGCCCCCGACACGCGAGGTCAGCGTGTGGCAGCTGTTGCACTGGGCGGCGACCAGTTCCTTGCCCGGCCCCTCGGGCAGCTCCTGCCCCGAGGCCGGGAGCGCCGCGCCGAGCAGCGCGCCGACCAGCAATGAGAGCACTGGCAATGAGAGCACTGGATTGTTAGGCATGGCTCGTCACACCCCCAGATAGTACTTCTTCACCAGCTCGTTTTCTCGGAGCTCCTTGGTGCTGCGCCCCTCGAACTCGATCTTGCCGTGCACGATGATGTAGCCGCGGTCGGCGATCTTGGTCGCCTGGTTGAAGTTCTGCTCCGCCATCAGCACCGTGAGGTGGCGCTGCTCCTTCAGCTCCCGGATCTTGGCGATCACGCGGCTCACCAGGATGGGGGCGAGCCCGACCGAGGGCTCGTCCACCAGGAGGATCTTGGGCGAGGACATGAGGGCGCGGGCCACCGCGAGCATCTGCTGCTCGCCCCCGCTCATGCTGCCCGCGAGCTGGCGCCGGCGGCCGGCCAGCACCGGGAAGGCCTCGAAGGCGTAGGCGAGGTTGGCCGCGATGTCGGCGCGGGCCGCGGGACGGTAGGCGCCCAGGAGCAGGTTCTCCTCCACCGAGAGCTTCGGGAAGAGCCGGCGCCCCTCCGGCACCAGCGCGATGCCCAGGCCGACGATCTCCTCGGTGGACTTGCCGGCGAGATCGACGCGCCCGGCGTCGGTCTCGAGGAAGATCTCGCCCGACTCGGGCGTCACCATGCCCATCAGGCACTTGATCAGCGTGCTCTTGCCGTTGCCGTTGGTGCCGAGCAGGGCCACGGTCTCCCCCTCCCGCACCTCGATCGACACCCCGTGGAGCACCCGCACCGCGCCGTAGCCGGCGTCCACGTCGCGGACCACGATCCTACTCGCCAAGGTAGGCCTTCTCCACCGCGGGGTTGCGGACGATCTCGTCCGGCGGACCCTCCGCGATGAGCTCGCCCGCGTCGAGCACCACGATGCGCTCGGAGAAGCGCATCACCGCCCGCATGATGTGCTCGATCATGATGATGGTGATGCCCCGCTCGCTCAGGCCGAACAGGATGGCCAGGATGTCGTCCACCTCCGCATGCGAGAGCCCGGCCATCGCCTCGTCGGAGATGAGCAGCTTCGGCCGCGCCGCCATCGCGCGGGCCAGCTCGAGCTTGCGCATCTCGATCTGGGTGAGCCCGGCCGGGCGCAGGTGGGCCTTCCCCTCGAGCCCGATGGCGCGCAGGATCTCCATCGCGTCCGCGTCCGCCGCGTCGGAGCGCTCGTGGGCGGCGTACTCGAGGGGGATGTCGAGGTTCTCCAGCACGGTCATGCTGGAGAACGGCTTGGGGATCTGGAAGCTCCGGACGAGCCCGAGCCGCGTGCGCCGGTGGGCCGCGAGGCCGGTGATGTCGCGGCCGTCGAACACGATGCGGCCGCCGTCCGCCGGGAGCGACCCCGACACGCAGTTGATGAGGGTGGTCTTGCCCGAGCCGTTGGGCCCGATCAGCCCGAATCGCTCGCCCGCCTTCACGTGAATGGTGACCTCGTGGAGCGCCATGAAGCCGCCGAAGCGCTTGGTGAGACGGTTGACCTCGAGCAGGGCCGGGGGCATCGGTCATCGCCTCCGCAGGCGCCGCACCAGGCCCAGGATGCCCTCGGGGGCCAGCACCACGAAGGCCACCAGCACCACGCCCACGATGAACAGGTTCATCTCGGAGGAGATGGTCACGGTGGCGAGCTGCTGGGCGGTGCCGAGCAGCACCGCCCCGACGACGGGGCCCACCCAGCTCGTGGTCCCGCCGATCATCGGCATGGCGAGCGCGTTCACCGCGTAGTCGAGGCTGAAGGCGGAGTTGGGGTCCACGAAGGTCACGTAGTACGGGAACGGGGCCCCCGCGATGCCCAGGAGGAAGCCGCTGATCGTGGTGGCGAAGAGCTTGAGGCGTAGGGTCGGCACCCCCATGCACTCGGCGGCCTCCTCGTTGTCGCGCAGCGCGGCCAGCCCGCGGCCGATCCAGGAGCGCTCGATGAACCGCGCGGTGACCACCGCGACCACCGCGAGCAGGACCATGACCGTGAAGAGAAACGTCACGTAGTTGCCGAAGGGCGGCCCGCTCGGCCGGATCACGCTCAGGCCCCGGGAGCCGCCCACGAACTCCCAGTTGACGATCATGGTCTGGAGCACGATGGAGAGCGCCAGCGTCGCGATGGAGAAGAAGACCCCCCGGAGCCGCAGGGTGAGGTAGCCGATGCCGAGGCCGAGGAGGGCCGACACCAGGCCGCCGGCCAGGATCAGCACCGGCAGCGGCGCCCGGATCGACTGGATGAGGAAGACCGCGGTGTACGCGCCGAGGGCGAAGAACGCGGGGGTGCCGAAGTTCACGTAGCCCGCGTAGCCGCCCAGGATGTTCCACGCGGTGGCGATCACGATGTACTGGAGGATCACGTAGCCGGCGAAGTAGAAGTACGGATTCACCCGCAGGGAGGCGACGAGGATTCCCGCCGCCACCACCGCCAGGCCCACCAGGAAGATCACGCCGGCGCGCCGCATCTAGCGTCCGAAGAGCCCGGCCGGGCGAACCGCGAGCGCGATCAGCAGAATGCCGAACGACACCGCGGGGGACCACGACGGGCCGAAGAACGTGCCCATCAGGCTCTCGACCACCCCCAGGATGACCGCCGCGACCAGGGTGCCGCCGATGCTGCCCATGCCGCCCAGGACCGTGATCGCGAACATCCGGCCGATGTAGTCGCGGTCGCTCGAGGGCACCACCGGCGCGATCGTGATCGCCAGCGCGCCGGCCAGGCTGGACGCCGCGATCCCGATCCCGAAGGCGATGGTCTTGATGTGGATCGGGTCGGCCCCCATCAGGCGCAGGGCGCCCGCGTCCTGCGAGACCGCCATGATCGCCCGCCCGTAGAACGTCCGGGCCAGGAAGAAGTAGAGCGCCACCGTCATCGCCACCCCGACGAGGCACGGCACCAGCAGCCGGTACGCGATCCCGACGCCGCCGAGGTCGATCGACCGGCCGATGTACTCGGCCTGCACCAGCCGGTAGTCGACGCCGTACTTCAGGCTGAGGCTCACCTCGATGATGAACAGGATCCCGAAGAAGAAGACGAGGCCCCGGAGCGCCTCGTCCCCCCGCCGCTCGAAGCTCTCGTAGTAGACGCGATAGACGAGGACCCCGAGCCCGTAGAAGAGCGGGGTGAAGAGCACCCCGGTCAGGATGGGGTCGAGGCCGAACGAGCTGTTCATCACGTAGGCCGCGTAGGCGCCCAGGATCAGGAACGCGGGCTGCGCGATGTTGGCGATGTCGAGCAGGCCGAAGATGAGCGAGATGCCGAGGCTCACCGCGGCATAGAAGCCCCCGAGGAGAAGTCCGGCGACCAGCGCGTTCGCCAGCAGGTCCCAGGAGAACAGGGAGCGACTCGCGCTAGTTCTTCGCCGCCGAGTACGGGTAGACGATGTTGCCGGACTTGAACTCGTCGGGATAGAGCACGACCTTCTTGCCCGGCCCGCGGAACTGGTCGATGCCGTTGCCCTGGATCTTCTGGAACTGGACCATCAGGGTGCGCCCCTTGGCCCACTCCCCGTTCTTCCCGAACTTCACCTTGCCCACGATGGTGTTGAACTCGGTGGCCCGGATGTAGTCGGCCAGCTTCTGCTGGTCGAGACCCTTGGTCGCCTCGATGGCCTGGGCCAGCACCTGGCCGGTCGCGTAGGAATAGGGCGGCAGGTAGTAGCCGAGGGGATCGACCCCCGCCTTCTCGGCGCGGGCCTGGTACTCCTTCAGGAACTCCTTGATGCCGGGCATCGCGAGGAACGTCGGCTCCGGGGCCCAGAAGTCGTAGTTCACGACGCCGTTGAGCATCGGCCCCATGCTCGTCATGATGCTCGTGAACATCAGGCCCACCATCCCGCCGCCGAAGAGCTTGGGCTGGAGCCCCACCTCGTGGGCCGCGCGCAGCATGCCCACCGAGTCCGGCGGGTACGAGGCCACGAACACGACGTCGGGGTTCGTCGCCTTGATCGCGCGGACGATCGGGGTGTAGTCGGTGGTGCTGGGAGGGTAGGTCTTGTCGTAGACCGTCTTGAAGCCGAACTTCTTGATCAGCTCGCGCGCCCCCACCAGCGCGTTCTGCGGGTACTCCGCGTCGGCGCCGACGATCGCCACCGTCTGGGGCTTCGGGTTCTGTCGGGCGGCCAGCTCGAAGAAGCCGAGCGCGGTGCTCGTCTCCGGCTCCGGCCCGTTGGGCGAGATCTGGAAGTAGTTCGGGTACTTGTACTTCTCGTTGTTGGCGAGGCCGAAGATCCCCATGATCATGAGCTTGCGCTCCATGGCGATCGGCATGAGCGGCGCGATGAGGTTGGTGCCGTAGCCGGAGGTGACGAGGTCCACCTTGTCCACGTCGAGCAGCTTCGAGTAGATGCCGGGCACGGTGGCGGGGTTGGTCTGGTCGTCGTAGAAGACCAGCTCGACCGGCCGGCCGAGGAGGCCGCCCTTCCGGTTGATGTCGTCCTTCCAGATCTGGAGCGCCAGCAGCGCCGGCTTGCCGTTGGCGGAGAGGCCGCCGGTCAGCGCCATGCCGAAGCCGATCTTGATGGGATCGGCGGCCCGCGCGACGAACGCCCCCGCGCCGGCCAGCACCATCGCGCCGATGACGAACGAGATGACGACCCCGATCAGGACCCGCGGTCTCCAAGGCTGCTTCATCGCATTCTTCCTCTCTTGGCCCCTCTTGGTCTTGGCCCCTCTTGGCTTCTCTTGGCGCGGGCCCCCGTCGGAGCGCGCCGGTCATTGGGCGGGCCAAGACTGCGCCCGGGGCCGCGTCCTTGTCAAGGCGATGGGCGGCCCGGGAGGCGATCGTCTATAGTCCCGGGCAAGGAGGAGCTCCCATGGCCAGGCTGCCCGACCCGCTCGACACCCTCACCCCCGACGCCAGGCAGGTCTACGACAAGATCACCGCCAAGCGCGGCGCGGTGCGCGGCCCCTTCGCCTCGCTGATGCATCACCCCGCGCTGGCCGAGCGGGTGGGCGATCTGGGCGAGTACCTGCGCTTCGGCGCGACGCTGCCCGGCGACATCCGCGAGCTGGCCATCCTGATCACCGCGCGCGCGGTGGGCCAGGGCTACGAGTGGATCGCGCACGCGAAGGTGGCGCGCAAGGAAGGGCTCGCCGACGACGTCATCGAGCGGGTGCGGACGCGGGGCGACCTCGCCGCGCTGCCCGCGCGCTACGCCCGTCCCGCGCGGGTGGTGCAGCACGTACTGGCCTACGAGTCGATCCCGGCAGATCTCCAGGCCGCGGTGCAGGGCGAGCTGGAGATCACCGGGCTCATGGAGCTGGTGGTGCTGGCCGGGCAGTACCGCATGATCGCGGGCGTGCTCTTCGCGTTCGACACCCCGATCCCGGAGGGCGAGCGCGCCCCGTTCTGAGCGCGCGGAACGGACGACGATGCCCGGGGGCGCCCGCGACGACGCCGACCGTGCGACGATCCGACGCATCACGTCGGAGATCCTCGCCGCGGTGAATACGTCCGACCACGAACGATTGCTGGCGGTCTGGGCCGACGACGGCGTGCTCATGCCGCCGAACCGCCCGGCGGTCCAGGGCCGGGAAGCGCTGGAGCGGCACTTCAGGGAGGTCTTCACGGAGCGGCGGTTCAGGTTCTCCTTCACGCTCGGCGACGTCCAACTCGCCGGAGACGTGGCGTTCGAGCGCCTGGCCTATGCCGCCTCGGTCTGGCCCACCGGAGGCGATCAGGCCGTCGACGACGCCGGCAAAGGCCTGCACGTGTACCGGCGTCAACCGGATGGAGGGTGGAAGCTCGTGCTGGATATCTGGAACAGCGACCGCCCGAGCTCCGCCTAGACGCCCATTCTGCCGTCAGACGCCCATTCTGCCGTCAGACGCCCATTCTGCCGTCAGACGAACGTCATCACCTCGACCGGGCTCTCCCCGCGACGGAAGCGCTCGATGTCGAGGGGGGCGACGTCGACGGTGTGGGCCCGCCCGTCGGCGACCAGCTCCGCCATGAGCTGGCCCGCGATGGGTCCGTGCATGAAGCCGTGGCCGCTGAAGCCGGCGATCACGAAGAGACCGTCGGCGCCGGGCAGCGCGCTCAGGATGCCCATCTGGTCGGGCGTCATCTCGTAGAGCCCGGCCCACACGCGCATGACCGGCGCGTCCTCCAGCGCCGGCAGCCGCCGCACCGCCTGCTCCGCCACGCCGGGGATCAGGTCGCGGTCGGGCGTGGTGGAACACCGGAATCTCCACGCCCGCGAGCCGGCCCACCTGCCCCGACCAGCAGCCGGCCGCGACGATCACCACCGGCGCCGCCCACTCGGCCGTCGGCGTGCGCACCGTGAAGGCGCGGGCCCCGCCGCGCTCGATGGCCACCACTGGGTGCTGCTGGTGGATGACCGCGCCCAGCTCGCGCGCCCGGGCCGCGATGGCGGTGGTCACCAGGTAGGGATCGGCGTAGCCGTCGCGCGGAGAGTAGGTCGCGGAGGCGAGGTCGTCGCTCACGAGGTACGGCCAGCCCGCGCGCACCTCGTCCGGTGACAGCACGCGTGTGTCCACGCCCATCGTGCGCTGGAGGGCCGCGCTCTCGGCGTAGAGGCGACGCTCCTCCTCGGTCTGCTGCAGGATCAGGTAGCCGTGCTGGCGGAAGTGGGGATCCACGCCGAACTCCGCGGCGAATCCCTCGTAGACCTCGATGGACCGGCGGGTCAGCTCGATGCCGATGCGATTGGCGTACTGGTGGCGGATGCCGCCGCTGGCCAGCGCGGTCGAGCCGGAGCAGACCGCGTCGCGCTCCAGCACGACGACCCGGCCGTATTTCCGCCGCGCGAGGTGGTAGGCGGTGGCGGCGCCCATGATCCCCGCCCCGATGACGATCGCGTCCGCGGTCTCCGCCATGGCGCGCGGATCATAGCACCGCGGCCGGCCGGCCGCGCGGCGGCCACATCGGGCGACGCCTCAGCCGGTGCGCGTCTTCAGGAACGAGCTCTTGCGCGCGATCTTGCCGCCCGCGAACGTGAAGAGATCGCAGCCGTCCACCTCGACGCGCCGCCCGTCGGCGGCGGTCCCGGTGAAGCGCCACTCCGACACCGCGCGATCGCCCGCCACCACGTGGCGGGTGCCGTCGAAGCGGACGTCGGGGAACGCCTCGAAGATCCGCGCGAAGGCGCTTCGCACCGCCTCTCGCCCGACGTGGCGGCCGCCGCAGGCCTCCGGGCCGGAGGCGCTCTCGAACACGCACTCCTCGGCCATGAAGCTCATCAGGCGGTCGACGTCGTGGCGATTCCACCCCTGCTCGAAGAACGCGTCCAGCTCGCTCGTGGTCATCATGCGGGGCAGGATCGCGCGCGCCCGCACGATCGGTCAATTCCCCATACAACTGGTAGGCGTCCGTGCCCGGCCCCATGTATGGCGTCCGCGGGGTGCCCCGCCCCCATACATCTATGCGGAGGCGGGGGCCGCCCCCATATCTTGCGAGAGGAATGTGCTAGCATCGGCCACTCGAAAGGACTCCTCCCATGACCATTCGCGTCGCCGGCATCGAGGTCGGTCACTGGCACTCACTCTTCGATGCCGCGTACCTGCGGCATCTGGTCAAGATGCCCGACGTGGCGCTGGTCGCGGTGCAGGACCGCGACGGCGTGCTCGCCCGCAAGCGCGCGGCCGAGGTCGGCAATCCCCAGGTCTTCACCGACTACGTCCGGATGCTGGAGGAGACGAAGCCCGACTTCGTGATGGCGCTGGGCCGGCACCGGCAGATGGCGCGCATCGCCCACGACCTGCTGGATCGCCGCGTGCCGTTCCTCATGGAGAAGCCCATGGGGATCAGCGCGGACGAGGTGCAGTCGGTGGCCGAGAAGGCCGCGCGCACCGGGGTCTACGCGGCGGTGCCGCTCTCGCAGCGCTACCAGCCCTTCGCGATCCGCGCGCGCGAGCTGCTGGCCGCCGGCCGCTTCGGCCCGCTCTCCCACATCTACGTACGCGTCAACCGCCCCGGACCCGCGCGCTACCCGGCGTGGGACTCGGGGTGGATGCTCGATCCGGCCGAGGCCGGCGGCGGCTGCCTGCGCAACCTTGGCCCCCACGGCCTCGACATCTTCCTGCATCTCACCGGCGAGGACGCGCGCGTGACCGGGGCCCAGATCAGCTATCGGGCCCACGGTCAGCGCGTCGAGGACTACGCCTCGGTGCTCCTGCGGTCTGGGAGCGGCGTGCTGGGCACAGTCGAAGTTGGCAATGGCTTCCCGCGGGTGGGCACCGACGGGGAGTGGAAGATCGCCGGCCGCGACGCGATCCTTACCGTGAAGGACAACGTGATGAAGCTCGCCACTGCCGAGGGTGACGAGGTCACGCCGGGCACCGAGATCGAGGCCCCGTACTACACCACCATCCGCGACGCGCTCGACTGCTGGCAGCGGGGCGCGCCCCCGCCGGTCGGGGTGGCCGACTGCGCCCGGGCAGTACGCCTGATCGACCAGGCCTACGCGCTGGCCGGCAGCCCCGCCTGACCGTTTCCCGGCCTCCCGGGAACCCCTCTCCACGTCCCCCGGTTGTGACCACCGGGGGTCGACGCGCATCTCAAGGGTGTCGACTGGAGAGGGGATGATGACCGTGGAGACGACGAAGAGCATGGCGCGGCGCCTGGTGCTGGGAGCGCTGCTCGCGGCCGCCGCCGGAGGATTCCTCGGCGCGTGTAGCTCGTTGCCGCCGGCGCCGACCTACACCGAGGACGAGCTGCGGGTGATCTGTGAGCGCCGCGGCGGATGGTGGCGCGGCAACCTGATCCCGGGCTTTTGCGAGTACCAGACGGCGTCCAACCAGGCGCCGTGACGCCGGACACCCGGCGCCGGTAAATCTGACCCGCGCGGCCCGGAACCGGGCCGCGCGGGGTCGTTTCTTCCCACCTAGCCCCGGCGCGCGCGACGCACCGCGCTGGCCGGCGGCCGGCCGAACGCGCGCAGGATCTCGCGGGCCATCAGCTGCCCCCGCAGCCGCAATGCCCGCTCCGCGGTCACCGCGCGCGCGGCGGCCGGCCAGCCGAAGTAGCCGAGCCCGCCCGGGGCGATCTCCTCGAAGGTCCGGGCCCCCTTCCGGAGCGCGGCGCGATAGTCCACCCACGCCGGAGGCAGCCGCCGGATCATCCGGCGCCGCGCCAGCTCGGGCCGCCGGGCCAGCACCAGCGCGGTCTCGAGCTCGCCCGAGTGCCACTCGAAGGCTGGGCACGGGCTGCGCGAGAGGCGCAGCACCCGCGGGCTCAGCATGGCGGCCCGCGTCGACGCCTCGGGGCTGAAGCCGGCGAACTGGATCTCGAGGCGGCCGCCGCCCGCGGCCCGCTTTCTGAGCAGGGCGCGCTTGGCCTCGCCCATCGTCCGGACGTGCGCCGGATCGGCCTGGTAGTTCGCGAGCACGAAGCGGCGGAAGCCGTGACCGGCCAGCCCCGCGACGATCTCCACGATCACGCGCCGGAGGGTGCCGGGCGTGAGCGACACGGTGCCGGGCCAGCGCGCCGCCAGCGGGCTCGCGCCGTACGGCAGCGCGGGCGCCAGGATCACGCGGTAGCCGGCGCGCTCGAGATGCGGCGCCACCGTCTGGGCGAGCGCCTCCGCGCCGAGCCAGTCGACGAGCAGGGGCAGGTGCGGGCCGTGCTGCTCGACCGCGCCGAGCGGAAGGATCACCACCGAGCGCGGATCGCGGGCGAGCCGGGCCGCCTCCTGGTACGTGCGTTCGGCGAGGCGAATCAACGGAAGGCGCGGTGGGGCTAGGCGGAGCCCGAGGGGCCGGCCGCGGGCCCGGTGGTGAGCTCCCGGATCTGCTCCGGCGTGCAGCCCAGCAGCTCGCGCAGGACCGCCTCGGAATCGGCGCCGGGCCGCGTCGCCCAGTGGGCCAC
>WNFD01040148.1_pt1 | contig 10137 bp, 11 predicted proteins | sample 5400491 | NCBI WGS metagenome assembly WNFD01 (sample SAMN13153343, study PRJNA577476) | soil metagenome | isolation source: 120 cm saprolite under Douglas fir tree site 2 hole 2 replicate 2 | place: USA:California | collected 2015-04-18
AATAACTAAGGCAGAAGATACCTTGGGAATTTCCATGTTCGTTGGTAGTGTCCGGTATTTTTCGCACTCTTGTTGGAGAGGCGCCGACCAGACGCGCAAGCGTGGCAACAACTGGTGTCTCACCCGTGCGAACGATTTCGTCGTAAATGCGAAGACGGAGGGCAGAATCCTCGAACATGGCGGGAATGTAACTGGAGATGCGAATGGTAGTCAAGCTGGAGTCAGCTTCGAATTGCTCAGACGGTCCGAACAGCCGACCGCAGTTGTTCATGAAACCATTTGTGAGCAGGTTCATTGTTGAGTCGCGGATGCCATGCCATGAAAAACGAAAAGGACTCGATCTCACGAGGCGCTTCCACGACGCGTACACCAGCCATGACCGCAGTGGCCTTTGCCAATTTGCGCGGCACGGTGAGAATCAAGTCAGTCTGTGCGATGGCAAAGATCGCTGGCACAAAGAATGGCACAGTACGCGCGACACGCCGCTTTGCGCCAAGCCGCGACAGAGCGCGATCCACTAAAGCCTGTTGCCCTCCCGTATCTCGACCAGGACGGAGAAGGGAGAAACACATGATCCGTACTAACGTTTGGATGAACCTACTCACAAGTGTTCTTTTGACGGCAGTCCCCGCCTTCCCTCAGTCGTCAGATCGATTGCCGGTGACCGACGCAGAGAAGATCGCGGACGCATTGCGCGCCGGTCCCGCCTTCATCACCAAGGACGCGACTGTGCTCGATTGGCCATCGGCGCCTGGAGGTGAATACCGGCTTCTTCGCAGAGGATCGAACGAATGGACCTGTCTCCCGGCTATTCTTGGGTATCCGCACGATGCAATCGACGCCGCATTCAAGAGAGAGCCAGGATGCTACGACCCGGTATTTCTGCGCTGGATGCAGGACAGCCTTGCCGGCCGCACGCCGCACATTGATCGCATTGGCATCTCGTACATGTATCTCGGCCTCTGGAAACCGGCGAAAGATGGGTTCCCTGGCCATGAGTTCCACGTTGGCCCACACCTGATGGTTGTCGGTCCCAATCAAGACGAATTTCAAGGATTCAATCGTGACGCAACGAACGGAATGCCCTACGTGACGCATTTGCCGAATCGCACGGAGCTATTCCTGGTTATGCCAGTGCGGCAATGGAACGAATGAGAGGCTGGCTACAGAGATCTCGCGACATGTGCTTGAGAGAGTGAAGGCCCATGCTGCGAGCGAAGCTTAAAGAGAGTGTTGAGCAGGCACGCAATTCGATGAAAGGAGCAGCGACTATGGGCGACAATCAGTCAACACAGTCTCTCGTGATTGAACCGATTCCCCAGACCACAAGCAAGGGCGCCGGACTCGCTGAAATTGTGGTGTTCACTGACGGCCGAAAGGAAGCGTCGAGAATTTTGGAGTTCGCCGGTCTGCTTGCCGAAGAGAATCGCGCCCGTCTGATCAGCGTATTTCTGCAGCAAGAGCCAACACCTACCACGGCTCAGGAATTCGCGCTTGGCAAAGGCATACGAGAAGTGATGGAGGTCCACGAGAAAGAAATCGACAGGATCGAAGCGCACCAGCGGGCCGTATTCGAGGATATTGTGCATCGTCACGGAGTTCAGTCGGGATCGGAGTGGAGATCGTTGTCTCATTGGAGCAGCGAGGTGGCCGTGCATGCGTACTATGCAGACCTTGTGGTTGTTGCGCGGCCAGAGCGCCCTGGCCCAATGCCCGATCCTCCGGGCCTCGCGCAATCCCTGGTATTGAGTTCCGGGCGGCCAGTCGTCCTGTTTCCACCAAATAGCACGGCGTCTCGGGTCCGGCGCGTCCTCGTAGCTTGGAACGCAACGCGCGAGGCCATCCGAGCCGTAAAGGATGCCTTGCCCCTGCTCGGGCGCACAGCAGCTGTGGAGGTCTTAATTGTTGACCATCAGCGCCAGCGAGAACGTCACGGCCAGGAGCCGGGAGCAGACCTCGTGCGCCACCTGGCGCGTCGTGGCGCGCAAGTAGAAGTGCGGTGTCTGTCTTCCGAAGGAAAAGACGTAGGTCATCTTCTGCTGTCGCAGGCAGTCGCCTTTCGTGCCGATCTACTCGTCATGGGCGCCTATGGCCACTCCACGGTGCGCGAGTGGATGTTTGGTGGGGTCACACGGACCTGTATGAGGCGGGCCTCCCGGTTCTGATGTCTCGATGAGCGCTGAGGAATTGCTGGAAATGCTCGAGGGGATTGGCGAGTATCTGGAGCATAAGACGATCGCGATGTGATCTAAAGAGGTCTAGATAGTGATTTAGCTTTTGCTACCTTTTGCTATGTGTGGTTGTTCATGCTCCATTTACAGCCATACATGCCTAGCTTTATGCGGTATCAAGAAAATCAGCTATGACCGAATTTATCGGAATCGCCGTGTAAACTCCAAGGACCTTATATTCTTACGCCACAGCTGTTTCACATTGATTCCTTCACAACCACGAAATTTCGCGGGAATCCAGCGGGCGTCGTGCTAAATGCCTATTCCCTTACCGAAGACCAAATGCAGGACATTGCCCGCGAACTGAAGCACTCTGAAACCGCATTTGCACTGGATCCTGTCGGTGACGATCACGATGTCCACATCCGCTACTTCACGCCGACGACGGAGGTCCCGATCTGCGGCCATGCCACAATCGCTGCTCACTACGCGCGCGCGAAGTGGCTGGGGTTTGCGAACCTTGCAACGGCTTGATTTGCAGGGTTTTAGCGTAAATCGTTGATTTTGGCGGTGAATCAACTGATTCAAGCCTTTGCGGGACATTTGATCCAGCGATACGGAGAGGATGAAGTCGCTCAGTGGTACTTTGAGGTCTGGAACGAGCCGAATATTGATTTCTGGGTCGGCGTTCCGAAGCAGGCGACGTATTTTGAACTCTACGACCACACGGCGCGAACATTGAAAGCGGTGAGCCCGCGGTTGCGCGTGGGCGGTCCGGCCACGGCCGCCGCCGACTGGGTGGACGCGTTCCTGGCGCACACCGAAAGAGAGAAAGTTCCGGTGGACTTTGTCAGCACCCACGGGTATGCCGACGATACCGTGCGGAACCTGTTTCACACGCAGGAAAATATTTCCATGGACCAGCGCGTCTGCCGGGCCGTGCAGAAGGTGCACACGCAAATCGCCTCGTCCGGCCGGCCGAATTTGCCGTTGTTCTGGACGGAGTGGAACGTTCCTTCATTCGGTCGATTGCATCAGCGGGACACGATCTACGTGGGGGCTGCGCTCGCCGACGACATCCGGCAATGTGATGGCATGGCGGACATGATGTCCTTCTGGACGTTCAGCGACGTTTTTGAAGAAAACCGGCCGAAGAAGGAGCCGTTTGATGGAGGCTTCAGCCTGCTTCACAAACTCGGAAGCGAGCGCCTTGCCAATACCGCTTCCGATATTCTGGTAACGCGGCGGAAAGATGGGACGCTGGTCATCGCGGCCTGGAATCTGGTGGGCCCGGACCAAAAGGGATCGAACAAGGTATTTCACCTGAAATTTCGGGGCGTGGCGCCAAGCGCCCAGATTTCCGTGCAACGCGTTGACAATGATCACGGCAACACGCTCGCCGCTTATCGGGCGATAGGCAGCCCGCGTTATCCAACACAGGCACAAGTGCAACAGATCAATCGCGCCGCGGAGCTTCCGCCCGCGGATTCCGCTCAGCTTCTGAACGGCCAATTGGACCTAGACATTTCACCGAATGGCCTGGTGTTGGTGGAAGCGCCCCCTGCCGCGACGCTTCCTTAGCCTCCCTTGCGCAGGTCCGGCAGCAGCTCAGCCTAGGAACTCCAGAAAGTGGCGATAGGGTGGTCGTCGGCGTGCCACGAGGTGGCAGCTATTACAGAAAGGGGCCCCAACTCCCGTGTTGTGCAGTTGTACCACACTTGTGGTAGACTAGTACCATTATGCTCGACCTGCGTTCTAAAGCGCGCCAGCGGCTCCTGGCCTATTATTTCACGAGCCCAACGGCCCGCCATCACCTGCGCGACCTGGCCGAGCGGCTGAGTATTGATCCATCTAACCTCTCGAAAGAGCTTGGGCGCCTGGAACGCGAAGGACTCTTTCGCTCCGAAGTGAGTGGTCGCCAGAAGTATTTTCAACTCAACCGCAACTATCCTCTGTTTGAAGAGGTGCGGAGCATTGTTGCTAAGACCATAGGGGCCATACCTCTGATTGCACAATCCCTCAAAAAAGTTGAAGCAATAGACGAGGCATACCTCTACGGTTCGTTCGCGCGAAACCAGCAGGACGCTTCAAGCGACATTGATGTCCTAGTGATCGGTAGCCCCAGGGGTGAGGCTCTCGCTGAAGTGATGCAAAAACTTGAGCGACAGCTCAGTCGAGAGATCAATTACACCGTCTTGAGCAGGAAAGAATTCGAGTCACGCCGAAACCGGAAACATGCCTTCCTCGAAAACGTCTGGCACAATAAGCGGGTTTCGCTCCTGAGTGCCGCGTGAAGAAGCTTAAGCCGCAAAAGGTAGACTGGGCGCAGATTGAGCGTTTCTTGCAAAGCGCCGAAAAGAAACTTGCCTCCGCATAGAAGATTCTCGCTTTCGACGAAGAGGCCTGCGGCTCAAGAGACGTCTGTGGAAGAGTTGCTTGGGGGCATTCGAGACTTTCATTGGAGCGAACGCGAGAATAGTTAGCAACGGTCGGAAAGTCAATGCCCTGGCCACAGGGATGGTTACGATAATCAGGCAATCACTACGATCATAAACTGGAAATCCCCGGTGCGCCGCTTGACCGTGCTAAATTGAACGGACCGGACGGTCGAAACGTTTCTTCCGTGTCCGGCGCTGTAAATGGCACGCACCGCACACTCCAGAGCATGCGAGCGCCTCGATCTCATTCAGGAGCTATTCATAATGTCCCAAGCGCCTTTCGTTCAGCCTCCGCGAATTGCTGTCTGGTTCGTCGATCTGTTTATTCCTTACGAGCAGGCAGAATCGATCCCAGGCGAACTCCTTGAGGAATTTTCAGACCTCGCGTCGAAATCGGGCCTCGTCTCTGCCCGCCGCTGGTATTGGAGGCAGACTGCGAAAACGATTGTGGGTCTCATTGGCAAGGGATTTCGAGAAGCGCCATGGTTGACGGTCGGCACGGTACTTGGCGGATTTTTAGTGCTCTGGCGTTCTGATAGGAAGGCTCTTTGCATCGCTGATTATTGGTTCTTTTGTTGCAGTTTGGGCTAAAGCAGAGAAATGGTAGCCACCATGACTCTGAGCTTCGTCTCTCTGGTAATGACCGCGACGATATTCTGGGTGTTAGTTGCCAGGCATCAGCCCGTCGACCCCGCTCTCTTCCCAGCGATCATGGTCCAGCAATTGAGCGGCTCATGTATGATTGTCATTGGTGGAGGAATCGTCCGAGAGAGTAGATCGGCCATGTCGCGGCGGGCTTCTGCCAGCCGCTGATTTTGTCCAATTCCTGCTTAGTCGATTATTACCGGACAATGAGAACCAGATGTTGGATAAGCCCGTTAATCAAGCCTTGGTCGCTGGCCCAACGCACGCTCAACCGAAAGTTACCTTCTGGGTCGCGGAGAATTTTCCCCCGGGGAGCTGCCTGGGACAGATTTGGGACAAATGTCTCGGCACGGGCCTAGGGGCTAACTCGCGCAGAATCAGCGAACCTAGATAAACCTAGATGACTAACTCCGTTCTCATAACCCGAAGGTCGTCAGTTCAAATCTGACCCCCGCAACCATCGTGTAAAACGCTCACTGTATCGTGAGGCGGTCGCCATACACTTGCTGATTTGCTCTTTCCATTGCTTCACGGACTTGCTCGACCATGCCGAGTTGATACCGGCGCTTTGTCTCCGGGCTGGTGTGGCGCATCGCCCTTTGAATCACAGCGTCAGGCGCAACCCAACTTAGCCGCGTACAAAAGGCATGCCGCAGGTTGTAGATCGGAAAATGCGGCACGCCTGCTCGCCTCAGTGTGGCCCGCCACGCGGTTTTCACACTGCGGATTGGCTGTCCAGCCTGGCGGTGTTTTTACGTCGCTGCCAAAGCGAATGAGACGACGCTCCCAATCCACTTGGTCCCAACGCAACCGGAATCCTTCGCTGTAGGCTGACACCTTGAACCGCATCCGCGCGATTCAATGGTTCACAATTTTCTGGATGTTTCTGGAACTGATTGTTTCCGGTATCAGCGCATGGAGGGCGCACAGTCCAGCGCTCCTCGCGTTCGGTGGGGACAGCGGGATCGAACTGCTGTCGGCATGTGTCGTGCTTTGGCACTTTCGATCTCCTTCGACGCGGGACCAGACCCAAAAGACATCGGCACAAATCGCGGCAGGGCTGCTATTTTTGCTCGCTGCGTTCGTGCTCGTCGCCTCTGTGGGCAGCCTAATGGGGCATATTGAGACGCGCCCAAGCCGTCTCGGCATAGGTCTTCTCCTAACCGCGAGTGTCGTTATGCCCTGGCTGGCTCGGCAGAAACGCAGGCTATCAGGGGCTACCGCCAGTGGGTCGTTACGAGCCGACGCGGCACAATCCGCCTTGTGCGGGTACATGGCATGGATTGCGCTGGCAGGACTAATCCTCAATGCCATATGGAGTATCGGTTGGGCCGACCCCGTTGCCGCGTTGGTTTTGACTCCCTTGATTCTTCGAGAAGGGTGGGAGACCGCGAAAGGCAAACCTTGCTCTTGTTCCTAAGCACCACGCGAAGCGATGGGAGTGTGCTTTGGCAGCGCAGAGTCAATCGCCCACAAAGCCAGTGTCTCTTTATCGGCCTGCTGGCGCTCGTGGGGCGCTAGATCGTCCAATTAGAATGCCTCGCGCTGCAACTTCAGCCGGCGAAGGAGTTGTGCGTTTGCAGCGACAATAATAGTGGAGAGACTCATCGCGACTGCACCAATGCTCATGGGGAGATCGAATCCCCAGTGGACGAAAAGACCTGCGGCAACCGGGATGGCGATTAGGTTATACCCGGTCGCCCAAACGAGATTTTGGATCATCTTTTTGTAGGTAGCGCGAGATAGTTCGATTGCTCCGACAACGTCTCGAGGGTCGCTACGCACGAGTACGATTCCGGCGGATTCAATCGCCACGTCGGTTCCTGCACCTATTGCGATTCCTACATCCGACGTCGCCAACGCTGGTGCGTCGTTCACGCCGTCTCCTACCATTGCGACCTTCTTGCCGCCGGCCTGAAAGCGTTTCACGGTCGAAGCCTTGTCTGCGGGGAGAACCTCGGCTGCAACCTCATCGATTCCGATCCGCTTGGCAACCGAATCCGCGACCGTCTTCGAATCTCCGGTGATCATCGCGACCCGGATACCAAGTCGATGAAGTTCGGTGACCGCTTCACTAGATTCGGGCCGAATCTCATCCTCAACTGCGAAAGCTCCGAGCAGTCGGCCTTGAGCGACGGCATAGAGGACCGTCTTTCCGTCTGTTGCCCATGTGGCTGTCAGTTTTCCAACTTCTGGCGGCACCGTTATTTTGGCCTCGGTCAACAGGCGCGGTCCGCCGACTACGACGCTCTCGCCTTCCACAAGCGCCTTCGCGCCTCGACCAGCAAGCGCCTCGAAATTCGTGGCTGATAATTGGGTCACGTTTCGGCGCTTGGCTTCGGCGACGATTGCTTTAGCGAGCGGGTGTTCGGAGGTAGATTCGAGAGCCGCGGCACGCGCAATCAGATCGTCTTCGGTAGTGCCAGGCGCAGCTGCAACTCCCGACACCGCCGGAGAACCTCGTGTCAGGGTTCCGGTCTTATCGAAAATGACTATATTCAAATTGCGGGCACGTTCGAGTGCGAGTCTGTCCTTAACCAGGAGACCGTTTTGAGCACCTATTGATGTCGAGATCGCGATTACGAGTGGAATTGCCAGTCCAAGGGCATGCGGGCAAGCAATGATAAGGACCGTTGCCGTTCTAATCAGGGCGTGTTCTCTGTCGCCTGCAAACCACCAGTAGGTGAAAGTAATCACGCCAGATGCGACTGCCACATAAAAAAGGATCGCGGCTGCCCGGTTGGCAAGAGCTTGCGTGCGAGAGCCGGAAGCCTGCGCAGTGGCGACCAGCCGCATGATTCCGGAGAGAGCGGTCTGGTCCCCGATTGCCGTAATGCTGACGCGAAGGCTTCCGCCACTGGCAACTGTTCCCGCAACGACTCTGGCACCCGCCCCCTTCGGTACCGCTTTGGACTCGCCAGTGATCATGGACTCGTCAACGTCGGCAGAGCCCTCAGCAACAATGCCGTCCGCCGGAACGCGTGCTCCTGGCCGGACAAGAACGATGTCGCCAACGCGCAACTCAGAGAGTGGAACAGACTCAGTGTCTGAGCCCGTTACGCGTTCAGCGGTGTCCGGGAGCAGGGCGGCGAGCGCATTGAGCGCGCCGCGGGCCTGGGAAATAGCCCGCATTTCCAGCCAGTGACCAAGGACCATGATCGTAATCAGCGACGCGACTTCCCACCAAACATCAATCTCGAAGAGGCCGAATGTTGCAGCGAGCGAAGTTCCAAAAGCAACGATGATCGCCAAGCTGATGAGTGTCATCATGCTGGGCTTGTGATCGGCAAGTTCACCCCATGCCCCGCGGACGAAGACTAGGCCGCCGTAAACGAAGACCACTGTTCCGAGGATGGCGGGGACAAACTTCGAGCCAGGAAAGGAGGGCGCGGTGTAACCAAGCCAGTGTTGAACGTCGGTTGACCAAAATACGACGGGAATTGTAAGGGCGAAGCTCAGCCAAAATTTGTCGCGAAACATAGCAACGGAATGCCCCGCATGGCGGTCATGGCTCCCGTGGTCGTTCGACATCTTGTGGCCAGAGTGTGGGTCGGGCACCTGTCCGTGATCATTGTGTGTCATGTGGTCCATTACAAGTTCGATCTTCGAGAATGGCAGTTCCTTTTTTCATGAGCCCAGTGACTGGTCTACAGCAGGTGTGCTTCTTGCTCAATGGCCACCTCCTCTAGCCGCAAGCTGTAATCCTGTCCTAGCTGTAATTGATGCCGCGCGTCGAGGCGCCGCGCAATGAATCATCGATCGGCATGGTCGCGGTCTTTGGCTTGCTTCTTTACCTTTCGCTACCGAATCGACCGAGAGGTTGTTTCCGGTGAGACGCCCCGTAACTGTGGCACGCCCTCCGGCAAATTTGTCGAGTTCAGTTCTATGACCTTGCAGGATATAGAGCGTCTTGGCCACGACGAGCACATAGTCCGCACCATCTTCAACGCACTTCAGGCTGTATGAATCGTTGGTTCGGCCCTTGCGATTGTGCCAGCCTTTGCATACTGCATCGCTGACAGTTCCGGTTAATGTCTTCTCCAGCCCCGAGTTCTCGGCGGGAGGGAAATTGCTGGGGGCTTGAGCCCAAGCCGGAGCCAGGGCGGGCGTCAACGAGAGTAATGCCGTGCTTAATAGACTTGAGATGGAGTGGTTATACATGTCCTCTCCTTCACGCCTTGAGACTTCGATCACTTCGAGCTTCCGAGATTGGTCCATTGTTTCTGAATGATTGCCGTTCGGATCTCCTCAGGGGTCTTACCTTGTCGGCGTAGCTGACCGGCCAAGCGAGCCTCGTTGATGCAAATGTTGCAGTTCGTTGAGTGCAAGCTCGCGAAAACAATCGAGCAAGCTGCGATGCCCTTGGCGCTGGCAATAGCAATAACAAGGCTGCTGAGCCAAAACGTCCGGAATCTCCTTGGCGACGGAATAAACTTCGCGGACATTCGCGATTTGGAACTGAGCAGGATCCAGCGTCTCAGGAAACGGCATGGCCTCTTTTGCTTGCTTAAAGTAGACCGGGACTGGGTTCAAATCGGGCCGGACCGAGCGGGACGATGAAATGTGGTAGACCGCGTAAACTCCACCCACACACATCAGGAGAAACGCCCCTCCAAAGGCGATTGCAGCCTTGCTCTCCTCTAGGGTTGGTTTTAGCAGTTTGTGCTTTTTCCCCATACTCTTCCTCCAAATGCCTATACGGCAGGCTCCTGGCTTTTCGGTTGCAGCGTTTCTCGGCGAAGTGCGCGCTCTTTCATAAGCGCAAAGAAAACCGGAACGAGAATCAAGACGTGAATCGTGGAAGTTATCATTCCGCCGACGATGGGTGCGGCGATCGGCTTCATGACGTCGGAACCGATGCCGGTTTCCCATAGAATCGGGAT
>WNFD01008406.1_pt1 | contig 10136 bp, 9 predicted proteins | sample 5400491 | NCBI WGS metagenome assembly WNFD01 (sample SAMN13153343, study PRJNA577476) | soil metagenome | isolation source: 120 cm saprolite under Douglas fir tree site 2 hole 2 replicate 2 | place: USA:California | collected 2015-04-18
CACGAAGGTTCGTCGTCCGCCGCCGGCCATCGCGTTTCGATCTGTTCCCAGACCGGGGATTCGGCGTCGGGCAGCGACTGAGCTCCAAACGCGCTGACCATCATGGGCTCGACCAGGGCGAGATCGGCCCAAGAGCCCGTGGACCAGCCCAGCATCAGGTGCAGGTCAACGTCACCCGAGGCCGCGAGGGACGGGCGGCTCGGGTCGAGGCGCTCGAAGGAAGCTTTGAGCTCGTGGTCGATGGAATGGTTCTGTCGCACGGCGTGGACCTCACCTAGATCGGAATTCGTGGCGAGCCACGGCGGATCGTCATGAGCGACCCAGAGGGCGACCGAGGGACGGTTGTGAAGCATCTCGACCATCTCCGCCTGCTGCTCTCGCGCGGCCTGCTCGAAAAAGCGAGCATCGTTGCCCGCCGCGTGATAGACGTACGTGCCCGTCAGCGGCAGGTCCTGGATGACAAGCATGCCCGCCGCGTCGGCGCGACGGTAGAAGTCGTCGGGCAGGACGTTGGCGATCACACGAAGGGCGTCGAGATTGGCCTGCTTCGCCGTTGCGAGGTCGGCATCGAATCGCGCGGGAGTCAGCTCATCGAGCCGGTACGACGGCGCGTAGCCGGCGCCTCGAAGAAATATCGGCCGCCCGTTTACCGAGAGGGCCCACCGGCGCGGGCCGATATCCCACGTCAGCTCGCGAAACGCGAACGTGTCGTCCACGCGAGCCGATTCGGTCGTCCCCCCAGCACGCGTGATGAGCTCCGCGCTGTAGATCGGCTGCTCACCGAGCCGCCACGGATCCCACCTGCGCGCGCCGGGAAAGGCGAGCCGCATGGTCACCGTGTGGTCAGCACCGCCTGCGAGGCGCACCTCGCGCTTGAGGCGCAGCGTCTCGCGGCCAGGCACCGGCACGCTGAGCTCGACCTCCCCCTCCATCTGGCGACCGTCGAGGTTGCGCAGCCGCGCCTCGACTTCGAGGCGCCCATCGCCGCCCTCGAAGTGCGGCTTGACCCGCATCCAGTCGATCGTGATCGGCCCGACGTACTCGAGCTCGACGGGGCGCCACAATCCGACGGGCACCTCCCACTGGTATCGCTCGGGAAGGCTTCCATACGCAGACGCGGGGTACGGCTTCAGGTCGCCGTCGTTGAACAGCCCCATGATGTGGCGCTTCTTCTCCGGCGAGATCTCGACCGGCGCCTCGCAGCAGATCACCAGCAGGTTCTCCGGCTTCAAGTAAGGCGTCAGGTCGAAACCGAATGGCGCGAAGTATCCGTAATGCGATCCGAGCAGCTTTCCGTTCAGCCAGACGTTCGTGGCGAGGAACGCTCCGCCGATGCGCAGCACGATGCGACCCGAATGGTCCGGCCGCGGGAACTCTGTCCGATACCAGATGGATTGGCGTCCCTCTCGGGCGGAGAGCTGGCGCGGCACCTCGATCGGCTTCCAACCGGCGCTGCGTCCGACGGTCAACCCTTCCGCCTCGCCCTCGCCGAGCGGCATCCAGACCGCCTCCCACGCGCTGAGCTCACGGGCGCCCGCTGCGCGCTGCGGCATCGGCAAGAACAAACAGTCACTCATTTCTCAACTCATTTCTTGCAGCCACATAAGCGCCGTCGGCCGTCGCGCAGATGAGTGTGGGCCGGCCGATCGACGTCGCGAAATTCTTGACCTGGGCACGGTCGACCAGAGCAAGCACGCTGCCGCCAAAACCGGCGCCCATGATGCGAGCGCCGAAGCAGCCGGCGATGCCCCATGCCTTTTCGACGAGCGCGTCGACGGTTGGTGTCGAGACTTCGAAATCATCGCGGAGGCTCTCGTGCGATTGCTTCAACAGTCGCCCGATCTCGTGAAAGTCGCGCCGCCCCAACGCATAAACGAACGCGTGCACGCGCGCGATCTCAGAGTCGACGTGGCGGCGGCGCTTCGGGTCGAAAGCCTCTGCCTCGCGCCGCCGCTGGTTGTAGGGAGTGTCTGCCAGCGCGCGGTGCTCGCCTGAATCGATCACGGCGATCGCGAGCTCGTCTGGAAAAGGCACAGCCTGATATTCGAGCGTGGTGCAGTCGAGTAGCATGGCGTGCCCGCGCCTCCCCAGCGCCGATGCGAACTGGTCCATGATGCCCACGTTCACGCCTGTCGCCTTCTGCTCGGCGCGCTGGCAGGCAAGCGCCGCCTCCATTCCATCGAGGCCGGGGCGGAGTCCTACCGCCGCCGCAACCAGCAACGCAGCCGACGAGCTGATACCGGCCTTGGGCGGAACCTCGGAGCTGACCGTGACGTTTTGCGGCCCGACGTTCAGCTCCTCTCCCACCGCCTGCACATAGGCAAGGCCTCCTGGCACCGCGCTCTCGACTGACCAGCTCGCGGCCGTGTGCCCGGTCAGGGTCGTGTGCTTGTCGACGGCCGCCGGCAGCACAACACCGCCGAGGTAATCGACGTGCTCTCCGATGAGGTTCACGCGGCCGGGCGCGCGCCCGAGCCAGCGGCCCCGGTCTCGGCTAGATTCCACGCAGCTCCGCCGCAGTGTCCTCGGCGCGCGCGTCGAGGATGAATGCACCGGCACCGAGCTCTGATCCGGCGAGGTACTTCAACTTGTCCCGGCTACGGTTGGGCGGATAGAACTCGACGTGAAAGTGATGGTGCTTGCGTCCGCGACCGGGCGGCTTCTGGTGCATCGCCATGACGTAGGGAAGCGGCCGGTTGAACAGGCGGTCGTATTTCTGCAGGAGGCCCTTGAGCGTGCGCGCGAACGACTCGTCGTCCTCGGGCTCGAGGTCAACTAGGCCGCCGCGATGCGCGATCGGCGCAAGGTGGACCTCGTAAGGCCAGCGCGCGAATGACGGGACAAACGCGATCCAGCGCTCGTCCCGCAGCACAATTCGCTCGCCACCGCGCTCGCCTTCGATGACGTCGCAGTACAGGCATCGTCCGGTCTTGCGCATGTGTCGCGATTCCGCCGCCAGCTCGCGCTGAATGACAGGCGGCACGAATGGATACGCGTAGATCTGGCCGTGTGGGTGGCTGAGCGTCACGCCGATTTCCTCGCCGCGGTTCTCGAACACGTAGACATAGCGGACGTTCGGCAGCCGCCCGAGCTCGGTGGTGCGATCGCGCCAGACCTCGACCAGATCCTGGATGTGATCGACCGTCTGCTCGCCGAGCGACGAATCGTGGTCGGGCGTGTAACAGACGACCTCACACCGTCCCTGGTCGCCGGTGTAAGAAGGAAAGCGGTTCTCGAAGACGGCGATGTGATAGTCGGGTTCGGGGATCTCGGTCTCTTCCTTTCCCGGACGCGTGGGGCACAGCGGGCAGTGGTCGGCGGGCGGGTGATAGGTACGGTCCTGCCGCCACGGCGCGACGGTGACCCATTCCTCGAGGAGGGGATGCCAGCGAAGCTCGCTCAAGCCTTCTTTTCGTAATAGATCAGGTAGCGGCCGTCCGGTTTGATGACCACCCGCTTGGTCAGGCGTTTAGTTTTCGAGGGCACGCTTCACCGCTTCCTCGGGAGTCTTCACTACGTCGAGTCCTTTCAGCGACCAGCTGTCGAGCGCTGTAACCGAGCGGCCCAGCCGGCGCGCGATCGCGATCTCGCTCAGCGTCCCCCATCCTTCGCCGATCGCGATCACGCTTTGCGCCGCGGTGACGATGAGCACGTTGCGCGCCTGGCCCATTCCAGTCGGCAGCGAGATCGTCAGGTGCGGATTGGCGCCCTCGCGATCCGTGTCGGGAAGCAAACCGACGACCATGCCGCCGGCGCTTGCGGCGCCTTCGCTCGCCGCGCCGGAGACGCCGCCCAGGCCTCCGTTGATGACGATCGCACCCGATTCGGCGAGCAGCCGGCCGACCTCGCGCGCCGCGTCGAGCTGAGTCCTCGTCGCCTCGGAGGCGCCGCACACGGCGACATATCTAGAGGGCATCGAGCGAAGAGTCTAGAGCCGCCGGCGGCTGGTACACTTCGGGGCGAAGTTCAACGCCCGTGGGGCAAAGGAGGTGAGGCGGAAGCTTGGATATACCGAATCGTGGTGCCAACCGCCTCGTTTGCCAGCCGGGAGCTCGGGAGGGATTGAGCCTCTAGGGCTTCCATTCCGAATCCGGCTCCTGGAGTCGGAGGCGGGAAGCACTGCGAACGTCGACCGGCGAGGGCCTGGGTCTCCCAGGCCCTCGTCTTTTAGCCACGCACAAGTAGGATTTCTCGAGGTGAGTGAGGACTTCTCGGCGCAGATGAACGCCGTGCGGGGAGGCTGGCCGGAAACGATGGGCATCAGCATCACCCGAGCGACCGCGGACGAGGTCAAGGCCGAGCTGACCGTCGGACCTCAACACCTGCAGCCGTATGGGGTCGTTCACGGTGGCGTTCATAGCGGGCTGATCGAAACCCTGGCCTCGGTCGGAGCAGCGCTGTTTGCTCTGCCGCGCGGCCAGTCAGTGGTGGGTCTGGAGAACAGCACGAGCTTCGTGCGTGCTGTCCGCCTGGGAGCGAAGCTCCACGCCGTGGCGCTTCCCATCACGCGCGGCCGCACGACCCAGGTTTGGGAGGCGACCATCTACGGCGAGGATGACCGCATCGTGGCGACGGGCCGGGTCCGCCTGCTGTGCCTGGACCAGGACCGCCCACTCGCCGGCGAGCAGGTGACCGTGCCGCTGCACCCGGGCACCTAGGGCTGCGGCGGGTCGGCGATCCGCGGCGGGCGCGCGACCGCCTGGGTCCCCAACCAGCTTCCGCCTCGCGACGCTGCGAGCTTCAAGAGCTTGATACGAAAATCGTGGATCTCTTTGACTTTCGGCGTCATGTGCGCGACGACCTCGACGAGTGGTCCGACATCAGCTTGGCTTAGGTGGACTTCACGGTAGTCGGAGTCGATCAAGGCCACGGCTGCCTCCAGCGCTTCCGGCTCGGTGGGAAAACCCAGCGCGGTGATCAACCCAATTGGCTGCTTCATGTCCAGATCCCAGGCAAACAGCATGTCGACAAGCTGCTGGTCAGGGTTCGCATCCGCGACCGCCTCGCCGCTTGCTCTGGTCTTCCATGGGACATTCACCAGCGGGCTCGAGCCGACAACGTAGCGAACCATCTCGCCGTCCCGGACCCTGGCAAATTCAGCTAGGGTCGCGCGCATCGTGCTCAGGGAGTCGGCAGTGAGCACCATCTCGATCACCGCGATGGCGGTCGGAACAAGGTCTGATTCGATCCGAACTCGGTTGTAGCCTGCGCGGACCAGGTCGATGGCTGCGTGCTTGGCGGAGCGCATCGAATCGAAATCCAGCCGTGCATCGACCGGCCAGGCCTTCGACATGTCGACTCCGCTTGCCGCCAGAGCGTCGAGCATTGCCAGTTCGTTCGACTCGGGATCGGAAAGATCGAAGACCGACGGATCGCTCATCGCTACGTCCCGGTCGCGTAGCTGAAGATGATCTCGTCGATCAGGCGCTCCACCGGTGCGAGGTCGTCGGTGAAAACCTGGCCGTGGTACGGCGACACGCGCAGGCCACCGTCGCTCAAAGCGCTTGCCGCCACCGCCTGCGCAAGCGGCTCGTTAATGAGGCCAAGGTTGTGCTCGACGTCGGCGATCGTGGTCGGTTGCATCGACCCGTAGACCATCGTGTTGGTGAACTCGGGCACGTCGACCAGGAACACGCTCGGATACACCGCCGCCATCGTGCTCGCGATCGCATCCACGAGCCGGTAATCCGTCGTCGTGCGCCCGACATTGACCACGGCCACACCGCCAGGGTTCAAATGGGCCCGCACCTGGCTGAAAAACTCACGCGTCGTGAGATGGAACGGGATGTACGGCTGCTGGTAGGCGTCGAGGGCGATGACGTCGTAGTGGCCCGAGCGCGTGTCGAGCCAGTACCGCGCATCCGCGACAACCGGGTGGACGTTGGGTTCGTCTAGATGGAAGTAGCGATGGGCAACGTCGAGGATCGCGGGGTCGATCTCCACGCCAGTGACCTGGACCTGGTCGCCGAACACGGCCGTGTACTGGCGAGCCGCGGTTCCGCCTGCGAGACCGAGGATGGCCACGCTCGTCGGCTGGGGCTCGGTTGGCTGGGCCGGCCTGAATGAATCGGCGATCACCATGTAGTCCCACGGTCCGCCCGTGAGGAGACTCTTTGTGTCGTAGATGGAGTGGATGGCCTGGCCCTCGTTGAGGATGAGCTCGGTCTTTGTGCCGTCCTGCACGACCTGGATGTAGTTGTAGGCGGACTCCTTCTCGTAGAGGAGCGATCCCACCTGTGGCGGCTTGATCCCCGAGGGAAGCAGGATCCACGCCAGGATGATTGCGATGCCGAAGGCCGCGAAAAGACGCCGCCGCGGCCAGAGTCCCGCAACGGAGATCACGACCAGCGCCAGGCCGAATCCCACCAGCGTTGGACGGGTGCCATACGTGGGGATGAACCAGAATACCGGCAGAAACGTGCCGAGAATGCTGCCCGCGGTCGACAGCGCGTAGACGCGGCCCGCCGTGTTGCCGCCGGTCTCGACGTCCTTGAGAAGCAGGCGGATCGCGAATGGGCTGACGCAGCCCAGAAGGATGACCGGGATCGCAAACAGGAGCACGACGGCGAGCAGCGTCCCGGCCACGAGCCCGACGCTCAGCTCTTTGAATCCCTGCTGCGACGCGAGCAGGATCGGGTAGCTCACGAGCGGGATGAGCCCGATCCACAACCCCGCCCACGCCGTGATCTGGTACAGGACCTCGTCGCGCGGGTGACGGTCCGCCAGACGGCCGCCGATGACGTAGCCCGCGGACAAGTAGATGAGGATCAGCCCGATCAGGACGCCCCACACGTACAGGCTCGTGCCGAAATAAGGCGCGAGGAGCCGGGAAGCGCCGAACTCGACGCCGAGCGAGCTCATGCCGGAAACGAAAACCAGCGGAAGCAGCAGCCGGCGCGAGCGCGAGGTGGGCAAAGCGCCCTAGAGATTAGCTAGTGTCCCGACCCAGAAGGCTACTGACCTGTCGGCTGCTCTTCCGCCCACTTCCGCGTGCGCTCGTCCATCGGCACCGGCAGCTGCACCCGGACATCCGCATAGAGATCCCCCGCAGGCCCCCCTTTCGGGTCCGGCAGGCCGAGCCCGCGCAGTCGGATCTTGGTGCCGTTCTGCGTCTCCGGCGGAACCTTGAACTGCACCTGTCCGCCCTTGAGCGAAGGCGCCGCAACCTCGCCGCCGCGCAGCGCGACGTGGAGGGGAACAGGCACGGTCACGCGCAGGTCCTTGCCCTCGCGTGTGAACACCGGGTCGGGGGCAATCTGTACCCGAGCGCGCAGGCCGGGCACACGCAGCACTGTCCCTTCCTTGACGCCGGCCGGAACCTTGACCTCGACGCGCCGGCCTCCCGGCAGCTCGACGGTGCGGCTCGTGCCTCGAAAGATCTCGGGCAGGCTGACGGTGATCGGAGCCTCGACATCGATCGGCTGCGGCCGCGTCCGCCCGCGCGATCCGCCGAAGATCGACCCGAAGATGTCGCCGAAGCCGCCCTCGTCGCCGAAGAGGTCTTCCATCTCTTCCGGCGTCACGGTGCGGTACTGCGCGCTGGGGCCGGCGTCAGACCGGAACCCGCCGGCGCCGCCGCGCGCGCCCCCCTGGGCAGCTCCCGCCGCTTGCGCGGCCGACCAGTCGGGGCCGAACTGGTCGTAGAGCTTCCGCTTCTTGGCATCGGAGAGCACATCGTTGGCCTCCGAGACCTCCTTGAAGCGCGCTTCGGCCTGCTTGTCTCCCGCGTTCAGGTCCGGATGGTGCTTGCGCGCGAGCTTGCGGAAGGCGGCCGTGATCTCCTTCTGGCTGGCCGTGCGGGGCACGCCCAGGACTTCGTAGTAGTCCTTGGTTTTAGGCATCCTGTTGCTTTGTTACCCGTTTGTGGTGCTCGACAAATCCTGGTCGTGGCCGGTAGCCAAGGGTCTCGTTGATGCGCAGCATGGGCGCGTTCTCCGAGTCGTTGGCGGTATAGACAAGCGGCACGCCAAGCTCAACCGCCTGCGCGAGGGTCTGAAGCTTGATCCCGCGGGCCAGGCCGCGTCCTCGGTATCCAGGATCGGTGCAGGTGTAGCCGGTCCAGACATCGCCGCGCACCGGGGGGTACTTCAAGTACGACATCGCAACGGGACGGTTTCCGTCAAGTGCAATCCAGAATCGATCGTGAGGCCGGTCGGGCGAGTTGAGGCGCTTCTCAAAATCTTCGAACGCCTCGCGAACGATGGTCAATGAGTGTGGGATGTCCTGGACCGTCCGCTCGTTTAGCTGGTGGAGCTTTCTGACGCGATCCGCGTCATTCCAACCGGCCAGGGTGGTCGGCTGGATTCCGCCGGCCGCCATTCGATCGCGCGCCTCCGCGGCCTCGCCGACCAGTCGGCTCCCGTGCGCCTTCAGGTCGAGCTCCCAGGCTCTGTCGACGCGCTCGCGCCGGTAGCCCAGCGCAGCGAGGGCCTCGAGCATCTCGGGCTCGTCCTCACCGCAGTAGGCGAGGAGCAGGCGCGACTGTTCGGCGGCAGCCAGGCCTCCGATCCATGTGAACATCTCGATGAGCAGCTCGCGGTCCAGCGCTGCGCGGTCGAGATAGACAGAGACCTCGCAATGGCCGTCCTCGACTTGCTCCCATGGCCCGTGGACCCAGTCCAGGAACGCGACCGGCTTGCCGTCTCTCTCGGCGATGAACCGGCCGTATGCGAATCCACGCTTAGGGTTCTCCCAGCGCACGCGGGTGATCGCGGGGTCCTGCGCCATCGCGGGATACGACGCCGTCATCAGGTCCGCCGCAAGCTCGGCGTCATCGATGCCCGCCGGCCGGTAGGTGAGATCGCTCATGACCTGAATGTAGGGCTAGAGCTCGATCACGCGCGGCGCGATGCCGGAATCGCCGATCTCCAGGATTCCGACCGAGGGCTTCTCGTAACGGCGCAAGTGCCGCGCCACCATCAGCCAGCACCACTCGAACCACCCTGGATGTTGGGTGAGGCGGCGCGTCGCTGTGGTCGGGTTCCACTGGTGCACTCCGCCGGGATTGAACAGCAGAACGCCGTCGATGATCTCGGCTCGGGCGCGGTGCGTGTGGCCGTAGACGATTGCGTCGGCGTCTGGAAACCTGCGTCTGAGCGAGCGGGGAAGGCCTCGATTCGGCCTGAAATAGCCCAGGGTCAAAGTCCAGAAGAGCGTGTTCGGCTCCTCGATCCAGCGGCTGCGCTGGCCGTGCACGACCACGATTCGCTTGCCCCCCACCGTGACCTCGCGCGCCTCCGGGAGCCCGCCCAGCCCCTGGTCGTGATCGCCCCTCACCGCCTCGACCGGCGCCAGACGCCGCAGCGCGGCAAGCGTGGCCCCGCCGTCGATGTCACCGGCGTGGAGGATGAGGTCGACGCCCTCGAGAGCCTGGAAGAGCCGGTCGGGGAGCTGCGCGAGAAACTCGGGACAGTGCGTGTCGGAGACCACCCCGACCCGGATCGTCATGCCGGGCGGCCCACCCTCGATGCGCGAGGCATCGTCAGAAGGACGATCAGCGGAGCCAGGCTGAGCACTGCCGCGATGCCGAACACGACCGGCTGCCCGGCGCCGAATGCCGCAGCGCCGATGAGTGGGCCGATCACGCCGCCGAGGTAAAAGGGGAAGAGGATCTGGCCCAGCACGGCGCCTCGACGCTCGGGGCTGACTGTCGCGGCCATGACGGCCATGCTCGCGGTAAGGATCGCCGCGGCGAAGACGCCGTTGGCGAACAGTCCTGCCGCGAAAAGGGCGATGTTATGGCTGAAGCCGACGGTCGCAAGTGCCAGCGCCGAGCCCATCGATGTGAGGCTGAGCACCGGCACGTGGCCAAATCTCTGCATGACCACGCCCCACAGGGGTGAGGCGAGCGCCTGGCCCAGGCCAACCGCGGACAGCACGACTCCGACCGCCGTGACCGTGTCCCCTGGGGCGAGCCTCGCGATGTAGATGGGCGCGTACGGCAGGATCGTCCAGAGTCCGATCTGCGAGACGGCCGTCGCGAGAAACAGCCGCCAGACCAGCGGCTTGCTGGCAATCTCCGCGAGGGCGCCCCGCAGCAGCTTGAAAACGCGAAGGTCGGCGGGCCGAGCGTGGTCGCCCTCTCGCATCACGACGGTGAGCAGCACAGCCATCAGCGCGGACAGCGCCGCGTCGAA
>WNFD01024332.1_pt1 | contig 10135 bp, 8 predicted proteins | sample 5400491 | NCBI WGS metagenome assembly WNFD01 (sample SAMN13153343, study PRJNA577476) | soil metagenome | isolation source: 120 cm saprolite under Douglas fir tree site 2 hole 2 replicate 2 | place: USA:California | collected 2015-04-18
GGACCGGACGCTCGAGGTCGCCATGGACGCGCTCAACCTGCCCCCGGGCGACGCCCCGGTGGCGACGCTCTCGGGAGGTGAGCGCCGGCGGGTTGCGCTGTGCCGGCTTCTCCTCCAGAAGCCGGACCTGCTGCTCCTCGACGAGCCGACCAACCACCTCGACGCCGAATCGGTGGCGTGGCTGGAGCGGACCCTGCAGGAGTACGGGGGCACGGTCGTCGCCGTGACCCACGACCGGTACTTCCTCGACAACGTCGCCGGATGGATCCTCGAGCTCGACCGCGGCGCAGGCATCCCGTGGGAGGGCAACTACTCGTCCTGGCTGGAGCAGAAGCAGCAGCGCCTGGCCCAGGAGGAGAAGACCGACGCCCGGCGGCGCCAGACCCTGGAGCGGGAGCTGGAGTGGATCCGGCTGTCGCCCCGGGCCCGCCAGGCGAAGGGCAAGGCCCGGCTCAACAGCTACGAGCAGTTGCTCGCCGAGGCCGAGGCCGCCCCCGACCGCGCGGAGCGCCTCGAGATCACGATCCCGCCCGGCCCCCGCCTCGGCGAGCTGGTCGTCGAGGTCGAGCACCTGACCAAGGGGTACGGCGACCGGCTCCTCATCGACGACCTCTCGTTCTCGCTGCCGAGGGGCGGCATCGTCGGGGTCATCGGCCCCAACGGCGCAGGGAAGACGACGTTGTTCCGCATGATCATGGGCCAGGAGACGCCCGACGCCGGCTCGCTCCGGGTGGGGCCGACGGTGTCGTTCGCCTACGTCGACCAGAGCCGGGAGACCATCGACCCGGAGAAGACGGCGTACCAGGAGATCACCGGTGGTCTCGACACGCTCATCGTGGGGGGCCGGGAGATGCACGGACGGGCCTACGTCGGTTCGTTCGGCTTCAAGGGGTCGGACCAGCAGAAGAAGGCGGGCGTGCTCTCCGGGGGCGAGCGCAACCGCCTCCAGCTGGCCAAGGTCCTGCTCGCCGGCGGTAACGTGCTCCTGCTCGACGAGCCCACGAACGACCTCGACGTCGACACCCTGCGCGCCCTCGAGGAGGGGTTGCTCGCCTTCCCCGGCTGCGCCGTGGTCATCAGCCACGACCGTTGGTTCCTCGACCGGATCGCCACCCATGTCCTCGCCTTCGAGGGCGAGTCGGCGGTGCGGTGGTTCGAGGGCAACTTCTCGGACTACGAGGCGGACCGCCACCGCCGCCTCGGGGCCGATGCCGACCAGCCCCACCGGCTCCGCTACAAGCCGCTCGTTCGCGGCTGACGGTCCCTACAGCAGGCGCCTGACCTCGCCCAGCAATTCGACCAACTCGGCGGCCCGCTCCGACGGCAGTCCCGGGTAATACGCGCGGGCGATGAATTGGGCACCCTCCCCCAGCACGGCCCCGAAGGCGGAGATGCGCTCCGCCACCTGCTCCGGCGTCCCGTAGACGAGCTGGCCGCGAAGCGTCGCAGCCGTGGCGTCGTCCAGGGGCGGCGGCTGGGGCGGCGGGTCGGATGGCCTCCCAACGGCGCCCGCCATGTCCAGGTACTTCCACCGGACGAACCAGTACTGGCGGAGCGCCTCGTCGATGTCCTTCTCCGGGTCGTTGGTCACCCAGACCGGCTCGTGGATCCAGAAGCGGAATCCCGACGGGTCGCGGCCGGCGGCAACCAGGCCCTCCCTCACGGTGGCGACCTGGCGGGGCAACGCCTCGAGCGGGGTCGTGCTGGCGAGGAAGCCGTCGCCGAGGCGGCCCGCACGCCGGAGCGCCCCCTCGGCGCTGCCGCCGATGAAGACGGGGATCGGCCGCGGTGGCTTCGGCGTGACGTTGGTCCGGTCGATGTCGAACACCTTCCCGTGGAACTCGAACGGCTCCGGGGCCCACGCCGCGCGCAGGACCCGGACGGTCTCCCCGAGGCGCCGGCCGACTGCGTCCCGTGGGATCGCCAGGCGCTCGAACTCCTCTGCCCGCCAGCCCGCGCCCAGCCCGAGGACGAACCGGCCCCCGGCGATGCAGTCCACCGTGGCGGCATCCTCGGCGAGGCGCAGGGGATGGTGCAGCGGTGCGAGCATGACGCCGGTGCCGATCTCGATGCGGTCGGTCACCGCGGCGATCGCCGCCGAGGTGACTGCCAGCGAGGGCATGTAGCCGTCGTCGACGAAATGGTGCTCCGAGGTCCAGACCGAGTCGAGCCCGACCCGCTCGCAGAGCCGGGCGAGGTCGAGGGCCTCCCGGTAGCGGTCGGCCCAGGTGCGGGGATCGCCGGGATACCGCTCGCAGGTGATGAGTCCGTAGCCGAGTCGCATGGTCACGCCTCCTCTTCGGCGACGAGCCGCCGGGCGGTGGCGAAGATCTCGTCGAGCGCCGCCTCCGTGAGCAGCTTCGTGGACGTGTTCCGTTGGCTGGGATGGTAGGAGCCGAGCACAAGGTACGGCCCCACCCTCACCTGTACCCCGTGGCCGAACGCCGGCCGCCGGCCGGGAGGCGTGGAGCCCAGTTCCCTGAGGGCGCGCAGCGTGCCGTCCCAGGCGAAGGCCCCCAGCGCCACGATCACCCGGATGGCCCGGAGGACCCGGATCTCCCGGACGAGGTAGCCGAGGCAGCGGTCCCGTTCCTCGGGGAGGGGCTTGTTGCCCGGCGGCGCGCAGCGGACGACGGCCGAGATGTAGCAGCCGTGCAGCGCCAGGCCGTCCCCCTTGTGCCGCGAGGTCGGCTGGCTGGCGAAGCCCGCCCGGTGGAGGGCCCGGTAGAGCCAGTCCCCCGAGGGGTCGCCGGTGAACATCCGGCCGGTTCGGTTGCCGCCGTTGGCGGCGGGGGCAAGCCCGACGACGAGCAGCCGGGCGTCCGGATCGCCGAAGCCGGGGATGGGGCGGGCACAGTAGGTCTCGCCCCGGAAGCGTGCGGGCGGGGCCGCGGCCACCGCCTCGCGCCAGGCGACGAGCCGGGGGCACCTCCTGCAAGCAACGATTTCCTGCTCTAGGTTTTCCATACGTGGGCGGAGTAGCTGGCGTTTTCCGTAAAGGATTCCGCCCACCTATCCTGCCAGAAGAGCCCGACGGATCCGGTCCGCCACGGCGGCCGGATCGGCGACCAGCTCCTCGTACGTGATGTGCAGGATCCGCCACCCGAGCGCCACAAGCTCGCCGTTGCGGGCCCGGTCGCCCGCCCAGTCCTTGCGGCTCGAGTGGTGGCGATGGCTGTCCACCTCGATGGCGAGGCGTGCCTCCGGGTACGCGAAATCGATGTACACGTCCCGCCCGTCCGGCAGGATCCATGGGTCTATGGTGCGAAGGGGCACCGACATCCAGGGTCCTTTTTGGGCAAGTCGGGAAGAAATCCTGCAGGATTCTCATTCCTATTTGGACCACGGCCCGCAGGAAAGCGCGATCCTATGAGTGCCGACGGGGAGAGACAGGAGGGAGTTGGAGTATGGAGTTCGGCCTGACCGAGGAGCAGCGGGAGCTGCAGAAGTGGGCACACGATTTCGCCGAGAAGGAGATCCGGCCGGTCGCCCCGTACTACGACGAGACCGAAGAGTTCCCGTGGGACATCGTCAAGAAGGCCGCCCAGATGGGTCTCTACTCCATCGACGTGTACTTCCAGGCCGTCCAGGACCCCAGCGGGTTGACGCTGGCGCTGATCACCGAGGAGCTGTTCTGGGGGTGCGCCGGCATCGGGATGGGGATCGTGGGGACGGGCCTGCCGTTGATGGCGCTCTTCAGCGGCGGCACGCCCGAGCAGGTGGCCGCCTGGGGGCCGCGCATGTTCGGGACCCCCGATGCCCCTGAGGTGGCGGCCTTCGCCGCGACGGAGCCCCAGTCGGGCTCGGACGTCTCCAGCCTGCGCACCCGCGCCCGGCGGGAGGGCGACGAATGGGTCCTCAACGGCCGCAAGGTCTTCATCACCAACGGGGGCATCGCCGACGTCCATATCGTCGTCGCCACGGTCGATCCCGAGCTTGGCCACCGCGGCCAGGCCTCGTTCATCGTCACCCGGGACGCCCCCGGCTTCTCGCAGGGCAAGAAGGAGCGCAAGCTCGGCATCCGGGCCTCACACACCTCCGAACTGCTGCTCGACGACGTCCGGATCCCGGTCGACCAGATCCTGGGCGGGGTCGAGAAGTTCGAGACGAAGATCGAGCGGGCTCGCTCGGGCCAGTCAAGCGGGCGGGCATCCGCTGCCCTGCGGACGTTCGAGGTCACCCGGCCGCTCGTGGGCATCTCCGCAGTGGGCATCGCCCGCGCGGCTCTCGAGTTTGCCGTCCAGTACGCCAAGCAGCGCACCCAGTTCGGCAAGCGGATCATCGAGCACGAGTCGGTCGGCAACATCCTCGCCGACATGGCCACCGAGATCGACGCCGCCCGGCTCCTGTGCTACCGGGCCTCCTGGATGGCGGCGAGCGGGGCCCCGTACGAGCACGCCGAGGGCTCGATGAGCAAGCTGAAGGCGAGCGAGGTGGCCGTGCGGGCGACCGAGCGGGCGATCCAGGTGCTCGGCGGCTACGGCTACATCCGGGACTTCCCCGTCGAGAGCGCGACCTCCGAAGAAAACACGCGTGTGCGCGGCATTGTTTCCGGACCTCGATCACGTCGCGGCAGGCATCAACGTGGCCCCGCGGCCGGCCCCCCTCAGACGGCGTCCGTTGGCCTGATCGGCTCCGTGACCCCGTCGGCCGGCGCATCCTGCACGACGGCATCCTGCACGACGGCATCCTGCACCGCGGCGTCCTGCACCGCGGCGTCCTGCACGGCGGAGCCCAGGGCGAGGACGTCCGGCCCGCCACGGGGGATGACCTCCTTCGGGCTCCGAGCGATCACCTCGGTCCACGGCAGCGCCGAGTAGTAGGGCGTGTGCTCCACGAGCCCCCACCGGCCTGACCGCACGACGAGCGCATGCCCCTCCGGGATGTTGGCGATCTCGCTGGCACTGAGCAGCACCTCCCGGGCGGTCGTGTAGGTGTTGGAGGCGCCGAAGCTGTTGGTGCGCTTCGGGAACAGGCCATGCCCCACCGACTGGCCGTAGCTCGTCCCGATGATCGCATACGGCCGGTCCCAGTCCCCGACCATCGTGGACAGCGCCCCCAGCGTCCCGCGGTCGCCGATTCCCGGGAAGATGACCTTGGTTCCGAACAGGGTGAGGAATCCGTCAGCCGCCTTGCCCCAGCGCAGCGAAGCCTGGGTGAGGTCCTGGAAGCAGGCCATGACTTGCAGCCCCCGTCCCCCGCCCTCGGAGACGACGGCCGGCAGGCTCTTGAGCGGGGCGATGTTGGCGATCTCGTCCAGGGCCCACAGCATGGGTGGCCGTCTGGACTCGTCGGGCCGGGTGACCACTGATTCCCGGCGAGCCCGCTGGTAGACGGCAGTGCGGACGTCCTCGAGGAGGCCCACCACCAAGGGGGCGTACATGTCCTGCTGCTGCGCGTGGACGGTGATGTAGACGGTGTCGCTCGAATCCACGAACCGGCCAGCGTCGAAGTTGGGCTGCCCGATGCGCCGCATGACCGCCTCCGAGCCGTAGGCCCGCAACACCGTCGCCGTGGCGTTGACGACGCTGTCGCGCTCCCGGTCCTCGGTGTTGGCGACCCGGTCGAGGTCCTCCACGGCGAGCAGCGCCCCCCTCCGTACCAGCACTGCCCTGGGCGAGGCGTAGTCCTCGCTAAGGATCCAGTGCCGGGCCTGCGAGATGGAGCCGTCCCTCAGAGCGGCGGCGTGGAGCATGGAGCCGAGCAGCGCCTTCGACATCTCCGACCGGTAGGCGTTCTCGGAGCCGCTGACCAGCGCCGCGGCGTTGACCATCGCCTCGGCGGTGAGCCGGGCGGTGTCCCAGTCCCGGGAGGGCCAGACCGGGGTCCAGTGCAGCGGCAGCACGCCGTCCGGGACAGGCTCCTGCCCGGAGGGGTCGAAGAGCCACACCCGCCCGTAGCGTGACCGGGAGCGGTGCGTGGCCTCCATGACGTCTCGGGTCGTCGCGGTGGAAACCACGGCCCCCGCTGCGTTGAGGATCGACGGGATGATGACCGAGGCGGTCTTCCCCGCGCGCGGGGGGCCGAGGACGAGGACGGCCTGCTCGGCGCTCGCCGTCGCCCATTCCCGGAAGTCGGGCGTGATGCCGAGGAAAGCGCCGCCCCCACGGGAATAGGTGAGGTCACGCGCAGCGACCAGGGGGTCCGGAGCCCTCGCGACGGCGAGCTGGGGCTGGCCCTCGTGCCAACCTTGCAGCTGGCGGCGTCCTTTGTCCAGCAACTTCCGGGTTCTCGACGGCCGCAGGATGAGGGCGTTGGCGAAGAAGATGATGCAGGCGCCGACGAAGATCGCCCCCACGATGCCGACGCTCGGGGACTGGCTGATGTACAGGAGGAGGGGCAACCCCATCAGCCCCACGACGGCCATGAGGGCGATCAGGCAGCCCCGCCGCCGGGATGGTGCCTTGGGTACCGGCGATCCTCCGGTCCTGGGACCCCACTGCTGCGGCGCATAGCTCATGACCGACCGATTATTTCCTATTGAGCGCACGAACTCGAACTTTTGGGCGATCGTTCACCTTTTTAAGTGGACAATGTGTGAATTCTTGGTGAACAATACGCAAAATAGGGGAAGTGCCCGTAGCGCCGAGGCGAGGCGCTGGACTAGGGTTTCACGGTGGGGTGCCCGTGGGGTTAGTTCCATGGAAGGAGGTTCGAGTTTGACGTCGATTGTGGACATTCTGAACAGGCTGCGCGACATGCTGTTGTTGGTGGTTGGGTCACTCTCGCTGGTCATGCTGACGGTTGGTGGGATCCGGTACGTCACGGCCGGCGGGGACAAGGAGGGCGTCCACGCTGCGAAGCAGACCGTGAAGCACGCGATGCTCGGCCTCGCCCTTGCCCTGATGGCGCCCCTGCTCATCCAGGTGGTCAAAGCAATCCTCGGGCAGTAACGAAGTTTTTCTGTGCGGGGTGTTACGCCGGGCCTGCTGAACAAGCGTCGGATTCCCGCATCCGGGGCCGTGGTGCTGATCGTGCTGACGGTTGCGTCCCTGTTCGTGACCGCCATGGCACCGGCCCACGCAGAAGCGGCGCCAGCTAACCACGCCCCGGCCCACCGCGCCCCCGCCGAGCCATCCCAGATCGGGATTCCGAACCCGACGAACTGGCTGCTGCAGCACATCTTTGTCAACCCGTTCAAGTCCTCGGTCAAGAAGACGATCGCCACCGCGCTCAAGTCCTCCGAGGTCGCCTTCCAGACCCCGGACGTGTCGACCCAGCCGAGGGTTCGCGAGATCTGGCAGAGCCTGCTGATCGTGTCGGACTCGCTCCTGCTGCTATTGTTCGTCGTCGGCACGATCATGGTCGTGTCCGGCAACTGGAGTTACCTGACGGCGAAGGAACTCGCCCCGCGCGCATTCCTCTCGGCCCTGGCCGTCAACCTGTCCCTGGTCCTGCTCGGTGAGGGCATCGGGGTTTCGAATGCGCTGGTCAGGGGGTTCCTGCAGGTCGACCCCAACTCGCTGTCGGTAACGACCGACCGCCTGGTCCAGTCCGGGGTCGTCGCCCCCCTCGTCCTGGCGCTCCTCCTCATCGGGGCCCTCTTCCTGCTCGTCTCCAACCTGATCCGGGTCGTCATGGTCGTGCTGCTCGGCATCGTCGGGCCGCTCCTCAACGTCTTCGGCATCCTCCCCCAGACCGAGTACGCCGCCATGGGGTGGTGGCGGGCCGCGGCGGCCTGCCTGCTCGCTCCGGCTGCGCAGGCATTGTTGCTCACCATCGGGGTGAAAGTGTTCTTCTCCGACGGCGGTGCGGCCCTGGGGACAGCGGCGGCCAGCAATGCCGGGAGCAGCGTCCTGGTAGACCTGCTGGTCGTGCTGGTCATCATCGGCCTCATGGCCTACATCCCACTGTGGATGCTGAAGACCGCAGTGAAGGTCACCCACCGCCACATCACGGCCTCGGTGAACGTCGTTGCCTCCGCCGCCGGGGTGGGTGCTTGACCCGCATCCCCGGCGACCTCGACCGGCCGGACCAGTTCCTTTTCGGGCTCACCGCCCGCCAACTCATGTTCATCGCCCCGATCTTCCTCGTCATCGCGCTCATCGGGTGGGCCCTGGCGCAGGTGCTGCCGCTGGCGGCCCTGATGCCTATCCTTGCCGTCCTGACCGGATTTGCGATCTCGACGACGCTGATCAAGCAGGACGGGATGACCCCCGACCGCCTCGCCGGCGCCTTCATCCGCTACATCCGTACCCCCCGGAAGCTCGTATGGGCTCCCGAGGGCACCTCGGCACCGCCGCGCCGTCTGCGCGCCCTGCGCCGTGGGCGGCATGCCCACGCGGGCCTCGGTGAGTTCAAGGAGCCCTGGCGGGGGTTCCGGGACGGCGACGTCGACCTCGGAGACGCCTGCGTACGACTCCTCGCCGTGTCGTCGCTGGACCTGCAGCTGCGCTCCGAAAAGGAGACCCGAGCCCTGACGGAGGGCTTCGGCCGGCTCCTCAACGCCCTCGACGACTCACTCTGCGTCATCGTACGGGGCGAGCCGATCGACCTCGAAGCCCCCGCGAGGGTGGCGGAGCAGGCCGGCAATGAGCAGGACAACGGAGCCGTCAGCGCCTACGGCGCGGACCATGCAGAATTCCTTCGCTCGATCTCGGGGGGTCTCCGCCGCCAGGTCTACATCGTGGTGCGTGGGGCGGACGGCCCCCAGCTCGACGCCCGTTGCGAGGAGATCCTCACGCTGCTGTTCCCCTTCGGGATCCGGGCGACGCGCCTCGACGCCGATGAGGCGGTGGCACTGCTCGCCCGGGCGACCGGGAGCGAGGTGCCCGAGCCCCGGCAGGCCCGGCCCGGCGACGCCGTCCGCAGCGTTGACGCCTAGACCAGTCGGCTTCATCCACGTCAAGCCGCCGAAGAAGTGGGGGACACCCTCGTGTCGGCGAACCTGAGTTGAGCCTGCGGAAGTGTCCACCTCGAAGAGTCGAGGTAACCAAATGTGGACAAACGCTAGAAATCATGCTATATCCGACGTAGGCAGCTGAGACAACCCGCAGGGGACTCCTAAGAAAGGAGTTCCCTGTTTTGTTGTACGCCGAGGTTCGCAGTTGAGCCGGGTCGTGCGGCCGGTGGGCGCCCCAACCTCAGGTTCTGTTGCGGCTGGAGGCCGTCCGGGTCCGGGACGTGTCCCTTTGTCTGCGAAGGGGACCGACGCCGTCAACCGAGCTACCGACACCTTCGCCCGCGATCTCCGGGCGGAAGCAGAACGAATCGGCTACCGCAGCGGGGCGGATGCTGCGTCGCGCACTCACGGCGCCGAAGCCGCCAGGCACCTCTATGTTGGGCGCTTGGACTTCAGGAAGCAGGCCCTGACGACCGTCGGTGGCCTGGTCAGCGGGTCCTCGGCGTTAGTGCGCTCGTCGCTGGCTTATTGAGTAGATGATGCTTCTTCTCGGGTGCCGAGCACTGCTCCGTCAACGGAATGGTCGCGTCGTCGACGCTACCTTCCAAGAACCACTATGTTATCAGCGTGACCGGATGACTTCGGTTGGGGGGATTGTACGTGAGAGGCTCTTCAAGGGGGTTTGAGGGGCGTTTTCTGTGGACCTATCGCACCACTTTTCCGGACGTCGCGGTTGTCCGGGAGCGGGGAGCTAGGAAGGAGTCGCCGAAGGCGCGTCGGGACGGCATCTAATGGTACGCTCGCGCCCAAACGCACGCAACACGTGAGTTCTGAGGAGATGCCGATGTCCCTGCCGAAGCCGTTCGCCGGCATCCTGGGCAAGTCGGGCAACGGCAAGAACGGCAAGACAGGCGGCAGCTCCCGGCCCCCCATCGACGGGTTCCCGGCGCCGGATGCCCTCGAGATCACCCCGCGGGCCGTCAGGGCCGGGGACACCTGGTTCCGGACCCTCGCCATCGTCGGGTGGCCCCGGGAGGTCTCGGCGGGGTGGCTGCAGCCGTTGCTCTCGTGGCGGGGGGCCGCCGATATCGCCCTCTACTTCGACCCGATGCCCAACGACGCCGCCGCCCGCCACCTGCAGAAGCAGCGGGCGCGGTTCTCGTCGTCGCTGGCCAAGAACGGGATCTCCGACCCCATGACCGAGGTGGCCGCCAACGACGCCGACGACATCGCCCGGTCGATCGCCCGGGGGGAGAGCCGGCTGTTCCGGCTCGGCCTCTATATCACGCTCCG
>WNFD01008411.1_pt1 | contig 10133 bp, 6 predicted proteins | sample 5400491 | NCBI WGS metagenome assembly WNFD01 (sample SAMN13153343, study PRJNA577476) | soil metagenome | isolation source: 120 cm saprolite under Douglas fir tree site 2 hole 2 replicate 2 | place: USA:California | collected 2015-04-18
TCGCCAGGGTAGACCTCCAGGGATATCCCGCGCAGGGCAGGGACACGCGTCTTCTTGCCCAAAATGTAGGTTTTGGTCAGGTTGCGCACCGCGATCACCGGCACACGCTTCCCCCAGATATTGCCCTGCTGGACGGTCGCCAAAGCTGTTTGAGGGACCGTTGTCTGCTTAGAGACGGCAGAATCTCCGGCAGCTGCCGCCGGCTTCGTAACAGTCAGGCCGGGTTGAGTCGGCCGTTCATCTACGGCAGGTGGGCCTGGAACAGGCGTATTAGGACCAGGCGCTGTAATTTGTTCGCCACCCGGCAACCCTGGATCATTCGTAGCCATAACAAGATCCCTCTATCTCAGATAACCAATTTATACCGAGCCAGGACGACCGCAAAGATCGCCCTATACGCGTCACGTGAAGGGGCGTAGGTCCCCGATTATGAATTTTAACGACCAAGATCGGCAATGTGTTGTCACCCTGAGCGCATGAGCCGCAGCCCTGAGCGCAGCGAAGGGGAAGGGTCTCTCTCGATGTCCTTCAACCGAATCCCCGTCTGAGCCCACATCACGTTGTCACCCTGAGCGCAGCGAAGGGTCTCTCGATGGGCACAGAGATGCTTCGCTTCGCTCAGCATGACAGGACCGATCCTACAATGTTGTCACCCTGAGCGCAGCGAAGGGTCTCTCTCGACGGGCAGCGAGATGCTTCGCTTCGCTCAGCATGACAGGACCAACCCTGAATATTAACATTCAACATCGCGCAGCTACGCCTTCATTTCTACCCACATTAAGTTTTGACAGAACACCAGTCTCTCCATAAAAAGTAAAGAAGCCTAGCCGCCGCCAGGGCCTGCCGGAGCAGGATTGGGTCCTGAGAGGGACCCACTGCTGGTGCCGACAATAAAGCTTTCGCCGGGCGCCAGGCCGCTCAATACTTCATACGACGTGCCATCGGTCAGCCCCAGGACGACAGGTTTGGCGATGTATTGATTACCCAGGCGCTCGACCACAAAGCCAGGGATGGGATTCTCTGCCGAAATGTCGCTCTGGCTTTGCAGCGTGTTGAGCATCTGGCGCGCCTGATTCGTTGCAGCGTCAGCCACCTGCTGGGTGATGAGCTGGGGAGTACCGGCAGTAGGGCTATTACTGCTTACAAGGCGCGCAAAGTTCACGGCGTCCACCGGGATGAGCAGCACATTCGTGCGCTGGAGGACCGTGACCGTCACATTGGCTGTCATGCCGGGCAAGAGACGTGCGCCTTTCAAACCACTCGGATCGACATCTATAGTCACAGGATATGTTACCACATTTGAGACCGTCTGGCCATTGGGGGCAATCGCGCTGACCGTGCCCGTGAACAGCCGCTGCCCATAGGCATTGACGGTGAACTGGGCGGACTGGCCCACCTGCAGGTTTGCAGTATCGGTCTCGTTCACATTGGCGACGACTTGCAGGGCTGTGGCATCGACGATCTGGATGAAGGTGCCGCCCGAGGAGGCAGTGGAGCTGCCCGAGGCCACGCCGGGAGTGCCGCCGACGTTGCCATTCACAATGGACACCGTCCCGTCATGCGGCGCCTTGAGTATGGTATTGCGCAAATTATCCTGGGCGGTTTTGAGCTGCTGCAGGGCCGTCTGCAACTGGCTTTGAGCGGTACTGACCTGGCCGTTGACCGTAGTATTGCTCACGTTGGCCTGCGCCAGCGCGGTGTTCAACGATTGTGTTGCGGTGTTGACCTGCCCCTGCGCCGTGGCATTGTTGGCGTCAGCCTGCGCCTTCGCTGTGTTCAACTGCTGTGTTGCGGTGTTGACCTGCGCCTGGGCTGTAGCAACACTGGCGTCCGCATTGGCGACTGCCTGATTATACTGTGCTGTCGCCAAGTCGCAGTTGGAAGGAGTAGGGGTAGCATTCGAAGGAGGAGTGGGTGTAGGCGTAGCACAGGCTATTTGCATCTGGAGAAGAGCTACCCGCTCGTTCGCTGCGGCCTGTGCTTTCACGTTGTTGAGGTTGGTGTTGGCATTGTCGAGGGCCGTCTGCGCGGCATTGACACTTGCTGTCGACTCTGCCTTCACCTTGGTCAGGTTGGCCTGGGCATTGCTGAGGGCCGTCTCTGCCGCCACAACGCTCGCCGAAGACTGCCCCAGCGTCGCGCTGGAACTGTTGTTACTATTGGTCACCGCTGCCAGGTCGGTATTGACCGCCGCCTGGGCCTGGTCGACGGCATCCTGGAGCGAGGTCTTATCGAGCTTAGCAAGGATCTGGCCTTTGACGACGGACTGTCCAACCTTGACGTCTATCTGAGAGATGGTGCCGCTGCCGGAAAAGTTGATGTTATAGACGCCGCCCTGCAGCGGGCCGGTGGCGCTGATAGTCACAGCCAGATTCCCTTGATTAGCTTGCCCAAACTGGTAGTTTACGCGAGGCTTGCGGTTCAAAACTGCGAGCAGCAGGCCTCCCAGGAGGATGACCAGCAGCAAAATAACGATTCCAACAATGACGCCGCGCCGCCTCCACCATGGCGGAGAAGGGCTGGCCAGGCTTTCATCGTCTTCGCTATCCCCCAGGCCGGGGAGAGCAAGCACCTGGCCGGGAGCGTTTGGTGTTTGTTGTGACATACGAGGACAATTCTCCTATTTCATGTATTCTTGAGATAAATAAATATATGTACAGCCGATGTTTTAAAAGGTGGCAAACACAAGCAGGACGCATCGCTGAGCATGTATATAGCTTGCGTACGTACTTCTCCTGCCCCCACATTAAAAGTACGAATATCAACGGCGTAAGTTACAAGGCTCCCGCCTGTCAGCTTCGCTGTATACTATACATTACGTATATCCGAATTGTTGAGCAACAGCAGCGCAGCCAAAAGTCCCAGGGCGGGGGCAGGGGCGTCGTCCGTCAAATGTGTCGGGGGAAGGAAAGGAAACCGGGCGACTCGAGTCGCCCGGCCTGCAAAAACCTCTTTCTTATTTATGGTTAATGAAAAAGGTTCAGCGTATTGCTACCATCGTCGACGAAGTAGACACCGCTGCCATTAGGAACAACAGCCACCCCAAAGAGCGTGCCAGCTCCAGGCGGACTACCAGTGTTATCCAGTAGGAATTTGGCTACCTGGGCACCAGCAGGTGTCGTTTCAACGATATTGCCATCGCCGCCGTTCACGGTCAGAATATCGCCATTTGGTGCAATCGTAAGTCCGAGCGGGCCGTTGACGTTTATATTCGCCGTCACGTCTTCCCCTGTGAAAGCGGTGGTTTTGCGTTGGAGCGCGTCGGGGATGGCAGAGATGCGGCTATTCACGGTGTCAGCGACGTAGAGGGTGCCGTCACTAGCAAGCCCTACACCGGTCGGCCCCACTACCAATGCTGAGGGGTCAGTTCGTTCTGAGAAGCCAGAACCAATGGTGGTGGTCGATAGTATCTTAGGATTCCTATCTCCCTGTTCAGGGACTTGCAGTTCAATACGTAGGACCGTCCCCTTGTTTACCACATTGGGACTAGCAGCAACCGTGCCGTTCAACACGTTTGTGACGAAGAGCGACGCCTTGTTGTCGCGGTCGAGCACAGTCATATCCCATGGACCGTTGATCCCATCGCCCGAGAATGTCTCGACAACTTCGCCCTGGCTATTCAGGACGATCAGGCAGCCAGCCTTCATGGTCGCTGATGTGCCATCTTTAGTTGGCAAACTGCCCACAATCACCCAACCTCGCTTGAGTACAACAAGCGCCGTCGTCAGGCCAACACCACCAGGACAAGGCCCATGCAGTTTGTTGGGATCGATCTGGGCAAATAGGGTAAGCGTTTTGCTGCTGGGCGAGATCTCTACAATGGTAGAACCTCTGCCCTGCTCGCCCGCAGGCAGGTTTACATCGTTGTTGAAATTACTGACGAGGGCGTCACCCTTGACCAGATTGCCAATGGTTTTTGGGACGACAAACAAACCATAAGGGTTGACGTCCCCATTGCTGGGAACCGTCGAAGAGATGTTAGTGACGGTCTTTTCTATAAAAAGATACGCAGGAGGTTACAATCGAAGATTCCCAATTGTCCGTAGGGGCGAGGGAGGATGGGAGCGGTGGGGGACGCCATCCGGGGGATGGTGTGCAGGCCTTTATGGACGCTGTCCGGGGGACAGTGTGGCCCGTGGGTGGGGTGGCTCGCTCCTCAACGCTTCAGTTAACGCTTAGGGGGAAGCTCCTGCTGGAGCGTGATGGCAAGTGAGCCCGATGCGCTCACCTGACCCTTGCCAGCTGGTAGCGGATGTTATCGGCACTGCGCATCAGCCGCAGCAGGATGTTGCGGCGCATACGATAAATTTCACTTACCTTACTGAACTCCTGCGGGCAGTAATGCACAATTTCCCTGGGCTTGAGGCCACAATGAAAGAGTAGATAGGCAACGCGCTGCTCACGCGCATCAGGAAGCAAATGTTGTATGATTCCCCATAAATCACAGGAGTCTTCATCGTCTTCTGTGAGCGGCTCTCCCGCCCACCCTGGCTCAGGTAAAGGCATCTCCCTGGGCCGCAAGTAGGTCCTCAGCGTATCCAGAATAACGCCATTCAAGCTCGCGTGCAGGTAGCGCAAGGCGGCAGCCAGTGTGCGGAACTCCAGTTGTTCATGAAGAACGTTGGCCTGCCAGAAACGCGCGAAGGCTTGAGCCACATAATTTTCTTCACTGTCGAAGCAGCAGGCGCGCCCTCGCAAGGTGTGACGGCGCACCCAACGGAGCACGGTCGCGCTCAAACACTGTTGCAGCACTTCCCAGGCGAGAGGATCACGCAGTACGGTCGCACGTCGCAGCAGTTCCATAGAATATGGGTTGTCACATACATCCCCATGGCGATAGTCGTTGAGTTCGCACATGCAGCCGCGAGCAAGAGCTGAAACACTCATGCTACCGAACTCGGAGATGCGATCATCCACGCGAACACGCGCCTCGCACAGGTCATGTGCAGCAGGCGAGAAATCGCCAATGTATGTCAGAGAGAATTGTTCTGCCACGTCAACAGCAGGTGCTACCACCGGACTCATCATGGTACGATTCCCCTTTCACAGCAGCGCTTGCTTCCAGCGCCAGGCGTTGCTGTGGTTTGCGAGATTATGCTCGCTCAGAGCCGAAGGACAATCAGGCGACAGGGTTTCATGGGTTTGCTTGCATTCATCCCCCGGCTATTTTTCCCATCCTCATAGAACTCAATTTTACGGGGGATGCGTCGCCTGATCGTTACGAAAGACGTTACGGAAGAGGGTGACTGGCTAGGTGACTGTCACGACGCCGTGCATGGAGGGGTGCAGAGCGCAGTAGTAGGGGAAGATGCCCTTGAACGTGAATGTATAGCGGAACGTATCTCCCCGGGACCAATCACCCCGCTATCCTTCATGCCATTCCTGAAGGTCACGGTATGCCCGACGTTGTCGTTGTTAGTCCCTTCCCACCGGCTCTGCTGCCCCGTTCCACGCTCTCCTCAACCAGTGCTTGTGATCTCGTGTTCTCACTATGGGGAAGCGGACGGACGCTTCCTTCCAGCTGAGAGGAACATACTATTTCTCCTTTCAGCACATCGCCCTCAACCCTCTTTGTCGCTACACAAAGGACTCGTATTCAAGCAAATCTGGACTCAGCTCTCATCAGCTGCTTTACGTATAGAAGTACGGGTCGAGGACGCGCACCTCCGTGATACGGTCCACCGGAAGTTGACTGCGCCGTGCGGCTTGCCGGATGGCTTCCGGGGAGGGCGCATCATAGATGCAAAAGGTCTTCTGTTTGTCCTCGCTGACATAGGAATGGATCCAGGTCACCTGGTCTTGCACATTGTTGCTCACGACTGTTCGACAGACCTCTGCCCCAGTCTCATCCATGGGAAGAATTAGTCCCTCTGGAAAGGTTCGTTCAACGACATAGCGTGACATATCCTGCTCCTCTCTTTGGCTAGTGGTGGAGCGTTGCACCTCAACGCTCACAAAGAAAGGATACTCGCGCTCGCCACTTTTCACATCGGGGGTATTGCCTATATCAGGCTTGCGGGTTCCCTATTTTGGGAATGATCCCTAACTGATAGGCGGTGGAGATAGTCTGCGCCCGCGAATGGACGTCCAATTTGGCCAACACTGCCGAGACATGATGATCGACCGTCTTGAGCGAGGTGGAGAGGCGGCTGGCGATCTCAGCGTTGGGCAGGCCCTCTGCCATCAACAGCAGGACTTCCAGTTGCCGGATCGTCAGACCGGCCTGATTCGTGCGGGTCGAGGGGCGCGGGCCTCGGGGAATCCCCTCAATGCCTTGCTGCCGCATCCGCTGCCGCACCAGGGCCATGGCTGGCTGAGCGCCGAGCCGCTCGAAGAGAGCAAGGGCGCTTCGCTGGGCAGAGGCATCCCCATCGGCGAGCGCCAGCGCCTGCTCATAGGGGCAGCCGATCTGGACCCACAGCGCAGCAGCACCCCGCCAGTCCCCTGCGATCTGCCGTGCAAACGGCTCGGCAATCGGCCCAGGCGCACTGCTCAGTCCACCCGCTCGCCACATCCAGATGCTCAATTCGCCGAGCGTCCAGGGGTCCGCTTCATGCACCAGTGCCAGGTCGTAGCCCACGCGCGCTTCAGCCAGGCAGCGTTCCTGGTTTCCCTGGAGCCAGGCGGCCTCGGCACGCGCTGCTGCCACAGGGGCAACCCGTTGGAGTTCTCCCATGGCCAGTGCCAGGGCGCGGGCTTCATCAAGTACCGCTGCACTGCCTGGATCGCCACGCCGCACCCGTACCCAGCCAAGGACCACCAGGGCCGGAATTTTGGCCGCAGAAGCCAGTCGATATTGCTCGAGCAGGCGTGTTGCCTCCTCAGCGGCGTCATCCCAGGCGCCCTGCTCAAACCTCGCATGGGCCTGCCATGCCATCATATACGTCCCCCAGGTATCGAGATCATGCTCGGTACAATAGGCGATACCATCCCGCAGGTAACGGGTGGCCCGTACGTAGTCACGGGTATCGACAGCGGAACAGGTCAGATTGGTATACGCGCGGGCGGCATGTTCTTCCCATCCCCGCTCCAGGGCGAGCCGCAAGCTCCGTTCCAGCTTGGCCCGCCCCTGCTCATCATCCTGGGTATCGAGCTGAGCGGTCCCCACATTGTTCAACGCATGCACCAGCGTCTCGACATCTCCCAGGGACTCGGCCAGCGCAATAGCCCGCTCCCCCCATCGCACCGCCTCAGCATTGTCCTCAGCAAGCATGTATAATTGCGCCCGGTTGCTGTAGGCCATCGCTAACTCGGCACCAGGCGGAAGGGTTTCGAGCAGGTGCATCGCTTCCACTGCATACTGCTCAGCCTCGCCAGGCTTGCCGAGCACCCAACTGATGCGGGAAAGCCAGCGCAGCGTCTGTCCGACTTTGTCTGGTCGGTCGAGCTGCCGCCAGATCCGTAAGGCTACCTGGCGTGCTTGCGCTGCTTCCTCGATCTGGGTGGTAAGATAACATTCATGGGCACATCCTTCGAACAACTCGGCTTGGCGCTCAACAGGGAACCGATCGGCATAACGCAGCGCCATCGCGTATTGAGCTGCCGCCTCGCGATGGGCGCCTTGTGCTGAGGCCTGTTGTGCCGCCAGGGGCGCATAACGTACCACCAGCGCCCCATCGTAGGCCCCAGTCGCGTGATGGACCAGCCGGGCTGCCTGGGATGGGTCCTCTCCGTGGCTGAGCAAGGCCTGCAGCACCTGTGTATGCAGTGCTTGCCTACTCAGCGGGGACAGTGTGCTTTCGACGGCCTGGCGCGCGAGTTCGTGCCGGAAGGCTACCATCGTCTGGTCCGGAGACAGCATGCCGCTGGTGACACATTCCTCCAACGCCGAGGCAGCCGAACCCTGGATCGCGTCCAGGAGCCAGCGTTCGGTTCTGGTGGGAACGACGGAGGCCAGTTCGAGGAGGGTACGCGCAGCCGGTGATAAGCGAGCGACCCGGGACAGGATAGCATCACGCACCGTTATGGGGACGCCGGGGCTGTCGCTGGCCAGGACTTCGGTGACAAAGAAGGGGTTCCCACCCGTGATGGCATAGAGCTGTTCGGCGGATCGGTGTGCCTGCTGGGCCAGGTGCGTGACTGCTTGCTCTGAAAGGTGGGTGAGCCTCAGGCGCGCCACGGCTTTGCTCGGCAGATCGCCAACCACCGACCACAGTGGATGGTCGCGGCCGAGTTCATCATCGCGGTACGTGATGATGGACAAAACAGCCAGGGACGGGATGCGCCGTCCCAGGAACTTGATCAGATCCAGCGTGGCTTCATCTGCCCAGTGGACATCTTCAAACACCACGACGGTGGGGCTGGCACTCTTCTGCAACTCGTCAAGAAATGCGGAGAACAACATGGGACGAGGAGTGTCGCGACTCATGAGCGTTGACAAGCTGCCACGCGCCTGAGCAGCGATATCGTACAGCGGTCCAAGCGGGCGCGGGGTAAATAAGGCTTCGCAGGCTCCCCAGAGCCGTCGGGCGGCTCTGCAATGCAGGCTCACAAACTGCTCCACCAGCGCGGTTTTGCCAATCCCGGCCTCCCCACTGACGAGCACAGTACGCCCATTGCCGGTCGTGGCCGTGTGAAAGAGCACCGACAACTGTTCGAAATAGTGGTCACGTTCGAGAAGCTCCATGCTGCTTCCTCCGCCTTGAGCAGGTATCTCCCACACGTCGTACTCCAGGATATTCCCCCTGTATTGTACATGATGGGGGCAAGCGAAAAAACCTGACCCCGTTCATGCCTCTCGTCTAGCCTATGGAGCAAACTATGCAAAGGTCAGTAGGATAGGTTCTAAGGTAGGGCCTCCAATGCCTCCACCAGGGAGAAGGCCGAGGGATAGCGCTCCGCGGGATCAAAGGCGAGGGCACGGAACAATATTTCCTCCAGTGCCCTTGACAGCCCGTTATTCAAGAGACGTGGTGGGATTAACGGCAAACTCGCACTCGGGTATACCTGCCCGTAGTATGGTAGGGGCAGGGCTTGCCCCTGCCCTGGAGGGATTAACGGCAAACTCGCACTAATGCTTGCTGCTGCCGGGGCAAAGTGCGTACATAATAGATAAAGCAGGGCGCCCAGCGAGTACACATCCGAACGCACATCATACACGCCATCGATCACCTCTGGCGCCGCAAAAGGATTGCCAGTAGGAATATCAGCTATAGGAAATACCTGGGTATATTGTTCGTAAGTGGAAGGGCCCGCTGGGGAGTCTGGCCAGTAGCGCGGAGGTGGAGGCCAGGAGACGAGCAGCACAGGGGTCCGAGCTGCTCTACTTGTGTCCACAAGTATAGTATCTAGATTAAGGTCGCCTACAATCCCGCCCAGCCGGTGCAGTCGCGCCACAGTACGTCCGAGCTGTATACTCCAGGATAGCGCGGTCGCTATGTCAAGCCACCACGGCCAGCGCGGCCGACAGAGGAGTTCAGACAGCGTGATCACTTTGCGACTCTGTTTGCTTCTGGCCTTACCAAGTTGCATCACCAGGTAGTGTCGCTCTCCTACAACAAACACTCGATCAGCGGTACCTGGGAAGCGGGATACACCAGGTACCACGGGGGAAATAAATTCCTCGCGTGCGGCACGCACGATCTGCATACGCACCTGTGGCGAGAGGCCCGCCAGCAACAGTTCGCGTATAGCCAGGAGTGGTCCATATTCCCCAGCACGTTGTGTGTCGTGGTGAGAAAGAGATATACGACGTCCAAAGTAAAGATTCAAGCGCGGCCGCTGGTACAGCAGTTGCTCCAGGCGATAGCGCCCACCGGGGATGATAGATTCGAGCTGTAGTTGCTGGTTATGTCCACCCATCTCACTATATTGCCCCTCTTGCTCCAGCTTGCTCATTGTTTCCACACCTCCACCTCACATGACCTTTGTCTCTCCCGGGATTGGACTGGGAAGCACCTGTATAGGTCCCTATTCTACCACAGGAAAGGAAAAAACCAAGATGTTCGTGACCTGTATTGACAACCAACTAGGCGATAGCGTACGATTGATTTAAGAGAGTAGCACCCATCATCTAAGGCAATTGCGCAGTGAGCTGCCTTGCGCTATGGGAACTTCATCCAGGGAGTTATAGAAAGGATGACTCCAATCCTCAGCAGAAAATCCATATGTAAGTGATTGGTCGCTAGTCCCGG
>WNFD01012051.1_pt1 | contig 10133 bp, 8 predicted proteins | sample 5400491 | NCBI WGS metagenome assembly WNFD01 (sample SAMN13153343, study PRJNA577476) | soil metagenome | isolation source: 120 cm saprolite under Douglas fir tree site 2 hole 2 replicate 2 | place: USA:California | collected 2015-04-18
CCTTTACGAGAGGGGCTCATTCCATTAGGTTCGGAATGAATGTCGAGCGCTTGCGGGACAATATTCTAGCAATTTCGAACCGCGGAGGAGAATTTTCCTTCAGCTCGCTCTCTGATTTTCTGGCCAATCAACCGTTCTCTTTGAGCGTGGCAATCCCGAGTGCCATCTCGGAGCGAGGATTTCGCCAAACGATCGTCGGAACATACCTGCAAGACGACTGGCGGTGGCGACCGAACGTTACATTCAATCTCGGTCTGCGTTATGAAATGGCGACCGTTCCGACAGAGGTGCAAGGAAAGTTGACCGTTCTGCGTCACCTTACCGATGCGCAGCCTCATCTGGGCGTTCCATTGTTTTCTAATCCGACGCTTCGCAACTTTGAACCGCGAGTAGGTTTATCCTGGGATCCTTTTCACGATGGTAAGACATCTCTCAGTGCGGGTTTCGGAATGTTCGACGTTCTGCCTCTGCCCTATCTCATCCAGTTCAATGAGCTCAACTCAGCGCCATTCTTCAAGCTCGGAAATTCCACCGATCTGCCTCCCGGTTCCTTTCCCACGGAGGCATTCTCTATCGTGAATGCCGTATCTTCAAACGGATTTCGCCAGGGATACTTTGACCCCAATCCGCGGCGCAATTACGTCATGCAGTGGAACCTGACGATAGCCCGCGATCTGGCTAGCGATCTCAGTGTCAGGATCGGTTACGTGGGTTCGCGAGGTGTACACCAGATGTTCCGGGTGGAAGACGCGGACATTGTTTTACCGACGCTGACAGCGCAGGGTTATCTTTGGCCTTCCCCAGTGGGCAGTGGTACGCGACTCAACCCCAATGCCGGTCTCGTCAATGCCGGTCTCTGGCAAGGTAATTCGTTTTACGATGCGCTGCAGTTCAAGGTTAAGGCCAAGATCGGGCACGGGGCACAGATCGAGGGCTCGTATACCTGGGGCAAAACCATCGATACTTCCTCGGGCAGCTTGGTTGGCGATGAATACTCGAATTCCATCGCAAGCCCTCTGTTTTTTGCCCCCAAGCTGAATCGCGGGTTGGCGGATTTCAACGTGGCGCAGAATCTGGAAGTGAATTACACCTGGGAAATCGCAACGCCCAAGTGGGCTCGTGGTATCAGGGAATGGCCTCTCAGCGGCTGGGAAATAGGCGGAGTTTTTGAAGCAAGCACCGGAGTGCCGTTTACTCCCGGCTTCGGCGGAGATGCTCTCGGGGTGAAGAGTACTGATCCCAATATCGATGTACCGAATTTGATTTCGACTGCGGGTTGCGCTTCGCCCATCAATCCCGGCAATCCCAACCACTACATCAAGACACAATGCTTTGCAGTACCGAATCCCATCACGCTCCGAGGTAATCTTGGCCGCAACACTGTGATTGGTCCCGGATTGCTGAATTTCGATTTTTCACTATTCAAGAACGATCACATCAAAAGAATTTCCGACACTTTCAATGTGCAATTGCGAGCGGAATTCTTTAATGTTCTCAACCACACGAATTTCGCTCCACCACTCGACAATCGAAATATCTTTGATTCGGCGGGAAGTCCGATCGGCAACGCGGGACTGATCACCTCTACGCAGACGCCGTCGCGCCAGATTCAGTTTGCTCTTAAAATAATTTGGTAAATTCATTGCGCGATCTGAGGAACGAAGAAAACTATTGCCCGAAAGTTGTTCCCTAATTCCGGTCGAGTAGTACCTTACTAAGGTATAAAGAAAGACGGCACGTTGCGCATCCTGGTAGTTGAAGACGAGGCAAAGGTCGCGAGGGCCCTTCGCGAAGGGTTGCAACGCGAGCACTACGAAGTATCCATCGCTCGTACTGGAGAAGATGGTTTTTTCCAGATGACGGAACAGGAATTTGACCTGGTCATATTGGATATCATGCTTCCCAAACGGGATGGATTGGAAGTTTTGAAAGCTCTTCGAAAGCAAGGAAAACACACACCAGTGCTTGTTCTAACGGCGCGCGATACCCTGGAGGACCGAGTGTTGGGGTTGAATAGCGGTGCAGACGATTACCTGATCAAGCCATTTGCATTTGCGGAACTGATTGCGCGGGTTCGGGCTCTGCTCCGCCGGACGGGCCAAGCCTTACGTTTGAAGGTTCATGATTTAGAGATCGACGTGATCGGCCACCGCGTGTCCAGGTCAGGTAAAGACCTGGATTTGACCCACCGCGAATATGAGTTGCTTGTTTATCTGGTTCGCCACCAGGGCGAGACGGTGTCGCGGGACATGCTGGGTCGGGAACTATGGACGGAGGTCTCGCATGCTACGCCATTGACGAATGTCATCGATGTTCATATGGCAAGAATTCGCCGCAAGGTCGATGACGGATTCGATACGAAATTGATCCACACGGTGCGCGGCGTTGGCTATGCATTGCGGCACGAATCATGAGGTTCTGGCCTCGAAACGTTCGTTCCCGGTTGACACTGTGGTACGTCCTCGTGCTCGCGGGCCTTTTGGCATTGTATGCAGCCGGGGCTGCTTTGTTTCTGTTTCTCAGCCTACGAGAAGAACGGGACCGAAACTTGGTCCAAGATTTAGATGACGCGGAAGGGATGTTGAACAACGAGTCCGACGGCTCGGTATCCCTGCACTCGAAGCATGGAACTGGGGTGGAACCGAGAGTCGGGCAGTTTATCGAGGTGTGGTCGCCAACAGGGTCTCTCCTTTATCGGAGTCCGTTTCTTCGGGGACGAACTTTGGGTGGCCCTCCAAAGCCCAGTGAAGGCACGGGTGATCCGGTCCCTCGAACCCTGCGCCTGGCCACCGGAAGCGTCGTGCGCGTTGTAAGCACCATCTACCATATTGAAGATCACCGGGTCTTGCTTAGAGTCGCCTACGATGAAGAAGGTCTCTGGCATGAACTGCGCGAATTCACTGACGTTCTATTGCTTGCTTTTCCGATGGTGGTGTCACTGGCGGGTTTGGGTGGCTATGCACTCGCCCGGAAAACCTTGGCCCCTATCGATGCAATGACGAATCAAACGCAGAAGATCTCCGCTGAACGGTTGAGCGAACGATTATCGATCGAAAATCCGGACGACGAGCTGGGAAAGTTGGCACGAGTTCTCAACGCCATGCTGGCGAGACTACAGAATGCTTTCGATCAATTACGGCGCTTTACTGCAGATGCCTCCCACGAACTGCGCACGCCACTGACGGCCATCCGCAGCGTCGGAGAGGTGGCGCTCCAAGACCCGGCAATTCCTTCAGAGTACCGCGACGTTATGGGCAGCATGTTGGAAGAGGTGGATCAGTTGACGCGTCTCTCCGACAGTCTGCTCGAACTTTCGCGCGCCGATGCGGGCCAGGTTCACCTTCAACGAACTGATATTGCCCTTTTCACCGTCGCGCAAGAGGCTATTTCAATGGTGGAAGTTCTCGCCGAGGAGAAAGGCCAGAGGATCGACACTACGGGTGACGCCAACATCATCGTGAGTTTAGATCGGCTGCTTCTGCGTCAGGCAATCGCCAACCTGCTGGATAACGCGATCAAGTATTCACCGGCGAACACTCAGATAGAGATTCAGGTGCACCTCGGAAGCAAGAACAGAGCATGGCTCGACATTACGGACCAAGGTCCGGGAATCCCAGCCGAACACCAGCCCTATGTGTTTGATCGATTCTATAGAGTCGATCCAGCCAGGTCTCGGGAGTTGGGTGGCGTCGGTCTCGGACTTTCCATCACCCGCTGGGCTGTGGAAGCCCACGGGGGTGAGGTTACATTGATCAACAAAGAAGGCCAAGGCGCTACGTTTCGAGTTTCCATCCCGCTCGCAACTGCCCTTTTTCCGACTTCACCACAAGAGCCGCCACAATGAAAAAACAAACTACTTCCTTATTGATCTTCTTCGCTGCCTCTGTGCTCGCGTTATCAGTTTTTAGATTGCGGGACCGCAGCTCTTTCCCTTCTCACGGTGTTCCAGCGGAGACTCCAGCGCCCGTGCAAACCGCCGGAACATCTTTCACCTATAACTTCGATAACGACAAGCCTGGACTCATGCCCGCAAATTTTAACGATGTTCGTACTGGACGCGGATTGCAAGGGCAATGGCTTGTGATTCCAGATCCATCCGCCCCCACGCGACCGAATGTGGTCGCACAGAATTCGGCGGACCCGACGGACTCGCGTTTAGTACTTCTCGTTGCGAATCAGGGCAGCTTTAAAGATTTGCGCCTGAGCGTGAAATTCAAAACCGTCTCTGGCGAGGTCGACCGTGCAGCGGGTTTGGCGTTCCGACTAAAAGACGCAAATAACTACTACGTCCTGCGTGTCAATACTCTCGAGGATAACTGCCGTCTGTATCGGGTAGTAGCAGGTAAAAAGCGTCCGTTCGCCGGAGCGAATTTCGAGGTAGGAACCGGGGAATGGCACGAACTTACGGTGGAATGCGTTGGCAACAAAATTATTTGCTATTATGACGGCAAGAAAAAAATTGAGGCGACGGATGACACATTTGCTGATGCTGGCAAGGTGGGCCTCTGGACAAAGGCCGATTCGGTCACCTACTTTGACGATCTGACAATCACAGCTAAGTAGTTGCGAAGGTACTCGTCTGCGCTGTCGTGCCCCTCTTCGTATCCGGAGATCTGGGTGGATGCCTGGTTGCTGCTAAGCTCCTACTGCCTCCCGACATAGTGGCCTGCCGCGATCATTACGATTTCTTCATCAAAACTTAAGTAGCGCCCGGAGATGAGTCAGTGTACGAGATTACCTTACTACTCCCGCGCGCGAGGCGGCCAAGCCCTATCGCGATGTGGGAACACCGAACCGCAGGCAGAAAATATGATGAGAATTGTCGTAGCTGATGGTGCTGGGCAGGTATGAAGTGCTTTTTCATAATTTGCGCAGTTACGCTGGCACACTTTCTCGTGATTGTTCTTGATCTGCCAGCACAGGATAAGCAGTCCCTCCATTTAGTCCAAACAATTCCCATGCCGAACGTCAAAGGTCGCATCGATCACATGGATGTGGACTTGGAGGGCAAACGCCTGTTTGTCGCCGGCATTGAAAACGGTTCGATGGAAGTTTTGGATTTAAACGCTGGGAAATGGCTGCGAAGCATAGCTGGGTTTAAGACACCCACGGAAATGTGCTATGTGCGCGACCTCAATAAATTATTTGTAGCCAGCCGGGACGACGGCATGATCCGAGTTTTTCGCGGGGACTCGCTCGAACTCATCGATTCAATAAAGCTTGAATTAGGAGTGAACCGCATCGTTTATGATCCAGCCAAGAAGTATCTTTACTTTGGGTATGGGGCGAAGCTCGCCGGATTCGATTACGGTCGCGTGGGGATTCTTGACGCTCGAAGCGATAAGCTGCTCGGCGACCTCATCGTAGAAGCTCATCCCAGCCAAATTCTCCTGGATACTGCGTCCCATCGAATTTTCGCGTCTGTATGGGAGCTCGGCCGAATCGATGTATTTGACGCCATCGATCATCAAATGCTGTACACCTGGACGACCGGAGGGCAAAGCGGCGATATGGCGATCGATCATGCCCATCACCGTTTGTTCATCGCCACAAGAAATGCTCCCCAGGCGATGATCGTCTACGACTCGGACTCGGGACAGGAAATAGCTCGCCTTCCCGCTGAGGGCCGCATGAACGGTGTTTATTACGATGGCTGGCACCAGCGCATTTACGTTACTTGCGGAAGGGATCTGCCCAACGGTTATGCTTTCGTTTACCAACAAAAAGACGCCGACCACTATGAATTCGTCGATAAGGTCGTTACTGCGCCCGGAGCCGGGACGTCATTTTGGGTGCCGCAGTTGAATCGTTTTTATGTCGCGATTCCCGGGTTGGAAAAGCAGGAAGCGGCAGTCCTGGTGTTCGAACCCCAGCCGTAAAAATCGTAACGCACGCTGTAATTATTCAATCGTCAATGAAAAGGGGCCATCATGAGGATCTGTCCGCTACTCGGAATTTTATTAGTCTTCTCCATCCAAAGCACCACGGCGCAACAAAACCTTTCCGAACCGGCGCCGGGTCAATCGGCTCACGCCCCCCTGAAGCTGCTGCAAACTATCCCCCTTTCTGGGGTGGATGGTGCTTTGGATCATATGGCCATCGACGTTCAGCGACAACGTCTGTTTATACCCGCGGAACAGCACGGCACCGTCGAAGTTTTGGATCTACGGACGGGCAACAGGATTCGCACGATTAGTGCCGCAAAATGGCCCAGCACGGTGATCTATCACCCGGAATCCAACGAAATTTTCGTGTCTGATCGGGCAGATGGTACGTGCAAGGTCTTCAACGGCGAGAATTATGAGCTGGTGAAATCTATAAAGTTGGCCGTGGGCGCCGACAACGCGGCTTACGATGCTCCCAGCCACTATCTCTATGTTTCCGCTGGCGGGCGTCACGCAGGCATGCCCATCACGCTGATTGCGATTGTCAGCGCTTTAAATGGCCAGCATCTGGGCGACATTCCGGTCGATAGCGTCAACGTCCAGGCGATGGCGTTCGAATCTTCCGGCCCTAAAATGTACGCCGACTTAGCCGACGTAAATAAGATAGCGGTCATCGATCGAGAAAAGCGCAGCATAATCACGACTTGGTCTCTGGCGCCGCAATGCCAGAAACCGTACGCGCTTTCGCTCGACAGTGCTCATCATCGGCTTTTTGTCGGGTGCCGTTTGTTCGCGACGCAAGCGGAATGGTGGCAGCCAGGAAAAATGCTCGTTTTGAACACCGATTCAGGTAAAGCGGTGGCGGTCTTCGACGCGGGCGGCGGCGCCGACGAAATGTTTTTTGATGCTGCCAGTCAGCGCATCTACCTTCAGGGTTACGAGGGGATTGCAGATGTGTGGAAGGAAGTCGATCCCGACCATTACGAGTCTATCGGGAGAATTCAGGGAGGCGTCCACGGAAAAACATCACTGCTGGTGCCGGAATTGAAGCGGTATTACGTTGCTGTCTCAGAACATCAGGATGTAATCAGAGGAATCCAGGGAGGAAAAGTCGAGGAAGCATATATAGAGGTCTACGAAGTGCAGCCGTAAAGGCCAAATTTGTCCGACGGAAGGACTACTATAGGGTGATCGAGATGAAAAAGTTTTTTCCGGTTTGCGTGTCGGCGCTGCTGTTTGTGCCTGCGCCAATTTCGAAAACTGATGCGCAGGAAAAGCTCCCTTTGCGGCTAGTCCAGACGATTCCCATGCCAAACGTCAAAGGGCGCATCGATCACATGGATGTGGATGTACAGGGCAAGCGGCTTTTTGTTGCCGGGCTCGAGAATGGTTCGCTCGAAGTGGTCGATCTCGGCGCCGGGAAATGGTCGAAGAGTGTTCCCGATTTTAAGAAGACGCAGGGAGTTGCCTATGTTCCATCGCTCAATAAGGTGTTCGTGGCCAGCGGAGACGACGCCATGCTGCGCGTATTTCGCGGCGATAGTCTTGAATTAATTGATTCCGTCAAACTGGAACCTGGTCCCAACCGGGTCACCTACGATCCCCACACAAGCGTTCTGTACGTAGGTTACGGCGGAAAGGACGCCGGCAAAGACTACGGCGAGGTTGGCATCATCGAGGCAAAAACCGACAAGCACGTTGGTGACATTAAGGTCGACGCGCATCCTGCGGAGCTTCTGCTGGACAGCTCCGGAAAAACTCTCTACGTCTTTGTTTCTGCGTCAAGCAAAGTGCAGGTTGCCGATACCCAAAAACGCGAGGTGGTCTCCACCTGGCCTGTCAGTAGCCAGCGCAACGGTGACGGAGCATTCGATGAAAAAACCCATCGTTTATTCATTGGCACGCGCACGCCTCCGAAGATGATCGCCATGGATGCCAATACTGGCAAGGAAGTCGCGAGCCTGCCCACGGTAGAGGGCATGGACGGTGTCTATTTCAATGCCGCGCGGAAACGAGTTTATGTTTCCGGCGGCCGCGACAATGACGTTGGGTCTGTTTTCGTGTACCAGCAGAAGGACGCCGATCATTACGAGCTTATCGGTAAAATTCCCACCCGATCGGGAGCCGGTACCTCGTTTTGGTCGCCCGAACTGAATCGTTTCTTCGTCGGAGCGCCCGCTCACGACAATGAAGAAGCTGCCATTCTCGTCTTTGAGCCGCAGCCTTAACAAACGAAGTCTGCTGCATAGATCTCCTGAACTAGAAGGTGATTACAGGAAAGAGCTACAGAAATCTGAGGAGGATCGATGAAGAAGTTGATCGTGATTTGCGGATTGGCGCTGGCAGCAGCACTCGCAATTATTTCAAGTCACGGTTCAAAAACTGTCGTAGCTCAGAATGCAGGGCGAGAGATTCTTCCCCTGCAACTGGAAGAGCAGATTCCGGTCCCGAGTGTGGCTGGACGAATCGATCATTTTTCCGCGGATGCCAAGCGCAGAAGATTGTTCGTTTCAGTCATCGACGTGTTCGCCGGTAGAGTGATCCACAGCATTAAGGGACTTGCTGAACCCCAAGGAGCGCTGTAGTGCCGGCCGTAGATAAGCTTTATGTGGCCAACGCGGAGGACGGCAAGGTCAGAGTTTACGACGGTGTGACCTATACGCTTCGCAAGACGATTGATTTTGGCAAAGATCCCGACAACATGCGCTACGACGAAGGCTCGAAGAGGGTGTACGTCGGATTTGGTGAAGACGATGGCGGAATCGCGATGATTGATCCCAAAACTGATGAACGAGTCGGTGACGTGTACAAAACTGAAGGCCACCCCGAGTCATTCCAGGTCGAAGCCTCCGGCGGACACATTTTCGCGAACGTCCCGGATGCCGGGAATGTGGTTGAGTCCATCGACAAGAAAACCGGAGCCGTTACGAAATGGCCTCTCCAGGGACTGCGTAGCAACTACGCCATGGCATTGAACGAACCTGATCATCGACTCTTCACCATCACCCGAAAGACGCCGATGATGGTTGTCCTTGACACGGAAAGCGGTAAGGAGGTTGCTCGCTTGCGCGCAGCCGGTGAATGCGACGACGTTTTTTTTGACGCTTCGCGCAAACGCATTTACGTCATCGGTGGCGAGGGATTTATCAGCGTGTTCCAACAGAATGATCCTGACCATTATGAACTAGTGGCCAATGTTCCTTCTGCGATCGGCATCCGCACCGGATATTTTTTTGCAAAGCGCGATCGTTTCTACGTTGCCGTGCCTGCCAAAGGCAATGAACCAGCCCAGGTTTGGACATACGAAGCCGAGGATTAACGTGAGTCTTGGGACAGGATGCCGGCTGGGCAAACGCGCGTTTGCGCCATTCCGGTGGTAATTCTTTACACGCTGATACAGGGTGCAAGATCAGCTGCTGAATCAACAGCGCCTGCGACCACTCGTTCGACAGGATTTTTTGAGTGGGCGCCCGGCCGTCAAATCACAAAACAAGGGCGAACTCAAGGAAAGAAGGAGTACGTGAATTTCACTGCAAAGCGGGTCTCCCGTATTTGCGGCGGATTTGCCGGAGCGATGCTGGCGAATTGCGTGCCCACGTTGTAGATGATGTAGATATCGCTGTCCGGCCGGTAGTTGTATCTCAGCCGAAAATTGGCACTCACCGCCTGAGCATTCGACGTGTCCATCTGAATCAGACTCGTGAAGGTCAAGAAACGAGTAAAGGAATAATTTCCCTGCAGGCTGGCCAGCAATACCGAAAAATTGCCATTCGCGAGCGGTAATCGAAAGCGATCCCAGGTCTCGGAAGCGGAGAGCGAGAACTTCGCGGTCGGTCGATAGTTGGCCCGTACACGAAATTCATTGAGAGTTCCTCCGTAATAGCCGCCGAAGCGTTCGAAGAAGCTGTAGGTAAACCGCCGATCTTGCCCGGACCCGTAGGTGAGCTGATGGCGGGCGAAATGATACAAGCCATTCGGAATAAAGACGTTTTTATAAATGTGAAACGGCGTGGTGATTCGCTGCGTAAAAACGTCGGCTATATCGTTGTCGGTGTACGCCCCGTTGTTGAATTCAGCGCGGAATGTGCCCTGCCATTCCTGGGTGGAAACTTCGTTGCGCGTATCGGGTGCATGGAGAATGAAACTCTCAAATTGCAACTCACGGACAGACGGAATCTCGGGCCTCACTTTGAACGTTAGATCCCCATACGTTTCGTTTGAATCGGTCCTCTCAATGAATCCAACCTC